>Ga0265314_10001958_pt1 | contig 21923 bp, 19 predicted proteins | sample 4126metaG_FD_203106 | JGI IMG/M metagenome (GOLD analysis project Ga0265314, IMG submission 203106) | Rhizosphere microbial communities from Carex aquatilis grown in University of Washington, Seatle, WA, United States - 4-1-26 metaG | ecosystem: Host-associated > Plants > Roots > Rhizosphere >... | reverse complement strand
CAAAACCGGGGCGTGGCGCAGCCTGGTAGCGCACTCGCTTGGGGTGCGAGTGGTCGGCCGTTCAAATCGGCTCGCCCCGACTCAGCGTAGGGGCACGGTCGACACCGTGCCCCTACGTCAACATACGTTGCCTCGAACCGAGCCCGGCTGGTACGGTCCCGCGAATGCGAATTTTGGTTTCCAACGACGACGGCATCCGCGCCGCAGGAATACGTGCGTTGGAAGCGGCCCTGGCGCCGCTCGGAGATGTGTGGGTGGTGGCGCCGGACCGCGAGCAGAGCGCCGCGAGTCATTCGCTGAGCCTGTATCGACCGTTGCGCGTCGAGCAGATCGACGAGCGCCACTACGCCGTCGACGGCACGCCCACCGATGCGGTGAACCTGGGCATCAACGGCATCATGAAGGTCAAGCCGGATCTGGTTGTCTCGGGCATCAACCACGGCGGGAATCTGGGCGATGACGTGACCTACTCCGGCACGGTGTCGGCGGCGATGGAGGGCACACTGCTCGGCATTCCATCGATCGCCGTGTCGCTGGTATCGCGTCAGGCGTCGGACTTCAGTGTCGCGGCGGCGTTCGCCGCGCGGCTTGCCGAGGTCGTGCGCGGCCGCGGGCTGCCGCGCGACACGCTGCTCAATGTCAATGTGCCGGCGCTCTCGGCGGCAGAGCTGCGCGGCTATCGCATCACGCGCCAGGGCAAGCGGCGCTACGGCGATGCCATCGTCGAGCAAGTCGATCCACGCGGCCGCAAATACTATTGGATCGGCGGCGACGATCTCGGCTTCGTGCCGGACGAAGGGACCGACTGCACCGCCGTGGATGGCGGCTACATCTCCGTGACGCCCCTGCACCTCGACCTGACCAACTATGCGTCGATGGCCGATCTCGGCGAGATGGCGCTGCCATGGCCGTGACGCGGAGCTGATGCGCGCCAACAAACGGACGCCCAACGCGGGTGCGGTGTGGTCTGGCAGCGCCGTGCTGCTGGCGCTGCTGGCCGGATGCGCGACGCAGCCGGCGACGCGCGTCAGTATGGCGCCGGTGCTGGCGGCACGCGCGGTGCCCGGCGACGACGATGGTGCGCCGCGGCGCGCCGCGCGCGCGCCGGTCGAACGCCTGCCGGCCGACGAAGTGCCGCTGGCGCTGGCGCCGTTGCACCGCGCCTCGCCCGACGAGCGGCCGCGTGGCGCGCCCAAGCTCGACTGGCCGATCGACGGCGGCACCGTCTCGTCGCAATACGGTACGCGCGGGCGCCGCCATCACGACGGCATCGACATCTCGGTGCGCTACGGCGCGCCGGTGTATGCCGCGGCGCAGGGCGAAGTCGTGTATGCGGGCTCGTTGCGCGGCTACGGGCGCATGATCATCATTCAGCACGCGCGCGGCTTCGTGACCGTCTATGCGCACAACGCGCGCCACGACGTCGAAGCCGGCTATCACGTCAAACGCGGCGAGCTGATTGCCCACGTCGGCCGCACCGGCCGCACCACCGGCGTGAACCTGCATTTCGAAGTCCGTAAGGACAACGTCGCCTACGATCCGTTGGCGTTCCTGCCGCCGCGTCCGGAGCCGATCGCCCGAGAGGAGTAATCGCGCATGGATCTGCGCCGCTATATTCGCGACATTCCCGACTTTCCCAAGCCCGGCATTCTCTTCAAGGACATCACGCCGCTGCTCAGCGACGGCAAGGCGCTGCGCTGGACCATCGACCAGCTGGGCGAGCGCTATCGCGGCAGCGTCGACATGGTGCTGGGCATCGAGTCGCGCGGCTTCCTCATCGGTGCGGCACTGGCTTACGCGCTCGGGGTCGGCATCGCGATCGTGCGCAAGCCGGGCAAGCTGCCGTCGGAGAAATTGGCGGCCCAATACGCGCTGGAGTACGGCACCGATACGTTGGAGATTCATCGCGACGCGTTCGGCGAGCGCGCGCGCGTGCTGTTGGTCGACGATCTGCTCGCCACCGGCGGCACCGCCGGCGCCGCGATCACGCTGATCCAGCAACTCGGCGCCGAGCTCGTCGAGTGCGCCTTCATTATCGAGCTGGAGTTCCTGCATGGCCGCCAGCGCCTGGCGCCGCACAAGGCTTACTCGTTGATTCAGTACTGACCGCGCGCGTGCTCGCGTGGACATCGCCGCGTCGATCGGAAACACTGCCCGGCGATGCATCAACACGAGCACGAGCATGAGCGCGCGCACGACCGCCGCGCCCTGGGCTGGGCGATCGGCCTGACGGCGACGTTCTGTGTCGTCGAGTTCGTCGGCGGCTGGATGGTCAACAGCTTGGCGCTGCTGTCCGACGCCGTGCACATGCTCACCGATGTCGGCGCTCTGTGTCTCGGCCTGTTCGCGCTATGGGTTGCCGGTCGCCCGGCGAGCGGTACCAAGACGTTCGGGTATCATCGCGCCGAGATCCTCGCGGCGCTGGCCAACGGCATCGCGCTGGCGCTCGCCGTGGTGTTCATCCTGCGCGAAGCATGGGGCCGCCTCGACACGCCGGAGCATGTTGCCGCTACGGGTCTCATCGCGGTGGCCTCCGCCGGCTTGGCGATCAACCTGGTGTGTGCCTGGTTGTTGCGGCCGAGCGAGGGCGGGAGCCTCAACCGCCGCGCCGCCTTCCTGCATGTGATCGCCGATCTGCTCGGCTCGATCGGCGCCATCGTGGCCGGCGTCATCATCGCGCTGACCGGCTGGAGTCAGGCCGACGCCGTGGCGGCCGCGGCGATCGCCGTGCTGGTGCTGAAGAGCGCCTGGGATCTGGTGCGCGAATCGCTCGATATCTTGATGGAGGCGGTGCCCGAGCACATCGACCTCGATCGCCTGCGCCAAGCGATGGAGGATGTGCCCGGTGCATGTCGCGTGCACGACCTGCACGTCTGGACGTTGACCACTGGCCGTTATGCGCTGGCGGCGCACGCGGTGGTCGATGCCGAGGCCGACAGCGAGGCGGTGCTGGAGCAGATGCAGCGCTTGCTGGCCGACCAGTACGAAGTGCACCATGTCACCATCCAGATTGAGTGCACACGGCCGTGCGAGCCGCAGAGCGTGCACGCGTAGGCGTGCGCCCCAGCGCTCGGCGCGCGGGCAGGGCGCGGCGGGTGGTCGACTGACCGCGTAGTCGGCCCGCTCACTCCGGCGGCGGCAACTCTTTCAGCAGTCCTTCGGCTTCGCGCAGCTGTCGCGCTTTGCCCTCTGCCTCGGCGATGTGCGCCGCGGTCTCGAGCAGGGGGCGGCTGCGCTGCGGCTGGCCCATGTCGCGATAGGTGGCCGCGAGCTCGATGCGTGCGCTCACCGCGTTGGGGTCGAGGTCGATGGCTTTGGTGAGACACTCTTCCGCCACCGACAGGCTGCCGCCTAGCGCCCACGGCAGTTGACGATAGAGGCCGCCCTTCGCGGCGAGAGCGGCGGCGTGATTTGGATTGATTTCGAGCGCTCGCTCGAGATCGCGGTTGACGGACAACAGACTGACCGGATTCGGCACGGTGCCGTCGAGCAGCAAGATACGGCCGCGATTACCGAAGACGGCGAAATGCGCGTCGGCGTTGTCGTCATCCAACTTGACCGCGCGCTCGGCCAGCGCCAACCCCTTCTCGTATGCGGCGCGCTTCTGGTCCGGATCGGTCGCATCCTCGCCGCGTTGCAAGCAGGCCAACGCCCGCTTGGCCAACATCTGCGCTTCGTGCGCGGCAGCGGGCGGCGTCTCGGCGCGAGCCGATAGCGCGACCAACAAGAGAGTGACGGCGGCGATGTGAGCAGCGCTGTTCATCGTGTTCGGTTCGTCGTGCGCGACGCGACGAGGCGAACGTAACATCGGTCTGCGCTGCCTTCAATTCACCTTTTGCCGGTGACCGCGGCCTCGGTACGCGGCGACTCCGCGAGCTTGCCTTGATCAGACCGCTGAGGCGCGGGCTGCGAGAAGCCCTACATTTGCGGTGATGCCCTCGGGGCTTTGCCCAAGAATGCTGCCAGCGATCAGCAGTGAGCGATCAGCCGGAGTGCGGATACTCGCCGCCGTTGTTTTCCGCAGCTGGAGGCGATTGCTGACAGCTGAAGCGGATTGTTGGGCAAAGCCCCGGCGTGGCTTTCAAAGCGCATCGCCGAGGGGATCTGGAAACAAGGGCGATCGCCGCGTTTTCCTCTGCTCCCTGTGCGCTCCGTGTCTTTGTGCCAATTGGTCAGGTCAAGGTCGGTCGGCCAGTGTCGCTGCCGCGTCCACACCGCCGGTGAAGCCGAGCAGCGCGGCGCTGAAACGCTCCGGTTGCTCGATCGGCAAGCAGTGCCCGGTGTCTTCGAACATCAGCAGGCGCGCGGCTGGCAAGGCGCGCGACAGCTTTACCGAGCCGCCCGGCGGCGTGAGCTGATCGGCGAGCCCCTGCAGCACCAGCGCCGGAACGCGCACGCGCGCCAACTCATCAGTCCAGCGGTAGTCGCTCATCGCACGGGCTGCGGCGGCATAGGCGTGCGGCGCATTGCGCGCCGTCTGTTCGCCGGCGGCCGCAACGACGGCGGGCGAGCGCGCCGCGAAACTCGCCGAGAAGCCGCGGCTGGCGTCGCGCGCCCCGGTGCCGAAGCCGCGCGCGTCGATGGTGTCCGCCAGACGTCGCCAGTTGGCGGCGCCTTTTTCGGCGATCTCGCTCGAGGTGCTGACGAGGATCAGCGAGCGCAAGCGGTCCGGGTAGTCGAGCGCGAAGCGCTGCGCGATGACACCACCCATCGAGATCCCGGCCAGATGCACGCGCGGCAGAGCGAGCGCGTCGAGCAGCGCGGCCAAGTCGGCAGCGAAGAGCGCCGCGCTGTACGGTCCAGGCGGCTTGTCCGAGGCGCCGAAACCGCGCACGTCCCAGCGGATCAGGTCGTGTTGCGCGGCAAGCGACGCAGCGACCGGGTCCCAAAAGTGTAAATCGTCGCCGAGCCCGTGCGTCAGCACCAAAGGCGTGCCGTTGCCACCACGTTCGATGTTGAGAGCGATGTCACGGGCGATGATCTGCATGGGCACTCCCTGCGGGATCAGGTGTGAGGTGGCGAGTGTCGGGTGTCAGCTGTCGGGCAAGCGTCGCCCGATCTGAAATATTCTGCTGCTTCCCATATCCCTGACACCTGACACCTTCCGGCCCGTACCCTATGGTTCGCTCGTGTCGGCAGTCGAACGCAACACGGTGCCGGGTGCGAGTCCGCGCCTGCGCATCTCCGTGATCGTGCCGGCGCTGGACGAAGCGGCGCAGATCGTCGCGGCGCTCGACAGCGCCCGGGCGCCCGGCGCCGGCGAGCGCATCGTCGTCGACGGCGGCAGTCGCGACGCCACGGTGGCGTTGGCGCGCGCAACCGGGGCGATGGTCATCGATTCGCCGCCTGGGCGCGCCCGCCAAATGAACGCCGGGGCGGCGTGCGCATGTGGCGACGTGCTGCTCTTCCTGCATGCCGATACGCGTCTGCCGGCCGGGTTCGACGCGGCCGTGAGCGCCGCGCTGGCGGATCGGCAGACGGTCGGTGGACGGTTCGATCTGTCGCTGCAGCCGTCGAGTCCGCTGCTGGCGCTGACCGCGACCTTGATCAATTTGCGCTCGCGCCTGAGCGGTATCGCGACGGGCGACCAGGCGCTGTTCGTGCGGCGCGAGGTGTTCGAACGCATGGGCGGGTTCGCCGCCGTGCCGTTGATGGAGGACGTCGCGTTCACCCGCGATTTGAAGCGCTACGGCAGGAGCGCTGCATTGCGGGCGCGCGTCACCACCTCGTCGCGGCGCTGGCGCAAGGACGGCGTCGTGCGAACGGTGTTGCTCATGTGGTGGCTGCGCTTCCTCTACTGGCGTGGCGTGACGCCGGACGTGCTGAAACGGCGCTATGCCGATACGCGTTGATTCGATGGCTCCTGGCCGGGGCGGACCTCACGACCGATGCCGCGGCCCGCGCCGGTAATGATCGCAACCTTGCCCGCATGATGTCGCCTGCGCGTCGGCCTGCGTACTGCAGTCGCGGCACTGCACGCGCGGCGCTTTCTTCTCCAGCGGTTGATCGCCTAGACTGTGGCACGCGCATTGCCTCTTCCTCGACTCAACTCGGTCGAAGGGAGGCAAGCATGGGTTTCATCGATCCAATGACGATCCAGAGTGCGGCGGCGACAGGCGGGCTCGACTTCAGCGGCGGCGCCGCGCTGTGGCTGTTTGCCGTTGGCTTGATGAGCGCCGGCTTTGGCAGCGTGCTGCTGGCCGATGTGCGCTCGTGGCGGGGGTGGCGTCGTCATCTGCCGCGCCTCGACGCGCCAGCGGCGCGGCCGGCGCTGGCCGGACGGGCGCGCTGAGCGGGAGCCGCATTGGCGTTCGTCGGGTTTATCGTCGCTGTCCTGCTCTTCTTTCAGGTCAAGCATCGTCTGGCGCGACCGCTGCGCCGGTTGCAGGCGATGCCGCGCGACGGCGCGCCCGAGCGCGAGCATTGTTCGAACGACTGGCACGGCGCGTGGGCGCAGAAGTTTCAACGCAAGATGGAGCGCGAGCAGCGGCGCTGGGAGCGCCGCGCTGCGCGGGCCGAGAAACGCTACAAAGTGAAGCTCGCGGTGCCCGATGCGCAGATCGCCGCGCAGGTTGCGGCCGATGCGACCGAGTCGGCCGACGCGCACGTGTTGTCGCGCGCCCGCCGGCGCGCCAAAGCCGAGGTCGGCTTTTACACGCATCTCATGAGCTATCTCGGGGTCATCGCTTTCCTGGCGCTCATCAACCTCTGCACCACCAGATACCCGTGGTTCATCTGGCCGGCATTCGGTTGGGGCATCGGCTTGTTCTCGCACTACATGGCGGTGTTCGGCGGACGCGTCATGCGCGAGCGCTACGTGGAACCGGCAGTGGAACGCGAGGTGCGACGCGAGCGCGTCGCCATGCAAAGCGAGAAGCAAGCAAGCATCGACGATCTGTCGGCGACGCTGGCGCATGAGATCCGCAACCCGATCGCGGCGGCGAAGAGCCTGGTGCAGCAGATGGGCGAGGATCCGACGTCGGTCGAGAACGTCGAGTACGCGAAGGTCGCGATGGACGAGCTCGACCGCGTCGAGAAGCGCATCTCGCACTTGCTGCGCTTCGCCAAAGAAGAGGACTACCAGTTCGAGCACGTCAATCTGGCGACCGTGCTCGACGCCGCGCTGACGCAGCTGCGCGCCAAGCTCGACGCGGCGCAGATCCGCGTCACGCGCAACTACATCGGTGGACCGACGGTCAACGCCGACAAAGAGAAGCTCAAGCAAGTGTTCGCCAACGTGCTCGACAACGCCATCGATGCGCTGGCGCCGGCGCCGGAGCGGCACGTCGATCTGTTCATCGAGAATGGCGGCAAGCGCGCGACGGTGCGCCTGCGCGACAACGGCTGCGGTATCGCGCCCGATAAGCTGGAACGCATATTCAATCCATTCTTCACCACCAAGGAGCGCGGCACCGGTCTCGGCATGGCGATCTCAAAGAAGATCGTCGAGGCGCACGAAGGCACCATCGACGTCGTCTCGGAGCCGGGGCGCGGCACCGAGTTCGCCGTCACGCTGCCGTTGCCGCAGTAAAACGTGTGCGCGGTAACCGGTGACCAGGCATGGCCCAACAACCGCTTTCAGTCGTCAGCGATCAGCCTTCGGCTCCGGACAGGCCGACGGATGCGACGCTCCGCACTCTGCCTGATCGCGCCATGCTGATCGCTGGCAGCATTCGTGGGCAACGCCTGGGGAACGATAGGGCGAAGCCGAACGCCGGTGCGCGACGCGCATCGGCGCAACGGGCAGCAGCCCACGCAGGGTGATGGTCATGCAAGGTCGAGTGCTGATCGTCGACGACGAGAAAGGCATGCGGCTCGCCTTGAAGGGGCTGCTGAGCAAGGAGGGCTATCAGGTCGAGACGGCGGACGGCGGCGAAACGGCACTGCGCGCCATCGATGGCGGACGCTTCCACGTCATCATCACCGACCTGAGCATGAACGGCATCAGCGGCATGCAGGTGCTGGCGCATGCGCGTCGCGTCGACCCGGACGCGGCGGTGATCATGATCACCGCATTTGGCTCGGAGAAGATCGCCGTCGAAGCGATGAAGCTCGGCGCGGTCGACTACCTGCCCAAGCCCTTCGACAACGAGGAAGTGCGCGTCGTGGTGCGGCGCGTGATGGAGACGGTCGAGCTCAAGCGCGATCACCGCCGCCTGCTCGAGCAAGTGCAGGGCGATTACGCCTTCGAGCAGATCGTCGGCCGCACGCCGTCGATGCAGCGCCTGTTCGAGACCATCGAGAAGGTGGCAGACACCGACATCACGGTGTTGGTGCGCGGCGCCAGCGGCACCGGCAAAGAGCTGGTGGCCAAGGCACTGCATTACCGCAGCCCGCGCCGCGGCAAGCCCCTGGTGACGATGAACTGCGCCGCGCTGAGTCGCGAGCTGGTCGAGAGCGAGCTGTTCGGTCACGAGAAAGGCGCCTTCACCGGGGCGGTGGCGCGGCGCGAGGGCAAATTCGAGGCGGCCGACGGCGGCACGCTGTTTCTCGACGAAGTTGGAGACATGCCGCTGGAGACGCAGGCGAAATTCTTGCGCGCGCTGCAAGAGCGCGTCTTCGAGCGCGTCGGCGGCAACAGCTCGATTCGCGTCGACGTTCGCGTCGTCGCCGCGACGAACCAGGATCTCGAGGCGGCGGTGGCGGCCGGGCGCTTCCGCGAAGATCTGTACTATCGTTTGCGGGTCGTCGAGTTGGCGATCCCGCCGCTCGCCGAGCGCCGCGACGACATCCCGCTGCTGATCGAGCACTTTCTCAGCAGTGCCGCCGAGCATTTCGGCCGCGCGCGCAAGCCGCTCAGTGCCGCGGCGGTGCGCGCCTGCCTGCAGCGCGACTGGAAGGGCAACGTGCGCGAGCTGCGCTCAGCTGTCGAGCAAGCGTTGCTGCTGTCGCCGGGACCTGAGATCGAGCCGGACGATCTCTTTGCGGGCGTTCGCACGACGCCGCTGGCGGCCGCCGCGCCAACCATGATCAACGCAAGCGGTGTGACGAGCTTTCGCGACGCGAAGGCCGCGGTGGTCGAGTCGTTCGAGCGCGACTTCCTGGTGGCGGCGTTGCGCCGTCACGCCGGGAACATCAGCAAAGCGGCGGAAGAGATCGGCATGTACCGACAGAACCTGCAGCAGAAGATGCGCGAGCTCGGCATCGGAGCGGAAGAGGGGCAGGAGTAGGATGGTGTCAGGGATCGGTCGGGTGTCAGCGCGTTGAGAAGGCTGCCGGCCAATAGGCTTCAGCACTCCGCCTAACTCGTCCGTTGGGTTTTGCGGATATTGAAGGCCGATCGCCGCCCCCTGCGGTCGATTGTTGGAAATATCGCGTCAGACATCGGTCTAGTTCCAGGCCATGGCGGCACGCGTTTGCCAGTACGCGGGTGCCGGTTCGGCGAGGCGCGCCAGGGCCTGCGCGGCGGGCGCGTCCCACGCGACACGGCGGGCTGCGAGATTTGCGTTGAGCTGGTCGACGCTGGCTGCGCCGCTCAGCACCACATCCGCCCACGGCTGTGACAGTGCCGCCGCCAGGGCGAGCGCGTCCATCGTGCAGCCGAGGCGCTGTGTCTCAGCGCGCAGCATCGCTCGATGCGCGGCGAAGCCGGCGGCATCATTGCGCTCGGTGAGGCGGCCGTTGGCGAGCGCTTCCTTGACGATGACGCGCCAGCCGGCGGCGTGCGCGTCGGCCAGCGCCGCGCCGGCCGACGGTTCGAGCACGTTCCACGTCGCTTGCACGGCGCTGAACAGCAGCTGACCGCCGATGCGGATGTCGAGCGCGCGGCGCAGCGTGTCACTCTGGCGCGCGCCGCTGAGTGAGAGGCCGACCGGCAAGCCGCCGTCGCGCAGCACCGCGAGTCGTGCCAAGACCGCGTCGTCCTCCAACACGCCGCTCTCGAGCGTTGCGGAATGGATTTGGTACAGGTCGAGTTGCGAGGCGAGCAGGACGCGCGTCTCAGCCAGCTGCCGCTGCAGCGCCCCTAAGGTGTGGTCCTTCACCTCGTGCCGCGGCGCCGCGACACGCCATGCGGCGGTGTAGGTGTAGCCCCACTTCGAGGCGATGGTGACCGACTCCGGCGCGATGCCGCGTGCCTTCAACCAGGCGGCGAGAAACGCTTCCGCACGTCCATAGGAGCGGGCCGCGTCGAAGTAGCGCACTCCCGCCGCCCAGGCGGCGTCGAGCACGCGCTGCGTGCGCTCGCGCATCGCGGCGACGGCGTAGTCGCGTTCGAGATCGCCGGCATGGCCGAGGTTGATGTAGCCCGGCCGACCCAACGCGGCGAGCCCCAGGCCGAGCTGCGCGGTGCTCATCGGCGGCGTGCGTTGCGCTTGGCGGCGCCTGCGCTCGAGCGTCCAAACAATCGTTCGATCCCTGTTTCCATTTGCGCTCACATGGTGTCTTGCTGGCGTCGTGGTCAAGCTGGTCGCTCTCAGCATGTTGCTCTGCCTGGGCGCGTCGGCGGTGTGCGCAGAGGAGCGCGCGACTCTGCAGCGGCCGTACGACCCGGTGATCATCGCGACGGGCCGCCTCGATCTGTTTGGCGACCGGCGCATCGACGCCCTGCGACTGGTGCGCGTCGCCGGCGGCAGCGTGCAAGCGATTCCCTTTCAGATCGATCCCCGCTCGAAGGGCGGCGCGTTGATCATGCAGGGCCCGGAGCCCGTGCAGTTCGACGACAACGACGATTTCGTGTTCATGGCGAGCGATGCAGGCGATCGCGCCGCCGCCGACGTGACGTGGCCGCCCGGGTGCGATGCGGCGCTCGAGGTCACGGTGCGCGCCCGGCTTGGCGGCGCGGCGTGGGCCTATCTGCTGCATTGCCCCGGTACGCCGCCGGCGCCGGCCACGACGCCCTATGTCGTCTATGATGCCGCCGACAATCACGCGCGCTCGACGCGCTACGACGTCGGCTACGCGGCCGACCGCAACTTCTTCACCGAGATGCGTGTCGTGGGCGCCGACGGTGCGCCCGGCGCAAATCTGGTGCGCCAAACGCACATGCGCGGCAGCCCGACGTTCGAGGTGTTGTTCACCGAGCTGACGCTGGAGTTCACCGAGCAGAACGCCTACGTCGAGGTCGAGGGCATCCGTAACGGGCCGGTGCGCGCCATCCGCCGCGTCAAGCTCTCGGTCGACCTCGGCAAGCTGCTGCCCAATCTGCCGAACGGCATCGCCGAGACCTTCCACTACCGCGATGCGTTTCTCACGCCGACGCGCTTCGGCATTCCGGCGCTGGCGCTGCGCATGCTGCGTGATTTTCATTTTGAAGATGTCGTCGAGTTCGACCCGCGCGTCATGCCGCTGAAGTATTGGGATGCGACTCATCCCGAGGGCATCGCGCTCGCCAGCGCCGGGCCGGCGCCGGATGACAACGCCGACCACGAGTGGTGGGTGCATAGCGCTCCGAATGGAGCGGTCTTGAACGCCATGCTGATTCCGCAGCAGTGGCACGACTGGGGTATTACGCGCGGCGCCTTCGTGCGCCCCGGCTGCACCGACACGTCGTCGACCTGCGCCGCCGGCTACACGCTGCGCAACATGACGGCGCTGCGCGCCGCCGGCGACTACGACCTGATGCAGGCTACGGTCGTGTTGCCGCGCGCGTATCAAGCCGGCGACGAAGTGCCGGCGATGGCGCTCGTCAGCGATCCGCTGCTGATCGACGTCGCCCGCCTGCGTTGAAATTCGGCCGCAGAAGCCGTCTAAGGCCGGTCGATGAGCCTCGATCCTTCCAGCATCCTACTGACCGATCGGGTGGCAGTCGTCACCGGCGCGGCAAGCGGCATTGGCCGCGGCATAGCCCTGGCCTTCGCGCGTTTCGGGGCGGATGTCGCGATCTGCGATCGCGATGCCTCGCGACTCGCCGATGTCGCAACGCAGATCGAACGCAGCGGCCGGCGCGCCGTCCACGCGGTCATCGATGTGCGCGACGGCGAGGCGGTACGCGGCTTCTTCGCCCGCGTTGGCAGCGAGCTCGGCCGCGTCGACGTGTTGGTGAACAATGCCGGCGGCGGTTTCCAGGCAGCGTTTCTCGACGTGAACGACAAGGGCCAGGACGCCCTCGTGCGCGAGAACTTCGGCAGCGTGGCGCACTGCATTCGCGCCGCGGCGCCACTCATACCGGCCGGCGGCGGGTCGATCATCAACATCACATCGATCGAGGCGCACCGCGCCGGGCCGGGCTTCGCGATCTACTCGGCGATGAAGGCGGCGGTCGAGAACCTGACCAAGAGCCTGGCGCTGGAGCTTGGCGAGCGGCTCGTTCGGGTGAATTGCCTGGCGCCGGACGTGATCCCGACTCCAGGCACCGGACCGATCGCGGTGAAGACCGCGTTGCCGAGGCAGGGCGACGTCGACGACGTCGCGGCCGCGGCCGTGTTCCTTGCCTCCGACCTGTCCCGCTTCGTGACCGGCTCGACCCTGCATGTCGACGGCGGCAACTGGGCGGCCGGCGGCTGGCGCCGCGGCGCGGCGGGCTTCGAAACCTAGGTGCGCGTGCGCCAGCGATTGGCGGGCAAGCCGTCAGGGAGGCGCGACAGTTCTTCACCCACGAACGGAGAACTCGACCTCTAACCCATTGCAATTTCGTCTGATTGTGCGAGGGTGCCGACACGTCAAGGTTGTCGAGGTGAAGTCATGCCGAGGTTGGTGAAGCCGTCGCGCGAAGAAGCGCAGCCCATTCCGCATCCGTTGGCCGGGCGCACGATGATCGGAGCCGACGCGATCGTACAGGTACTGGCGGACGAGGGCGTCGACACCATCTTCGGCTACAGCGGCGGCGCGATCCTTCCGACCTACGACGCGATCTTCCGCTACAACGAAGGTCGCGCGCTCGACGAGCAGATCCGCCTGATCGTGCCGGCGACGGAGCAGGGCGCCGGATTCATGGCCGCCGGATATGCGCGCTCGACCGGGCGCGTCGGCGTGTTTCTGGTCACCTCGGGGCCCGGTGCGACCAACGCCGTCACCCCGGTGCGCGACTGTCAGGCCGATTCGGTGCCGGTCGTGCTGATCTGCGGCCAGGTGCCGCGCGCCGCGATGGGTACCGATGCGTTTCAGGAAGCGCCGGTGTTCAACATCATGGCGTCGTGCGCCAAGCACGTCTTCCTGCTCACCGACGAGAGCAAGGTCGAAGCGACGATGCGCAGCGCCTTCGAGCTGGCGCGCAGCGGCCGGCCCGGTCCGGTGGTGGTCGATATTCCGCGCGACGTGCAGCTGGCGCAGTCGGTGTTCGCCGGCGCCGGCACATTGCCGCTGACCGGCTATCGCGAGCGGCTCGAGCAGCTCAACCGCGCCGCCATCACGGCGGCGGAGGGCGAGGCGTTCTTCGGCCTGTTGGGCAACGCGCGCCGCCCGCTGCTCTATGTCGGCGGCGGCGTCATCAACGGCGATGCCGCGGTCGAGCTGCGCAAATTCGCCAAGCGCTACCAGATTCCGGTGGTGACGACGCTGATGGGCATCGGCGCTGTCGACACCACCAGCGATCTGTCGCTGCGCATGCTCGGCATGCACGGGACGGCGTTCGCCAACTATGCGGTCGAGGACTGCGACTTCTTGTTCGCCGTCGGCTCGCGCTTCGATGATCGCGTCGCCGGCAAGGTGAAGGAATTCGCGCCGCACGCGCGCATCGCGCACATCGACGTCGACGCTTCCGAGATCGGCAAGGTCAAGCACGTCGACTGGGCGCACGTCAGCGATGCCAAGCGCGGCCTGACACAACTGCTCAAAGCGGGCGAGCAGCTCGGCTTCAAGCGCGACTTCGCCGACTGGCACCAGCACGTCACCGCGCTGCGCGCCAAGCACGCATTGAACTACAACCGCACCGCCGAGCGCATTCAGGTCGAGTACGTCCTGGAGCAGCTGAACGAGATCACGCGCGGCAACGCCATCGTCTCCACCGGTGTCGGCCAGCATCAGATGTGGGCGGCGCAATATCTGGATTTCATCAACCCGCGCACCTTCCTCACCTCCGGCAGCATGGGCACGATGGGGTTCGGCTTGCCGGCGGCGGTGGGCGCGCAAATCGCCAACCCCGGCGCGCTGGTCATCGACATCGACGGCGACGGCTCGATCCGCATGAACCTCGGCGAGCTGGAGACGCTGACCACCTACGACATTCCGGTGAAGGTGTTGCTGCTCAACAACCTCGGCGACGGCATGGTGCGGCAGTGGCAGGATCTCTTTTACGCCAACCGCTACTCCGGCTCCGACAAGACGCTGCACAAGAAGGACTTCGTCAAGGCATGCGAGGCGGACGGCTTTGGCTTCACGCGCCGGGTCACCATGCAGGACGAAGTGCGCGCCAATCTCGAAGCGTTCGTGGGCTTCCCGGGCCCGGCGTTCTTGGAAGTCATGGTCGACCCGAGCGCACACGTCTATCCGATGGTCGGCCCCGGCATGGGCTACAAGGACATGATCACCGGCAAGTGGATCCCGGGCCGCAGCGTCGAAGACGCCGCGAAGAAAACCGACGAGCCGGCGGAGTACTTCTGAACGCCACGACGTAAGCCGGTGACCGGCGGGCGCGAGCCCGCTCGTCACCGGTTACCACCCGGTGGCAGCGCGTCGGGACGCTACCGGCGATCGGGCCATCGCTTGCCGCTGAACACCAGTGTGGGCGACGCTGCCGGTTCGTTTCGTCTTCAGCTCACCAAGCGCGCGCGCATCGAGCTGCGCGCCCAGCGCAGCAACAATGCCGACGCGACGAGGATGTACGTCACGTCCCACAGCGCCACGAGCCCGCCCTGGCGCTGGCCGAAGACCAAGCGCGCCAAACGCACGGGGTGGAGCAGCGGCAGGAGCTCGGCCAGCCACAGCCAGCCGCCGCTGAGGCGCTCGTGCAGCGGAAAGAACACGTCCGAGAACAGAAACAGCGGGGTCAGGAAGAGCGTGAAGTAGAAACTGAACATCTCAATGGTCGGCACGCGCAGCGAGAAGGCGATGCCGATGGCCGAGAACAGCAAGCCGGCGAGCGGCACGACGCCCAGTACCAGCAGTGCGCCGGGCATCGGCGCCAGGCCGAACAGCGCGACGACGAGGAAGAAGCAGCCGCCATACACGGTTGCGCGCGTCACCGCCCAGAGAATCTCTCCGGCCAGCACGTCGTCGGGCTGGATCGGCGTCGTCAGCATGGCGTCGTACTGCTTCTCGAAGGTCAGACGCACGAAGATGTTGTACGTGACCTCGAAGCTGGCGCCGTTCATCGCCGCGACGCATACCAACCCCGGTGCGAGGAATGCCGCGTAACTGGTGCCGCCCATTTGGTTGATGTACGCGCCGACGCCGATGCCGATCGACAACAGGTACATCACCGGCTCGAAGAAGTTCGGTAGGATGTTGAGCCACCAGGTGCGCCGATACATGGCGGCGTTGCGCTGCCAGACCGACCGCGCGTGCGGCAGTGAGAGGCTCATGCGCCACCCTCCAGCGAGGCGCCGGCGAGGCGCAGAAAAACGTCTTCGAGATTGCTCGGACGCACGATCAAGCCGCGCCGGTCGTCAGGATCGCCCCGATGCAGGCGTTCGAGTATCGGCTTGGCGTCGTCGACGTACACGATCAACCGCCGGCCGCTGCGCAGCCGGTGCCGCGGCGGCGGCAAGCCGCTCAACAGCGCCGCCTCTTCGTCGAGCGCGCAATCGAATTCGACCGCTTCGCGCGCCAGGTGCGCGCGCACCAGCGTGCGCGGCTCATCCTGGGCAATGACGCGGCCGTCGGCGACGATGGCCACGCGATCGCACAGGCGCTCCGCCTCATCCATATAGTGCGTCGTCAGCAGGACCGTGGTGCCCGCGGCGCGCAGGTCGCGGATGCGCGCCCACAGCGCCAAACGCACGGCGGGGTCGAGCCCGGTGGTCGGCTCGTCGAGGATCAGCAGCTCGGGCCGATTGATCAGCGACATGGCAATCGCCAGACGGCGCTTGAAGCCGCCCGACAGGCGTTGCACCGCGACGGTGGCGTGCGAGCGCAGCTCGAGGAAATCGATCAGCTCGTCGATGCGCTGCATGAGCCCCGGCTCGCGCAGAAGATGATAGCGCCCGAAAACGCGCAGGTTGTCGATCGGGCTGAGCGCATCGATCAGCACGTTCTCCTGCAAGGTGACGCCGAGGCGGCGGCGCACGGCGCGCGGATCCGCAGCGATGTCGATATCGAAGACGCGAATCGTGCCGGCGGTCGGGCGTGTGACGCCGTACAGCATGCGCAGCGTCGTCGTCTTGCCGGCGCCATTGGGCCCCAGCAGGCCGAAACACGTGCCGGCTGGGACGTCGAGATCGATACCGGCGACCGCGACGCGCGACCCGAAGTGTTTGGTCACGCCGCGCGCCGACACGATCATCATGCGGCGCTGGTTCTAGCGGTCACGGCTGGAAATTCAACGCGCAGCGGCGAGCGGCGCCACGGCGGGGATCGTCTGGCACGATCCCCGCCGCGCGTCGCGCTGGACGTCGCTATTGGCAGGCAGCGGGTGCGGGGCAGTCCTTGCCGAGGAATTGCTTGCCGTCGCTGCCGTCCTTGCCCGGCTCGCCGTCGCAGGCCATGCAGTAGGTGCGCTCACCGGTGACGAACTTCACGCCGACCGGGGTCTGGCTCGTGCCGATCTGCAGGTCGTAGCTCAGCGTGCTGCTGCCCTTGCCCGACAAGACGGCCTTGATCGTCTTGGCGCTCGTCCATGTCATCGTCTTCACGACGCCGTCGTTCAGCTCGCGGTCGCGATACTTGAACGTCTTGCTGCTGACTGAAGTCCAGTTCTGGCACGGCAGATCGGCGGTCACCGACTGGCCGCCGGCGCTGCTGGAGATGACCAGCGACGCCTTGACGGTGCCGCTCGGGTCGCCGTTACAGGTCGGATCGGCTGGCGTGCCCGGTGCCGGTGCGGTGATCGAGCTCGACTTCACCGACAAGACGATCTTGTTCTTCGACTCGTCAACCGGGACGTGATTCTTGATCTGCACCTTGGCCGCCGGCAGCAATGTCGCAGAGGCGGTGCCGGCCGGGATCGAAATCGGGTTGGCCGGGTCGCTGCCCGCGTCGATCTCGTCGCGATCGAAGTAGCCGTCTTCGTCGCGATCGATACCCATGCGGATGCCGGAGCCCGGCGGCGCGCACGTGTAGGTGAGCGCCTGATTCGGGCCCACCAACACCTTCGCCCGCATCGTCGCGGCGTTCTCGAGTGCTTCAGAGCCGCGGTCGCTGCGGAAGAAGCCGCCGGGCAGACGCGCCCAACCGCGCTGCTCGCCGGACACTGCGCCCTTGACGATGACGTCGCACTCGCTGTGGTCCATGCGTTGGTCGAGCAGATCCAGGCGGTTGATGACGTCGATGAGCGCGCTGTTGGCAGCGGTCAACGTGACCTGCTGGCCGACGATCGGGTTCATGTTGCTGTCCATGGCGAGCACGAACTGCTCGACCTGGCGGCGCTGCGTGTCGTTCGAGAAGCCGGTGAACACCGTCGCGTGGAGGAACCGGAACACGCTGTCGACGCTGCCGTCGTGCAAGAAGCCGAAGCCGCGAATCTGCCGCCCGGTCGCGGCGTTGTTGCCCGGATCAATGAATTGCACCGCCGGCATGCCGAACATGCCGACCTTGCTGTAGGCGTTGCGCAGGTGCGCGACCTTGAAGATCTGCGTCTCGTTTTCGAAGGTCGACTGGCCGCTGGTGCCAAAGAAGCCGTTGGCCGTGTTCAGCGTGTGGCAGCCGTTGCAGGAGAAGAGGTCGACCGTGGTTCCCATGTAGAAGTTGCGCCCGGATTGCTGATCGGCGGTCAGTGAGTTGTCGAGCGCGCGCACCGGATTGGGCGGGTAGGTGACGTCGAGGATGAAGTCGGTGAACTTCGTCATGTCGTCATCCGAGATCGGACCGTTGCGGCCGAGGAGCCCGGCGAACGCGACGATGAACTTGCCGAACGCCGCGTGCTCATCCAACGCGTCGCCGCCGGGGTCGTTGCCGCCGGTGCGGTCGCCGCGCCAGTGCATCGGCCCGCTGTTGGCCATGCCGCGCAAGCTCTGCGTCGTCATCGGCCCCTTCATCGGATGGAAGTCCTTGTTGATGAATGGGCCGAGCAGGATCGGGTTGGGGTTGTTGACGACGACGTCGTCGGGATTGCCGAGATCCCAGCCGAGGCTGTCGAGGTCGCCGAAGATGTGGCACGACGAGCAGGACGCTTCGCCGTTACTCGAGGTGTGCAACGCGTCATAGAGGATCGGGCGTCCCTCGGTGACGTTGCTCGGCTCCGGGTTGTAGAGGGAGCGTTTCAATCCCGGCAGCTCGCTCTTGGTGGTAGTGTCGACGACGCTGATCGAGTTGTCGAAGCGGGTCAGCACGTAGAGGCGATCGTTGGTTTCGTCCAATACCGCGCCGACCGGTCCGCCACTGCTGAGCGGGACGAGCGTCACGCCGTCGGCGGGCAGCGAGTTGAAGGTGTCGTTCTCGAGCTTGGTCGTGTCGTAGATGCCGATCTTCTGCGAGCCGAAGCCGGTGACGTAGAGGGTCGAGCCGTCGCTGCTGACGGCCATGCCCACCGGCGTCGCGAGGCTCGCGTCGGCGATGCCCGGCGGGCTCGGCACGACGGAGTAGTTGATGTGCTTGTTGAGGTGGCGCGGCAGGACGTTGGCACCGTCGAGCACGGTGACGCGCGCCTCGTGCAAGTGGCCGCGCACGGTGCTGCCGCCGATGACCCCCGGGCCTTCGAAGCGCACTTCGTTGTGCGCGTCGGTGTTGGAGACGTAGACCTTGCCGTTGACCGGATTGGCGACCATGTCGAACAGCACGGTCCCGACGTGCGCGTACTGCGCGTCGTCGATGCCGATCTGGGCCGGCGGATTGCCGTTCGCATCGATCTTGAAGACGTCGATGTCCGGCAGGCTGAAGCGGACGGCGTTGTTCCAATTGCGGCTCAGCTGATCGCGCCATTGGCCGGAGCCGTTGTCGTACTTGACGATCAACCCGACCTCGGGCCGCAACGCGTTGTCGGAGCTGCGATACGGCAACGGCAGGCCACCCGGCATCACCGCATCGGAATTCGGCGGGGTGCAGGCGCCGCGCACCGTGTTGTTGGTGATGTTGGTGTTGGTGGCGTCGCACACCGAGCCCTCGCCGACCGTGGTGGTCTGATCGCCGGAGTTGAACACGGCGACATAGACTGTCGAGCCGTTCGGACTGACGGTCAGCGCGCGCGGCGTGTCGCCGAACAGCTCGACGACCGTCAGCGGCGTGCCGGTGAGGCTGAGGCCCAGATTGGTGGCGTCGAAGACGAACACCAGGGCGCGGCCGACGCCCGGCGTCGTCAGCTGCGGCAGCACGGTGGCGGGAAGGTTCTGTCCGCGGCGCGCCGTGGTGATGAAGGCGCGGTTGCGTCCGGGCCCGGCAAAGACGATGTCGCGCGGCTCATCGCCGACCAGCAGGGTGCGCACGACATGCGGCGGGCTCGCCGACACGTCGACGATGCTGACGCTGTCGGAGAGCAGGTTGACCACCCACACTTCGCTGTCGTTGCGCGCCGCCACGGCGACCGGCTCCATACCGACTTCGACCGAGGCCGACTTGGTGATGCCGCCGGCCGCGACGGTGAAAATCTCCAGCCGGTTGTCCGGCGTATTCACGGCGAACAGCTTGCTGCCGTCCGGCGACATCGCCAGCGGCCGTACGGCACCGCTTTCAAACGCGACAAATGAGCTCTGTGCCACGGCACAAAGCGGCAGCAGTAGCGCGGCGAACCCGATTAGCGGCACGCGCCGCGTGAGACGAGCCAAACCCATCAACCCCCCGGGAAATCCTTCTCCCATCCGGACGACTACCACTACTGAAAACGCTGAGTAAACGAGCAAATTTACCGCCCGCGTCCGCGCCGAGCACTGCGGCGGCAGGCGGTCAGTAAGCGCGCGCCGCTTGCAGGCCGCGGAAGTGGCCGGCGCAGCCGGATCGAAGCGCGTTGCAGCGCGACATCGCGACTACTCAGACCGATGGCCGCCCGTCGCCCCGCGCGCCCGCAGGGGCGCCGCCTGGGCGCCATTGACAATTGGTTGGACCATTGGATAACTGGTCGAATGCGCGGCAAGTCGCCGATTCCGTTCCGTCCGCCGCCGCGGCGTCGCATTCACGAATCGGTGGCGCAGCAGCTGCGCGACGCCATCCTCGACGGGCGGTTTTCCGCCGGCCGCAAGTTGCCCCCGGAGCGCGAGCTCGCGGCGGAATTTCAGGTCAACCGCACCTCGGTGCGCGAGGCGATCAAAGTGCTGGAGGGGCTCGGTCTGGTCGCCGTGCGGCAGGGAGACGGCGCCACCGTACAGCCGCTCACCGGTGCCTCGTTGAGCATCTTGCCGTTCCTCATCCATCGCGGCGGTCACACCGACCTGCAGGCGGTGGCGGACGTGACCGAGGTGTTGACGCCGCTGTTCTACGAGATGGCGCGCCTCGCAGTGGCGCGCTTTCGCCCGACGCAATTGGCCGCCTTGCGGGCGCTACGCGAAGTGGTGGCAGACGATGCGCGCGAGCGCGAAGAGCGCTTCGAGGCCGTCCGCCAGGTGTTCGAGCTGATATCGGACATGACCGGCAATCGCGTCTGGCAGATGCTGGCGCGCAAGACCGCCGCCTTCTTGCGCTCCGCACCGATGCGCCAGGCGCGCCACGAGCTGCGCCGCGATCCCGGCTACATCGTTCCGACCATGGACCGCTGTCTGAGCGCATTGGAAGGCGGCCATCCGGAAGACGCCCTGGTGGCGCTACGCCACTACATGGACGCCATGGGCGAAGTGGTGTTGAGCCTGCGCCGCACGCGCAGCCGCGCCGCGTCCTGAACGATTCCTAAGGAGAGCGACAAATGGACGACTTCACCTTGGAGACGGCGACGCAGGAGCCCGGCATCGCCACTGCGATGCAGGTGATCTACCAGTGGAACTACGAGCCGCAGGTTGAGGAGTTGCGCCGCCTGTACGGCAAGGCGACCGAGGCGCAGTGGATCGCCGAGCGCGAGATCGACTGGGATCGCCCGATCGACCGGGCGAAATTCGCCAGCACGCCGCTCGGCACCGCCGTGCCGATCGAGCAGTGCTCCTATTGGAAATCGCTCGACGCCGACACGACGTGGGAGCTGACGCGTCGCACGGCGGCGTTTCGCCTCAGTAATTTTCTGCATGGCGAGCAGGGCGCGTTGATGGTCGCAGCGCAGTTGGTCAACGCCGTGCCGCATACCGACGCGAAGTTCTACGCCGCGACGCAGACGATGGACGAAGCGCGCCATGTCGAGGTCTTCGCCAAGTACATTCGCAAGCTCGACGACGTGCACCCGATCGCAGCGCCGGTGAAGCGCGTGCTCGACGCGACACTGCAGACCGACGACTGGCTGAAGAAGCTTGTGGGCATGCAGATCGTCGTCGAAGGCTTGGCGCTCTACAGCTTTCGCGAGATGCGCAACCTGACGGAAGAGCCGCTGCTGAAAGAGCTGTTGACGTACGTGGCGCGCGACGAGTCGCGTCACCATGCCTATGGCGTCCAGTACGTCGAGCGCTGCGTGCCGCTGCTCGACGCCGCCGCCACGCGCGAGCTGGAAGACTTCGCGCTCGAGGCGGCGCGCACCCTGATCGACAGCCGCAACGAACAAACGCTGGCGACGGCGGTCATGAAGATCTGGCAGGAAGTGGGGATCGATCCGGCCGAGCTGTTCGCCTGCGTCGGCCGCGAGCGCGAAGAGCTGACGCGCCATCAAAACCTCAAGGGTCGCCGGCTGGGCCCGGTGCAGGGATTCGTCATTCCGACCCTGCGCCGCTGCGGGCTGCTGAGCGAGCGCGTCGCGACGCACTTCCACGACTTCTTGCGTGCCAATCTGGGCGGCAAGCTGGTGGGTGAGGACGTGCAGGAATTTCTCGCCCACATTCCGGAGTTGCCGCGCGACACTGCAGCCTGGGTGCTGGGTACGAACTGACGTCGCCGCCGAACGGGGGGCGCCG
>Ga0265314_10001957_pt1 | contig 21929 bp, 18 predicted proteins | sample 4126metaG_FD_203106 | JGI IMG/M metagenome (GOLD analysis project Ga0265314, IMG submission 203106) | Rhizosphere microbial communities from Carex aquatilis grown in University of Washington, Seatle, WA, United States - 4-1-26 metaG | ecosystem: Host-associated > Plants > Roots > Rhizosphere >... | reverse complement strand
GCGATACTCGCCGACGACGTATCCCGTCGGCAGATCGCCCCCCGAGACGAGTGCCGGAGCAGACGCAGGCGCGGTTTGCCCTAGGGGTAGGTCCGTCTCGTCATTTTTCGGTTGCATGGGTCAGGCTATGCCAGGCCCCACTAGTAGAAGATCAGCTTGTTGCCCGTCGACAAAGAGTACCGTTGCGGTGGCTGGCTAATGGTCCCTGCGGAGGCGTCGATGGTGGCTGGACTGGGGGCTTGACCATTGAGCGTCGTGCCACTGCACGTGACCGGATTTCCCGAGCTGGCCCCTTGCGGCCGGTAGATGTCAAGGCACCAATAAGAGGTGGTACTGGGTGGGCCAATCACGTTGTCGCCGGATTCGGTCGCAGTACCAAGATCCAAGTCCCCGGCGGTCAAATAGTAGGAATCGTAGGTCGTGCCGGTAATGGTGGTGCCGCGCAGCGTGGCGCTGCTGCCAGTGCCGCTTTGTCGGATCCCGTAGTAGCCACCCGTCACGGTGACGTTGGTCAACGACATCGTTGCTTGGGTTCCGGATAGGTCGATACCGTCGTTGGTGGCGGTCATGGTCACAGTGGTATTCGCCATGGTCAGGGCGAGCCCAGCGAAGTCGATGCCATTGCCGTACTGTTGCTTGATGGTGGATCCCGTGATGGCCATGCTTCCCTTGGCATCGCTGTCGCTGATGTTCCCAATGATGGTCGCATTGTTGAGCACGACCGCGGTTCCCACCGCGTTCGAGCTGAGGTTCATATAAATCGCGTTGTAGTTCGCCAATTGCTTGATAGTTCCGCCGGTAACGTTCAGTTTCCCCGCCGAACAATTGTAGACGAAGTAGACGACGTAGCTGCCGCCCTGCACGGTTGCATCGGTGATGTTCACCGTCACATTGGGGACATTGTACACGTAGATGGCGGACTGCCCCGGCTGATCGATAAGTCCGTTCTTGCCCGCGATGTTGACAGTAGAGCCAGTCGCCGCTTGTTCGACATAGATTGCGGTGCTCGAATTTCCGCCCAGCACCACATCCTGCAAGGTCAGCGTGCTCGACGGAAGTTTCATGTCGATTCCATAGTAGAAATGCTGAAGGGTGAGAGTCTTCAGGGTGACGGCCGTCGAGGCGTTGAGTCCATTCGGATTGGTGGTCGCCCCGACACCGTCGATCACGGTTCCAGTCGTGGAGTCTCCCACGATGGTCAGGTTGTCGGGGATCACATAGCCCCAGGTTTCACCGCTCTTGGTGTTGTAGGTTCCATCCATGAGATGGACGGTATCGCCTACGTCCGCAACCAGAAGGGCCTGCTTGAGCGTGAGGAATGGCGAAGCCGCGGAACCAGCGTTGGTATCCGCGCCCGTCGGTCCGGAGGTGATCGCCGTGACGGTCACCACATCCGTGGCTGTAATGACCCCGGTGCTGGTGGCGACTCGCAAAGTCCGGGTGCCCAGTGGGGCGCCGTGAGGAACCGACACCTTGAGCACCAGCGAGGTATCGGTGCTGCCGGCCTGAGCGCGCGCCGTGAGATCTCCAAAGTCGAAAAGACCCGCGCTGGAAAGCCCGCCGGCTGCCCGGGTAATGGTGACGATGACGTTGATCTGTCCCTGGCGTACCGATGGACTTGGCGTCACAACGACACCGTCGGCGAGCAAGGCCGGCGCGTCGAAGTTGAGCGAGATGTCGGGACCCGCAGTATCCGGCACGGCCACGGCGTGGTCGACGGCGGGCAAATCCGCCAGCGCCGCATCCACAGCGGGCGCGTCGGGATGCTGGGGCCCGGCCTCGGGGCCTGACTGGATCGCATCAGGAACGACCGCGGGTGCATCGGCAAGGGCGCCCGCATCGAGTAGGGTGGTGGTGGGAGCTGAATCATTCTTGACCCCCGCATCAACGGCGGTCTTGAACTCATTGGTGAGCGGATTGTAGTTGCTGTCGATGGCCGGGTCAGCGCACAGCTTGCTGACGGACGTGCACACCTGACCGGTGGTACAGTCGACATCCGTCTGACACTGATTGCGACATTGCAAGTCCACGCCACAGACGAGCGGGATGGTGCAATCGCTGTTGTAGGTACAGGCCGCCTTCTCAGGGGGCTGACAGCTATTTCCGCCGGTAGCCACGATGCAACGTTCCCCGCTTGAGCAGTCCTTCGATTGCACGCACTGCTGAACGCAGAAGTTCTGGACGCATACCAGCTTCCCGGTGCAATCGCTAGCGCGCACGCACATGGGCGTCTTCGGCGAGCCGCCGCTGGATCCGCCGCAGCCCTGCACCACCGGCACAAGCAGTGCCCCCAAGAACATGAGTCGTCCAAACAATTTCGCCGCTTGCCGGTTCCTAGTCAAAGCCATGCCTCGTCCTTTCGCCGGCGATAATGTCGCAGGCCATACTAGGATGCAAGTGCATGGATGCGCGTTGCACAACGGCCTGCTAATTCCCGGTTTGCCGACGTCAAGCTCCGCCCGGCCCTAGCTGGTAGAAGATCGATCGCAGGTAGCGCTTGGGCTCGAAGCGTGGGCAGATTCCGGTGAGCGACTCGGTCGAACCGATGATGAGACAACCGTCGGGGGCAAGGACGCGCGAAAGACCGTCGTAAAGGCGCCGCTTATCGACCTCGGCGAAATAGATGGCCACGTTGCGACAAAAGATGATGTCGAACTTGTTCGGGAACGAGAGCGGTTCGAGCAGATTGATGGTCTTGAAGGTGGCCAGCGCCCGGATGGAATCGCGCACCTTGAAGTCGACGCTATCGGCCTGAAAGTAGGCCGCCACCTTGTCGGGAGGGAACCCGCGATCGATTTCCAGCTTGGTGTACCTACCCGCACTGGCCTGCGCGATGACCTTGTCCGAAATGTCCGTGCCAAGGATGCGCACGTCGTACTTGTTCGGATCGGGCAGGGTCTCCTTGCATACGATGGCCGTGCTGTAGACTTCTTGCCCGGTGGAGCACGCCGCGCTCCAGATGCGCAAGGTGATGGCGCGGCCGCTGCCAAGCTGCCGCTTTCGACTGTCCACCAAATCGGGGAGGATTTTGTGGCGCAACATCTCGAAAGGCGAAGTGTCGCGGAAGAACGAGGTCTCGTTCGTGGTGATGGCGCCGATGACCTTGCGCTTGAGGGCGCCGGTGCCGTCCGCCGTCACCTTGTCGAGCAATGCCTTGTAGGACTGGCTACCCGTCTCGCGCGCCAGCGCCGCGAGACGTGTCTCGATCAGGTAGCCCTTGCTGGCGTCGAGCGTGATGCGCGTGATGGAATAGACGTAGCTGGCCCACAAGCGGAACTCGGTCTCGTCCAGGCGGTTCACGCCCCCCGCCCCCTAACAGTAGCCAAGATCCGCGCTGCGATGGCGTCCAGGGGCAGGACGAGATCGACCACGCCGGCTTCGATGGCGGCCTTGGGCATGCCGAAGACCACCGAGGTCGCTTCGTCCTGGGCGATGGTAAAGCATCCGTGCCGTTTGAGCAGGCGCAAGCCCAAGGTGCCATCGTTGCCCATGCCCGTAAGAATCACGGCCATGGCGCGTCCGGGAAGGGCATTGGCCGCCGAGCGGAAGAGATAGTCGACCGCGGGCCGGCAATTGTTCTCGGGCGGATCGTCGGTGATCTGGGCGCGCGCAACCGCATCGGGGCAAGCGCCGAGACGCATATGCCGGCCACCGGGCGCGATGAGCACCAACCCAGGTTCCAGCTTGTCGCCCTCCGCTGCCTCGCGCACGCGCAGGCTGCACTTGCCGGACAGACTCTCGGCCAGAGACTGCGTGAAGATGGGCGGCATGTGCTGAACCACCGCGACGGGCACGCCGAGATCCGCGGGCAAGAGCGGCAGCAAGCGCGCAAGCGCAGCAGGGCCACCGGTCGACACGCCAATGAGCACGATCTCCGGCCGCGAAGTCGGCGGACGCGCGGAGACTGGACGGGCAATCGCAGGGGCGGACGAAGTCACCACGGGCGCGGCTGCCCCGCCTGGACGGAGAATGTCGCGAATCTGCCGTCGGTGCGCAAGCGCCCGCAGGCGCGGGGCCAGCTCGCGCACCATCATGGCCTTGCTCTCGGCGGCGTCCTTGCCTTGCGGTTTGGTAAGAAAGTCGAAGGCGCCCTTTTCTAGCGCCTGCATGGTCAAGCGCCCGCCACGCAAGGTGACCGCGCTGATGACCATGACCGAGGTCGTGCTGCCCGCCTGCTTGAGGGCATCGAGAACGGCCAGCCCGTCCATCTCGGGCATCTCCATGTCGAGGGTCAGCAGATCGGGTTTGAGCTCGAGCACCTTCTGCAAGGCGAGCTTCCCGTTCGGGGCCGAGCCCACGACCTGGACGTCGGGAAGACTAGCCAGTGCGTCGGCGATGGCCCGCCGAAACACCGAGGAATCATCCGCGACCAGGATTCGAAGTGCCATTCGCCCTTTCCGCTAGCGCCCGAATCGCTGCCCGTAGGAACCAGCCATGACGATGTCCTGATTGGCCGTCCCCTACGAAGGACCGGCCGAACCCTTTTCGCTGTCCCCGTCGAGGGAAAGCACCTTGTCCAAATCCAGCATAGCCACGATGCGGTCGCCGTTGCGAAACACCCCGAGCATGCGGTGGCTCTGCGCCGAACGCACATTCTCCGGCGCCGGGCCGATGGCTTCCCGATCCACCGACAAGACGTCTTCCATGGTGTCCACCACCAAGCCGACGCGTTCGCCCAGCCACTCGACGATGATGATGCGCTTGTCGCCGACCAGTTCCACCTGCCCGAGGCCAAGCCGCGCCGACAAGTCGATCACGGTCGAGATATGGCCGCGCAGGTTCATGACCCCGACCACGCATGAAGCCGCGTGGTGGACCGGGGTCACGGCGGTCAGGCGCACGATCTCCTGAACCATGGAGGTGTCCATGCCGAAGAGCGAGCCCGACACCAGGAACGTCGTGACCAGCAGTTGGCGATCTTCTGTTGCCTGCGCGGACATCACAGTGCCACCTCAGATCTTGAACTGGGCCACGCGCTCTTTGAGTTGGCCGGCCAAGCTGGTCAACTCTGCTGCCCCGCTGCGGACTTGGTCCGCCCCGCTCACTAGGGTTGTGACCGTGCTGTTCACGTTGGCGATGTCCTTGGCGATGTTCTGCGACACGCTCGCGGTCTGCGACACCCGCTCGTTGGCGTCCTTCACGCCGGTGCTGGCTTGGGCAATGTTCGTGGCAACGTCCTTGGTAACGGTCGACTGCTCCTCGATGGCCGCGGCAATGGACGACACGATGTCTCCGACCTCCTTGATGACGTGAGCGATCTTCTCGATATCGCCCATGGCCCCGCCGGTGGAGGCCTGGATGCCCGAGATCTTGCTCTTGATGTCTTCGGTTGCGGCGGCCGTCTGCTGGGCCAATTCCTTGATCTCGTTGGCGACCACGGCGAAGCCTTTGCCCGCAGCACCAGCGCGCGCGGCCTCGATGGTGGCGTTGAGCGCCAGCAGGTTGGTCTGCGCCGAGATGCTGGTGATGGTTTCAGTGACCTTGCCGATGTCCTGGGCCGCCCGTCCCAATTCCTTCATCATGGCCGAGATCGCCTCGGCCTGACTTGTGGCCTCGCCGCTGATCGCGCGCGCCTTCTCCGCGTTCGAGGCGATTTCGCCGACCGTGGCGCTCATCTCCTCGGTGGCGCTGGCCACGGAGGTCAGGTTGGTGGTGGTTTGTTCCATGGCCGCGGCCACCGATGTGGTGTTCGCGCTAGATTCCTCGGCGGCAGCCGCCACGGTGTTGGCCAAGCCGGCAACATCCTTGCTTCCGGTCGACAAGCCTCCAGCGATGGTCGACATTTCACCGGATGACGTGGCTAGGGTTTGTGCCCCGTGGCCCACCTCTCCAATCATCGTGCGCAGGTTCTTGGTCAGTTCCTGCGTGCTGCGGGCCAAATCGCCGGCCTCGTCCTTGCGGGCCAGAAGGTCAGCCGATGTTTCGACGGTCAGGTTGCCTTTGGCGACATCCGACAGCGTCTTCACCGTCGTATTGATAGGACCGGAAATCGATCGCGTGATGGAAACGCCGAAGAAGATCGCGACGGCGATCATCAATAGCCCCACCGCAATGAGGGCGCGCCGGGTAGTCACCACGAGTGCCTGGGCCTTATCCTGGCTGTCTTTGACTTCGTCGCTGGTTACCTTTTTCAATTCGTCAAAGGACTTGCCGACCTTGTCCATCTTGGGGACGCTGGAGGCGAGGTAAACGTTCGTGGCTTCGGCGTCCTGCCCACCCGCTATCAGCTTGCCAATCTTCGCGTTGGCTTCGCGCAAGTCGGCGATCTCTGCGTCGAGCGTATTGGCCACGGCCAGGGCCTGTGACGATGGCTTCGAGGCCAGGAGTTCTTCGAGCCTCTTCTTGTAGTGCTCACGCGCTGTTTGCACCTGCTCAAGCCGATCTTCCTTAACCGCCTTGTCCTTGCTCAGCAGCGCGACGCCCAAGTGCCGTCCAGTCTCGTCGACATCCCTTTGCGCCCTTGCGGCGAGGTAAGCTTGCGTCTCGCTTACGACCGCCGCCTCATTCATCTCATTGAGCGCGTTCTGCGCCCACAACGACACGATCGTCATTCCCAGCATCAGCACTGTCAAGATGCCGAAGGCCAACATCAGCCGCTTGCCAATTCGCATATTTGCCATCCCGTTCATCGTTTCCTCGCTTCCTTCCGTCAAACTCGACTAGCTGGCGCCATCTTGAATTTGCTCCGCCTGCCCGCCCGGCGCGGCCACCCCGCGCGCGGCCAACAAAGCACGCAACGAGGTGAGCAGATTGTCTCGGTCTAGTTTGATCTGGTAGTCGTCCACGCCCGCGGCCTTGCCCTTGGCGATGTCTTCCTCGCTGGCCAGGCTGGTGAGCGCCAGGATGGGCAGGTGTCCCAGGCGCGCGTCCTGGCGAATGCGCGTGGCCAAGCCCAGGCCTGTCAGATTCGGCATCTCGACGTCGGTGACCACGCCTTGAACCGTGTCGGCGTTTTCTTGCAGGATCTTCCACGCCACCTCGCCGTCTTCAGCTTCCAGGACCGCGAATCCGTCCGATTCCAAATAGCGTTTCACCTGCGCGCGAAAGAAATCCGAGTCCTCGGCCAGCACCACCTGGCAGGTCAGGTGCGACGATGCTTGCGCTTCCGCCGCGTGCTGCAGGTTCCATTCCGGGAACGTGGTTTGCGCCAGCTCGAAGATGTCCGCCACCAGCACCGTGGTGTCGCGCATGATGGTCGAGCCGGCAATGCCGGTCTGGCGGTGGGTGACCACGTCGAGGGTGGCCTTGGTTTCGATCACATCCACTGGCATGGCGGCGAGCAAGCCAACCTCGCGCTCGCCGACCTTGGCCACGATGACCGCCAGCTCCTGCTCTTCGTCCATGCTTCCCACCCGCGCCACATCCGAGAGCGTGACCAAGGGCAAGAACGTTCCGCGGTATTGCATGGTGCGCTTCCCGCCAATGTTCTCGACCTGCTTGCGCGTGACCTTTTCCACGCGCACCACGCTTTCGAGCGGGGTGGCGCACAGCTCTTCGCGGGCATTGTAGAAGAGCAGGAACGAGCGATTCTCGACCAGCTTGTCCGCGACGGCTTCTTCCGCCGCCTCGCGCGCCCCTGCGCTGACGCTTGCCAGTTGCGCCTTGGCCGCCAGCCCTGCCGCATCGACGATCAGCGCTACGGTGCCGTCGCCCATGATGGTGGCCCCGGCGTATTCCGGCAGTCCCTTCAGGTGACGGCCGAGCGGCTTGACGACGATCTCCTCGCCGGTCAGGAAGTAGTCGACCACCAGGCCGTATTTCATCGCGCCCGTGTTGACGACGACGATCTCCAGGTCGCTGCTGGCGCTCTGCCTGCGCTCGGTCCCACGCCGCTGTTCGATAGCCTCCGCGCGGGCGATGCCTTCCTCGCCGTTCGCGGAGGAGCGCCGGTCGGCCAGCCGCTCGCGACGATCGGCGCCCTTTTCGCCTGTGTCCGGGTCGACATGGGCACGCTTGATGCCGAGGATGTCGGCAAAGCGAACGATGGGGATGAGTTCGTCGCGCAACACCAACACCTCGGCGTCGCCGATGACCTCGATGCGCTCCTTGACCTTGTCGGCACGGATGCGCAGCAGTTCCACCACGCTGATCTGCGGAATGGCAAAGCGGTCGTTGTTCACGCTGACCACCAAGGAAGGAATGATGGCCAAGGTCAGCGGCAGCTTGATGCGAAAGAGCGTGCCCTGCCCGATCTCCGAGACGATGTCGACCTTGCCGCCCAGGCGCGCCAGGTTGGTCCTGACCACGTCCATGCCCACGCCGCGGCCGGAGACATCGGTGACTTTCTCGGCGGTGGAAAGCCCAGGCAGGAAGATGAGGTGCATCTTCTCCTGATCCGTCATGGCTTGCATGGCCTCGGGCGAGATGAGCCCGCGATGAACCGCTGCCGCCGCGATCTTGTTCGGATCGAGTCCCTTGCCGTCGTCGGCGATTTCCAGCACAACCTGTCCGGCCTCGTGACGAGCTTCGATGCGCAAGGTTCCGGTCGCGCGCTTGCCCGCACGCAAGCGCTCTTCCACGCTCTCGATGCCGTGATCCGCAGCATTGCGAACCATGTGGGTGAGCGGATCCGAAAGGCCTTCGATCAGACTCTTGTCGAGCCCGACATCCTTGCCGCGAATGTCGAGCTGGATGTCCTTCTTCAAATTCCTGGCCATGTCGCGCACGACCCTCGGGAACTTGGCGAACACGTTCCCGATGGGTTGCATGCGCGTCTGCATGATGGCGTCCTGTAATTCGGACGTGACCAGGTTGATGCGCTGGAAGCTGGCCTGCACCCCGCGCAGCTTGTGCTGGCTGAGAACCGCGCGGAGCTGGTTGCGGCTGAGCACCAGCTCGCCGGCCAAGTTCATCAGGGATTCAAGCAGCTCGACGCTGACCCGCAGCGTGCCCTCGGCGGCGACGGGGCCCGCCTCCTTTTCCTTCCCGGCAGCCGGCGAGGTCGACGTATTGGTCGGTGCGCGCGATGGAATTGACCGCGCCTCCGCAGCGCTGGGCGCGGGTGGCGCCGAAGTCACCGCTTCGGGCACGGGTTCGGGGGCAGACGGCGCCTCAGTCTCGGCGGGACCGCTGACCAACCTGATCTGACTGGCGCTCAAGCGGAAGGGCGGCGCGGTCGGGTCGATCTTCGACCGGCTGGAGAACGTAATCTTAGTGGGCAACTTTCTCCCTCCTGGTGACTCCAGCGAACCAGGACTGTCGCCATCCACATTGCAGTCCACGATCTCGCCGGCGGTGCGCAAGTCCTGGACGAATTCGTTTAGCGTCCGCCCTTGCTTCTCCACGTCGGCGAACAGATCGAGTTGCAGCTCGTAGACGTAGTCGGGCGGGCCACCCGCTTGCATCTGCGGGATCTGGGCGACGGCGTCCTGCACGATGACGGGCAACTCGGAGCCCGTGGCGCTGACAATCGTGCCGATGAGACCGGGCGTGGTGCTGGTCTGCGCCGACTGCGCCAGATCGACAAGGCCAATAAGAAAGGCCTGCGTGTCCGCCTTTTCGCTTCGTCCCGGGTCGTTGACCATTTCCCGCAATTTGTCGAAGGCGCCGAGCAGCAGATTGGTGATCTCGGCATTGGGTACCAGCTTGCGCGAACGAATCAGGTCGAGCACCGTCTCGGCCTTGTGGGCCAGTTCCTTGATCTTGTCGAGTCCGAAGAAGCCGCTGGCGCCTTTGATCGAGTGTGCCGCACGAAAGACCTTGTTGACTCGCTCTTCGTCGATCTCGGCCCCGCCATCTTCGATGGCCAGCAGATCGGTCTCGATGGTCGCGAGGTGTTCACGGGCCTCCGCGACAAACTCCTTCAGAATGTCATCGTCCAGTTGTCCCACGGCGGATTACCCCATCTCTGCGTTCAGCTGCTTGTCCAGGCAGAGCGCTTCAAGCAGGGAAAAGACTGAAGGCTGCACACGTGTCAGCTTGATCGTTCTGCCCTCTTGGGAGAAGCCGTTGCGAGCGGCAAGCAACAGGCTGAGCCCGGCGGTATCCAGAAAGGTTGTCTTAGAAAAGTCGAGCACGAGATCCCGCACGCCATCGTCTTGAATCGCACAAAGGAGCTCGCGCAACTCGGGCACGAAGGAGACCGTTAATTCCGCACCCAAGGTCACCTTGACCTTGGCGCCCTCACGTTCCAGCGAAAAGCGGCTCATGAAAACCCCTCGAAAGCCGCCAACAGCGGGCGAAAGCAGAATTCAAACACGCCACTGATCATCGGAGAGCGTGCGACATTCTTGAGTAATTCCGTCGCGAATCAGGCCGCCTGCGAACGCGCCTCTTCCACCGAGGTGAAGCAGTGCAGATCCTTGGTTTCCTGAAAGCCGCGCATGGCTTTGGGCAACTCTGGCGAGCCCACCACCTTGACCGCGAGCCCCAGATCGGTTGCAACCTTGAAGATGTCCACCAGAAATTGGGCCACCCGGGCCGGCTGTTGCAAGGGGATGGTGGTCGCGTCGATGAGCGCCTTTTCGAAGCACGCCTCGCCCAGCTTTTGCACCACGGTTTTCACATCCGCGGACAGCTTGAGGAAATAGCGCTCTAGCTTGTCCTCTTTTCCAAGGAACGGCGTGAGCTGGATAAGGTCTTCCTTGGCCACGAACAGCGTCTCGTTCTTGACCGCGTATTGCTCGATCAAGGCATCGATCGCGTCCTGCGTGAAGGGCTTGAGCAGGGCATCGTCGAATCCAAGATCCTTCATCTCTTTGGCCACATTGTTGGCACTGCGCAGGGCCATACCCCAGATGCCTGCCGCGGGCGCAAGCAAGCGCATTTGCTTGACCAGGGGTGCGGGCCCGCCGGCCTGAATCTCGGCGTCGACCAGGATGGCCTTGAACTTCTTGTTGCGGATAGCGGCCAGTCCATCTTGGACCGTCGAGGCCGTCTCCAATTCCACGGTCTCGGGAATCATCGACCGCAGCTTCTTGTGCACGTTCTCCATGTCGTCGATGACCAGGACGATGAGCTTGCCGTCGCCGGCGTCCGCCGCCGCACCCGAATTCTGTGCCGAATAGTTGGCTGGCAGTTTGAGGGCCTTGAGCACCTTGGCGCGCAGTTCATCGCCCTTGAAGGGCTTGAGCAAGTAGTCCTGAATACCAAGCTTCATCAGCGCGGCCACGATGGACGTCTTCGACTCGGACGTCAGCATCAGCACCGGGGTTTTGTCGCCGCCCTCGCGCATCTTGGCCAGCATGCCGGGGCCGTCCAGGTTCGGCATGGTGACGTCGAGAACCACGAGGTCGTAGCCCCCGCCTTGCAGTTTCTTGAGGCCCTCGTTGCCATCCTCGGCCTCACCCACCTCGAAGCCCATCTCGACCAACGCCTTGGAAACGATCATGCGAATCGGCCGGCTATCGTCTACTGTCAGAATACGCGGCATGTGACTGCTCCTTGTCCTTAGCTACTTCCCCAAAGCCAAACTACGCGGCCTTCACGTTCCATTTGAGAAGCCCATCGCAAGCCCACAGCGCGATCCCGACCTCGCGCGCAATGAGCACGAGCGCCGGGTGCTGACGGGCAATCTCCGCCAGAGATTCCTTGTCATCGACAATCGCGGGCACACTCAGCGCCTGGTCAAGTGCCATCTCGCGCTTGAGCAACCCGGCGGTCATGTTCACCAGTTCGCGAAGCGCGTCGTTGACCATGCCGACGTCCACGCCTTCGGTCTTGCAACCGAACATGGCCGCCGCCAACTTCGCGCAACCAGCTTCGTCGGAGGACAGACCCACGCTGACGGGGCGCGGCCCATCCACCAACATGATGGCGGTTCTCCAATTTAAGCTTGGATGGGCCGACTTGCCTTCGGCGGGCGCAAACGAGATCCCCAGCATGGTCTCGGTGACGTTGGAAACCAGAGCAGCTAACCGCTCGGCCTTGGGCATGGGCTTCATCGTCGTTCCTCTCCTTCACATCGACCGCATCCAGCAGAAACTTCGGCCAGCCCCCACGGTCTGTGGCGCCGACACCTAGCTGCTTCTGGCTGGCTCGCTGTTGGATCCGCCGCATCAGGTCGCGGCCGCACTAAATCCCCGTTCATGAGTGATCCTTATTGCGACGGGTTTGGTCAGAATCTTGAGCCCGGAAAGTAGACGACCTTCGAACCATCGCCGGCCACGCGCCGAATGCCTGTTGACGGCCCCCCGGCATCTTCCCCATGATGCTTGCGTGTCCTATCTCGTTCTTGCCCGCAAATACCGCCCGCAGCGCTTCGATGACCTGGCCGGCCAGGAGCACGTCGCCCGCACCCTGAGCAATGCCATCGCGCTCGGCCGGGTCCACCACGCCTTCCTGTTCACGGGCGCGCGGGGCATCGGCAAGACCAGCGCCGCCCGCATTCTGGCCAAGGCCCTGTGTTGCGAGAAAGGCCCCACGGCGAATCCCTGCGGCGAATGCGCCATTTGTCTGTCCATCGCCAGCGGACAATCGGTGGACGTGCTGGAGATCGACGGCGCCTCGAACACCGGCGTCGACGACGTGCGCACCCTGCGCGAAGGCGTGCGCTACTTGCCGGCGGAGGCGCGCAAGAAGGTCTACATCATCGACGAAGTGCACATGCTCTCCACCAGCGCCTTCAATGCGCTACTCAAGACGCTGGAAGAGCCGCCGCCGCACGTGGTGTTCATCTTCGCTACCACCGAGTCGCATAAGATCCCCGCGACCATCCTGTCGCGCTGCCAGCGCTACGATTTCAAGCTACTTTCCACCAGCGCCCTTGCAGCGCACTTGGCGCAGATTCTGAGCAAGGAAGGCATCGACTGCGAACCCGAGGCCGTGCGTTTGATCGCGCGTGAGGCGGCCGGCTCCGTGCGCGACGGGCTGTCCCTGCTCGATCAGGTGCTGGCCTATGTCGGCAAGGACAAGCTCACCCGCGAACGCATCGCCGAGGTGTTGGGCGTGGCCGATCGCAGCTTGCTCTTTCACCTCGCCAGCACCGTGCTTAGGAAGGATGTCGCCTCCGCTTTGCGCGGCCTGGCCGACGCCGTCGAGCGCGGCGTGGATCTGGTGCAGCTCGCGCGCAGCTTTCTCGGCCTTCTGCACGACCTGGAGATTGTCTCGCTGGTCCCGGACGCCGCGGATCTGATCGATGCCACGGCCGAGGAGATCGCGGAAGCGAAGAAACTCGTGCAACCGGCGCCGCGCGGACTTGTGACTTCGCTCTTCGAGCGCTGGGCACGCGCTGTCGAGGACGCCGCGCGCTCGCAAACACCCCGCTTGATCGTCGAAATGGCGCTGATCGATCTCTGTTTCGCCGAGCCGCTGCTCCCGCTCGGCGACCTTCTCGATCGCTTGGGGAAACTGGAGGCCCGCCTCGCCGGCGCCGTCGCTGCGCCGCCGGCTGCGCGGGGTGCCGATCCGCGACCGCGCCTCGCCATCGTCCCTCCGCCCTCGCCCACGGCGCCGCCCGCCGCGACGGCGCTGCCCGCGCCTACCAGTGCAAGCGCCTCCGCGGCCGCCAAGCCCAGCGAGCGCAGCGCACCCGAGTCCGACATCGCCGGGGTGTGGCGCCGGGTGTGCGAATCCTTCGGCCACCGGCCATCCATCGCCGCCGCGCTCGACCACGCCGAGGTTGGATCTTGGGAAGGTGGCCAGGTCACGCTGCTCTTCGACCAAAAGTTCGCCCTCGACCAAACCGCCAAAAGCAAAGTCGAAATCGAGCGTGTGCTCTCGCAGATCACCGGATCGCCCACGCACATTTCGCTGGAAGTGGGAACTGCCCGGACCGGCCAGGTACTGGTGCGCTCCGAGGTCGGGCGCGAGGCGGACGCCGCCCAGGCCGAGCAGCACCTGCGTGAAAGCGAAGCACGCCAACACCCCATGGTTCGCAAAGCCCAGGAGATCTTCGGCACCGCGCCCAAGGAGATCAAAACGCAATGACGGGTGGGAATAAGGCGTGGAAATCGTTCGGCGAGAGGCCAAAGAATTCAACCACAGAGAGCACAAAGAGCGCAGAGAGTGCAGAGAAAGAACGGGGTCGGATCTGGGATCCGGGAACCCCTTTCCTTCCTGGCCTCTGTGAACTCTGCGCTCTCTGTGGTGAAAATTCCGGATTCGTTCTCTTCGATAGTGGACTCCAAGAATGAGTAGCGCTGGCCCCATTGCGCGCCTCGTGGTCGAGCTTGGCAAGCTGCCGGGCGTGGGCGAGAAAACCGCCGCGCGCCTCGCCTTCCACATCCTGCGCGCCCCCGAAGCCGATGCCGCGGCCCTGGCCAGCGCCATCTCCGAACTGCGCGCGAAGATCCGGCTGTGCGCCCTTTGCTGGGATTTCACCGAGGAAGATCCCTGCGCCATCTGCCGCGATCAGCGACGCGACGCCAGCCTGCTTTGTGTCGTGGCACACCCCCAGGATGTCCTCGCCATCGAGCGAACGGGCGGCTACCGAGGCCGCTACCACGTCCTGCACGGCGTGCTCTCGCCCCTGGAGGGAATCGGCCCCGACGATCTTCGCATCGCCGAGCTGGTCAAACGCTGTGGCGGCGGCGACGTGCGCGAGGTCATCGTGGCCACCAATCCGAGCGTGGAAGGAGAAACCACGGCCATCTACCTATCCAAGCTGATTCGCCCGCTCGGCGTGCGTACCAGCCGCATCGCCACCGGTGTTCCCATGGGCGGCGAGCTCGAATACGCCGACCGCCTGACCCTGGCACGAGCCATCGATGGGCGACGGGAACTGTAGCCATCCTGTCCTGACGCGTCGTTTAGCCGGCGCACGTTCCTGACGTTCCCAAGCATCGCGGATGTGTGCGGTCCGCGAAAAGCTGTTAAGCTACCGGACCTGAGAGAGTTCCCCCTTGATGTCAACGCCTTCCCCCAACTTGCAAGCCGCGGCCTACCAATGCTAGTCCAGCCGTCACATAGCGCGATGACCCAGGCCGGGAATCAAGAAACGCGTGAGTGCAGGCGGGCTTTGCCCGACGGCACTCGTCGCGGGAGTTCGAAAGAACCCTCCCAGGGTTCTTTCTTCGATGGAGAAACAGAAGCCAGATGAGTGGCCCAGATGTCATGTTCCCCGAAGAGCAGAAGCAGATCGCCAGTGTCTGCCTGCGTCTGCATCGGGATTCCAATGCCAAGGCCGTGCTGCTCATCGGCCGCGACGGTCAGCCTATCGCCGAAGCCGGCGAGGTCAGCGAAATCGACGTCACCTCGCTGTCCTCGCTGACCGCGGGCAACGTGGCGGCCACCGGCGGAATCTCGAAGATCCTGCGCGAGAAGGATTTCACCAGCCAGTTCCACGAGGGTGAAAAAACCCACGTTCACATCACACTGGTCGCCGGGCGCGCCATCCTGGTCGTACTTTTCGACGAGCGCTCGTCGCTCGGTCTCGTACGCCTGCGCGTGCGCAAGGCCACCGAAGAGATGGCACGCCTGTTCGAGCAGGTCACGCGCAAGGCGGCCTCGCAAACCGGACCGTCGATCTTGAACGAGATCACCGACGCCGACATCGACAAACTCTTCAATGATTGAGTGCCCTGGTCGATGAGCTTCATCAACTACTCTTCCCGCGAAATCAACTGCAAGCTGGTTTACTACGGCCCCGGGCTCGGCGGAAAAACCACCAACCTGCAGTTCATCTACGCGCGCACCAGCCCCGAAGCCAAGGGCAAGATGATCTCGCTGGCCACGGAAACCGAACGCACGCTGTTCTTCGATTTCTTGCCGCTGTCCCTCGGCGAGATCCGTGGCTTCAAGACGCGCTTCCATCTTTACACCGTTCCCGGCCAGGTCTTCTACGATGCCAGCCGCAAGCTGATCCTCAAGGGCGTCGACGGCGTGGTTTTCGTGGCCGACTCGCAGAACGAGCGCATGGAAGCGAACATGGAATCGCTGGAAAACCTGCGGCTGAACCTGACCGAGCAGGGCTACAACCTCGACAAGCTCCCGTACATCGTCCAGTACAACAAGCGCGATCTGCCCAATGCCGCGCCTTTGGATGAGCTGCGCCAGCTGCTCAACCCGACACACGCACCCGAGTTCGAGGCCTGCGCCACCACCGGCGTCGGGGTTTTCGAAACCCTGAAGGCCATCGCCAAGGCGGTTCTGACCGAGCTTCGGCGTGGCGGCGGCGGCGGCAGCGGCTAGTTCCCTGCCACCTTTTCGCCCCAGCCCATGACCTCCCAATCTTTTCGCGTCTGGCGTCCCGCGGCCTTCGCGGGTCTCGTGCTTGCCTTGGCCGGCACCGCGCGCGCCGCCGAGCAAGACGACGACAGGCTGAACAAGGTCGTCGAACTGAACAAGAAAGCGCTGGCGCTGTACGAGGCGCTCGACATGGAAGGCGCGGCGGCGGCCCTGGGCCAGGCCCTGGACCTTTGCAAGGGCGCCCAATTGGACCGCCATCCAACCGCCGCCCGGACCCATATTCACCTGGGCGTGGTCTACGTCGGCGGGCTCAAGAATCGCGAGCAAGGCCTGGCCGAATTTCGCAAGGCCCTGGCCATCGACCCCAAGATTAAGATCACCAAGTCGCTCATCAATCCCGAGGTGCAGGCGGCCTTTGCCGAAGCCCAGACGGTCGCCGCCATGCCGGCAGCCGGAAGCAAAGCGCTCCCGTTCCCAACCGGGCAAGAGCCGGCCGCGACCACCTCACCCGCCGAACGTGTCGACTATGACATCAACCATCCCGTCATCACCAAGGCCATCCGAGGCAAAACCGTCGCAATAAAGGCCCAGATCCCACCGGGACTTGGTGCCGACAAGGTCATGCTGGCCTACCGGGCGGAGGATGGAGACGAATTTCTGGCCCGCACCATGCTACCGCTCGAAAACGCGGCGAGCTGGTTTCAGGCAGTGATCCCCCTCGATGCCACCCAGGGCAAGGTGGTGACCTACTACATCGAAGCCCAGAACGCCGACGATCAGGCGATCGTGCACAGCGGGACGCCCGAAAAACCCCACCGAATCGTGCTCGCATCCGAGAGCGCCCCGGATGCGAAGGCCGTCACGCCAGTTCGCGAGGCCCGGCCGGCCATCCCCGCAGCGCCGGCCGGTCCGGAACTGTGGTTCGTTCTGGCGGTGGGAAGTGGGGGCGGTTACCACTCGGGCTCGCCCGAGATGAATCCCGTGGACACCAGCACGCCGCCCAAGGCGATCCACGTCTCGGGATTCGGTGTTGCGCAGCTGCTGCACCTTGCCCCGGAAATTGGCTTCTTCTACAACGAGCGCCTGATCCTCTCGACGCAAGGACGCTTCCAGTTCGTGACGGGCGCCGAGGACGTTCACATCGGACCCACGACCTACAAGCCAGCCAAGATGGCTTTTGCCGGCTTGGTTAAGGCGACCTGGCTCATGCGCGGTAGCAGACTTCAGCCGTTCATCTCGGTACAAGCCGGCGCCGGCCAGCTTCGCCAGAGCATCCAGACCCCGGCCAGTGTGAACCTCACCGGCTGTGGCGAAGGCACCACGTGCAAGGACACCATCCTTGGCGGCATGGGCTTGGCGGGTGCGGGCGCAGGCTTCACCTACAAACTCAATGAAGCGGTTCGCGCTTACGGCGCGCTCAACCTGCTCACCGGCTTCCCTGACTTCATGCTGGAGACCGATCTCAACGTGGGACTGGCCATCACCAGGTAGCGCCGGCTAGCTGGGGTGTTTCTTGCCGAAGGGCTTCTTGCCCGGGGCTTTCTTGCCTTGCCACGGAGCGTGTCCGTCGCGCGACCTCGGCGCGAAGTGCGGTGGCTCGGGCCGATCCGGTCGGCGAAAATCCTGCGGGGCACGGCGCGGCGGTTCGGGCCGGCGAAAGTCGGCAGGATGTGAGGCGCGAGTTGGCGACTTGGCACCGTCGAATTTGCGTGCTGGATAGGGACGGGGACGATCGTCGTAGGGACGGCGGCGGACGGGCGCGGACGGCGGGGCACCTGAAAATCCCTGCACGCGCTCGATGCGGACATGCGGAGCGCGCGGATCGGTCTGCGCAGCCGCCAGAGCGAAATCGCTCGCGGCCTGGCCGGCGATTTCGAATTCGCTGAAGCCGGCGCTGACCACGCGAATCGCACCGATTTCGCGCCGGGTGACGCCGCCACGACGGCAAATGAGCGGAAGAAGCCAGCCTGCTTCAGCGTGAGCGTCACCACCCAAGTTGATGCGAAAGCGAACGGCGTCGCGCGAGAACTCCTCGCGGTCGGGCGGCGGACCGGTGGGGCGGAAGGCGTCGCGCGTGACCACCTTCAGATCTACGGGTTTCAGCTTCTCGCCCTGGGGAACGCGGGAAAGCTCGCGCTCTAAGAGCAGCTGGATGAGGGCATCCTTCTTGATGTGTTTGGCGAGTTGCTCGGCAACGGCCAGAACATTCGCGGACGGCTCGCGGCTCTCCGCCGCCGCTGCGGCCAGCTCCGCTTCTAGGCGCTTTTCGCCTTCGCTGGCGATCTCGGCCGCACCGGGCGCCGCGGTCCAGGTATAGGTCACGCGCGCGCCGGCGAGCAGGCGCTCGGCCTTGCGCCGCTCGGCCAGATTGGCGATGAGCACGCTGGTGCCCTTGCGCCCCGCGCGGCCAGTGCGACCGCTGCGATGGGTGAGCGCTTCGGTGTTGAGTGGAAGATCCGCATGCACGACCAGATCGACTTCGGGCAGGTCCAGCCCGCGCGCGGCCACGTTGGTGGCCACCAGCACCTGGGCTTCGCCCTCGCGCAGGGCCGAGAGCGCGCGGTTGCGTTCGGCCTGCGCCCGGTCCCCTGACAGGACCACCGCGCGAAAGCCCTGGCGCACGAGTTCGCGGTGCAAGTCGGCCACGCCGTCGCGCGTGGTGCCGAAGACAATCGCGCGCTGGTCGGCGTTCTGGCGAAGCACGTTGATCACGGCCGCCGTGCGATCTCCGATGGCGATGAGGTGGGTGACGTGGCGAATATCCTCGTGGCTGCCGTCGCCCGACTCGCCCAGCTTGCGCGCGTCCAAGCGGACGGCGTGTTTCTGGTAGTTGGCCGCCAGGGCCAGAATCGGTTTGGGCAAGGTGGCGGAAAACATGTGCGTGCGTGTCCGCGCCGTGGCCGCGCCCAGCAGGGTTTCCAAGTCCTCGTGAAACCCCATGTCGAGCATTTCGTCGGCCTCGTCAAGCACCGCCGTCTGCACGCCTTCGAGTTTCAAAGCCCCGCGCGACAAGAGATCCACCAACCGCCCGGGCGTGCCCACGACGATATCCACCCCAGCGTGCAACTTCTTCAGATCCTGGCGCAGATCGCTGCCGCCAGTGAAAGCGGCGACATGAATCTTTGCGCGCGCGAAGAGCCAGGCGAGCTCGGTGCGCACCTGGTTGGCCAGCTCGCGCGTCGGCGCGATGACCAGACCCGAGGGCACGCGACCCGCCGGTTTGTAAGCGCTAGCCTTCTTGGGTGCGCTGGCGGACGGCGACTCGCCTTGGCTCTCGCCCTTGCCCGCCGGCTCGGCAGCCGGCACCAGCGTGCGCGCCAACAACGTCCCGAAAGCCAGCGTCTTGCCCGAGCCGGTCTGCGACGACACCAGAAGATCGCGATCGCGATGGGCCTCGTCCAGCACCGCAACCTGCACCGGCATCGCCTCCTCGTAACCGCGCGCGGCGATGGCCTCTGAAAGCGCCGGGGGCAGCCCCAGCTCGGAAAACCTTGTCATGAAGCGGCCTCGTATAGCACCGATGCGGCGAAATCCCAGGAAAGAAGAGAGCACAGAGGGTACAGAGAAAGGCAAGCTCGACGAGGCCATCGCGACTTTCGAGAAGGCCAAGGCGCTCGCCCCCGGCGAGCCCGAAGTCGTCGAAGCCCTCGCACGCGCCGTGAATCTGCGCGGGCAGGCCCGCTAAGCAAGGCAAACTCACCCCTTGGCAAGGATTCGCCACCGCAGCACAATGGCGGCCATGCGTAGGCTTCGCTTCTTGTCGTCGATACTATTGATTTTGCTGGCCGAGCCTCTGGCGCACGCGGCGGGCACCGAAGCCAAGGAGCGCGCGGCGAGAAAGGCCTGTCTCTCCGGCGACTACGCCAAGGGCGTCGAGATCCTGTCGGATCTTTTCATCGATACCAAGGACGCGAACCACATTTTTAACCAGGCGCGTTGCTTCGAGCAAAACAGCCGCTGCGAGGAAGCCATCAGCCGGTTCCGCGAGTATCTGCGCAAAGCCAACGGACTTCGCCCCGAGGACAAAGCCGACACCGAAAAGCACATCGCCGACTGCCAGGCCTTGCTCGGCCAGAAGCCCACGCCCGAGCCCGCGCGCGAGAGCGCGGTCGTAGTCACGCCCAGGGTGGAGGCGGCACTCGCAGCGCCAAACCCGCCACCCGCGGCAGCATCGCCAGCCCCGCCCGTGCCCGAGCAAGTTGCCGTGGCCAGTGCCACGCAGCCTACGGCTAATCCCGGCCACGGCCTGCGTATCGCCGGAATTGCCTGCGGCGTGGTTGGCGTGGCCTCCGTCGGCGCCGCCATCTTCTATTACACCCAAGCAAAATCGTATTCGGACAAGGTTTCCGGTCAGGGAGCGAACCCCAATCCCTCCGACGAGAGCGCCGGCAAGCACGCCCAGACCATGCAGTGGGTCTTCTACGGCGCCGGCGCCGCTGCCATCGCTACGGGAACGGTGCTGTATGTGCTCGGCTGGCCCTCGGCCGACACGAGCCACGCCACAGCTGCAATCTCGCCCCTGTTCGGCCCAGGCCTAGCCGGAATTTCCGCGCAAGGAGCTTTCTGATGCGAACTCGCGTTTCGATGGTTGTCCTGGTCGCCCTGGTGCTAGCGACCGCTTGCGGCTACGACCCGCATCCAAAGAACGCCGGAGTGGTTCCCGATGGCGGAGGTGGGAAAGGCATCGACAGTGCGCTCGTCGAAAACCCGAGCGAAGCTGGCGGCGGAACAGGAATCGACAGAGACGGACCGGTCAGCGCAGACGGAGCTATTTCGTCAGGTAGCCTGGAGGCAGGCGAAGAAGCATCTCCGCCTGACGACTCGGCATTGGACAGACCCGTGGACGCTCCCTCGGCAAAACCAGACACCAGCGAGGATGCGAACATCGGCGGAAACGCTGGCACCGGAGGAAGCGGAGGCGTGGTCGAGGTAGGTGGAATCGGCGGCGCGGGAGGTGTCCCAGGCCCAGACGCGCCAATCTCGACTGGCGGAACGGGTGGCGCGATCAGCACGGGTGGAATCACCGGCGCCGGTGGCGAGCGTGGGGAGGCGGGTGGTGCCTCGGGAGCCGACGCGCCCATTGCGACCGACGGAATCACCGGCTCGGGTGGCGGGAGTGCCACGGACGCCCCGCTCACAACTGGTGGCGCGGGCGGCGCGACTACAACGGGCGGTATCGGTGGCTTGATCACCTCAACCGGCGGGCGAGTGGGCACGGGCGGCGCGCCGGGAGCCGGTGGAGCGATATCCGCGGGAGGCACGCCGGGTACCGGCGGAGCGTACTCCTCGGGAGGCACGCCGGGTACCGGCGGCGCAACCCAAACGGGTGGGACAACTGGGACCGGTGGCATGACTGGCACTGGGGGCAACACCGGAACGGGGGGAAGCACCCAACCGACCGGCTGCCAACCCGCGTGTGGTATCTGCCAAGTATGCACGAACAATAGTTGCGTGACCGCACCCGACAATAACGAATGCAACTACTCGGATGGTAGCCACTATGAGTGCACGAGCAACGGCGCTGCCATCGTAGTGGACGTATGCGTCTCGGGATCCTGCGTGGTCGGCGGAGGAGTAGGGGGCACGTGTAGTTCAGCGACGTACTGTTCCGTATACAACTACATCGCTACCTGCGTCTCCAAAGCGCCCAGCGGCGATCATGGCTGCTCAAACAACTATGAGTGCATCTCCAATAGTTGCATAGGCGGCATCTGTCAGTGACTCGATCCCCTCAATCTCTGGGAATCCCCCCCACCGAGGTTGATTCCCCTGGAATCCCCCCACCGTGGAATCCCCCCAGGTTGATTCCCCGATCCCCCCACCGAGGTCCCCGATCCCCCCACCCCCGATCCCCCCACCGAGGT
>Ga0265314_10001956_pt1 | contig 21935 bp, 32 predicted proteins | sample 4126metaG_FD_203106 | JGI IMG/M metagenome (GOLD analysis project Ga0265314, IMG submission 203106) | Rhizosphere microbial communities from Carex aquatilis grown in University of Washington, Seatle, WA, United States - 4-1-26 metaG | ecosystem: Host-associated > Plants > Roots > Rhizosphere >... | reverse complement strand
GTGATCTTCTCCGACGCCTGCTGGGTGCACTTTCCCGCGACCACCGTGAGCTTCTTCTTCAGCTCGCCGTCGCCGAGGATTTTAACCGGGTAACGTTCATCACGAACCAGGCCTTTGGCGATAAGGGCCGAGGCATCAACCGTCGCACCGGCATCGAAATGCACTTCGAGATCGCCCACGTTAACGATGTTGAAATTCTGCCGGAAGGCGTTGTTGTTAAAGCCGCGTTTCGGGAGCCGGCGGAACAGCGGCATGTTGCCGCCTTCGGTGCCGAACGGGATTTCTCCGCCGGCGCGAGCGCCCGAGCCCTTCGTGCCGCGACCGCAGGTCTTGCCATGGCCCGAAGATTCGCCCCGTCCGACGCGAATCCGCCGTTTATGCCGTCCCGCCTGAGCGGTGATTTCATGGATCATCATGGGAAAACTCCCGGCTGAAAATTGGTAATTCGTAACGGGTAAATGGTAATTTTTCGTCGCGAGGGAACCGGAGCAGCATGCCTCCAATTACCGGTCGCCAATTACCAAATCCCTCCTCGATCAGAGTGTGACGCCGCGCTGCTCGATAATCGTGTCCCTCGACCGCAGGCTCACGAGAGCCGCGAGAGCCGCCTTCGACAAATTCTTCTTATTCGTGCTGCCATAGGCTTTGGTAAGAATGTCGCGGATACCGACGAGCTCGAGCACGGGCCGCACATACCGGCCGGCCTTGATGCCGGTACCCGGACGGGCGGGGACCAGCCGAATCGAGCTGGCGCCGAACTTTCCTACAACTTCGTGCGGAATCGTGGCCCCGGCCAGCGACACCTTCACCATCCGGCGGCGGGCGTCCTTGGTCGCCTTCTCGACGGCCGCTGGAACTTCCTTGGCCTTGCCGTAGCCGATGCCGATGTTGCCCTGCTTGTCTCCCGCGGCGACGAGCGCTTCGAAAGCAAAGTTCTTGCCGCCCTTGACCACCTTGGCCGAGCGGAACACGCCGATCGTGGACGATTCCACGCCGCGCTCATCATTGTCATAACCACGGTTGCTCATAGGAGGTCCTCTTTTGGATCAAGCGGCATAAAGCCGCTCACCTTATTGCTTAAAACTTCAAACCTGCTTCGCGCGCCGCATCGGCGAGGGCCTTCACCCGGCCGTGATACTTGTAACCGCCGCGGTCAAACGCCACCTGCGAGATGCCCTTGGCGATGGCCTTGACGGCGATGGCCTTGCCGACACTCGTGGCCGCCGCCTTGTTGCCGCCATGCTTGAGGCCGACATCCTTCTGATCGGAATTGGCCGAGACCAGCGTCTTGCCCGTGGTGTCGTCGACGATCTGGGCGTAAATGTGCTTCACGCTGCGATAGACATTGAGCCGGGGGCGTTCGGTTGACCCGCGAACTGAACCGGAAATCCTGGCCTTGCGCTGCGTGCGCCGCGCCAGCTTGAGTGCATTGACTGATTCGCCCATGAGTGGACTCCTGATATACCGCCATCAAATCGGCGGCCGATAAACGCCTTACTTCGCACCTGCACCGGCGAACTGCTTGCCGAGCTTCTTCTTGACCTGCTCGCCGACATACCGCACACCCTTGCCCTTGTAAGGTTCGGGCTTGCGGAGCTTGCGGATTTCCGCCGCGAGCTGACCGACGGCCTGCTTGTCCGGACCCGCAATGTTGATGCGCGTGCCCTGAGCCTCGATCTTCACCGCGACGCCATCCGGAATCGATACCTTGAGCTGGTTGGCGAACCCGAGCGAAAGCAGCACCACTTTGCCCTGCATTTCCGCCTTGTAACCAACGCCCTGGATTTCCAGATCCTTGACGTACCCTTCGCCGACGCCCTTGACGTTGTTGGCGACGAGCGCCCGCGTGAGCCCGTGAACCGCGCGGCTGATCTTTTCATCATCCACGCGCTCGACGACGACGTTTCCGCCATCGACCTTCACCTTGGCCGCGGGATGGTGCTCAAAATTCAGCTTGCCCTTGGGCCCTTCAAACGAAATGGTCCGGCCATTGATCGCGACCTTCACGTTCTTCGGAATCGGCACCGGTTTTTTTCCAATTCGACTCATCTGAGTTAGTTAATTGGGTTAATTGGGTCAATTCAGCAATTGGGACTTTCGATGGTCCTAATTAACTCAATTAACTTAATTACTCAATTAACTCCTTTCGCCTGCGAATAAGACTATCAATCTCGTATCAGCTTATCGTTGCCAGCAGCTCGCCGCCGATGTTCTGCGCCCGCGCCTGCCGGTCGCTGAGCACGCCGCGGCTCGTCGAGAGCACCGCGATGCCCAGGCCCTGGATCACCTGCGGAAATTCCTTCACGCTCCGATAGACCCGGCAACCGGGCTTGCTGATGCGCTTCAATTCCGTGAGCACCTGGTCGCCCGTCGGTGTGTACTTTATCGTCACGCGGATCAGGCCCTGCTTGGTGCCGTCATCCAGGATGACGTATTCATTGATGTATCCCTCTTCCTTGAGGACGCGTGCGATGCCCTCGCAGATGCGGGAGTTCTTCACATCCACCGTCTTGTGCTTGGCCGCCACCGCGTTCCGAAGCCGCGTCAGCATGTCCGCAATCGTATCACTCATGAGTTCCTCTTGGATCAGGCAGTTAAGCGGTCATTTTTCGAACGACTTAACCATGGGATGCTCTTATTACCAGCTCGACTTCCGCATGCCGGGAATCAGCCCCGCGTGCGCCAGTTCCCGCAGCATCAGCCGCGAAATCTTGAACTTCCGATAGTACCCGCGACGCCGGCCGGTCAGCTCGCACCGCCGCGCGATCCGCGTCGGCGACGAATTCCGCGGCAGCTTTGCCAGCGCCGCATAATTCTTCTCTTCCTTCAGCTTCCGCCGGGTCTCGGCAAATTTCAGCACGAGTTCCTGCTTATGCTTGTAACGTGCTTTCCAGCTTTTGGTCGCCATAAATCAATTTCCAGTCGTCAGTGGACAGCTCTTCAACAATTCCTTATCCGGCCTTCTTCATCTGTGCTTCGTCCTGGCGGAACGGCATCCCCAGGTGCTTCATGAGCGCAAATCCATGCGGATTCGTCGCGGCCGTCGTTACGATCGTGATGTTCATCCCCTGGTGGAAGGTCACGGCCGCCGAATCGACCTCCGGAAACACCGTCTGCTCGGTGATGCCCATGTTGTAATTGCCCCGGCCATCAAAACCCTTGGGGTTCAGGCCGCGGAAATCCTTCACACGCGGAATCGCCAGCGTGATGAGCCGGTCCAGGAATTCCCACATGCGGTTTCCGCGGAGCGTCACCTTGGCGCCGATTTCCATCCCCTCGCGGAGTTTGAAGTTCGACACGCTCTTCTTGGCTTTGCAGATCACGGCTTTCTGGCCGGCGATCTGCGTGAGTTCCTTGACCGCCGCCTCGAGCCGTGGCTTTTCCGCGATGGCCTTACCGAGGCCCATGGAGATCACAACTTTTTCGACCCGCGGAACGGCAATCTTGTTCTTGATCCGAAGGTCGTTCATGAGCGCCGGAAGGATCTCAGCCTCAAAACGCTTCTTTAGCCGCGGGACATATCCCTGCGGGAACGGAAGCGCCTCGCCGCCTTCATCGCGCTTCTTGCCGCTGCCGCCTCCGCCTTTGCCCCTGCCGCCCTTGGGCTTCTCTTCGCCGCTCTTCTTTTCGCCTTCCGCGGCGGGAGCTGCTTCGGTGGTCGGCGTGCTTGCCAGCGCTTCCTTGGCCTTGGCGGCCATTTCCGCCTTTTTGGCGACCTTGGCGGCCTTCTCAGCCTCGATCTGCTCGGACGTCTTGGTCGGTTTCTTGTCTTGTTTCTTTTCTTCTTTGGCCATGGCTTTTTACCTCTGCTACAAACCCCAAGCGGCCTTGGTTGAATGAGCGAACTTTTCTTCCTTAAACAATGCCCAGGTCGTTGCCGGTCTTCACCGCGATGCGATGTTTTTCCCCGTTGTCCGTCTTGTAGCGCACCCGCGTGCCCTTGCCGGTCTTGGGATCCACCGGCTGCAGCTTCGATGCATGGATCGGGGCTTCCTTGCGGATGCGGCCACCCTTGGGGGCCTGCTGCGTGGGCTTCAGGTGCTTCCACACCTGGTTGATGCCTTCAACCACGATCAGGTCGCCTTCGCCGATGATCCGCAGCACCTTGCCGGTCCGGCCCTTCTGGCTGCCGGAGCGCACATAAACGACATCGCCTTTTCGAATCCGTGCCGCCATAATTCTCACTCAGTCCTGCAAAGTTCCTGCTGGCAATTGCCAGATCACTCAAACCACTTCCGCCGCGAGCGAAACAATCTTCATGAAGTTCTTTTCGCGGAGTTCGCGGGCCACCGCACCAAAGATACGCGTGCCGCGGGGATTACCTTCGGCATCCACGATGACCGCCGCATTGCGGTCAAACCGCACATAGCTGCCGTCGGAACGCCGCACCGGCTGCCGCGTCCGCACGATCACCGCCTTGGCGACCTCGTGCAGTTTCACATCGCCGTTGGGCGAGGCGGTCTTCACGGCGACTACGATCAGATCGCCGACGCTCGCCACCTTGCGGGTGAACTTGCCGCGGGCGGTCGAACCACCAAGCACCTTGATGCACATGGCGGTCTTGGCGCCGGTATTATCCGCAATATCAACGCGTGTCTGTTGCTGAATCATGACTTCAATTCCTGCAAGGGCCGGAGCCCAAGAATCTAAACCCTGTACTTCTTACTCGGCTTTCTTTTCTGCCGAAGCGGCCGCCGCTTCCTCTTTCTTCTTCTCAAACATCCGCGAGGCTTCGCCTTCAAGAATGCTCGTGTCGATCTGCGTGCCCTTGGTCACGATCCGGACCAGCCGCCAGGTCTTGCTCTTGGAGATCGGCCGGCAGCTCATCACCTCGACCTGATCGCCATTGCGGCTCTCGTTCTTTTCGTCGTGGACATGGAGCACGGTCTGGCGCTTCACGTACTTGTTGTACTTAGCGTGCCGGGCGAGATATTCAAATACCACCTTCCGGGTCTTGTCGACCTTGTCGCTGGTAACCATGCCGATGACGCGGTTACGCAGCTTGCGGTTCAGAGCCGGGGGTGTAGAGGTTGCCGTTGTCATAGTCCTGTTTCCTTAAGCCTTCGCTTTGCTGGTCTTAAGCTCCTGGTCGCGGAGGATGGTTTGAATCCGCGCGATGTCTTTCTTGATCTTGCCAAACCTGGAAGTGTCCTTGACCTTTTCGGTCGCCTCGCCGGTCCGCAGCTTGAAAAGTTCCTGCCGCAGCTCGCGCTCGCGTTCCTGAAGCTGGTCGTTGGCCATCTTCCGATATTCTTTCAATGTTTCCGTCGCCATGAATCACCCTTTGGGGTTTTGAGTCTTCTGTCTTACAGCGTGTGGCGGCGCTTCACAAACCGGCACCGCACCGGCATCTTGTAGGCCACGCGGGAAAACGCCCGGCGGGCAATCGTCTCATCCACGCCTGCGATCTCAAAGAGAATCGTGCCCGGCTTCACCTCGGCAGCCCAGAATTCCGGTTCGCCCTTGCCGGTGCCCATACGCGTTTCCAGCGGCTTTTTCGAAAAGCTCTTGTGCGGGAAGATCCGGATGTACACCCGCCCTTCGCGCGCCAGATAGTGCGAACATGCCATGCGGCCTGCCTCGATCTGCCGGCCGTTGATCCGGCCAGGCTCGAGCGACTGAAGTGCATATTCGCCAAAGCTCACACGGTTGCCCCGCGTGGCGTTGCCTTTCATGACTCCGCGCTGTTGCTTGCGCCACTTGACTCGTGATGGCATCAGTGCCATGTCGTTACTCCTGGGAATTGGTCATCAGTAATTGGTGATTGCTGCGTTTTACTCGCGGCTGCCAATTGCCATTTTCCATTACCCGTTTATTACCTGCGCCGCGGACGACGTGGGGCATTCGATCCCGCAACCGCCGCCTGGGCGTCCGTTTCCGCGTACGTTCCCTGGTAAATCCAGACCTTGATGCCAATCACACCATACGGCGTGCGGCAGTGAACCTGTCCGTAGCTGATGTTCGCCTGCAGCGTGTGCAGGGGAATCGAACCGTTGATCATCTTCTCGACGCGGGCGATTTCCGCCCCGCCGATACGGCCCGAAATCTGAATCTTGATGCCCTTTGCCCCCGCGTTCCGCGTCGCGTCGGCCTTCTGCTTGAGCACCCGGCGGAACGACGCTCGCTTCTTGAGCTGCTCGGCAATTCCTTCAGCGACGAGTTGGCCGTTCAAATCCGGCCGGCCGATTTCCGCGATCTCCACCTTCACCTTGCGGCCGGTGAGATTCTCAAGCTCGTTGCGCAGCTTGTCGACTTCCGCGCCCTTTGGCCCGATCACCACGCCCGGACGAGCCGTGTGCAGAAGCACCTTGAGCTCTTCCCGCGTACGCTCGATCTCCACTTTCGCGACCGCCGCGTACGGCGGCTGGCGATTCAGCTTCTTATCCACGAAGGCCCGAATCGCCTGATCTTCCACCAGCAGTTCGCCGAAGAGTTTCTTGGGCGCGAACCAGCGGCTGTTCCACCCTTCGGTGACGCCGACCCGGAACCCGTTTGGATGAATCTTTTGACCCATGGAAACCTCAGTGTTGGTTAATGGAGCTAATTGGTAATTGGTTAATCAGGACTTTGCCCTTCAATCGCATGGGTGCTGTCACCACCGCGCCGGCAAATCCAGGTAATCAACTCAATCCACCAAATTAACCTTCTTTCTTTTCATCAGCGGGAGCGGCTTCTGCTTTTACCGGCTCCCCGGCTTTGCCCTTTTTCTTCGCGAGCCGCGTACGCCGCCGCTCGAGTTCTTTGCGCTTGGCTTTCTTCATCGGCGGCTGGCCTTCATCGACCTCGACCGTGATGTGGCAGAGCCGCTTGAAAATCGAATGGCTCTTGCCGCGATCCTTGGGCTGAAAGCGCTTCATGATCGGGCCGTCGTCGCAGAACGACTTGGAGACATACAGGTTCTCCACGTCGGCTTCCTGGACATCGGCGTTGGCGATCGCGGTCCGCAGGACCTTGGCCACCATGATCGCGCCGCGCTTCTTGTTGAACTTCAGCAGGTCGAGCGCCTCGCCCACCGGACGATTGCGGATCAGGTCGGTCAGCAGCCGCGCCTTGCGTGCCGTGATCCGTGCGAACCGCCATTTTGATACAAAAGCCATGACTCTACCTCTGCCGGTAATTGCTTTACTTGGCGGGCGCTGCCGCTTCCTCTTTCTTGACCATGGTGTGGCCCTTGAACGTCCGGGTGAAGGAGAATTCGCCCAGCTTGTGGCCCACCATGTCTTCAGTCACGAACACCCGCTTGAATTCCTTGCCGTTGTGGACTTCAAACGTATGCCCGACAAAGTCCGGCACGATCGTGCTCGAACGGGACCAGGTCTTGATCGGATTCTTCGCCCGGCGCGCGTTGAGCTCGTTCACCTTCTTGATGAGGAACTCCGCGACAAACGGGCCTTTTTTTGAACTGCGACTCATGCTTACCTCAGTGGTCAGTTGTCAGTGGCCGGAAGCCACTTTCATCACTTGCGTTTCAGGACCGATTCACCGTAACGCACTGTCATGCGGCGCCGGATAATCTTCTTGCTCGAGTTTTTCCGCGGGTTGCGGGTCTTGCCGCCCTTGGCTGGCACGCCCCACTTGCTCACCGGGTGGCGACCGCCGCCGGAACGGCCTTCGCCGCCGCCCAGGGGATGGCTCACCGGGTTCTGGGCCACGCCGCGAACCGTCGGGCGAATCCCGCGATGCCGCGTACGTCCCGCCTTGCCCCAGCGGATGTTGATCCAGTCAATGTTGCCGAGCTGGCCGATCGTGGCCCGGCACTTCCAGTTGATCTGCCGGACTTCGCCCGACGGCAACTGCACCGTCGCAAAGCCTGCATCCTTACCGATCAGCCGTGCGACGCCGCCGGCACTCCGGCACAGCTTGCCGCCCTGCCCAGGGGTCATCTCGACATTATGGATTTCCATACCGACCGGAAGGATCTCCAGCGGCATGGCGTTTCCGACAGTCTTTTCGATGTCCGCGTTCGCGCCGGACTCCACCACATTGCCCACCTTGACCGCCTGCGGGGCCAGAATGTAGCGCTTTTCGCCATCTTCATATTTCAGGAGCGCGATGAACACCGAGCGATTCGGATCATATTCAATCGCCTCGACCGTGGCCTTGATCCCGTCCTTCTTCCGCTTGAAGTCGATCTTGCGATAGAACTGCTTGTTGCCGCCGCCGATGTGCCGGCAGGTGATCCAACCGGTGTGATTCCGGCCGCCGGTCTTCTTGCGGCGTTCGATCAAACTCTTTTCCGGCTCAAACTTGGTGAGTTCCGCATACGCATTGACACTGCTGTTGCGCCGTGCTGCGGTCGTCGGTTTATAAACTTTGATCGGCATGACTTATACCCTTGCTGATGAGAACCGATTTATTCAGTCCTCTCGAAACCAGTCCTCATCACTCAAAACACATCAATCTTGTTGTCCGGGTGCACCTGAACGACCGCCTTCTTCCATTCCCCGGTCTTCTTGTAACCCGACCGCGTCCGCCGCGGTTTGCCCGGAACATTGATCGTCCGCACTTCCACGACCTTGACGTTGTAGAGCTTCTCGATCGCCGCCTTGATCTCGTCCTTGGTGGCCTTTTTGTCCACTTCAAACGTGTAGGAATTCTTCACGCTCGCCAGGAACGTGCTCTTTTCCGACACCAGCGGAGCCTTGATCACTTCGGTTTCATGCAGTTGCACAGGCATCGTTCAATCCTCAAACACCGGCGGCCAGAGCCGCTGGTTTTATCCGTTCGCTTTGGCCGCTTTTGCTGTTTTGGCTTTGCCCGGGGCGATGGTCTTCAGGAAATCCTCAAACGCCGCCTTGGTGATGATCATGGTACGCGTCGAAAGCACATCGTACGCATTAATCTCCACCGCCGGCTTGATGATCGCTTTCGGGATATTCCGGCCGCCAAGCCATGTATTGCGATCAATGCCCTGCGTCGCGATCAACACCGACCGGTCCGCTTCGAGCGCCCGTAGAACCTTGGCCACTTCCTTGGTCTTGGGCGAAGAAAAACTCAAACCGTCGAGCAGCTTCAGGTTGCCCGAGAGAATCTTCGAAAGCACCGCATTGTTCCGCGCGAGCCGTCGCTGCTTGAGCGGCATGTCCTGCCGGAAATCGCGCGGCTTTTTGCCGAAAGCCACGCCGCCGCCCTTCATTACGTTCGTGCGGAGATTGCCGCGGCGGGCGTTGCCGGTGTGCTTCTGGGCGTAAAGTTTTTTGGTGGAGCCTTCGACTTCGCCGCGATCTTTGGTGGCGACCGTCCCCTGCCGCTGGTTGGCATGGTGCCGCACGACCGCCTGCTTCAAAAGCGCCGGCCGCACGGTGGTCCCCAGCACCGCCTCATCGACGGAGAATTTCCCCACCTCTTTGCCTTCGATACTCAGAATCGGAACTTCAATCATGACAAAACCTGTATCTTTCAGCCCTTGGCCTTCAGAATTCAGCCTTCCTTCACGTTGTTCAGGACCGTCTTGGCCTGCCGCACAAACACCAGGCCCCCATTGGCCCCCGGCACGGTTCCCTTGACCAGAATCAGATGCTTTTCTTTATCCACACCCACCACCGCGAGATTCTTGGCTGTTACCTTCTCATCCCCGAGGTGCCCCGCCATCTTCTTGCCCAGCCGGATCGCCCGCCCGTGGCCACGAGTGCCCTGACCGCCGCCGATGCCGCCGGGCGAACGATGCTTACGTTCGGTGCCGTGCGAGCCGGGCTGGCCGCCGAAGTTCCAGCGTTTCATAACGCCCTGGAACCCCTTCCCCTTGGAAACCCCCGACACATCCACATATTTAATCAGTTCGAAAATCCCCACATCCACCGTCGCCCCCGTCGCCAGTTCCGGCTTGTTCTCCAGGCGAACTTCGCGGAAGAACCGCTTCGGCCCGGTCTGCCCCGTCTTGCGACAATGGCCGACGACCGGTTTGGTGCTTCGGCGCTCTTTGATGTCCTCGAAGCCCAGCTGAATGGCGTTATAGCCATCCTTGCCGTCCGCAGTCTTCACCTGCGTGACGATGCACGGACCCGCCTGCACGACCGTGACCGGAACCATCGTCCCGGCGGCGTCGTACACGCGCGTCATCCCGACCTTCCGCCCCAACAATGCAGCAATAGAACCATTACCATTTTCGCTCATGGCATTCCTCACTCTGCGATTGCCTCCTAAAGCCCGTTGCCCCTCCGCGAAGAGGGTGTCAGGCTTCACCGCGATATCCCGTCTGATCATGCCTTGCGGGCGTCATCAGCTTTGGAATCGGGACCTGTATTTGGCGATGAGCAGTTTTCTCTTGAATTTGATCCCGGACCATGGGTCACGGATCATTTCAGGAAAACCTCGCCGTTTCTGGCCCGATCGGGATCACTCAGGTTGGGCGTTCCGCAGAACATCCAGTCGTTGTATGCCACGCCTTGCGGCGTTCCACATCCGGTGGAAAAGGAACAATCCCCGCTCCGCCGGATGCAAGACCGGAAAAGATATCATTTCTCGAAGGGTATGTCAAATCGCCTCGCAACTGCGCGTTGCAGCGGTGGTGCGCCTCCCTATATGCTGCGGTTCTATGACCTCCAAAGCAACCAATATTGTCTGGCATGGCGGCCATGTCGAACCGGCAGAGCGGCTCGGGCTTTCCCGCGTGCGGCCCGCTGTGCTGTGGATGACCGGACTTTCGGGTTCCGGCAAATCCACCGTGGCCATGGCCCTCGAAAAAGCGCTCGTGAATGACCGGCGCATGGCGTTTGTCCTCGATGGCGACAACGTCCGCCACGGGCTCAACAGGAATCTTGGATTCTCCGCGGAAGACCGCACCGAAAATATCCGCCGCATCGGAGAGGTGGCCAAGCTCTTCGTCAGTGCCGGCCTGATGACCATCACCAGTTTCATTTCCCCGTTCCGTGCGGATCGTGACGCCGTGCGGGCGCTGCTCCGGCCGGGCGAATTCATCGAAGTGTTTGTCGACGCTCCGCTGGAAATGTGCGAATCGCGCGATCCCAAGGGCCTGTACAAAAAGGCCCGCTCCAGCCTGGCGTCCGGAAAGGGTCTCGAATTCACCGGCATCGATTCGCCCTACGAACCGCCGCTTCATCCAGAGGTTCATCTGCGTACTGAACAGATGGATGTGAATGCGTGCGTGAACGCCTTGATGGCGTACCTGTCTGGTGCAGGCTATTTCACGGGTATTTGATTTAACATCGCCGGCCGGCCGGCGCCACGATGGGGTTTCTCAATGGCATACGTCGATCTGCACACCCACTCCACCGCTTCCGATGGCACGCTTTCGCCAACGGCCCTTATGCAGGCGGCCAAAGCCGCGGGGCTCGTCGGCATCGCCCTGACGGACCACGACACCGGCAACGGTCTCAAGGAGGCCGCCGCCGAAGCCGCCAACCTTGGCCTGCGCTTCGTCCCCGGAATCGAAATCTCCGCCGATTACCCGACGCCAGGCACCCTGCACATCCTCGGCCACTTCATTGATCCGGAATCCCCCGCTCTCCATAAGATGTCGACCCTCCTGCTTGAGGCGCGAAACCTCCGAAATCCAAGAATCATCGACCGCCTGCGCGAGTTGGGCTGCAGCATCACGATGGAACAGGTCGAGGGCATCGCCCGCGAAAAAGTCGCGCCCGGCCAGCCGGTCGTGGTCGGCCGCCCGCACATCGCCGAAGCGCTGGTGCGCTCCAACGCCGTGGCATCCACCAAGCAGGCCTTTGATGTGTATCTAGGCACCACCGGCGCCGCTTATTTCCCCAAGGAACGCCTCACGCCGCGCCAGGCCGTGGAATGCATCCACGAAGCCGGAGGCCTCGCGACGGTCGCCCACCCCGTTCAGCTGCGCTGCGAAAACCCCGCCCACCTCGCCACGGTGATCGGAAACCTCGCGGAGGCCGGCATGGACGGCATAGAAGTCTGGCACTGCGATCAGGATCAGAAAACCGCCAGCCTCATGCTCGAACTCGCCACACGCTACAACCTGATTCCGACCGGCGGTTCCGATTTCCACGGCCGGCCAAAACCGGACGTAACCCTCGGCCGCGGCCGCAATAATGTGCGCGTGGAGGCCGCGGTGCTCGATCGCCTCGAAGCCGAATGGAAACGCCGGCGCCACGCCACGTTTGTCTAGCCTGCTTGGCGCCGGGCTCCCCAACTTCACCCCCCCACGCCTATAATGTTCGGCTCAACCATGCAACTGGTTTTCCTGGACCGAACGATCCGCAACGAGTGACCTGCCGATGCCGAATCCCGAAATCACGCCCGACCAGATAAAAGCGCTAAACGAACGCTTCGACCAGTCCCATCCCCGCGAAATAATCACCTGGGCGGCCGAGACCTTCGGCAACGATCTGGTCATGACCAGTTCCTTCGGCGCTGACTCCATGTGCACCGTCCACCTCGCCACCCAGGTCAAACCCGACATCCGCGTCGTCGTCATCAACACCGGCTTTCTTTTTCCCGAGACGCTGGCCTTCATGGAAGAGATGCGCAAGCTCTACAACCTCACCATCCTCGAATACCGCACCCGCAATGATCCACTCGTCTGGCTCTCGGTGAATGGCGAGCCCGACCCGCGCATCCGCAACAACGTCGAAGCCTGCTGCGGGGCCAACAAGGATGAAGTAATCGACCGGGCCATGCGCGAAATCGCGCCCGCCGCCTGGCTCCGCGGCGTGCGCGCCGACCAGACCCAGGAGCGCTCGAAAATGAGCGTGCTGCAATGGTCGCCCCGCCACAAATGCTGGGCCCTTTCGCCCATTCTCCGCTGGAGCAACCGCGACGTCTTCCGCTACATGAAGGAAAACGAACTCCCCCACCACCCGCTCTGGGATCTGGGCTACACCTCCATCGGCTGCAATCCTGAAACCTGCACCCGGCCGGTAGGCACCGACGAGGACGCCCGCGCCGGCCGCTGGTCCGGAACGAGCAAAAAAGAATGTGGCATCCATCTGGACCTGGGCCTCGGGATTTAAGGAATCGAAGTCATGCAAATCACCGGCAGATTGGATCACGTCGCGATCGGGGCCGAAAATCCCGACGAGATGGTCAAATGGTACGAGCGCGTGCTGGGGCTTGTGGTGCACGCGGAGACCGGACCGCTCGAGGGAGCGAAACACAAAACCTATCTGATTGGCCCCCCGGCGCCCGAGAACGGCCTTACGCGGGGAATGATGATGGAAATCATGCCGCGGAATAATTCCCCGCGTCAGGAGCGAACCATCCGCCAGCCGGGGCTCAGCCATGTGGCCTGGGCCGTCACTGATTTTGACGGCGCGCTCGCGCATCTGAAAAAGTGCGCGGTGGAATTCCTGGGAGAGATCGGACAAGCGGTGGGCGGCGGGCGGATCATCTCCTTTGCTGACTGCGATGGGAACATGATGCAGATCGTCGAACGCAAGAGTTAGCCCACCGCGGCGCAATGCTGGACAGACGCAACTGAAATCATCGACAATGCGCCCTGGTTTACAGGAGTGCCCGATGCGGCATGGCCAATTCAATCCGCGGCGCAGTCTCGGGCGGACCGGATTCATCGCGACGCAGCTCGGGATCGGCGATGTGGCGGATCGTTCCGTTCCGATTGAACAATGCGTGCAGACCCTTCGGCGGGCCCTCGATGCCGGCCTGAACCTCATCGACACCGCTCCCGGATACGAAGACGGCTACAGCGAACAAATCGTCGGACAAGCCCTTCGCAGCCTTGGAAGTGCAAAGCGCGACTCCATTTTTGTCATTGATAAAATCGATGAGCTCGACGCCCCCGTCATGCCGCAGGTGGATGCGAGCCTCGCGCGGCTTGGTTTGAAACATGCGGATTTATTTGCGCTTCACGGTCTGTCCACGATGGCCGGATGGGAAAAAGCCGCCGCGCCCGGCGGTTCCCTCGAACAACTTGCCGCGGCCGTCGTCGCCGGTAAAGCGCGATTCCGCGGCATATCCTCGCATCATCCCGATGTGCTGGCCGCGGCGATTCCCTCGGGCCTCGTCGATGTCGTGATGTTTGCGATTGGCCCATTCGTGGACGAGCGCTACGTCTCTGAAATTCTGCCCCTGGCGAAAAAGCACGGCGTCGGATCGGTCTGCTTCAAAACCTTCGGCGCGGGAAAACTCCTCGGCGACACCGAAGGCTATCAAAAACCCCTGGCCAATCGCCCCCGCGGCAAGGTCTCCTCCGGCGGCCTCAATGGCGGAGACGCCACCCTCCCGCGGATGGGCGTGGAAGAATGCCTCCATTACACCCTCACGCTCGATCCGGACGTGGCGCTTTTGGGAATGAGTTTTCCCAATGAGCAGGATGCCGTCGCGGCCGCGTTCGAGGCATTCCATGGCCCGCTTTCCGCGGAGCGCATGGCCGAAATCCACCGCCGTGCCGCCGTCGCCATCCAGGGCAAGGGAACAGTGTGGTGGAATCCGGAAAGTCTGACGAACTAAAGGAAAAGGGTTTCACCGATGGTCCTCCCCCAAAAAGGGCGACGCGGTGACCCGGCAACAGGTGGCCATGTGAAAAGCAGCACCCCCCGCAACGTGAAACAAGCCGACGAGACCAGGGATGTCTTCGGAGAAGAAGGACTGCGCCGGTTGCTCAGCCGCGTGCAAACCGGTGAGCTCACCGTCGACGCCGCGCTCAAGTCGCTCAAGCATCTGCCCTTCGAGGAAATCGAGAGTGCGACCATCGACCATCACCGCGCGCTGCGCAAGGGATTCTGCGAGGTGATCTACTGTGCCGGCAAAACAGCCGGGCACGTGGCGGAAATTGCCGAACGCCTCGCGGAAAAAAGTCCCCGCCTGCTCGGCACCCGCGCCACTCCCGAACAATTCAAAGCCGCAAAGAAACGCGTGAAAGCCCTCAAATTCGACGCCCTCGCCCGCGTCCTGTGGCTCGATGAAAATCCCCCCGAAAAACACCCCGGAGTCGTCGTTATTGCCGCCGGCACCAGCGATCTGCCGGTCGCCGAGGAAGCCGCGATCACCCTGGAAGTGATGGGCCATCGGCCCGAGCGCATCCGCGACGTCGGCGTGGCGGGATTGCACCGGCTGCTCAAGCATCTGCCGGCGCTCGCCGAGGCCCGTGCGGTGGTGGCCGTCGCGGGCATGGAAGGCGCCCTTCCGTCGGTTGTCGCTGGATTGATCGCCGCGCCCGTGATCGCGGTGCCCACTTCCGTCGGATATGGAGCCGCATTCGGTGGCGTGGCGGCACTGCTCGGAATGCTCAACGCCTGTGCGTCGGGCCTGGCGGTGGTCAACATCGACAATGGCTTTGGAGCCGGATACCTCGCCGCTATGATCAACGCACAGGCTGTGCGCGCTCAGAAAGACGACAAATGATGACACATGAACAACCCATGGACCCCGCAATTGGCGCCCTCGAAGCCTGGTTCGGCCAGTTTCCCTCGGTGATGGTGGCATATTCCGGCGGCGTCGATTCGGCGCTGCTCATGGCCGTCGCCACGCGCGTGCTGGGTGATCGCGCCCTTGCCTGCATCGGAACCTCCCCTTCTTATCCGGAGCGGGAACTTCAGGCGGCCATCGCCGTCGCGCAGCAGGCCGGCGGCAGGGTGCGCGTCGTCAAGACCGAGGAACATCTCGATCCGCGCTACGCCGCCAATCCCGGAAACCGCTGCTATTTCTGCAAGTCGGAGCTCTATACCCGCCTCAAGGACATCGCCCAGGAAGAGCAGATCGCTCTGATCGTGGATGGAAACAACGCCTCCGACGCCCAGGCCGGAGATCGCGCCGGATGGCTCGCCGGCCGGGAGCGCGGCATCCGCTCGCCGCTCGCGGAACTCGGCATCACCAAGGATCAGGTCAGGCAACTGGCAAAAGGCCTCGGTTTGTCAGTATGGGACAAGCCCTCCATGCCCTGCACCAGCAGCCGCGTGCCCCACGGAACCCCGATCGTCCCCGGCCTGCTTAAGAAAATTGAATCCGCGGAGACGGCACTTCTTCAAATGGGATTCGCCACGTTGCGCGTGCGCCATCACGGAGACATCGCGCGGATAGAGTTGCCGGCAGAGGATTTGGAGCGGGCAATCGCAATGCGCGACGAAATCGCGGCCGCTGTTAAAGCGTGCGGTTACAGGTTCGTGACCCTGGACCTCGCCGGTTTCAAAAGCGGCAGCCTGCACGCCGCGACGAAGTAAGATTTTTGTTGGTTCACTCTTGTGGCAAAGGGTATACTTTGGGGATGAATCTACAACTAATAAAACCAGAACTGGAACGTTATATCGACGAGCAGGTGCGTAGCGGTAATTTCCCGACACCCGAAGCGGTGGTGGAAAATGCATTGGCGCGAATGATGGACTCCGACGTTGAGCTGACGGATGAGGACGTCGAGGCAATTCAAATTTCCCAGCAACAATTTGCGCGGGGAGAAGGCATTCCTGCAGAGGAAGCAAAAGAACGGGTGAAAGCGCTCTATAACCAAGCGCGGGGTACTCAGTCGCCATGATCGCGCGATACCGCGTTCAATATTCTTCGAAAGCGATTTCTGAACTTGTTGGTATTTACGCGTACATCGCGCGGGATTCTCCCGAAAAAGCAGAAGAAACGATTGAATGGATTTTGGGAAAAGTTGCCGGACTCGAGCTGTTTCCGCATCGGCAAAAGGTGCATGACGCCCGGAAGCGAATCGCTGGGGACGTGCGCTCTTACCCAATTGAAAAGTACGTTGTCTTTTTTGAAATTGTCGAACTTGAAACGGTTGTCCATGTACTTCGAATCCGCCACGGATCGCAGCGGCCGCTGAGACGCTTTTAATGATCGCATATCTCGACATACCAGCCGGCATCTCTGGGGACATGTTTCTGGGCTGCCTCCTCGATGGCGGATGGCAACTCGAGCGCCTGCGCTTTGCCATCGCCCAGCTCAAGCTGCCCACCGACGAATACGCCATCGAGCGAGCCCAGGTGATGAAAGGCCCACTCCGCGCAACCCACGCCGACATCCAGACCACCGAAGGCCATGTCCATCGGCACCTCGCCGACATCGAAAGCCTCATTTCCGCATCCGATCTGCCCGCGCCGGTGAAAGCAAAAGCCATCGCCGTCTTCACGCGCCTCGCCGATGCCGAAGCTAAAGTTCACGGCACCACGCCCGACAAAATCCATTTCCACGAGGTCGGGGCGATGGATGCCATCATCGATATCGTGGGCTCCTGCGCCGGCCTCCATGAAATGGGCATCGAAAAACTGTTCGTCAGCCCCCTACCGATGGGCTCCGGTTGGGCAAAATCCGCCCACGGCCAGATTCCCTTGCCCGCCCCCGCCACCCTCGAACTCCTCGCCGCGGCAAAAGCCCCCGTCCGCCCCGCACCAGGTCCAGGAGAATGGGTCACGCCCACCGGCGCCGCCCTCGTTGCTGAACTCGGCACCTTCATCCACCAGCCGCCGGCCATGCGCCTCGAGCGCATCGGCACCGGCGCCGGTACCCGCGATTCGGCCATCCCCAACGTCGCGCGGATGTGGCTCGGCGAAGCCCTCCCCGAACCCGCCCGGGGAATGGTCCAGCTCGAAACCAACATCGATGACATGAATCCCCAGCTCTTTGCCGCAGTCTCCGAAAAGCTCTTCGCCGCCGGCGCCAGGGATGTCTGGTTCACGCCGATCCAAATGAAAAAGAACCGCCCCGCCGTGCTGCTCTCCGCCCTCGCCCAGGAAACCCATGAGGACGCCCTCTCACAGGTCATCCTCGAAGAAACCACCACCCTTGGCGTCCGCGTGCACAGGCTCCATCACCGCCATGAAGCACGCCGCGAAATGCGCGACGTCGAAACACCCCACGGCACCGTCCGCGTCAAGGTAAAATTACTCAACGACAAGCCCATCGGCGCCACCCCTGAATACGATGACTGCAAGGCCATCGCCGATCGCCTTCACCTGCCCGCCCGCCAGATCTGGGAAGCCGCAGCCGCGGCCGCTCAAACGATGCTCGCGGAATTGCAACGCAATGCTTCCTGAAAGCTTGGATCGCGCGCGACAAACTCTCTAAATATGAAACTTCGCACGAGCGAACAAATCGGTCTTGTTGCAATTCAGTCTCAACTAACTGTGCTTTTCTCACCTTCCCCGTTATAATTCCGCACGTCTGGATACCAACTGCCGCAAGCATTAAAAGCGGGGGATCAGACGGCCGTTTTGGCCGAGGAGCTTATATGCCCACATCCACAGAAACCATCGAAGAACTGGCCAGTCAGGAATACAAATGGGGCTGGACTGCCGACATCGAAGCCGACGAAGCTCCCCCCGGGCTCAATGAAGGCATCATTCGCTTCATCTCTGCCAAAAAGAACGAGCCCGAGTGGCTCCTCGAATGGCGTCTTAAGGCCTTTCGCCACTGGCAGACCATGGTCGAACCGGACTGGGCCAAGCTCCATCACGCCCCAATTGACTACCAAGCCATCAAGTACTATTCCGCTCCCAAGCCCAAGAAAAAGTCGATGGACGAAGTCGACCCCGAGCTCCTCAAAATCTACGAGAAACTCGGCGTACCGATTCACGAACGCGCCGCCTTGGCCGGCGTCGAGCTGCCTCCGGGGGAACCACCCGCGGGCGGCGTCGCTGTCGATGCCGTCTTTGATTCCGTCTCGGTCACCACCACCTTCCAGAAAAAACTTGCCGAGCTCGGCATCATCTTCTGCGGCTTCTCCGAGGCGGTGAAAAACCACCCCGACCTCGTCCGTAAATACCTCGGAACCGTGGTCCCTTATTCCGACAATTTCTTCGCCACGCTCAATTCCGCGGTCTTCACCGATGGCAGCTTCGCCTATATCCCCAAAGGCGTGCACTGCCCGATGGAACTCTCCACCTATTTCCGAATCAACGCCAAGAACACCGGCCAGTTTGAGCGCACACTCCTCATCGCCGACGAAGGGGCCTACGTCAGCTACCTCGAAGGCTGCACCGCCCCCCAGCGCGACGAAAACCAGTTACATGCCGCCGTCGTCGAGCTCGTCGCCCTCCCCGGCGCCACCATCAAGTATTCCACCGTCCAGAACTGGTTCCCCGGCGACCCGAAAACCGGTAAGGGCGGCATCTACAACTTTGTCACCAAGCGCGGCAAGGCTTACGACAATTCAAAGATCACCTGGACACAGGTCGAAACCGGCAGCGCCATCACCTGGAAATACCCCAGTTGCATCCTCCAGGGCGACAACAGCGTCGGCGAGTTCTATTCCGTCGCGCTCACCAATCACTTTCAGCAGGCCGACACCGGCACCAAGATGATCCACATCGGCAAGAACACCCGCAGCACCATCGTCAGCAAAGGCATCTCCGCCGGCTTCGGCCAGAACACCTACCGCGGCCTGGTCAAGATCATGCCCCGCGCCCAGAACGCCCGGAATTACACCCAGTGCGATTCGCTCCTGCTGGGCGACAAGTGCGGCGCCCACACCTCCCCGTACATTGACGTCCGCAACCCAGGCGCCCGCGTCGAACATGAGGCTTCCACCAGCAAAATCGGCGAAGATCAGCTCTTCTACTGCAAAACCCGCGGCATCGCCCTGGAAGATGCCATCAACATGATCGTCAGCGGCTTCTGCAAGGAAGTCTTCAAGGAACTCCCCATGGAATTTGCCGTCGAGGCGCAGAAACTCCTCGGCGTCAGCCTCGAAGGCAGCGTCGGCTGATGCCCAGAAAGATTCGGGAACTCAAGGCTATGCTCTCACGTGGTGGCTGGGTCTTGGTGAAGGGTGGCAAGGGCAGCCATACCAAATGAACGCATCCACGCGTCTGGCGTCGGTTGACATTGTCCGGTCATGATGGTGACGATGCCCATGTGTACCAGGAGAAAGATGTGGCCCGCGCGTTGCGCGAGGCCTCTCGATAGAAACGGAAAATGGCGATGAATAAAGATCGATACAGTATCGTGATTCAATGGTCTGAAGAAGATCGCGCGTATGTGGTGACCCTGCCTGAGTGGGGAGGCTGTCATACCCACGGAGCGACATACGAGGAAGCAGCCAGGAACGCGCGCGAAGTGCTCGAAATGCTCATCGAAACCGAAGAAGAAGCCGGCCGCGAGCTTCCCGCGCCACACGGATTCATGTACCCGGGTCCCTCCGGATTCACCTATGAGCTTAGCCATGCGAATTCGTTTGCCGCTGGTGAAAGCAGCAAGCACGACCACATGGAGTCCCACCTCAGACGCCTAGGAGCCGAGTCGGACGCAAAATCAAAGAAGACGATCCGGTCAAAGATGCGTCGTCTGGGCCACTTTGGTGGGTCTAAGACGCCGGGCAGAGCAGTCACAAAGGATGGGGCATCCAGATTTTCAAAACAGTAATTGTCCAGGTTCCGTACTAAGCTTCAGCACAGAGGATGAAAGGCTCCAGTTAAATGCCACTACTCGAAGTCAAAAACCTTCACGCACAGGTCGCCGGCGGCGGCCGCAAGATCCTCAAAGGCGTCGACCTCACCATCAACACCGGCGAAGTCCACGCCATCATGGGCAAGAATGGCTCGGGCAAAAGCACCCTCTGCCAGGTTCTCGCGGGCCGCGAGGTCTACGAAGTCACCGAAGGCAGCGTCATGTTCAACGGCAAGGATCTCCTCGACCTCGCCCCCGAAGAACGCGCCCGCGAAGGACTCTTCCTGGGATTCCAATATCCCGTGGAAATCCCCGGCATCTCCACCAGTTACTTCCTCAAGGCCGCCGTGAATGAAACCCGAAAACATCACGGACAGCCCCCGCTCAATGCCGTCGAGTTTCTCAAGCTCATCCAGGAAAAAATGAAGCAACTGGGCATGGACCCCAGCTTCAAAGATCGCGCCATCAACGAAGGCTTCTCCGGCGGTGAAAAAAAGCGCAACGAAGTGTTTCAGATGGCTGTCATCAACCCGCTGCTGGGCCTCCTCGATGAAACCGACTCAGGCCTCGACATCGACGCCCTCAAGACCGTCGCCGCCGGCGTCAACGCCGTCTATCAATCCGACAAGAAAAAGGCCATCCTGCTCGTCACCCACTACCAGCGCCTGCTGAATTACATCGTTCCCGATCACGTGCACGTCATGATCGACGGCCGCATCGTCAAGAGCGGCGGCAAGGAACTGGCCCTGGCACTCGAAGAACGTGGCTACGAATGGGTCGAAGAGGAAGTCGGCGTCTGACGCATCAGGCGCGGTGATTGAAATTCAAAGGATTTGCAGGTTTTGGAAATGACAACTCTGGTGGATGCAGTGCAAGGATTTACCGAAAACTTTGAGACGGACGGCGAGGTCGCCCGCGGCTGGTTGGGTGCGCTTCGCGCCCGCGGCATGAGCGCCTTCCAGGCTCAGGGCTTTCCCACCACCCGCCTTGAAGAGTGGCGCGATACCAACGTCGCCCCCATCGCCCAGACCCGCTTCGTCATGCCCAAATCCGCGCCCGGCGGTGGCGCATCGCAGGCGGCCATCGATGTCGCCCACGGGTATTCCTTCGGCAATCAGGCCGCTGCGGAACTCGTCTTCATCAATGGTTTTTTTGAGCCGCACCTCTCCACCGCGAGCAATCTTCCCAAGGGCGTCCGTGTCCTGTCGCTTGAACGCGCCCTGGAATCCGACTCAGACCTCCTCGAAAAACACCTCGGCCACTACGCCAATATCGACGCCCACCCCTTCGCCGCGCTCAACACCAGCTTCGTGCGCCAGGGTGCCCTGGTCCACATCGCCGCCGGCACTATCGCTCAAAAACCGATCCACCTGCTCTTCCTCACCATCCCCACTGCCCAGCCCGCCGCCAGCCATCCCCGCGTGCTGGTGATCGCCGAGGAAAATAGCGCGTGCTCCATCGTCGAAACTTACGCCGCCGGCGAAGGCACCGGTCTCTATCTCACCAACGCTGTTACGGAAATCGTGCAGGCCCCCGGCAGCCGCATCGATCACAACAAGCTCCAGCAGGAGGGGCTTTCCGCCTACCACACCGCTCTCTTGCAGGTGAACCTCGCCACCAGGAGCAGCTTCATCAGCCACTCCTCCAGCCTCGGCAGCAAGCTCACC
>Ga0265314_10001953_pt1 | contig 21948 bp, 14 predicted proteins | sample 4126metaG_FD_203106 | JGI IMG/M metagenome (GOLD analysis project Ga0265314, IMG submission 203106) | Rhizosphere microbial communities from Carex aquatilis grown in University of Washington, Seatle, WA, United States - 4-1-26 metaG | ecosystem: Host-associated > Plants > Roots > Rhizosphere >... | reverse complement strand
AACGTGCACCGCATCAAGCGCCTTAATGGGATAGATCGCGATGCTGGCCAGGTAGGGCGTGGACATGGGGAAGAACTCCAATTTGAGCAGGCGCGAGCGTACCGATTCTGTGCGCCGCGTCAAAACGCGGCCCAAAACAAGCGCCCGTTACGGTTGCTGAAAGCGCGCACGCCGCGTTTAATGGGCGCGTGAGCACCGCGACCGTTCCGCCCCTCGCGAGCACCGCCCGCGATCCGCGCCTCTGGCCCGAAGGCCTGTATGTGCATCTCCCGTTTTGCGCGGCGATCTGCACCTACTGCGCGTTCGCGAGTGAAATTTATTCGGCGGAGCGTCCGCGCCGCTATCTGGGCTTGCTCGAGCGCGAACTGGCCACGCGCGTGGCGGGCTTAAGCCGATTCACGCAGGGTGCCGCGTGGGATTATATAAAGGAAGGGCGGGGGGCCACACACTACGCCCCGCGCACGATCTTTTTGGGCGGCGGCACGCCCAGCGCGCTGAACCTCGACGAACTGCGCGTCTTCTTTGACGCGCTCGCGCGGCACGTGGACTGTTCGCAGGTCGAAGAATTTACGATCGAAGCAAACCCAGGCTCGACCGAAGCGCAGAAGCTTGAGTTTCTTTTGTCGCGCGGCGTCAACCGGATCAGCTTCGGCGTGCAATCGTTTCAGCCGCATCTGCTCAAGCTTTTGGGCCGCGTGCACGGCGCGACGCAAGGTCGCGAAGCGGTCTCGCTGGCGCGCGCGGCGGGTTTCACGAATGTCTCCATTGATCTGATGCATGGATTGCCCACGCAATCGCGCGAGGACCTGGACCGCGACCTCGACGAAGCGCTCGCGCTCAATGTCGATCACATCAGCGCGTACGGCCTGATGTACGAAGACGGCACGCCGCTTAAAGCCGCGGTGGAGCGCGGCCAGACTGCGCGCCTCGCGCCGGAAGAAGAAGCCGCGCACTACGTCCGCGTGATGGAGCGCCTGGAAGCGGGCGGCCTGCCGCAATACGAAATCAGCAATTACGCCAAGCCAGGCCGAGAAGCGCAACACAACCTGATTTACTGGCGCAACGAAGCGTACCTGGGCGTGGGGGTCTCCGCAGCCGGCTGCGTAGGCGGCGAACGCTACACGAATCATTATGAGATGAACGACTACCAGGGCCAACTTGAGCAAGGACGCGATCCGGTCGAGACGCGCGAGACGCTTTCCGGCGAAGCGAAGGCGCGCGAAGCCTTGGTGCTCGAACTGCGCCTGCGTCGCGGCGTGGATGCGCAGGACTTCGCGCGGCGCTGGGGCGTGAATCCGGAACTCGACGAGCCGCTGGCGGGGACACTGAAGAAGTTCGCGAGTCTCGGCCTGATGGAGCGCACGTCCGATGGCCGTTGGCGTATCGCGCAGGCCAGCTTGCCGGTGGCCGACGGGATATTGAGCGAGTTGGTGTAAGAAAGGGTTGAAGGAGCCAGCAATGTCCCCTGTCTTTTATGAGCCGCACAATTTCTCGGTAGACCTATTTCGTAAAACGAGATTCCTCGTCGACTGTCATCTGTTTGACTACGAGGAGTCTTGGTATGAAGAGGCTTCAGAGACAGGCTATCGCCCCTGGGACAGGACCTTTCCTGTTCCAGCAAAAGTTAACGGGCTCGCTCTTGCGAAATTTACACCTGCGCAAGGCGGAGAATTCTTGGGCTATGTTGTTCAAAGCGCGCTTCCAATTCGGCGTGATTTGACTTTGGAATGGGGACCGGTTTTTTTTGAGGGCGGTAAGCAACGTTCATTTTGGCATGGGCAGGTCTTTCACTTTGGCACACAATGGCTCGACGAAAGTCGTAATGCGCTAGAGCGGTTACTAAGCAAAAAAACGGACGAAGTTTTCCCCGTCCACGTGCATGTGGACGCAGGAATCCTGGTTCAAAAGGTCGATTTTGACATTCCCGGCTTTGGATTTTTTGCTGACGAACAGAATCGGATTAAATACGTAGTCTAAAGTATCGCCAGACAGCGTAAGATATTATTTATAGGCTGCCGTGCCCTGAGTGTGCGTATTTTTTGCTGATAAAGGTCTTCATTCGCGTACAGCGCGCTAATTTAGGAATGACTTAAGCCGACCCCGCTTCCTGACGATAACGCAAGGGAAGAGGTGGCAAGACCCGGGGCCCGTTGCGGCCGCGGTTGCCGCCACATAGAGGGGGGCCTCGAATGTTCCGCATTTCCTGTGCGGCGCTCACGCTGGTGGGCGCACTCAATCTGATTCCGACGACCGTGCATGCTGCGCAAGACGTCAAAGGCGCGCGCCCGGCCGAACTTTCCCAGTCCATCGCCGACATCCAGAGCCACCGCGCGGCCAATGCGGCGCGCCGGCTGGTCGACTGGATTAACGCGAACAAGGAGCATCCCGCGCGGCCCGAAGCGTGGTACCTGCTCGGCCAGGCGCAGCAGGCGCTGGGCGACTTCGACGCGGCGCGCGAAAGCCACGACGAAGCTCAAAGCACCGCCAACGACCGCACGCTCAAGGCGCTCGCGACCTTTGCGCTGGGCGAAGACAAGTACCAGCTCAAGCGCTACAACGGCGCGGCCAGCGAATGGGAATCCGTCGAACATAAATACCGCGACGTCGCCGCGATCCCGATGGACGAACTCTTCTTCAAGCTGGGCATGGCCTATAAGAAGGACGGCCAGGTCGAGAGCGCGGACACGTGGTTCAGCCGCGTGCTCGACTATTACGGTTCGAGCAAATACGCCTCGCTGGCCCGCGCGGAACATTCGCGCCTGCGGGATGAAGACCGCGTCGGGTACTTCCGTCTTGAAGTCGCGCAGTTCGGCAAGGAACGCGAGGCGCAGAAGGACGCCGTGGCGTGGCGCAAGAAGGGGTACTTCAACGTGCAGGTGCGCGAACAGAATCCCGGCGACGATGCGACCTACAGCGTTGAAGTTGGCCAGTACGTCAACCGGACCGATGCCGAGCGTGCGCAGGAAGATCTTTCGATCATGGGCGTCGATTCGAAGGTGCTGCCGCATAAGTTCATGTACCGCCCGCAGGAGTAGCACGGGCCGTACCAATTCTTTCCCAGTGGACAAGCGAACCGCCGGACGCGAGAATACCCGCGTCCGGCGTTCTTTTTTAAGAGGTGCTCATTGCGTATCGCGACTCTGCTGGCTCTCAGTGCCTTGCTCCCGGCGTATGCAGCCGCCGCGCTCGAAGGCGGCGACGATCTGAAGCCCGTGCCGGCGGTGACTTCGCAGCCGCCCAAAGAAACGCCCGCACCCCTTCCAGCGCAACCGAAACCCGTGGACCCGGCGCCGCCGGTCAGCGACAACCCGAATTTGAAAAACGTTTCCGCCGACGAATTGGAACGCGAAGACCCGGCGCGCAATTTCGTGGTCACGGTCAAGCCGGACGGCAGTTACTTCGTCCTTGAACGCGCAGCGACCCTCGAAGCGGTCGACGCCGCGCTCAAGACGCGCGTCTCCGTCGACAAGCAAGTGCGCTTGCGGGTCTGCTTCGATCCGGCCAGCCCCGCCGACCTCAAGCCATTGATGGAACTCGCGCACAAATACAAGCTGGGCGAAGTGGGTCTGGTGATGCGCGCCGCGGCCAAGCCTGAACCCGCACCCGTGCAGGTCGCGCAGCCGGTTATGAATCCGGCCGACCCGGCAGTTGTCGCGCCAAAGCCCGATCCGGCCGCCGTAGACCCCAAGACGCAGCCTGCTGAAATCCAGACGCGCGCCACTGGTTTGCACACCGCCGAAGAAGAAGGCGCGAACGGCGAAATCGTCCAGCATCCGGTGCAAGGCACGGTAAACACCCAGGTGCCGCATCCGGTCCAGGAACTGGCCAAGATCACGCCGCTCTTGCAGGAAGCGATCAACCAGGACCAGAAGGCAACACAGGAAGGCCGCCCACTCAAGGCTTCGGACCGGGTGGCGCTCTTCAAGAAGGTTGTCGGCAGCGAGCCGGAAAACGCCGAAGCGTATTACCGGCTGGCGCTGGCACTCTCCCGCGCCGGCGACAACCAGGGCAGCGTGAGCATGTTGCAGCGCGCTGTGGTTCTGGCGCCGCAGAACGCACGCATCCTGACCGATCTGTCGGGTGCACTAATCAACATCGGCGAAGCCGTCAAGGCCATCGACATCGGCCAGCAGGCCACCAAATTCGGGCCCACCTATACGCGCGCCTGGTATGTGATGGGCAACGCGCTGATGGCCGCGGCCAAGCCGCAGGTCGCGCTTTCGGCATACGAAGAAGCGATCCGGCAGGATCCCGACAACGCACGCTACCTGCACGCATTCGGACGCGCGATGCTTGCGACCGGTAATGCGGACAGAGCCATTGAAATTTTCAACGAGGCGCTCAAGAAGAACGCCAAGCTTGCCGCCGCGTACAACGACCGCGCTGCCGCGCAGTTGCGGAAGAAGAACGTCAAGAAGGCGCTTGAAGACTATATGGCGGCGATCGGCAACGATCCGGAGAACCCGCTCTACCACTACAACATTGCGCTGCTGTACGCGGACGAGGCCAACCAGGAAATTCCCAGCCGCTTTGACGCGCTCGATCATGCTCAGAAGGCCGTCACGCTAACCGGCGGCAAGAACGCAACCTACCTGATGGGCCTGGCCGAAGCGCTGCGCTCGAACCATATGGAAGAGGACGCGGTCAAAGCGGCCAAGCAGGCCGTGAGCATCGATCCGTCGCAGGAAAACGTGGAGCAACTGCGCAAGTTCGAACAGATCGCGACGCGCGGCTTCTCGGGCAAAGTGACCAACATGCCGGACGACAAATAGCGCGCCGCCCTTGCGGAAGCGCGGAGCCGCGCAGATAATTCCACCCATGAATGAGATTCCGTCCCTCGCCCAACTGGCGCGCCAGGAAGCCAAGCCGCCGACGATTGTCGACGCGTATGGGCGCGCGTTCACGTATCTGCGCGTCTCGGTGACGGACCTGTGCAACCTGCGCTGCGTGTACTGCATGCCCGAAGAAGGCGTGCCGTGGGTCCCGCGCGAAGAAGTGCTCTCTTTTGAAGAGATCGTGACGGTCGTCGAAGCCGCCGCGGCGTGCGGCGTGTACAAAGTGCGCCTGACCGGCGGCGAACCGTTGATGCGCCGCGACATTGAAAAACTGGTCGCGCTGGTCGCGCGCATTCCGGGTATCCGCGATCTGGCGCTGACGACCAATGGCGTGCGGCTGGGTTCGTACGCCAAGGCGCTGGCCGAAGCAGGGCTGAAGCGCATCAACATTTCCCTCGACACGACCGACGCGGCGAAGTTCAAGCAGATCGCGCGGCGCGGAGAACTCGGCGATGTGCTGGCTGGGATTGCGTCTGCGCAGGCCGCAGGGCTCGCGCCAATCAAGATCAACATGGTGGTACTCGGTGGTCTGAACGACAATGAAGTGGCCGAGTTCGCGGCCTTCACGCAGGAACGCCCGGTGGAGGTGCGCTTCATCGAGTACATGCCGCTCGAGGAAGCCAAAGGCTGCGCGATGGGCTCAGGGAATTTCGGCTTCATCCCAAATGACGTGACCAAGGCGCGCATTGCCGAGCGCTTTGGTCCGCTCGAACCACTCGAAGTGGGCCCCGCGATGCGTGGTCCGGCGGAAGTCTGGAAGATTCCGAACGCGCCCGGGCGGCTGGGCTTCATCAGTGCGATGAGCGCGCCGTTCTGCCAGCACTGCGACCGTCTGCGCCTGACCTGCACGGGCGAATTGCGTTCGTGCCTGCTGGATGGCGGAACGGTGGACGTGAAGTCGATCCTGCGCGGCGGCGGAAAGCGCGCCGACCTGATTGCGGCTTTCAAGAAGGCTGCGGCACTGAAGCCGGAAGTTCACAAGGCCTGGGCCGATATTCCTTCCGCGAAGATGAGCCGCATCGGCGGGTAACGCCGATCGAATTTGCCTTTGTAATTTTCGCTTAAATTCACACCTATTCCGACAGGCCCGACTTGATCTGATCGAGCGGGAAGAGTTTGCCGGGGCAGGCGGTGCCGCCACCTTCGCGCACATCTTTATGGCCAAAAATCCGGCTTGCCGGAATGTTGTATGCTTTGGCAAGCGCGCCGGCGAGCGCCTTGGCGGCGCGCATCTGCGCAGGCGTCGGCGGATCTTTTTCGAAGTCGCCGACTAGACAGATGCCGATGCCGTGCTGGTTGAATTCGGGCGAATGCGCGTGCGCGCCGGCTTCCTGGCGCCGCCAGCGCGGGCCGGCTTCAATTGAACCATCGGGCGCACCATTCCCGTTGCCGATCACGAAATCGTAGCCCAGCGAGTTCCATTTGTTGATCGCGACATGGTATTCGTTGAAGGACTTCGCGTTGCCGCTCGGCGAGGCCGAATGGTGAAAGACGATCGCGGTCCATTCGCGCACTTCGGCGCCGGGATCGATGCGCAGCGCGGCGGCGATCTGTGCGTCCAGTTCTTCGTCATTGGTCCAGGTAAGCGGGCCGGAAAAGACAAACTCTTCGCCTGAAGGTGGCGGGGGAGTGGGACGCGCGTGCACGAAATGGCCAAAGGCCACGGCCGCTGCGGCGGCCAGGAGCGTCAGAAAGCCGGCCACAAACAATCCGCGCACAAACGAGGAAGGCGCGTGCGAATTCGCACGCCGCGGACTGGGCTTCAGTGGCGGAAAAAGAGCGCCCAGGAGGCCGGTCAGGAAATTCCAGATCGCGATCAGAGCTCGCTCCCCGAGCGTTGGGACAGCATCTCGGCTTCGGTATCGTCCGCTTGAATAGACGTGCTTGAGCGGAAAAGTTCGATAATTTTGGCGCGAATTAACCGGCGACTTCGCGCTGCTTGCGGCGGTATTCGGCGGGGCTTTGGCCCATATACTGACGGAAGACCCGGTGAAACTGCGGGTAGCTGCCGAATCCAGCGCTCAGCGCCGCGGAAAGCGCGTTGGGTTCGCCGCCTTCGCCATAGAGTTCGAGAAAGCGCTGCAGCCGCACTCGGTTGCGGTATGCGGCAAAAGCCACCCCCAACTGCGCTTTGAAAAGCCGGCTCAGGCGCGCGGGGCTTAAATGGACTTCGCGAGCCAGGGCTTCGAGTTCCACCTGACCCGCGTTCTCGCGCACCAGGCTGGCCGCGCGTTCGACGGATGGGTGCAACCGCAGGCCCTGCGGCAGTTCGGCGGCCGAGCCAAACGCGGACCAGGATTCGAGCATCAGGAAACCCAGCCCGGAATTCAGGCGCGGCAGGTCGTCCTGCGCATCGAAGAGCTGCCGAAAGAGCGCGTCGAGCCCGCGTCCGCGTTCTTCGCTCACCTGGCGGCAAAAGTAGCCTGCGGGGTTGGGATCGAGCAGGCGCTTTGCGGTTTCCCCTTGGGCCACGTTGCGGATCAGGCGCGTGCGAAAGACCGCGATCCAGACTGCGAAATCTTTGGTGGTCTCCAGCAGCACGTGGTCCTGCCGTGAAAAAAGCCAAGCCAGCGAATGCCGGTGCAGATCGTAGCGCCGGTCTCCGAGCAGATAGCGCCCGCGTCCGCGAACGACGAAGTTGACCTCCAGCTCGTCGTGGTGATGGAGCGGGTGGACGTAGCCGCGCGGAACGTGGAGCCAGACTTTCCCGTCCAGGCGAGGCGGCAGGCGGAGGTCTTCGCGCATCGACAAAAAATGATAACAAATGCGCAAAGCCGCGAGAAGCGCAAAAGTCCCTCCTATGGGATAGTGCTTCCAACGAATTGAAGCCCAGCACGAAAGGAGCAGTCCCTTGAGCAGCCTCGCCGCCCCAAAACTCGAGATCACCCCGGCCCATCGCGCGCACTATAAAGAGGAAGGCTACATGCTCCTCGAACGCGCGATCCCCGAAGAGCACCTGCAACTGCTGCGCGACGAATGCACCGCCGCCGTGGGCCGCGAAGACGCCAAGATGGACGCCCAAGGCGTGGACGTGAACGGGATCATTCACCGGGGCAGCCGCTACTTCATCAGTCATCCTTCGCACGAGGCGCCGCGCCTGTTTGAATTCCTCTATAGCGATGCGATGGCCGAGATCTGCCGCGCGACGATTGGCCCCGACGCGTGGGTGTTCTGGGAACAGTACGTGGTCAAGGCCGCGGACAAGGGCCACCCCTTCGCGTGGCACCAGGATTCGGGTTACGTGTTTCCGCATCAGCACAAGCCCTATCTGACCTGCTGGATCGCGCTCGACGACATGTACATCGAAAACGGCACGGTCTACATCCTGCCGTTCTCGCGCACGGGCATCCGCACGATGGTCGAACACAAGCCGGACCCGGTGCTGAACGACCTCGTGGGCTACTTCGGCAAGGACCCGGGCGATCCCGTGCTGGTGCCGGCGGGCAGCATCGCCGCGTTTACCAGCGTGACGTTCCATCGCAGCGGGCCGAACGTGACCCCGAAGCAACGGCGCGTGTACGTGGCGCAGTACTCCGGCGAACTGCTCCTGAAGCATGACGGCACGCCGTGGGGCCGCACGGAACCGTTCCTGAAGGACGGCCGCTGCATCGCGACGCCGCCTCGCGGAAACTAGCGCCTCAGCCGCCCAGGTTGCGCAGCAGTTTTTTTAGCGAAGCCGGTGCGAGGCGCCGCGCACCGGCCATAAACCTCCGCCACGCCCCGCCTTTTAACTTCGCGAGCGCTTGTGCGGCCAGGTCCGCACTTGCTTGATCCGCGCCAAAGCGCCTGCTCAAGGCTCGCGCGACTTCGACCGCGAAGCCGTGCTGGCGGCAGAGCATCGCGAAACACCACAGCAATTCATATTCGCGCCGCGTCGCCTGCGGCAGGGCATCGAGCGAACTTGCCGCGCGCAGGTAGCGCAGCTCGATCCACGCCGGCGCGGGCGTTTGCGCGTCTTCGATGCCGCGCGTCGGCAAATTCAAGCCCTGGCCGCGCGCCCACGCAAGCGCCTCCGCGTCCATGCGCACCGTCGCACCAAGATTCGCCGTGCAGAGCCAGAAGCCGTCGGCGCCGAGCCGCTGGTGAACTTCGGGAAACGTATCCTCTCCTTTATAGGCCGCGACGAGGCCCGGTTCGAGGTCCACCGCGAGCAGGCCGGAGCGCAGCTTTTCGTTGAGGCTCAGGTACAGGCGCAGGTCGGTGCCCTGCGTATCGAGCTTCAGCCAATCGATGCGCTCCAGGCCGGCGCGCTGCAAGGCCACGCCGAGCGTGGTCGCGGGGACTTCCAGGGCGCGTTCGACGTCGAATAATTCGCCATACAGATATTGCGAGACGACCGCGGGGTCCGGCGGCAGTGTGCTGGAGCAGCGCGGATAGCGCGTGAGGTGCAGGGTCGTTTTGTCGGTGGCTTGCGGAACAACCGCTGCGTGTTCGAGGTGGCTCTTTTCGAAGCGCGCCGCGAACGCGGGCAGCGTGGCGTCGCGGTCGGCGTCGAAGGCCAAATAGGCCGCGTGCGGCGCGAGGGCTTCCCAGCCGGGCGGCGCGGAGCCGGCCGCGCCGACATCGACGAGCACGGGCAACGGCGCGATCCGTTGAAGCATTTGGGCGAGCGACAATTGCGTTCCTTCGAGGGTCAAAACCTAGGTTACTTGCACGCCGCTGGGTTCCAAGTGCGGTGAAAGCGATTGGGATTGGCGGCGCGAAATTTTCTGCAAAAGTCTGCACGTAGGTGCAATGTACCAGACTTGAGAGGTGAGGAATTCGCGCTGTGCGCGCATAATTCGAGGTCAAACGAGTAAGGTCGATTGATCCGCATTTGAGCTCGATTGACCTGTATTCGAGGTCAATCCCCCTATGAAGATATTTGTAAATTTTGTGCTCATGGTGCGTTGATTTGGTATTTGTAAGGGCAGTGGGATAGGTATGAACGGCGAAGAATGAGCGCGTCTTTTGCATGCAAACGTCTGCGCGCCCTTTAGGCACGCGGCCTGATTTCTCCAGTCACGATTCCATGGATGTACACTCTGGCATCCAATCAACGGGCTATAATATACCACTCTAGCGTGGCTGTGTCAAGGATTTCTGGCGAAAATTTCGGGGGTCGAAGGGGCGTCGGCGAACGAAAAACTGAAAACTCAAACACCAAGAACCCAGAGACGACAAACACAATTACGACGCACGACACGGCAACAGCTTGCGCGGCTGCGCCGCGCTTGCTCGACGGCCACGGCGTGAGGCTTGGATTATGGGACGACCTGGGCTGAAAAAATTTAACGCATTCAGCGTGGACGACAGGACACGATCTCAACATCTGGACAATGCAGAAAGCACTCGAAAAAGCGGAGTACTGCCACTGTAATCCAGTTAAGCGGGGCTTGGTGCCCTCCGCGGAGAAATGGCGCTGGTCCAATTTTCGATGACTGGGTCGAGACCCTATTGGAAATGGAGCCGTCCGGAACCGGTTTCAACGGCGAAACCGGTGGCCCCTGACATGGGGCGCAAGCTGCAAGCGAACGCGAGTAGTTCGCGGCCACCCGCCGGAGCTGCAACTGAAGGCGCTATATCAAAACGCGAGAAGACTTCTCGAGAAATATGAATTTAAGCGTTATAGTTGGTTTTGCCAAGGGAGCGGAAGATGAAAGTGCAAATGAATTTGTGTTTAGGCTTGATCTGCATTCTTTTGAATTGTCCTCGCATAGTGCTTGCAGAAACGCCAGCAGTAGATGTCAATGCAAAAGATGAGAGCGGACGGACTGCGCTCCATAAAGCGGTTCTCGCAGACCAAAAGGATGAAGTTCTTGCGTTGATTATTAAAGGTGCAAGCGTGAATGCAACGGACAACGATAACGACACACCCCTTATTTACGCAATTGATAGGAATAATGCAGAAATTACTAAAATCCTCATTGCCCAAGGTGCGGACGTTAAGCTGAAGTGTAAAGAAGAATTGACGGCCCTGCACCACGCAGCCGCTGAAGGGAACAAAGAGATCGTTGAAATGCTCGTTGCTAAAGGGGCGAACGTAAACGCAATGAGCAAGCCGCCAGATACACCTTTGCACTTAGCAGTACTGATGGAACGAACTGATGTTGTTGAGACCTTGGTAAAAAACGGGGCAAATTTAAATGCCCTTGATTTTGATCTGGAAACGCCCTTGCACATTGCCGTGAGAACTGGAGGGCCGAAATTGATTAAGTTGTTAATTTCAATGGGAGCGGATGTTAATGCTAAAGGGAAAGGTGGCATGACGCCACTACACCGTGCTTCATTGATTGGGATTGTGGATCATGTCCAGTTACTTATCAATAGTAAAGCAAATATAGATGCAATCGACGATGAGGGGAATTCACCCTTGCAGTTGGCGGCGGTGGAGGGTGATGAAAAGGTAGTAGCATTATTACTTAAGGCAGGTGCTGATATCAACTTGAAGAATAAGGATGGGAAAACCCCGCTTCAGCGCGCAAATGACCTTGGAGTCCGAATTCTACTTGAGAGGCAAGGTGCTAAGGAATAAGCATCCATCCGGGTGGGTGACCGCGACCTGATGTGTTGCCGATCAGCTTGAGTTCATCGGTGGCACTAGATTTGTGTCGCAAGCTGGGAGCGAGCGCGAGTAATTCGCGGCCACCCGCTGTGAAGCGCTCGAAAGGCTAAAAGATGTCCTCAAATCGCAGAAATTCCCCAATTCTTGACGGAGGATGGAGTTTACCTATTAATCCGCTTAGGATTCATTCCTACTTAAAGGAATTTGGCTATGAAATTACCGATTACAATAAATTTGGAGTATCGTGGGGGCAAAGTGCCGCAAGTAGGAATTATTATAAAGTAGTAAACTTCGGTGGATGGCCTCCTTCCAAGGTGACAACTATTCGCCCTTGGGTTTGTGTTTCCACAATAAGAATTATGCCTACATTTAAAGAGCTTTATGAAAGTGAGAATGTATTAGGTTTACCGTTTCATCCTGAGGGGCGCGATGATTTGTCGGACATTCGCACAGACGATGAGGCCCGGATCTGGGAAAAGGCTTTTGCGGAAAAATCTGTCCAAGTGGTTGATCAGTTGGAAAATGAAAAAGGCCAATTGGTTTTAGAAAGAATAGCGCCTTACTTAGAAGTCATGAACGCCGCAATTAAGGACATACCGTTGCCGAACGATATCGAGCAAGCCTTCAATACAGTTCACGGACATGCAGGCAAGGACACTTGGACGGTCGTTGAAAAGATTTGTAAACAAGAGCGGATATTGGCGCTTTGGTACGGAGAGAAGGTCGCAATGATTGCAATTTACTTGACCCTTTTGCATTCCCGGAAAATTTTACCCGCAGGACAGAATGAGAATCTTGAATCGATTTTAGAAGTGCGCTCAAATTTTTGCATTTGTCGAGTAATTGCAGACAGAGTCTTGAAAGATATTTGGCGAATTCACGACATTAAAGGAGGCAAAAAAGCCGGCATTTTTATACGGGATGGTCAAGAGGAGCGAATATTAATCGATTAGCATTGGCGAATCGGTTGCTTTTTACTGGGGAGGAGTTCGGAATGTCCTGGGATATCAGCTTGGTGAAATTGAGGAATCCTTTTTGGAGTGAATCAAAGGATTTGCCGGATTTGGATGCAATTGGCGAACCAGATAATGCCCACCAGAAAATATCGGAGTTTTTAGCAGGGATTGAGTGGGTTGAGGAGCCTGGATTAGACAAGAAGCTGCGGACCGTAGGTATTTTTGAAACTGATGAAGGCTCCTTCGAATTCTACGGGTTTGAAGCGCGACCTCTTATGCAAATTCATATCGAGGGACGTGGTTCGATTGATCCCGAAGTTCAGTTGTCTTCGTTGTGCAAGAACCTGGGTTGGGCACTGATCGGGCTCTCCGACGACGGATTTTATCGAATCTTATAGCGAAGTAACTTGCTGTACAAATATTGTTTCACAGGCGGGACAGGGGTGCAAAAGCTTCGGAAGGTCTGGACGGCGGCGAACTGCTCGATTCGGCGTTCTATTTACTGGTCCTGCAAATCCCGAATCAGTATCTTCCCATTTTTCAGCGGTGAAGCGTAAGCGTTGGGCAGGGCCAATGGCACTGGCTGCAAACTGCCGCAGCTTGTTCTTCAAAGAACTCGCGAAAGGCCGGCGATATTTTTCGAACTAAAACGTGTGTCATGACTCCGCACCGGGCAGCCCGCGACGGATGGGCTGACCCATGGCACACGGACGACGAGAACACGCTTATGCCGCGTCAATACCAACGGCTTTGCACGGGCTGCAAACTTCCGCGGCCAGTGGCACCACGACCATGACACGCCACGGCCACGGCGAGCAAGCTGAATTCAACCGAATTTCCAACGGCGGCATGGGTCGCAAACATCCGCGACCCATGGCACCCGAACGGCGGATCGAATCCATTTAAGGACGCGCATCCGCGTGTTGGGTAGCCAACGGCTTCGCGCAAGCAATACCTGTGACCTGGACCGCGCCTTCCCGGTGCTCCTTTATGGCATAGCGGAGGGGGAGGGAAGCGGTAAGTTTCGCACATGGGCTTTTTGATTCAGGCATTCGCTTTCGGGACTGCGACGTTCGCGATTCCCGTCGTGATCCATCTGCTCTTCAAGCTGCGCAAGCGGCGCGTGGTCTTTTCAACCCTGCGCTTCCTGCAAGTCGCGGTGCTCAAGGAAACCCGCCGGCTGCGGCTGCGCGATTTGATCCTCTTATTGCTGCGCGCGGCGGCGTGCATCTTCATCGCGCTGGCTTTCGCGCGCCCGTACCTGGAATCTCAGATTGAAGCCGGCGGTTCGGGCAAGCCCGCCGAGTACGTGGTGGTGGTGCTCGACGATTCGCCGTCCATGAGCGCGGTCGACGGAATTTCGACGCGCTGGGACCAGGCGCTGCACAAGGCCGAGCAATACTGGAAAGACCGCGGGAGCGACGACCGCATCGCGCTGATTCTGTCCAGCGAGCCCGCGCAGGCCAAGATCGAATTTTCGAGCAGCCAGCGCGTGGCGGACGAAGTCGCGCAGCTCAAGCCGGCGGCCAAGCGCGGGAGCATGGGTGTCGCGCTGCACACGGCGGTGGATCTACTCGCCGATGCCCCGGGCAATTTGCGCCGGATCGTCATATTGTCGGATTTCCAGGCCAACCAGATCGACCGCGCGGAATGGGCGCGCGAAGAGCAGCGCGCGGTGCGCCTGACGCCGCCGGTCAAGATCGACCTCGAACCGCCCGGCGAGGCCGCGCCCAAGCGCTTAAACAATGTCGCGATCACGAGTGTTTTTCCGCGCAAGGATGTGTGGATCGAAGGCGTGCCGGTGGTCCTTGCCGTGCGCGTGGAGAACTTTGGCGACGGCGATGTCCCCAACCTGCCGCTGCGCATCGTCTCCGGCGGCAAGATTCTCGGCGAAACGAAGGTCGGGATCGGGCCCAAGTCGGCGGCCGAAGTGGAGCTGGCGGTGACCATCGCCAAGCCCGGCGAAGTTTACGGCGAAGCCGAGATCGCGCCCAAAGACGCCTTGCCCGAAGACGATAAATTTTACTTCGCCTTCAAGCTGCGCAACGGCGTGCGAATCCTGGAAATCGAAGACGAACTGCAAAGCGGCGCGCCGGAGACGGATGAAGGTTATTACGTGCGCATGTCGCTGGGTTTGACCACGCGCAACGAGCCGGAGAATTCGTTCTTCCAGCTAACGCCGGTCGCGGTGAAGGAGCTTTTCCCCACGACGTTCAAAGATGCGGACCTGATTGTGATGACCGGTGTGACGGAACTGCCCACACCCGCGCTCGCGGCGCTCGAGCAGGCGGTGAAGTCAGGCAAGAATCTGGTGCTCTTCGTCGGGCGTTCGACGGGTTCGATCAATGAAGGCTTCTACAACGGCCCGCTGTGGAAGGAAGGCGAAGGTTTGTTGCCCGCGCGGCCCGGCGCGCTGTTCGAAGGCAACCAGAAAGAAAGCAAGGTCGACAACCTGGACTGGTTCAAGGCGGGCTCGCCGCTCTTTAAGCCCTTCGAAGACGGCAAGCTGGAAGCCGAACTGCGCAAGCCGGAGTTTTTACAGCATTACCGGCCCGATCCGGCGGACCTTAAAAAAGGCAGCCGGCCGGCGGGCGAAGTGCTGGCGAAGTTCCAGGACGGCGCGCCGCTTTTGCTGGAACGCCCCTACGGCAAGGGCCGAGTGGTGATGTTCACCTTCGCCCCGCGGCCGGAGCGCGGGACGAACCTGGTGGTCCGGCATGGCGGGATCTTCATCCCGTGGATGCACCAGCTCGTAAAGAGCCTGGCCGGGGCGGCTCAGGACGCCAGCCGACAGCTCCTGACGGGCGGGGAACTTGATTTTTCTTCGATAAATCAGGTCGGGGGGGTACTCAAAATCCAACCCACGCCTCCGCAACCGCTAGAACTCCGTAGCAATGTCGAAACTATAACTATTGACAATAGAGGGATTTATGAGGTTTCTGGGCGCAAGGACGGCCTGCCTGATAAAGCCTATTGGGCAGCCAATTTAGACCCGCAAGAATCTGATCTCACGCCCGAAGATTTGACAGCTTTAAGGGGGCTTTACTCGTCTAACCCTGAGGAGCACGCGGGGGCCGCAGGGCCCATGCAACTCTCGAAAGAAGCGAAAGATGAGTTGAAACGCGCGTCCCCGATGTGGCTCTATTTTATGGTGGCGGCAGCGGTGTGCCTGTTGTTAGAGGTAATGGTGCGCGACTTCTGGGAGCGTTAGACGATGCCCACAACCGTAGATTCCCCGCAGACAACCGAGAGCGCGCCGCCGGCGCAGGTCAATCCTGAAGCCTGCCGCGAGTTGGCGGTGCGCGTTGAAGGCGTGCGCAGCCGGCATCGCATGACCTTTTTCCTGTCGGGATTGTGCGCGGCGCTGGCGGTCTTCGCGGCGGTATTCCTGGGTTTCAGCGCGCTGGATATCCTCTTCAAGCTTTCGGTGAACGCGCGGGTCTTCTGGATGGCGCTGGGCCTCGGCGGCATCGCGGCGATGGCGTACTTCGTGATGTACCGGCCCTGGTCGAAGCTGGGCGGGCAGGTAGTCGTGGCGCGCGAAGTCGAGAAGACTTACCCGCAGCTTGAGAATCAGCTTTCCACCGCGCTGGAGTACGGCGCGTCCAAGAAACTCGTCGATGGTTCGAGCCCGGAACTGGTGCAGGCGCTGTTGCGGCAGGCCGAAGAACGCGCGCATCCGCTCGATTTCGGTCGCGCGGTGAAGTGGCGGCGCGTTGCCGTGGCGGGGCTGATCGCGTTCTTCGTCGCGGGCCTTGTGGGCGGGTATGCGGCGTGGAATTCGCGCCTGTTCAACGCGACGTGGAAGCGTTTCCTGAGCCCGACATCACAGACGCCGGCGCCGACGCTGACGGTCATCGACAAGATTACGCCCAATGACGGCGAAGAAGTGCCGCTCGCCAGCAACGTGCAGGTGCGCGTGGAAACCAGCGGTTACGCGCCGAAGGAAGTGATCCTGCATCTCGAATGCGCGGGCGTGGCCGAAGATCGCGTCATGGACAAACTGGGGCCGGGGGAATACTCCGCGTTCCTGAGCAACCTGCGCGACCACGTGACCTTCCGCGTGCAGGCCGGTGACGCGGGCAGCGAAGACCGCACGATCAAGGTCTACCGCGAGCCGCAGATCGAGGAATTCACCCTCAAGATTGAGTACCCCGCGTACACGGGCAAGGCGCCCGAAGCGCTCGCGCCGGGATTGGGCGAAGTCAAGGCGCTGCACGGCACCAAAGTTCAGGTGAACATCAAAGCCAACACGGAACTCTCCGCCGCGCGGCTGGTCTTCGCGAAAGCCGGCAAGCTGGAAGTGCCCGTGGACGGCGTGCGCGAAGCGAACCTGGCCTTCTCCGTCGAGCAGGATGACCGCTACTACGTCGAAATCGTGGACGAGCATGGGCGCCCCGCGCGGACGCTGTCTGAATTCCGCGTGCAGGTGCAGAAGGACGGCATGCCCAAGGTCACGATCCGCAAGCCCGAGCCTGACCTGATGGTGCACAAGGAACAGGTGGTGAAGGTCGAGATTCAGGCGACGGACGATTACGGCGTGCGCGAAATCGGGATCGTGCACAGCCTGGGTCTGGAAGAGAAGAAGACACTGGTCAAGCGCAATGACGATCCCTGTCCGGCGAAAGCCACGGGAACGCTGAAGTGGGATCTCTCGACGCTGGGCCTCAAGGGCGGCGAAGTGATCGCGTACTACGCCTACGCGATCGACAACGACACCGTGACCGGCCCGAAGATGGCGAAGAGCGAAATTCACTTCCTGACGGTCTACGACGAAGAAGAGTACAACGCGCCGAACACGCCGAACTCGCACCAGCCCACGCCGCCCTCGGTCAAGGCGCTCGACAAGCTGATCGAAGCACAGAAGAAACTGCTGCAGGAGACGTTTGCGCTCTCGCGCCTGAAGGACGCCGAGAAGAACGCGGAGAAGGGCGACAAGCCCGAGGAAGCCGCGCAAAAGGGCCAGCCGGACGTCACCAAGACGGCCAAGGCGCAGCACGATTTGCGCGCGCAGCTCGACAAGATGGTCGAGGACGTGAAGAAGGAACTCGAGAAGCCCGCCGAGAAGCCCAAGGACCCGAAGGCCGACGAGCCGTTCGGTCCGCAGCCCGACCAGAAGCATCCCATCGGCGAGAAGGAACTGAAGCTGATGGCCGACGCGGGCGTGAAGATGGACGCCGCCGCGGAGAAACTCGACGACAAGCAGCCGACGCCGGCGGTGCCGTCCGAAATGGAGGCGCTGCGCGCGCTCTCCGAGACCCGCCGCATCCTGCTGAGCGACAAAGAGGGCGATCCGCGCTTCAAAATGGCGATGAACAAGTCCGCCAAGAAGCGCAACAAGACCCAGCAGGACCAAAAAGCCGAAGACATGCGCCAGGCGCAGGACGAGATGCAGCAGATGCCGCCGATGATGGAGCGCGAAAAGCAGCTCGAAGAGGACTTGGACAAGCTCGAAGCGAAGAAGAAGGACCAGGCCAAGCAGAATCAAAAGCCGCAGGACCCGCAGGCCGAAGCGCAAAAGAAGGCCGATGAAGAGGAGCAGCGCCGCCTCAAGCGCAAGACCGAAGACGATCTGGCAAAGCTCGCCCGCGAAGCGCAGGAACGCGCGGACAACTTGAAGGACCTCGCGAATAAGAACCCGGAACTAAAGGACGCCGCGGACAAGGCCCAGGATGCCGCCGACAAGATGAAGGAAGCGGCGGACAAGGCCAAGCAGGACCAGCCGGCGCAGGCCAAGGACAAGGCCAACGAAGGCGCGAAGGACCTCAAGCAGTCAATGCAGGGCATTCAGAATGCGCAGCAGCAGGCGGTGCGCGATCAGATGAACGCGCTCCAAAAGGAAGCGCAGGACCTGGCGCAGAAGCAGCAGCAGCTCGCCGACGCCACCAAGGCCGCGCAGCAGGAACAGCAGGCCGGCGAACCCAAGGCCGGTGAACAGCCACAGGGCGGCGATCCGAAGCAGGGTAATCCGAAGCAGGGCGACCCCAAGCAAGCCAGCGGACAGGGCGGCAAGCCGGACGAGAAGACGCAAGCCAAGCTGAACGCGATCGCGGGCAAGCAGCGCGATCTGGCCGAAGACATGAAGGACTTGGGTCAGCGCATCGACAAGGCCGCCGAGCAGGCCAAGCAGGAAGGCTTGGAAGGCTCGAAGGCCATGGAGCAAGCCAAGGAACAGAGCGCTCCGCAGAATGCGGGCGCGCAGTCTTCACAGAAGGCCGCGGATAATCTCCAAAAGGGCGATGCGAAGGAAGGCGAGTACGAGCAGCAGAAGAGCGCCAAGACGCTGGAAGCCGTCGCCAAGTCGCTCCAGGAAGCGGTGCAAAAGACGCAAGCGCAGGACCTGAACGAACTGGCCGCGGCGCTCAAGAAGGCCAAGGATCTGGCCAACCAGCAGGCTGCCGCGGGCAAGGAAATCGCCGAGAAAAAGGACCCGGCCGCGCAGGGCGCCAAGCAGGACAAGATCGAGCAAGCCGCCAACGACCTCGCCAACGCGGCTGCGAAGATCGAGACCCTGAAGCAGCAGAACCGCGCGGCTTCGACCAAGGCGAACCTCGAAGCGGCGGCGAAGAGCGCCGACGAAGCATCCAAAGCGCTTGGAGCCCAGGAAAACGAGAAGGCGCAGGAATACGCGGGTCAGTCGGAAAAACAGCTTCGCCAGGCTGCCACGGAAATGGAACGGGCGGCGTCCAAGGCGCTCGACGACCGCGCCAAGGAGGCCCAGCGCCTCGCACGCGAAGCCCGCGAAGCGCAGGAGAAGGCCGCCGGCGAAGCCAAGGACGTCCCGGAAAAGAAGGAAGGCCAGGCGCTGACCAAGGACGAGCAGAAGCAGCGCGACGATGCCTCGGCCACCGAACGCGAAGCGGCGAAGAAGGCGGACCGCTTGGAGAAGACGCTCGAAGGTCTTGCCGAGATGGCCAAGGAGATCAACCCGGACGCGGCGCAGACGGCCAAGACCGCGCTGGATACTTCAAAGGAAAAGCAGTTGCCGCAGAGCATGCAGGATCTGGCCAAGGGCATCGAAAAGATGGGCGCGCCCAGGGAACGCCCGGATGATGCCAAGGCGCCCACGCCAAAGGAAGCGGGCGATAAAGGCCAGCAGATCGCGCAAGACTTAAAGAAGATTGAGCAGGGCCTCAAGCAATTCCAGCAGGAAGCCACGGGCGATGAGCTCTCCCGAATGCAGGCGCTGGAAGAGCAGGCGCGGGATGCGCAGAAGGCGGCCAAGGACCTGGCGGACAAGGCCGACAAGCAGGGCTCGCCAGACCCACAGGGCAAGCCCGATCCGAATGCGCCGCCCAAGGATAATCTGGGCGAGCAGGCTTCGAAGCTGGAGAAGCAGATCCAGAACCTGGAACAGAAGCTGAAGAATCAGAATCCGAATTCGCCGGAAGCCCAGAGCGCGAAGCAGGCCTTGGATTCAGCGAAGGAAGGCAAGGCGGAGGCCGATAAACCCAAGCCCAATACCAAGCCCACGGACACACAGGCCAAGACCGGTGGCAGCGCCTTCAATAAAACCCACAAGGCACTGGGCGACCTGACGGCACAGTTGCGCGAGAACATCGAACGCATCGAACGCGCGCGGGATGTGCGTCAGGGTGACGTCGAAGAAGCGCCGAACAGCTACCGCCCGCTGGTCGAACGCTACTACAAGGCCATGACCGAAGACGTGAACGACAAGTAACCCTGAATCCGGGCCGCGCGCCGGCAAGCGCGGTCCGCACGCAGTGCTTCGCGGGTTGGATATTTGGGTTTCGCCGCATCCACCCGCCGCGCTAGACTGTCACCGCCATGGACGACAATCCGATTCAATTTCTTTCGCGCATCTGGCCCTGGTGGTCGATGGTGCTGTTGTGCGGCGTCGCGCTGGGCGCCGGCGCGCTGACGTTTGTCGGCTATCGCGCGCGCAAAGACCAGGTGAAAAGCCGGCTGCGCGTGGGGCTGCTGGTGCTGCGCATCAGTGCATGGGTGCTGATTGTGGTGTGCCTGCTGCAGCCGGTCTGGCGCACCCCGCAATATGAAGAACACCCCAAGCGCATCACGCTGCTCGTCGACGAATCCGAAAGCATGACCTTTCAGGACACGCCCAATGGTCCCACGCGCATGCAGCGCGTGAAAACCCTGCTCGACGGCCCGAGCGCGGACAAAGGCCTGCTAGCGGAGTTTCAGCACAGCTTCCAGGTGCGGCTCGAAGGTTTCGCGACGGCCTCGCGCACACTTGATAAGACTTCGGAACTCGATCCATCCGGCGACCGCACGGATCTGGTCAAGCCGCTCGCGGAATCCCTGGCGCGCTTGAAAGGACCCGATGCGGGCGGGCTGGTATTGTTCAGCGACGGCGTCGACACCACTGGCAACAAGCTCGACCAGTTGCGTGCGCTGGGTCAGAAATATAAGTCCGCGGGTATTCCAATTTATGCGGTGGGTCTGGGCGCGCTACCAACGGGATCGAAGAGCAATGACATCCCGGACTTGGCGATTTCCGGCGTGCGCTGCCGCCGCACGGTCAGCAAGGACACGCTGACTCAAATCGACGTCGACCTGACGCGTACGGGCTATCCCGAAGGCCGCTATACCGTGCGCCTGACGCGCGAAGGCCAGACCGTCAAGAGTCAGGACGTGGACCTGACTTCGGGCAAGGTCACGACCCAGTTTTCATTCCTGCCGGCCGAACAGGGCTTCCTCGAGTACCGCGTGGAAATCGACCCGCAGCCGGGCGAGTTGGTCACCGCGAACAATTACCAAAGCGTGGGCTTCATGGCGTTCTCGCGCAAACTGCGCGTTTTGTATATGGAAGGCAGCCAGTACCTGCACCGCTCTTACTTCCGCACGACCTGGGGCGACCGCTGGGAACATGAATTTCTAAAATTAGCGCTCGAAGAAGACCCCGATGTCGAAGTCGATGTGATGCTGAAGGAGCCGCAGGCCAATCTGCCGCGCGGCACCAAGATTGCGAAATACGACTACCCGAAGACGCGCAAGGATCTCTTTCAGTACGATGTGATCATCAATTCGGACATCCCGTATTCGCATTTCACCGACGAGCAGATCAAGTTGACCAAAGCCTTCACTTACGATCACGCGGGCGGCTTTTTGATGGTCGCGGGCTGGGACGCTTTTGGGGAAGGCGGCTACGCGGGCACCGAAATCGATAAGATGTTACCGTTGATCATGAACAAGAATGACACGCATGCCGACGGCCAGGACTTCCATTGGCGCATCACAGACAAAGGCCTCGCGCACGACATTATGAAGCTTGATCCGGATCCGAAGAAGAACAAAGAAATCTGGGAGATGCTGAACTGGCTCGAAGGCACGAAAGAAAATCCCAAGCCAGCCTTTCACGGCTTTTCGAAAACGGTCCAGCCGAAGGGTTCTGCCTTGGTGCTGGCAGAAATCGCCGACGAAGAATTGGAAGGTGCGAAGGGCCCGATGGCGCTGATTGCCATCGAAAGCGCGGGCAAGGGCCGCTCAATGGCGTTCACCACCGACTGCACCGGCGGGTGGGGGGCCTCCTGGGAAGACGCGTGGGGCGACGATCCCCGCAGCGAAGACCGCCGCAACATTTACTACAAAACGTTCTGGAAGAATGCGATTCGCTGGCTGGCGGCCGAAC
>Ga0265314_10001952_pt1 | contig 21949 bp, 20 predicted proteins | sample 4126metaG_FD_203106 | JGI IMG/M metagenome (GOLD analysis project Ga0265314, IMG submission 203106) | Rhizosphere microbial communities from Carex aquatilis grown in University of Washington, Seatle, WA, United States - 4-1-26 metaG | ecosystem: Host-associated > Plants > Roots > Rhizosphere >... | reverse complement strand
TCGCCGCCGTTGCATTCCTCGTCGTCGCCGTCGGTCTGGTTGCAGTGAACCACCACCTCGTCGCCGACCTTCCAGCGCTTCACCTTGGAGCCGACCTTGTAGACGATGCCCGAGGCGTCGGAACCGGCGATGTGGTAATCGGCCTTGTGGTAGTCGAACGGCGAGATCGGCTTGCCGAGCGCGGCCCAGACGCCGTTGTAGTTGACGCCGGCGGCCATCACCATGATCAGCACTTCATGGGGATCGATGTCGGGGGTATCGACCACCTCGACCTGCATGGCGGTGTCGGGCTTGCCATGGCGCTCGCGCCGGATGGCCCAGGCATACATCTGCTTCGGCACATGTCCGATCGGCGGAATCTCGCCAAGCTCGTAGAGATCCTTGACCACCTGCTCGCTCATCCTAGAACTCCTTGACCCTCTGGACGACACTTGCCCGACGCGGCCAGCCTCGGCGCTCGGTACACCGCCTTTTAGCGTTTTGTCGCTTTCTTCGCAATGCACAAAATGATAGTTTGTTTCGCGAACTCGGGGGAAAGAGAAATTTTAGGTCGCCAGCGAGGCCTAACCCCTGACAAAGTTACATTTTTTTGAATGGATTCAGTCTGGAGCCCCCGATGACCGACAAGACCGCCCGCGAAACCGCCACCCCGTCGCGTGAGAAGCCCTGGCTGTTCCGCACGTATTCAGGCCATTCCTCGGCGGCCGAGTCCAACAAGCTTTACCGGACCAATCTGTCCAAGGGCCAGACCGGACTGTCCATCGCCTTCGATCTGCCGACCCAGACCGGCTACGACAGCGATCACGCCCTGGCGCGCGGCGAAGTGGGCAAGGTGGGCGTGCCCGTCTGCCATCTCGGCGACATGATGACCCTGTTCGAGGGCATCCCGCTGGAGAAGATGAACACCTCCATGACCATCAACGCCCCGGCCGCCTGGCTGCTGTCGCTGTACATCGCGGCCGCCGAGAGGCAGGGGGCCCATCGTTCGGTGCTGAACGGCACCACCCAGAACGACGTGATCAAGGAATACCTGTCGCGCGGCACCTATATCTTCGCGCCGCAGCCCTCCCTGAAGCTGACCAGCGACGTGATCGGCTTTACCTATCGCGAGGTTCCCAAGTGGAACCCCATGAACGTCTGCTCGTATCACCTGCAGGAGGCCGGCGCCACGCCGGAGCAGGAGCTGGCCTATGCGCTGGCCACCGCCATCGCCGTGCTCGACACCGTGCGTCCCACCGTGCCGGCCGCCGATTTCGAGCAGGTGGTCAGCCGCATCAGCTTCTTCGTCAATGCCGGCATCCGCTTCGTCACCGAGCTGTGCAAGATGCGCGCCTTCACCGAGCTGTGGGACGAGATCTGCGTCAACCGCTACGGCGTCAAGGACGAGAAGGCCCGGCGCTTCCGCTACGGCGTCCAGGTCAATTCGCTGGGCCTGACCGAGCAGCAGCCGGAGAACAACGTCTACCGCATCGTCATGGAAATGCTGGCGGTGGTGCTGTCCAAGAACGCGCGGGCCCGCGCCGTGCAGCTTCCCGCCTGGAACGAGGCCCTGGGCCTGCCGCGCCCCTGGGACCAGCAATGGTCGCTGCGCCTGCAGCAGATCATGGCCTACGAGTCCGACCTGCTCGAGTTCGGCGATATCTTCGACGGCTCGCACGAGATCACGGCCAAGGTGGAATCCCTCAAGGAGGGCGCGCGCGAGGAGCTGGCGCGCATCGACGCCATGGGCGGCGCCGTCTCGGCCGTGGAATCCAGCTACATGAAGCAGAAGCTGGTGGAATCCAACGCGCGCCGCATCGGCGCCATCGAGACCGGCGAGCAGATCGTCGTCGGCGTCAACAAGTGGACCGAGACCGAGCCCAGCCCGCTCACCACCGGCGACGGTTCCATCATGACCGTCGATCCCAAGGCCGAGGCCGAGCAGATCGAGCGCCTTGCGGCCTTCCGCTCGTCCCGCGACGCCAAGGCGGTGGACAAGGCCCTGGCCGAGCTGCGCTCGGCGGCGCAGGAGGGCCGCAACGTCATGGAACCCTCCATCGCCGCCGCCCATGCCGGCATCACCACCGGCGAGTGGGCCCAGACGCTGCGCGACGTGTTCGGCGAATACCGCGCCCCCACCGGCGTGGCCCGTGCCGCCGCTCAGGTCAAGGGCGAGAAGATGGGCGCCGTGCGCGAGAAGGTCGCCGAGGTCTCGGCCAAGCTGGGCCGCCGGGTCAAAATCCTGGTGGGCAAGCCCGGCCTGGACGGCCATTCTAACGGCGCCGAGCAGATCGCCGTGCGTGCCCGCGACGCCGGCATGGAAGTGGTCTACGAGGGTATCCGCCTGACTCCGGCCCAGATCGTCAACGCCGCCCTGGAGGAAGGCGTTCACGTGGTCGGCCTCTCCATCCTGTCGGGCAGCCACGTGCCGCTGGTCACCGAGGTGCTGGAGCGCATGAAGGCCGCCGGCCTGGGCGATATCCCGGTGGTGGCGGGCGGCATCATTCCGCCCGAGGACGAGAAGGTGCTGCTGGCCGCCGGCTGCGCCCGTATCTACACGCCCAAGGATTACGACATCACCGCCATCATGGGCGACATCGTCGCCCTGCTGGACCGAACCGCCAAGGCGGCGTGACGGCCGTTCCCGCCCGGCGACTGAGGGAAAAAACCGACGAGCCGCAGGCGAGGAGTTGCGGCCAAGGGCCGGCGCGCCTTATGGCGCGAAAGCCAAGGGATGCGGGACGCATCCCGCCCGGCGACTGAGGGACAAAAATAAAAGGCGAGGGGGCCATCCGGGGAAAATGGCCGGCCCCCTCGCCGAAAGCCTGTCTTCCCTGACGAGGAGGAGACGGCTCGAGATGGCAATCTATACCGGTTCCAACTCGCACGCCAAGCGCCGGAGCGTTGCGTTTGCGTGAAGGCCGTCCTTACAGAATCGCCAGTACGCTTTCCGGCGGGCGGCCCAGCGCCGCCTTGTCGGCCGTCACCACGATGGGGCGCTCGATGACGATGGGGTTGGCCACCATGGCGGCGATCAGCGCCGCATCGTCCAGCCCGGCCGGGTCGATGCCGGCCTCGGCGGCTTCCTTCCTGCGCAGGATGTCGGCGGGGCGCTTGCCCAGCAGGGATACGATACGGCTCAGCTCGGCCGCCGAGGGTGGTTCCTTCAGGTATTCGACGATCCGGGGGGTGATCCCCTTGTCCTCGATCAGCTTCAGCGTATCGCGCGACTTGCCGCAGCGCGGGTTGTGATAGATGGTGACGCGAGCGGACATGCCTCGATCCTCGGAGCGGTTAAAGACGATGAGTGCTGTTGCCCATAATGGCGTCTTGCGGCGCCTGCTCGCCACCTTGTTGTTGCTGGGGTTGTTGCTGGGCGCCTTGACCGGCGGCGCCCTGGCCCAGACGGCATCGCCGCCGCCCGCGTCCATTCCCGAGCTGCCCGGCCAGATCAACGCCATCGGCGACAAGGCCGCCGACGTGATGGTGCAGAAGCTGGCCGACCATTCGGGGCGCGACCAGTGGCAGCATACGGCGGTGATCGTCGTCCTGACCGTTCTGGTAGCCTTCGGCGCCGACCGGCTGTCGCGCGGCGCGTGGCATCGCTTCGCCGGCCGCCGGCTGTCCGAGGAACAGCACCTGCGCATCCGCCAGCGCCTCGGCTGGCTGCGCCGCATCCTGCTGGGCGGCCTGGGCGCGGCGGTGGGCCTGATGACCATCCAGACGCTTGGACTCTACAACGTGCTGGCGGTGGTGGGCTCGGAATGGGGGCGGCGCATCCTGTCCGGAGTGGTCAACATCATCCTGGTCCTTGCCCTGGCGGTGGTGTTCTGGGAGATGCTGCGCGCCGTCATCGAGCGCTATCTCGCCGCCACCGATGCCGACGGCAACCAGTTGCAGCGCTCCGGCCGGGTGCGCACCCTGCTGCCCCTGGTGCGCAACGCCGCCTTTGTCCTGCTGGTGGTGATGGTCGGGCTGATCGTACTGTCGGAACTGGGTGTCAACATCGCTCCGCTGCTGGCCGGTGCCGGTGTGCTGGGCATCGCCATCGGCTTCGGCTCGCAGAAGCTGGTGCAGGACATCATCACCGGCGCCTTCATCCTGTTCGAGGACACCATCGCGGTGGGTGACGCCGTCAAGGTGGGCGAGCACGTGGGGACGGTCGAGGCCATCTCCATCCGTGCCATCAAGATCAGGGACGGCAACGGCTCGCTGCACACCGTGCCGTTCGGCGCCGTGTCCACGGTGATCAATTCCAGCCGCGGCTTCAACTACGCCGCCATCGACATTCCCGTCGCCTACGCGGTGGAGACCGACAAGGCCACCCAGGTGATCGTCGACCTGGGTGCCGAGATGCGGGCCGATCCCAAATGGGATGCCATGATGATCGATCCGCTGGAGGTCCAGGGCGTCGAACGCTTCGATGCCGCCTCGGTGATCCTGAGGGTGCGCATCAAGACCACGCCGGGCGACCGCATGACCCTGATCCGCGAGTTCAACCGCCGCCTCAAGCAGCGCTTCGACGCGGCCGGCATCAGCATGAGCTCGCCCCAGGCCCAGAAGGTGGTGTCAGACTGACGGCGGTTCTTCCGCCTCGATCACCGCGCGGGCGATCTCCCAGGAAAAGCCGGCGCGGCCCAGCGTCGACAGGTCCTTGGCCCGGAACTCGGCCCGCTTGTCCTTGGGCCGGAAGGGGCCGAGGCGGCGGCGGCGCGCCAGGGTGAAGGCGGCGGTTAGTTCCGCGTCGGGTTCCTGCTCCGCCAGGGCGGCGACGGTCGTTTCCGTCTCCACCCCCTTGGCGGCCAGGGTGGCGGAAATCAGCCGGGTGCTGGCCCCTTTGCGCCGCAAGCCCCGCACCTTGATCTCGGCATAGGCGGCGTCGTCGAGATAGCCGAGACCGGCCAGCTTGGCGATCACCGCGTCGACGGCCTGGGCGGTGTCCTCCCGCTCGCCGCCCCAATGGGCCAGCGAGCGGTCCACTTTGCGCATGAGTACCCGGCGCAGATTGGCCCTGGACGAGGAATAGCGTTCGAGATAATGCAGCGCTGCATTCTCGAGGTATGATGCGGTGATCCTGGGTGGGGGGCGCCCGCCGGATTTGGAGACGTGTTCCTTCATGGAACGGAGTGTAGCATGAGAGACGACGTCAACATCCTTCCGCCCGCGCCCCGCTCCTATGGCGCGGTCAACTGGCTGGGCACCTGGACCCTGCTGATGAAGGAGGTGCGGCGCTTCCTCAAGGTCTATTTCCAGACCATCATCGCTCCCGTCGTCACCACCTTGCTGTTCCTGTCGGTGTTCGCCCTGGCGCTGGGCCCCGTCGCCGCCCAGGTCAAGGGCGTGCCCTTCGTCCAGTTCCTCAGCCCCGGCCTGATCATGATGGCCATCGTCCAGAACGCCTTCGCCAATACCTCGTCGTCGATCATCATCGCCAAGGTCCAGGGCAACATCGTCGACATGCTGATGCCGCCGCTGACCGGCGCCGAGCAGACGGCGGCGGTGGCGCTGGGCGGCGTGGCGCGCGGTCTGGCGGTGGGTGTCGCTGTCGGGCTGGCCATGGCCCTGTTCGTGCACCTGCCGGTCCACAATCCCGCCCTGATCGTCTATCACGCCGTGATGGGCTCGCTGATGCTGTCCCTGCTGGGCATGATGGGGGGCATCTGGGCCGACAAGTTCGACCATATGGCCGCCGTGACCAATTTCATCGTGACGCCGCTGTCGTTCCTGTCGGGCACCTTCTATTCCATCGAGCGCCTGCCCCAGACTTTCCACGCCATCGCCCTGGTCAATCCGTTCTTCTATATGATCGACGGATTCAGGGCCGGATTCATCGGAACCAGCGACGGGTCGGTGATGGTCGGAGTGGTGGCCATGGCCGTCGCCGATCTGGTCCTGCTGCTCATCACCTGGCGCATGCTGAACACGGGATACAAGCTGAGAAGCTGATGGAACCCGCTTACGGGTTGACATTCCTGGATTTCCAACCGATATTCTGCCGCTTTCCATGAGCGCACCGGCACCATCGCTCGCATTCGCGAGGCCGCCGGGCATTCTCGGGAGAGCATTGTGATTCCAGTGGTGATGCCGACTTACGCGCGTGCCGACCTCGCTTTCGAGCGGGGCGAGGGTGTTTATCTGTTCACCGATGACGGCCGACGCTTTCTCGATTTCGCCGCCGGCGTCGCCGTCAACGCCCTGGGCCACTGCCACCCGCGTCTGGTCAAGGCGCTGACCGAGCAGGCCGGGCGGGTGTGGCACACCTCCAATCTCTACCGGGTGCCGGGGCAGGAGAAGGTGGCCGCCAAGCTGGTGGAGCGCACTTTCGCCGACACGGTGTTCTTCTGCAATTCCGGCGCCGAAGCCCTGGAATGCAGCATCAAGATGGCCCGGCGCCATCACTACGCCGCCGGCAATCCCCAACGCTACCGCATCATCTGCGCCGAGGGCGCCTTTCACGGCCGGACGCTCGCCACCGTGGCGGCGGGCGGCCAGAAGAAGCATCTCGAGGGCTTCGCCCCGGCGGTGGACGGTTTCGACCACGTGCCCTTCGGCAATCTCAACGCCTTGCGCGCCGCCATCACCAGTGAGACCGCCGCCATCCTGGTGGAGCCGGTCCAGGGCGAGGGCGGCATCGTCCCCGGCGACCCCGATTACCTGCGGCGCCTGCGCGCCACCGCCGACGAGTTCGGCCTGCTGCTGATCTTCGACGAGGTGCAGACCGGCATGGGCCGTACCGGCACCCTGTTCGCCCACGAGCAGGCGGGCGTCACCCCCGACATCATGGGCGTGGCCAAGGGGCTGGGCGGTGGCTTCCCGGTGGGAGCCTGCCTGGCGACCGCCAAGGCGGCGTCGGGCATGGTTCCCGGCACCCACGGCTCCACCTTCGGCGGCAATCCGCTGGCCATGGCGGTGGCTGGGGAAGTTCTCGACGTCATGGCCGAGCCGGGTTTCCTCGATCACGTCCAGGCCATGGGCAAGCTGCTGCGCGCCAAGGTCGAGGCGGCGGCGGCCCGCACCCCCGGCGTGATCACCGAGGTGCGCGGCCTGGGTCTGATGCTGGGGATCAAGCCCGCCATGCCCAATACCGAGATGGTGGCCCGTCTGGCCGCCAACGGCCTGCTGACGGTGGGGGCGGGCGACAATATCGTGCGGCTGCTGCCGCCCCTGATCATCGATGACGCCCAAGTGGACGAAGCGGTGGGCATCCTGTCCCGCACCTTCGACGAGGTGAAATGAACTCTGTCAAAGCATCGGGCGCTCCGCGCCACTTCCTCGACCTCGATGGATTCGATACGGCGACGCTGCGCCATATCCTCGATCTCGGCCTCGCCTACAAGCAGGGCAAGGGTCCCAAGGCGCCGCTGGCCGGCAAGATGCTGGCCATGATCTTCGAGAAGCCCTCGACCCGGACCCGCGTGTCCTTCGAGGTGGGCATGAAGCAACTGGGCGGCGACGTCGTCATGCTGGCGGCGGGCGATACCCAACTGGGCCGGGGCGAGACCATCGCCGACACCGCCCGGGTACTGTCGCGCTTCGTCGACGCGGTGATGATCCGCACCAACCTGCCCGACAAGCTGACCCAACTGGCCCAATACGCCGGCATGCCGGTGATCAATGGCCTGACCGATGAATCCCATCCCTGTCAGGTGATGGCCGACGTGATGACCTTCGAGGAGCATCGCGGCTCGCTCAAGGGCAAGGTGGTGGCCTGGGTGGGCGACGGCAACAACGTGGCCGCCAGCTGGATTCACGCCGCCGGCCATTTCGGCTGCGAGATCAGGCTGGCCTGCCCGGAAGGCCTGATGCCGTCGCGCCGCGCGGTGGACTGGGCGCGTGCCAAGGGCGCCAGCGTGGTGCTGACCACCCATCCCGCCGAGGCGGTGACCGGCGCCCATCTGGTGCTGACCGATACCTGGGTGTCCATGGGCTGCAAGGATGGCAACCGCCACGAACTGCTGGAGCCCTATCAGGTCAACGAGGCGCTGATGGCCAAGGCGGCGCCCGACGCCCTGTTCATGCACTGCCTGCCCGCCCATCGCGGCGAGGAAGTGACCGATCCGGTCATGGACGGCCCGCAATCGGTGGTATGGGACGAGGCGGAAAACCGTCTGCACGTCCAGAAGGGCATCCTGACCTGGTGTCTGGCTTGACCGATTCGGTCCTGCCCTTCGCCGTGATGGGTGGTGCGGTGCGTGGCCGTCTGGCGCGGCTCGGCAGCGCGCTGGACACCATTCTCGACGACCAGCATGCCTATCCGGTGCCGGTAGCCGCCCTGCTGGCCGAGACCATGGCGCTGGCCGCCGTGCTGGCCACCTCCATGAAGTTCGACGGCATCTTCACCCTGCAGGCCCAGGGCGACGGCCCGGTCTCGCTGCTGGTGGCCGACGTGACCAGCGGCGGCGACGTGCGCGCCCACGCCCGTTTCGATGCCGCCCGGCTGGGGCAGGTGCCGCTCGCCGGGCGGGCCTCGGTGCCCGCCATGCTGGGCAAGGGCTATCTCGCCTTCACCGTCGACCAGGGGCCGGATACCGAACGCTATCAGGGCATCGTCGAACTGGAAGGGCCGACCCTGGAAGATTGCGCCCGGGCCTATTTCAAGCAGTCTGAGCAGTTGGATACCGCCATCGAGGCCGTGGTGCGTCCGCCGGCCGACGGCCTGGGCTGGGCGGCCGCCGCGCTGATGATCCAGCGCATGCCGGCCGGGACCGGCAGCGCTCCCATCCTGGTGGCCGAGGAGGCCCGGGAAACCTGGCGCCGCGCCGAGATCCTGCTCTCCAGCGTCACCGGCGCCGAGATGGTCGACCCCACTCTGGAGCCCGAGCAATTGCTCTATCGCCTGTACCATGCCGAACAGTTGCAGGTCTTCGAGGCCAAGGCGCTGCAGGCCCGTTGCCGCTGCTCGCGGACCAAGGTCGAGGCGACGCTGCGCTCGCTTCCCGCCGCCGAGGTGGCCTCGGTGGCCGACGAGGCGGGCCGGATCGTGGTGACCTGCGAGTTCTGCCGCACCGACCATGTCTTCCGCCTATCGGAGCTGCAGCCGTCTTGACGGTCCGCCACACCGCACCGATATTGAGCCCACATCGTTGCAAGCCAAGGGGAACCCTTCCCATGATCTCTCGGCATTTCCGCCTGATGGTGGCCGTCGTCGCCGCTCTTACGGCCAGCGCCTGCCAGAACGCCAGGCCGCCCATGCAGAAGCTGCCCGAAATCAGCTTCGCCAACCTGCGGCCCTTCCAGCTTGACGTCGGGCAGTTGGAGATCGTCTCGGAGTTCGTGGCCCCCGGCCGCTCCCCCCATATCGAGCACCTGATGCCGGTGTCGCCCGAAGGGGCGGCGCAGCGCTGGGCCCAGGACCGCCTGAAGCCGGTGGGCCGCACCGGCTCGGCCCGCGTGGTGATCAAGGACGCCAAGGTGGTCGAGGTGCCGCTCGCCATCGACAAGGGCCTGAGCGGCGCCTTCAAGAAGGAGCAGGAACTGCGCTACGACGCCGCCCTCAACGTGGCGATCCAGATCCTCGACCAGCGCGGCATGATCCAGGGCGAGACCATGGCCCAGGCGACGCGCTCGCGCACCGTGGCCGAGGGCATCACGCTCAACGAGCGCGACCGGGTGCTCTATGACATCAGCGAAAGCCTGGTCAGGGACATCGACCAGCAGATGGCCCAGTTGATTCAGAACTATCTCGGCCGTTGGGTGAGGTAGAGTCCATAAGGATTTGGATCGAATCAGATTCCGCGCTTGACGGGCGGCGCTCGCCACCTTAAAAACGCGGCTTCCTCCGATCGGAAGATCGGGCCAATTTTCCACGGATAGCCCCGGCGCACGGCCGAAATGGCGAATCCGGCGAACGACTTGAAGCGAGGATTTTACCATGGCACGTCGCTGCGCCATCACCGGCAAGGGCGTTTTGACCGGCAACAACGTCAGCCACGCCAACAACAAGACCCGGCGTCGGTTCCTGCCCAACCTCCAGGAAGCCTCGCTGCTGTCCGACGCCCTGGGTCATGCCGTGCGCCTGCGCATCTCGACCAATGGTCTGAAGACCATCGAGCACAACGGCGGCATCGACTTGTACCTGCTGTCCATCGCCAGCACCAAGCTGAGCGCCGAGGCCCGCCGCCTGAAGAAGCGCATCGAGCGCGCTCTGGCGAGCAAGCAGGACGCTGTCGCGGCCTAAGCCTCGCGTCATCGTGTTTCGAAAGGGTCCGTGGGCAACCACGGGCCTTTTTGGCGCTTCCATTCCTCCGCTTCCGCTCCGCCGCAGACGGAAACGACCGCTTCGGCCCGCCATGGTCGTTGGTCTCGCGGGATTGCCGCTCGCACGGCACAGCCATGGTTCGGGCGGCCCCTTGAGCGGTTCCGGGGCGCGGGCGCTGTCAGCGGTCTGGGGGTGGGGGAGCGAAACTTCTCTCAGTTCGGACGGGTGTGTTATTCTGGCGGAGCGGGTTTGATGGGCCGTGATCCATCACATCCCCACCGCATACGGCTTTCCATCTGGCAGCCGGCGGGACCCGCCCCCATCGGGGCGATCCGGTGGAACAAAGGGAAGTTCCCCTGACGGAGGCGGACATGCAGGACCTCCCCCTCGCCAAGGCATTCACGTTGATCGAGCCGGGGCCCGTGGTGCTGGTCACCACCCACGACGGGACCCGGGACAATGTCATGACCATCACCTGGACCATGGTGCTCGACTTTTCGGCTGATTTCGCCATCGCCACCGGGCCATGGAACCATTCCTACGCCGCGCTGTGCGATACGCGCGAATGCGTGCTGGCCATTCCCACGATCGACCTGCTCGACACCGCCGTGGGCATCGGCATGTGCTCGGGCAAGGATACCGACAAGTTCGCCCGATTCGGCCTGACCCGCGCCACAGCCAGCCGGGTGCGCCCGCCGCTGATCAGGGAGTGCCTGGCCAACATCGAATGCCGGGTGGTCGACATCGTCGAACGCCACGGCATCGTCGTGCTGGAAGGTGTCGCCGCTCATATGGACACCACGCGCGCCGAACGCCGTTTGGTCCATGCCGTCGGCGACGGCACCTTCATCGTCGACGGCGACCGGCTGGACCGGCGCGACATGATGCGGGCGAAGCTGCCGGACGGGCTGGATTAGGGGAAATTTGGCGGACCAAAGGCGAATTATATTCCTTCCGCAACAGGATCCGCCGCAGGCATCAGCCCGAGCGCCTCATGACGTCTCGGTCAGCCGAAATACTACGGGCACTCGGATCGTCGCCTCCACCGCCCGGCCGGCCCGTAGTGCCGGGGTGAAGCGCCACCGCCGGACCGCCGCCGCGGCGGCTTCGTCCAAGGACGGCGTACCGCTGCTCTCCGCGATTTCGACGTCCATGCAGGCTCCGTTCGCCCCCACCACCACGGTCAGCGCCGTTCGTCCCTCCCGGCCGGCACGCCGTGCCGATGGCGGGTAGGTCGGGGCCGGATTGTTGGGAGAGGGCATGGCCTGGGCATCCGACACCGCCCCGGTCCCGCCAAGGCCGACGTCTCCGGCGGAGGTTTCGCCCTTGGCGCCCGGCAAACCACCCGCCGACGCAACGAGAGGATCGCTCGACACGGCGGACGCCTGCCCCGGCTCCGCCGCCGGGAGGGCCGGCCGGGATAAGGGTTTCGTGGAGACGACGTGGCGCGGCGCCGCTTCGTTTCGGTGACGAGGAGGATCCGCCCGCGGCTTGGCCGGTGGTGACGGCGCGACGGCTGCCGGAGCCTCCGGCGGCCTCTCCGACAAAATCGTCACCTCCATGGCTGTGGACGCGTCCGCCCGGTCTCCGTTCCATTCCGCGACGCCGGCCAGCATCGCGCCGTGCAGGACGATCGACGCCATCAGCCCAAGGCAGGGAGTCACCCGCCTCTCCCCGGCGCGCCGAGGAGAGACGTCTGCGGCGAGCAATGGGAAGGCGGCCGCGAGGTTCATGCCTATGCCCCCGACGACGGCGGCAGCCGTTCCCAAGGCACCAGCAGATGGGCGCCATCAATCCGATCCCGCACGCCTCGGATGGCATACACCCGATCCAAGAGAGCGTCGGTCAAGGTGCTCTCCGGCGTGCCTTCGGCGACCAGCCGACCGGCGTGGAGGACCGCGACGCGATGGCAAAACCGGGCCGCGAGGGAGAGATCGTGTAAGACGACGCATATGGTCCTGCCCTCTGCCGCCAGGCGGCGGAGAAGGTCCATGACCGCCAACTGGTGATGGGGATCGAGCGCGGCGGCGGGCTCGTCCAGCAGCAGGACGGAAGACTCGACGGCCAGGGCGCGGGCGAGCAGGACCAGGGCGCGTTCGCCGCCCGACAGGGTGGAGAGCGGGCGCTGCGAGAACCCCGACGCTCCCACCGCGTCAAGAGCGCCGGCCACGGCCCGCCGGTCCGCTTCGGTCCCGGCGCCGCCGTGGGGCAGGCGGCCCAGCGCCACCGCATCGGCGGCGGGGATCGGCCACGCGGCTTCCGCCTGCTGCGGAAGGTAGGCCATGGCCCGGGCGCGGGCGGACGGCGAGAGACGGGCCGCCGCGACGCCGCCGATCTCCACCTGATACCCGTGCTCCCGTCCTTCCAGTCCGGCCGCGCAGCGCAGCAACGCCGTCTTGCCGGCACCGTTCGGTCCGATGATGCCCAGCACTTCGCCCCGCCCGGCCGACAGGGAGATCCGGTCGAGAATCCGGCGGCCACGCTTGCTGAGCGTGACGTCCCGCCACCGCAAAGCCGTCATGACGTCCCCCGCATCCGCAGCACCTGCCACAGGAAGAACGGCGCCCCCACCAGGGCGGTGGCGACGCCGAGCTTCAGCTCCTGCCCAACCGCGACGAGGCGGACGGCGATGTCGGCGGCCAGCAGCAACAGCGCCCCGCCGAGCGCGCTGGCCCACAGCAGGCGGCGCGCATCGTGTCCGACGACGGGCCGCAGCAGATGCGGCACCACCAGTCCGACGAAGCCGATGCTTCCCGTGACCGCCACCGAGCCGCCGACGCACAGCGCCGTCCCGACGATCGCGGCCAGCCTCAGCCGGCCGAGGTCGATGCCCAGCGTGTGGGCGACATCCTCGCCGAGCGTCAAGGCCGCCAGCCCCCGGCCGGTGGTCAGCAACAGCGCCCATCCGCCCAGGACGAAGGGCAGCGCGGTGCGCACGTGCTCCCACGAGCGGTCGGCGACGGACCCGAGGAGCCAGAACAGGATCTCGAAGGCGGCCAAGGGGCTGGGGGCCAGATTGAGGGCCAGCGAGGTGAGCGCCACGGCGAAGCTGGACAGCGCCACGCCGGCCAGCAGCAGGGTCAGCGTCCCGGCGTTCCGCCCGGCCAGGGCGACGAGCAGCAGGGCGGCGGCCAGTCCCCCGGCGATGCCGCCCGCCGCCACCGACCACAGGCCGAAGTAGAAGGCCAGCACCGCCCCCAACGAGGCCACCGCCGACACCCCGACCACGCCGGGATCAGCCAGGGGATTGCGCAGCAGCCCCTGCAGGACGGCGCCGGACAGTCCCAGCGACGCCCCGGCGAGCACGGCGAGGACCGTGCGCGGCAGGCGGATGTCCAAAACCACCGTGCCGGCCAAGGCGCGGATGCCGGAATTCGCCGCCAGCATGTCCCAGGCGGTCAGCCGGGTGGTTCCGATGGAGGCCGAGGCCGCGATCAGCCCGAGCAGCAGCAAGGCCATGACGGGTTCGGGAAGCCATTTCTTCATGGGGCCGCTCCGGCGATGAGGGCGGCGGCATCCACCAGGGCGGGGTCGGGGCAGGCCCACAGCCGCATGGGGACGGACACCTTGGCGATGTTCCGCGACAGCGTGGGGTGGCGCAGTAGTTCGCCGGCGACGGACGGCGGACCGTCGCCCATGGATTCGAGGACGATGAGTTCGGGCGAGGACGCCACCAAGGTCTCCAAGGGCAGCGCCCCGAATCCGACGATCCCGGCCTCGGCGGCCAGATTGGCGAAGCCGATCCGGCCGAACAGATCGTCGGCCATGGTTCCGCTCCCGGCGCTCCACCCGCCCGCTTGATAGACGGCGGCCCGTATCGGGCGGCCCCGTACCGGCAGGGCGGCGAGGCGCGCGTCCATGCCGGCGACCATGCGTTCGCCCTGCTCCGGCACGCCGAGTTCCGCCGCCACGCCGCGGATCGCCGCCCGCGCCTGCCCGATGCTTTCCGCCAGAGGAAGGACATGGACCTTGAGCCCGAGGGAACGGAGCATCGCCGCCGCCAGATGGGAGTTGAAGGCCCCCATGACCACGAGGTCGGGGTGCAAGGCGACGATGTCCTCGGCGTTTCCTTGATTGACCGGGATGCCGGCCGCCGCCGCCGCAACGGTCGATACGGCGGGGTCGGCGGCGAACCGGCTGACCGAAACCACGTTCTTCCTGTCGGTCAGCTCCAGGGCCAGTCGGTCGGCGCAAAGGTTCGTCGTGACGACCCGGCGGACGGGCAGGTCTCCGGCGCCGGCGCCATGCGCGGCGACCATCAAGGCCGTCGCCAGGAGCATCCATCCCCGCGCCGCCCGCCGGGCCGCCATCAGAAGTCCACTCCGAACCGCCCCATCACCGTTCGTCCCGGCATGGGGTAGGCGTTGTAGGAGTTGTAGGTGGAGGTGCTGGCGATGCCGTAGTCGAAGTAGCGCTCATCGAACAGGTTCTGGGCGGCCAGCGAGTAGCGCGCCCACCCGGCCTCGCCGCCGATCCGCAGATCGACCAGCGTGTGGGAGGGGATCATGGGTTGGAAGTTGGCCTGGTCGTTGTCGAAACGCCGCTCGCCCGTATAGCGCACGTCGGCGTCGAACACCGCCAGTTTGCCCCAGATGTCCCAAGACACCCCGCCGCCGCCGGTCCACCGCGACACGAGCGGCACGTCGTTGCCTTTCCACCTGCCCTCGGTGAACTCGGCCCGCGTGTAGGCGAGTTGCGCCTTGAGACGCACGGCGTCGGTCACCTGCCACGTCCCGGTGTTCTCGACGCCGGCGCGCTGGGTGGGGTCGAGGTTGATGTTGGTGAAGGACGCCGGGTTGTAGTGAAGCTCGTCGCGAAGCCGCATGACGTAGACGGACGATTGCAGGCCGAACGCTCCCCACTTGCCCCGAACGCCCACCTCGGCGTCGCGCGAGGTCTGTCCCTTCAGCTCGAAGCTGGTGGGCGTGCCCCAAGGCGACTGCCCCACCCGCTCGTCTACCGTCGGCAGGCGGTAGCTGCGGCCCATTCGGCCGAACAAAGTGGTGCCGGCGTCGAGACGATGCTCGATGCCGAGGTGGAAGGCGTATTGCGTGTCCGTCTTGTCGAGCGGCCGACCGGCCACCGTGGCGAAATTGCCGCCGGTGTTCGGGGCGTTGGGGTCGTAGCGGTCGCGCGCCGTCACGCTGTCGCCCTGCAGACGCCCCCCCAGCGACAGATCGGTGTCCGGACGGATCGTCACGGTGTCTTGAAGGTAGCCCGCCACGGTCCGCTGCCGGACGCCGAAGCGATGCACCGGCGCATCGCCCGAATGCATCTTCTGATTGGACGTGTAGTAGGACTGGGTGAGGTCAATGCCGGTGATGGCCTTGCCCGGCGCCCCGAAGAGACGGTGTTCTGCGGTCAGGCGCGGTGTCAGCGAAAGGGTGTTCAGCTCCGTGCCGTAGAAGGTGTCGCCATAGGCGAAGAAGATCGATTGTTGCTCCTTGTGCCGGATGCCGGCGTCCACCACCAATTCGACGCCGTCGCCCAGGGAACGGGTGCCGCCGAACGCGGCGTTCAGCCCCTGCTTGTCGGCATAGTCGCGCGGATTGTCCGTCCCTTTCGGATTGGCGGCGATCTCGCCGCGCGACAGGGCGCCGGGCAGGCCGAGATGCTGCGCGTCGGCGCTCAGGTTGAGGTAGAGCTCGCCATTGTCCAACGCCTGGCGCGCCTCGCCGACGACGCTGCTTTGGCGCAGCTTGTTGTTGTCGCGATAGCCGCTCGACGTGATGGTGTTGCCGAACACCGACAAGGCCGTGTTGCCGATGGCGCGGCTGGCGGAGACGTTGGCTTCCTTGTAGGCGAGCGAGCCGATGGCCTCTTCGGCGCGGAAAGACGGCGGTTGGTTGAAGCCGTTCTTGGTGACGATGTTGATGGCGCCGCCCACCGCGCCGTCGCCGTAGAGAACGGCGCCGCTGTTGCCGCGGATGATCTCGATGCGCTCGATACTCTCCCTGGGGATCGAACCGAAGTCGATTCCCGACAGGTCGATGTCGTTGAGGCGGCGGCCGTTGATGAGCACCAGGGTATTGGGCGTGGCGGCGGCGCCGAAGCCCCGCAAATCCACCGTCGTGTTGGTGCCGTTGACCCCGCCGAACAGGCTCTGCACCTGAATGCCGGGCACGCGCGCCAAGACGTCCTGCAGGGTCTGGCCGGGAGAGCGCTCGATCTCGGCGGAGGTGATGACGGTGGTCGAGGCGCCGGTCACGCCTTCACCCAGGCGGCTGGCCGTCACCAGGGTGTCGGGCACGGTCGGGTTGGTCTCGTCGGCTCGGGCGGGCTGGATGGCGATGATCGGCGCCAGCGCGCCCAGCAGCATCAGACCCCTGTGTATCCTGATTTCCTTGGTTCCCATCGGGCAAGCTCCTTCGTTCGCGCCCGCCGGTGTTTCGAGGCGGCGCGCAGTGGCATGGGCCGATACGAAGGACGAAGGGATGGCGCGCCCTCGAAGGAGCGCAACCAGCCGCACATGCAGATCCCAAGGCCGTCGAGCCTTGGCAATCATCGTCTCGAAGATCGTGGGAGGCTTGCCCTCACGGCCTTCGCATCGGTTATGACGTCACCGCTGCGAAAGACCGCTCCGTGTGGTACGCCCCGCCCACCGGTTGGGTGACTGCGCCGGCAGGTTTCCTGGCTCACGGGTCATGATCCTTGAGCGTCCGGCCTTCCCAGTTTCCCAGTGGCCATGATGGACGCGGACTCGCCGCTTACAGTTACGGGGGTAGCCAAGGCATCGGCTCCGGATGGAGCCTCACCTTGTTCCCTCTTGCCTCCTCGGTGCGACCCGAGGAACCAGCGCACGTTTCGAAAGTCCCTCAAACGAACGCGGTTGGTCAAGACGGATTCTTCGGCCCCGTGTCATTCCATACTTGCGACGCAGGCTGTGGCATGCCAATGGCACTGGCATGGATCGCCTGTTCGACATCGAGTGCCGCCCGCCGTGGCTGATCGCCCGCTTCGCCGATCGACAGCGCATGGCGAGCTGGTCGTTGAACCGCCCCGGCTTGGTCGAGGCGGACACGGTGGCCTGGCTGCAAGTGCGCGACGCCGACCTTCCGGTAGGCGTGGACCCGCTGGGAATGCTCGAACGGCGGCTTGCCCAACGTGGGCTCGGCGAGGCTGTCGGCCTGATGACGGCACGGGAGATCGAGCACCATCACATCACCAACTCCCGCGATGATCGCGTGCGCGTCGATGCCATGGTCACCCTCGGCCTGACGAACGGCATCACGCTCGATGGTGCGGGAAATCCTGTCGACCTTGCCGCGAAGCCTGCCCTTGTCGGCACCATCAACATGCTTGTCGCCGTTTCCTGCCCATTGAGCGCGGGGGCGATGTTGGAGGCCATGTCGATCGCCGCCGTGGCGCGAACGGCAGCTCTGCTGGCGAATGGCGACGGAATCGTCGGAACGGGAACCGACTGCATCGTGGTCGCTTGTCCCGACCACACGCCCGGTGAAGCGTTCGCGGGTCTGCATACGGACATCGGGGCGCACGTCACCGCATCCGTCTTCCAGGCGGTGCGGCAAGCCCATGAGCGCTGGGCCGGAGACGCCTCGTAGGGCTCTTCCCTGAGCACCGGCGGGCTTTCCCGCCCATCCTCGAAAGACAATCCCGCCGATATTGCCGCTTGCTCGGAAGCCGGCGTTGAATCGCGGCCGCGCGATTTTGGGAATCCCCCTTGTCAGCAGGACCTGGCCGCCGGTCCGGGCCTCCAAGACGATGGCGATCGTCGGTGGCAACATGAATGGTCATTCAATTGTTGTGTTGACAACTATATTCCCGCCGTGCCCAAATGAAGGCGCGCGGCGAGAGATGCGGTCCAACGCATCCGGATCAGAGCCGCAGAAATTCGGGAGGTGACATGGTTCCTGGGATGTCGGCATCCCTCGTGGATGCAAACGGCCGCATCAATGCTTGCGACCAGATCATCGGTACGTCTCTGCGCCGGGGTTTGGCCGACGAGTTGGCCATTCTGTGCGAGACCTCTTCGGTTTCCTATGGCGAGTTGGATCGCCGGACCAGCCGCTTCGCCGACGCGCTGAGACGCGCGGGCGTCACGCCGGGCGAGCGCGTACTGATTGTCTTGAAGGATACCCCGGATTTCATCTCCGTCTGGCTGGGGACGATCAAGGCCGGTGCCGTGTCGGTGGCGGTCAACACCCGGGCGGCAGCCAAGGATCTGGCCTTCATGGCGGCCGACAGCGGTTGCCGGGTGCTGATGATCGAGGAAGAATTCCTGCCGGTCTGGCGCCAGGCAGAGGCCACGTTTACCGGGACGCCGCCGCTGGTCCTGGTGCGCGGACGCCCCGACGGCGTTGGTGCCGTCGGGCTGGACGAGTTCCAGGCCGGCGCCGCCGACACTTTCGCGCCGTACATGGCTGCGCCGGACGAGCCTGCCTTCTGGCTTTACACCTCGGGCACCACCGGCACGCCCAAGGGCGCGGTGCACTGCCACAAGGACGTGCTGATCGGCGAACGCCACCTGTGCGAGAGCTTCGGCGTCAAGCCGGGCGAGCGCATCTTCTCGTCGTCCAAGCTGTTCTTCGCCTTTGCCCTGGGGCACTGCCTGATCGGCGGGTTGCGCGCCGGCGCCAGCGTCATCCTCTACGAGGGCTGGCCCGACGGCGCCGCCATTGCCGAGGTGGTGGCGCGCTTCCGCCCCGCCGTGATGTTCAGCGTACCCACCTTCTATCGCAACCTGCTGCAGAACAATCTGGCCGGCCAGGAAGGCTTCCGGGCGGTGCGCCACTATGTTTCAGCCGGCGAAGCCCTGCCGGAAAGCCTCTACCAGCGGTGGCGCGAGGTGACGGGCGCGCCCATCGTCGAAGGCATCGGCGCCACCGAGACCATCTTCCTGGCGGTGGCCGGCACCCCCGCCCAGCATAAGCCCGGCGCCACCGGCCGGCCCATGCCCTGGGCCGAGGTGCGGCTGCTTGACGGCGACGACCGTCCCGTCTCCCAGCCCGACACGCCCGGCGTGCTGTGGGTGAAGATGGATTCGCTCTGCCAGGGCTATTGGGGGCAGCCGGACAAGACCGCCGCCTCGTTCCGCGACGGCTGGTATCGTACCGGCGACGTCTTCACCATCGACGCCGACGGCTGGTGGACCCACCAGGGCCGCAACGACGATTTGCTGAAGATCTCGGGTCAGTGGGTCAGCCCCACCGAGATCGAGGAATGCGCCGTCACCGTCCCCGGCGTGGCCGAGGCCGTGGTGGTGGGAGCCCCGAATGCGGAAGGGCTGGTACGCCTGGCCATGTTCGTGGTCGCCGAGAACGGCGGCAGCGAGGTGCTGGAAGCGGCGCTCCGCGACAAGCTGCTCGGCACCCTTTCCGTCTACAAATGCCCGCGCACCATCTTGTTCGTGGACCAGTTGCCCTGCACCGCCACCGGCAAGATCCAGCGCTTCCGCCTGCGCCAGATGGCGATGGATGCCATGGCCGCCAATAATAAATAAAAGCCAGCGGGAGAGACAAAGCCGCCAAGACCAATATAGGGAGGAAACCTCATGTCCGGCGGCAAGACCATCAACGTCCAGACGTTTCTCAATGAAACGCGATTTTCGGCCTATCAGTGGATTACGTTCGCGCTCTGCTTCTTCGTCGTCCTGCTGGACGGCTTCGACACGGCCGCCATCGGCTATATCGCGCCGTCACTGCTGAAGGAATGGGGCATCACCAAGCCGGCGCTGGGGCCGGTGCTCTCCGCCGCTCTGTTCGGCCTGGCCGCCGGCGCACTGGCGGCGGGGCCGCTGGCCGACCGCCTCGGCCGCAAGCTGGTGCTGATCGGCTCTACGCTGGTGTTCGCCCTGGCCTGCACCGCGTCATCCTTTGCCGGCAGCCTCGACCAGCTCACCGCGCTGCGCTTCGTTACCGGCATCGGCCTGGGGGCCGCCATGCCCAACGCCATCACCCTGATGAGTGAGTACAGCCCGGACAAGCGCCGCTCCCTGCTGACCAACGCCATGTTTTCCGGTTTTCCCCTGGGTGCGGCCTTCGGCGGCTTCCTGGCGGCCTGGATGATCCCGCAGTGGGGATGGCGATCGGTTCTGCTGCTGGGCGGCATCGCCCCCCTGGTGCTGGTCGGGATGATGATCGCGTTCCTGCCCGAATCCGTGCGCTACATGGTGGCGAAGCAAATGCCGGCCGAGCGCATTCGCGCCGTGCTCCGGCGTATCTCGGCGGCTGTGGACCAGACGACCAACTTCGTCATGACCGAGGCGGCGGTCGCCGGGTCGGCGGCACGCGGTGGGCTGCTCCTGGTGCTGTCACGCGGCTACCTTGTCGGCTCTGTCATGATGTGGCTGGCCTATTTCATGGGGCTGGTCATCTTCTACGCCGTGATCAACTGGATGCCCTTGCTGATGAAGGACGCCGGCCTGTCGCCCCAGGACGCCACCTTGATCTCCGCCCTGTTCCCGCTGGGCGGCGTGGGGGCCATCTTCTTCGGCTGGCTGATGGACCGGACCAACGGTAACCGCGTCGTCGCGGTCGGTTACCTGCTGACCGCCGCAGCCATCTACGGGGTCGGCCAGGCCGTGGGCAATGTCGGCCTTCTGATGGTGCTGGTGCTGGTTGGCGGCTCCTTGCTCAACACCTCGCAGGTCTCGATGCCGGCGTTGGGTGCCGGCTTCTATCCCACCCGGTGTCGCGCCACCGGCGTAGCGTGGATGCTGGGCATCGGTCGCTTCGGCGGCATCGCCGGCTCCATGCTGGTGGCGGAACTCACCCGCCGCGAACTGGGACTCGGCACCATCTTCACCGTGGTGGCGGTGCCCGGGATCATCGCCGCCGCCGCCCTGCTGATCAAGCAGTTGGCGCATCCGGAAACACGGGCCGAGCATCAGGCCGGCGTGGACGAGGCCCACGGCCATGCCGAGGAGGTTCGCATCGGCGGCCATTGATCGCCTACCGTCAGCCCGGGTCGTCGTCTTCCAGCATGGCCTCGGCCCGGCGCTGAACCAACTCCAGGCAACGCAGGAAGCCCTCCGCCTCCTCCGGGTTCAGTACCGACAACAGCGCCTCGTTGCGCTGGCGCGACAGGGGCGCGATCCGGGCCACCAGTTCGCGCCCGGCGTCGGTCAGACTGAGCAGCTGGCTCCGGTTATCCTTGTCGTTCGGCACGCGCAGCAACAGGCCGCGCTCTTCCAGTCGGACGACCGAGCGGCTGATCCATCCCTTGTCGATGTGTGAGCGCCGGCTGATGTTCTGGGCGGTGGTCGGCTCGTGCTGGGCCAGGATGGCGAGCGTTCGCCAGGCGGTAAGGCTGAGATCCCAGCGGCGGCCGTAAACTTGGTTGGCCGCGCGCTCCAGGGTGTCGGCGATACTCGACAATCTGAAGGTCAGCAGGGCTTCAAGATGGAGGCGTTCGGGCATCACCGGCGGGGCATCAATGAAAGAACCCGGAAAGCCCGCGCAGGGCTGTACCGCGGAAAGTGGCAGAGCGTGCTAGCCTTGAGCCATCCGCGTCGCGTCGTCAACTCCCTTGATTGCAATGGCCCCGCCCCGGAGAGCATGGGGCAACCGGCGGCGGGTTGTTCCCGCCGCCGATCGGATTACTTCAGATATTTGTGGTCGCTCAGTTCCCAGTCGCCGTTCTTCACCTCGATCATGTGATAGGCGTCGTCGCCCAGGCCCAGGTGATCGGCGGGCGACATGTTGACCACGCCCGCCGTACCGATGAAGCCCCTGGTCCTCTCGATCTCGTCGCGGACCTTGGCCTTGTCGGTACCGCCGGCCCGCTTCATGGCCTCGATGGCGATCATCAGGG
>Ga0265314_10001951_pt1 | contig 21973 bp, 17 predicted proteins | sample 4126metaG_FD_203106 | JGI IMG/M metagenome (GOLD analysis project Ga0265314, IMG submission 203106) | Rhizosphere microbial communities from Carex aquatilis grown in University of Washington, Seatle, WA, United States - 4-1-26 metaG | ecosystem: Host-associated > Plants > Roots > Rhizosphere >... | reverse complement strand
TGCTGCGCGATCTCGACGAAGAGAGCGAGACGGTCGAGCAGGACGAAGCGCGGCTGCTCGCGGACGTGCTGGCGCAGTTCGCCGCCGTCGGCAAACTGGTGCGCGAGATCGAGCGGGCCGAGCGCGGCGGCACGGCGAAGACGCTGGCGACCAAGCGCGAGAAACTGATCGTCGCCGTCGAGGGGCTGCGCCTGCACGATCGCCAACTCGAAGCGGCGATCGCCGAAATGCGCCGCATGTTCGGGGCCGAGCCGACCGGCCGCAGCGCGCGCCGCGAATCGCGCGTCGTCACCCTGGCGCGCGGCACCGCGGCGGCCGGTTCGGAGAGCGGTTCCGCGGCGCTGCGCGATGCCGTGGCGCGCGTCGAGCGCGCCGAGCGCGTCGTCCGCGCCGGCAAGCAGGAGCTCGTCGAGGCCAATTTGCGCCTCGTCGTCAGCATCGCCAAGAAGTACACCAACCGCGGGCTGCCGCTGCTCGACCTGATCCAGGAAGGCAACATCGGCTTGATGCGGGCGGTCGACAAGTTCGAGTACCAGCGCGGCTACAAGTTCTCGACCTATGCGACGTGGTGGATCCGTCAGGCGATGGCGCGGGCGATCGCCGATCAGTCGCGCACCATCCGCATTCCGGTGCACATGATCGAGACCATCAACAAGCTGCTGCGGACCTCGCGTGGCTTGGTGCAGGAACTGGGGCGCGAGCCGACGACCGAAGAGCTGGCGGCGCGGCTCGACATGCCGGCCGACAAGGTGCGCGGCGTGCTGAAGGTCGTGAAGCAGCCGATCTCGCTCGAGACGCCGGTCGGCGAGGACGAAGACTCGACGCTCGGCGACTTCATCGAAGACACGCAGGCGATGTCGCCGATCGACGCGGTGATGAGCCTGCATCTGCGCGAACAGACCCGCCAGGCATTGGCGGCGCTGACGCCGCGCGAGGAGCAGGTGCTGCGGCTGCGGTTCGGCCTCGGCGAAGCGACCGACTACACGTTGGAGGAAGTCGGCCAGCGCTTCGCCGTGACGCGCGAGCGCATCCGCCAGATCGAGGCCAAGGCATTGCGGAAGTTGCGGCGCCCGACGCGCCCGTTCGCCGGGCTGCGGCGCGAACCGCTGCCCAAGGAGATCCCGGGCCCATAGCTCAGTCTGGTCAGAGCCGCCGGCTCATAACCGGTAGGTCCCAGGTTCGAATCCTGGTGGGCCCATTCCAACGTAAGGAGAAGATGGAAACGTGAACGCACAACTCACATCCGACATCGATCGCTTGGCAGCCCTGCAAGAGGTGGACACTCGCCTCAAGGAGCGGCGCGACCGCATGAACGCCCTGCTCAGCGAAGCCGACGGCGTCGACCTCGAGCTGGCGCGGCACCGCCAGGCGGTCAGTGCCCTGACCGGCGAGCGCGACACGCTCGAGACGCGGCGCACTGAGATGGATCGCCAGCTCGAGCTCAGCGGGTTCAAGATCCGCGACAACCGCATGCGCATGAACCGCGTGCGCAACTCCGTAGAGTTGCTGGCGCTGCAGCGCGAGATCGACCTGACGAAAGAGGCCAACACGCAGGTCGAAGACGAAGTGCTGCGCGTCATGGAGACGCTGGAGACGCTGGCGGCGCAGTTGAGCGCCGCGCAAGCGGCGCTGGACGAGCTGGAGGCGCGCGCCGCGCAAGTGGTCAGCGAGCGGCGCGCCGAGGCGGCCGAGCTGCGCGCCGAGCTCGAAGCCGAAGCCGGCGCGCGCGATGCGTTGTCGCAAGGCTTGGATCCGTCGCTGCGCACCAAGTACGAGCAGATCTTCGAACGGCGCGGCGGCAGCGCAGTCGTCGCCGCCCTCGATTACATGTGCACGGGGTGCCGCATGCGCATTCCGCCACAGTTCTACAACGAGCTGCAAAAATTCCGCGACATCCGCCAGTGCCCGAACTGTCATCGCATCCTGTTCTGGCGGCCGCCGGTGGCGTAGCGCCGCGCCGTATCGTCAGGTGCCGATGCGTCGCTGGGCGGTCGCGCGCGAGCACGGGTTGCGCCGCTGCGGCACGCCGCCTAGTTTCGCCGCGGCTGGAGAGGATCGGGCAGCCGCTCGTCGCGGACCGCGGCGGGAGGAAAGTCCGGACTCCGTAGGGCAGGGTGGTCGCTAACGGCGACTCTGAGCGATCAGGGGAAAGTGCCACAGAAAGGAGACGGCCCCGCCTCGTGCGGGGAGTCGGTGAAACGGTCGGTGACGACCCGCGGTGTCGGTGACGGCGCCGCGCGGCAAACCCCACCCGGAGCAAGACCAACACGAGGTTGCGTGGCCCGCGCTCGACCTCGGGTATGTCGCTAGAGCCGGCAGGCAACTGCCGGTCGAGAGGAATGGCTGCCGCTGCCGGGCAACCGGCGGAACAGAATCCGGCTTACAGATCCTCTCCAGCCATCTCAGCGGCAGCGGTGCGCGGCAGTCGCGCCACGCTGTCGGCGACCGGGTATCGCCAGGCGCTGAACAGCGGCTGCATGAGCGACGGTCCGTCGGTATCGGCGTCGCGCAGGCAGCGCCGCGGCAGGAAGCGTTGCGCGTCGATGTCCGGCGCGCGCCACAACACGTCGTCGAAGTACGGTCGCATTTCGTTCCAGAACACGTCCGGCGTCGCTATCGCCTGATCCATGCGGCGCCAGACGTCGCGTGCGTAGGCGAGCTCCGGGCTCTGCGCCGCGCCGATCAGGCGCTGCCGCGTGCCGAGCTTCGTCAGGTAGTCGTCGGGGAACAGCGCACGGTAGCGGTACACGGGCTTGCGCAGATAGACGGTGCGCTCGCCGGCGCGATGGCGCACATAGCTCAGCAGCCGCCGCGGCCGCCGCCACAACGCCGCGAACCGATAGCCGACATCGAACGCGTCACCGACCGCGGCGATGTACGGCCGATTGCGAAACAAGCGTCGACGAAAGTCGACGAACCACGCCAGCGAGCGGCCCATCAGATTGAGAAACGGCAAGCGAAACATCTCCGTTCGCGGGTAGAGCTCCGGCAACGCCGCGAGCTCGGCGCATGACGCCTCGTGGAGCACCTCGTTGGCTTGCAGGTTGAGGCAGTAGTCGAAGCGGCAGTGTTGCCGGAGCTGGTTCGTCGCCGCGACGAGGGCCGCGATGTCGGCACCCGGCCAAGGCTCGCGAAACAAACGGACGCGCTGCGGATAGGCGTCGCGCAGTGCCAGCAAGGCGTCCCACGTGCCGTCGCTCGATTGGCCGTCGCCGATCAGAAATTCGTCGCAGATCGGCAGCGCCGACTGAATAGCTTCCAGGAAGGGATAGCCGTGGGCGATTCCATCGCGCACGACGAGAAATCCGGAGATGGCCATTGCGTCAGCTGCGCTGCGGGCGACTCGGCGAAGTCACGGCAGCTACCTCTATGTCAGGCGGCCGCGCCGCAGAAGCGCCGCAGCGTACACGCCAAATAAATCCCGTCGCCCGAACGATTTCTATTGACAGCTTATAGGGGCTCCCCTATTAGCCGGTGGGCGAAAGTGGTGGGAAGTGGCGGTGCGGGGACGGTTTGTGGGAGAGACGGGATCGTCGGGCCATGTTCCGCGGAACATTCGAGCAACGCATCGATGAGAAGGGCCGGATCAACGTGCCGGTCAAGTTTCGCGACGTACTGCATGATCTTGGGGATGACCGCCTCTTCCTCACCAACTTTCGTGTCGGCGACGCGCGCTGCCTGGAGGCGCGACCATACGCCGAGTGGCTGAAGCTCGAATCTCGCATCGCCGAGATGCCTAGCATATCGGCGCCGGCAAAAGCGTTTTTCGACAACTTCTACCTGCCGGGCGCGCAGGAGTGCGCGGTCGACAAGCAGGGGCGACTGCTCGTCCCGCCGGTCCTGCGCGACTACGCCATGCTGGTGAAAGAAGTCGTGTTCACCGGCTCAGGCCTGAAGTTTCGCGTGTGGGACAAGGCCAAGTGGGAACCGGTCCGCCTGGCCGGCGAGCAAGTCACGCTCAGCGAGCCCGGCGTACTGACCGAGTTGGGCCTCTGATGTTGCCCGCTGCGACGGCGCGCTCGCCGATGATCGCCGCACCGGCGAGCGAAGCCGCGGCGCGACGCCCCGCGAACGTGCGCGCGTCGGTCAATGCGGAAGTTCGACGACTCATCGCCTGGGGCATCGTCCTGGGCGCGTGTACCGTGTGTCTCTTACTCGGCTACGTGTGGGTGCGGTTGATGGTGGTGGAGGCCGGGTACCGCCTGTCGGTGACGCGTCAGCTTGTGGAGGCGTTGGAGCGGGAGGAGCGGGAGCTCGAAGTTCGGGCTGCCGCGGCCGACAGTGCGGCACATCTCGAGAGCCTGGCGAGCGCGCGGCTCGGCATGCGCCGTCCGGGGCGCGGGGAGGAGGAAAATCTGCCGTGACCGGCCGATCGATGCGCTCGCGCATCGCGGCGACCGCGGTGCTCTTCGCCGCGGCGTTTGGCGGTTTGGCATTGCGCGCGGCGCATTTGACGCTGCTGCAGGGCGCCGCGTTGCGCCAGCGCGCCGATCGCCAGCAGCGCACGGCTGTGCCGATGTCGGCGGAGCGCGGCGAGATCGTCGATCGCTACGGCGAGCCGCTGGCGCTGAGCCGCGAGTCGGCCGCGGTCTACCTGCGCCCGCGCGAGTTCTCGCACCAGCCGGAAGTGGTGAAGGCCGTGGCGCACGCGCTCGATCTGCCGCAGGACGTGGTGCTCCAGCGCGCCTCGGCGCAGGCGCCGTTCGTCTGGCTGCAGCGGCAGGTGCCGTTGGAGAAGTGGACGGCAGTCGAAGACATGAATCTGTCCGGCATTGGCAGTGAGCCGGCGCGCCAGCGGGTCTATCCGCATGGACCGCTGGCCAGCCAGGTGCTGGGATTTACCGGCGTCGATGGCCAGGGCCTGGAGGGCGTCGAGCGCGCCCTCGATGGGGAGTTGCGTGGTGGGGTGCAGGCCCTGGTCGTCGGTCATGATGCGCGCGGGCGCCCGTTCGATCTCGGCGACGGCGGGCAAGCCGAGCCGCGCGGCGGCGCGCACGTCGAGCTGACCATCGACACCGCACTACAGCGCGTTGCTGAAGATGAGCTCGAGCGCGCCGTGCGCGAGTTCGGCGCCCGGGCTGGCACGGTCGTGGCGCTCGATCCGCACACCGGCGAAATCCTGGCGATGGCGACCGTTCCGCGCTTCGATCCCAACCACGCCGGCAACGCGCTGGCCGACCAGATGCGCAACCGCGCCATCACCGACGTCTACGAGCCGGGCTCGACCTTCAAGGCGTTTCTCGCCAGCGCCGCGATCGAGAACGACGTCGTGCGCCCCGAAGATCGCGTCAATTGCGAAAACGGCCATTACACGGTGGGCAACCGTACGATTCGCGATTCGCATCCGCACGGAGTGCTCAGTTTCGCCGACGTCATCGCCGAATCGAGCAACATCGGCTGCGCTAAAATTGCCGAGCGGCTCGGCACCGAGCGCTTCGGCGCACTGGTTACCGCCTTTGGGTTCGGCCAGCCGACCGGCATCGACTTGCCGGGCGAGGCGTCCGGGCTGTTGCGACCGGTGTCGCGCTGGGGCCGCATCCATCTCGTCACCACCGCCTTCGGGCAGGGGATCGCGGTGACGCCGTTGCAGCTGGCGCGTGGATTCGCCGCGATTGCCAACGGCGGCAACCTGCTGCGCCCCTACATCGTGAAGCGCGTCAGCGACGACGACGGCACGGTGCGCTATGTCGGCCAGCCACACGTCGAGCGCCAAGTGATGTCGCACAAGACCGCGGCGACGGTGACCCAACTGCTGGTGCGCGTCACGGAAGCCGGCACGGGCAAACAGGCGCAAATCGACGGGTTCACGGTCGCGGGCAAGACGGGCACGGCGCAGAAGGTCGATCCGCACACCGGGCGCTATTCGGCCAAGGACCGCATGTCGTCGTTTGTCGGCTTCGTGCCCGCCGAAGATCCGGCGCTGGTCGTGCTCGCCGTGCTCGATTCGCCGCAGAAAGCCACGTACGGCGGCGTCGTCGCCGCGCCGGTCTTCCGCGCCGTTGCCGAGTATGGACTGACGCGGCGCGGCGTCTTGCCGCGCGCGCCGGTCGATCCCAAGCCCGCCGCTCCGGCCCCGTTGCTGCAGCGCGCCGCGGTCCATTTCGATGACGCGGCGGAAGCCGATCTGGCCCCGGAGGTCCTCGCGGCCCCTGGCAGCGCGCCGAGCTTCATCGGCATGCCGATGCGCGATGCGTTGGTGCGCGCCCACGCCGAGGGCTGGACGGTTCGCGTCGAAGGCTCCGGCTATGTCACCCACCAGACGCCGCCCGCCGGCGGTGTCGCTGACGATCGCACCCTGACCCTATACTTCAGTTCCAGCGCATCCTGACGCTATGACGGCGTTGGCGCGCGCGCGCGACGGGTCGAGGATGGGCTGGACCGGACACGAGATCGCGACCGCGACGGGTGCCGTCGCCGGAGCCGATGCGACGGCGGCGACCTTCGCGGCGGTGAGCACCGATACGCGGCATCTGCCGCCCGGGGCGCTGTTCGTCGCGCTGCGCGGCGAGCACTTCGACGGACATGCGTTTGCCGCCGCGGCGCTCAGCGGCGGCGCGGCCGCCGCGGTGGTTGACGAACGAGCGGTGGGCGTCGACGCGCGGCGCAGCTTCGTCGTTTCCGACACGTTGCGCGCGCTCGGCGATTTGGCGGCCTTCACGCGGCGCCGCTGGGGTGGCCGGGTGGTCGGCATCACCGGCAGCAACGGCAAGACGACGACCAAGGAGATGCTGGCCGCCATCTGCGAGTCCGCCGCTCCGCAGCGCGTGCTGAAGACGCAGGGCAACCTCAACAACCTCATCGGTCTGCCGCTGACCCTGCTGCGCCTCGCCGGGGACGAGCAGCTGGCGGTACTCGAAATGGGCATGAACGCTTTCGGCGAGATCGCGCGCATGACCGCGATTGCCGCACCGGACGTCGGCGTCATCACCAACGTTGGGCCGGCCCACCTCGAAGGTGTCGGCAGTCTGGCGGGCGTGGCGCGCGCCAAGGGCGAGTTGTTCGCCGGTTTGCCGGCGGGCGGGGCCATCGCCGTGAACATGGACGACGCGCACGTGGTCCGCGCGGCGGCAGATTTCGCCGGGCGCCGCATCGAGTTCGGCCGCGGCCGTACGGTGCGCGCCGAGGCGATCGAGGATCGCGGCGTCGACGGCGTCGCGTTCACCCTCGCCGTCGGCGCGGCGCGCGCTGCGGTCGCGCTGCGCGGTATCGGCGCGCACAACGTCCAGAACGCGCTCGCGGCGGCGGCCGCGGCGCACGCCCTCGGAATCGGGATCGATCTCATCGCCGCCGGCTTGGCCGCTGCCGAGCTGCCGAAGATGCGGCTGCAGGTCGTGCGCCTGCGCAACGGCGTGACGCTGATCAACGATGCGTACAACGCCAATCCGGCCAGCACCGAGGCGGCGCTGGATACGGTCGGGCGCAGCGCCGGGCGCGCCATCGCGGTGCTCGGCGAGATGCGCGAGCTCGGCGACGACAGCGGCTTGTTGCACGCGCGCGTCGGCGCCCACGCGGCGGCGGCCGGCGTCCGCTGGCTGCTCGCGGTCGGGCCGGGCGTCGAGGAGCTGGCCGACGGGGCGCGCCGCGCCGGCAACATCGAAGTCAGCGTCTGCGGCGATGCGGCGGCGGCGGCGGCGCTGATCGCGACGCGCTGGCAATCCGGCGATGCCGTCCTGGTCAAAGGTTCGCGCGGCTCGGACGATGAGCCCGGCGTGCGGCGCTACGGCGCGCGCATGGCGGAAGTCGTCGCCCGCCTTGCCGACCTGGCCGGAGTCGCGTGATGCTCTACGCCCTCCTGTACCCGCTGCACACGACGTACTCGGCGTTCAACGTCCTGCGCTACATCACGTTTCGCGCCGTGCTGGCGGCACTGACGGCGTGGGTGCTGTCGTTCCTGTTGGGCCCGTGGCTGATCCGCAAACTGACCGCCGCGAAGATCGGCCAGCAGATCCGTCCCGACGGCCCGCAGCGTCATCTGTCGAAAGCCGGCACCCCGACGATGGGCGGCACGCTGATCCTGTCTTCGCTGATACTCTCCACGCTGCTGCTCGCCGATCTCACCAATCAGTATGTCTGGCTGATTCTGCTGGTGACGCTCGGCTACGCCGCGATCGGTTTCGTCGACGACTGGCGCAAGCTCACCGGACGCAACTCGAAGGGGTTGCCCGGGCGTACGCGCCTCTTATGGGAATTCACCTTCGGCCTGGGCGCCGGCGCGTTCTTGTACCTCGTGCCACGCTTCGACACCGTGCTCTACTTCCCTTTCTTCAAGACGCTGACGCTGGATCTCGGCGTGCTCTACATTCCGTTCGCCGCGCTGTTGCTGGTCGCCGCGTCGAATGCCGTCAATCTCACCGACGGCCTCGACGGCCTCGCCATCGGCCCGATCATGACCGTCGCGTTTACCTACGGCGTCTTCGCCTACGCCACCGGCAATGCGACGTGGGCGCGCTACCTGCAGCTGCCTTTCATCTCCGGCACCGGCGAGTTGGCGATCTTTTGCGGCGCCCTGGTGTGCGCCGGGCTCGGCTTCCTGTGGTTCAACGCCTATCCGGCGATGATGTTCATGGGCGACGTCGGCGCGCTGCCGCTCGGTGCCGCGCTCGGCTGTCTCGCGTTGATCACCAAGCAGGAGCTGGTGTTGATCATCGCTGGTGGCGTGTTCGTCGTCGAGGCGCTGTCGGTCATCTTGCAGGTCGGCTCGTACAAGCTGCGCCGCAAGCGCATCTTCCGCATGGCGCCGATCCATCATCACTTTGAGTTGTTGGGGTGGCCCGAACCGCAGATCATCGTGCGTTTCTGGATCCTCTCCATTCTCTGCGCGCTGGTCGCGCTGAGCACGCTGAAGCTGCGATGACGGCCTTGGCGCGGACCCGTACGCTGGTCATCGGCGCCGGACGCTCCGGGCGGGCTGCCGCGCGCTTGCTGGCGCAGCACGGCGCGCGCGTACGCATCGTCGAGCGCGCCGCCGATGCGCCGCGCGACCCCGACTGGCCGGCGTCGATCGAGCTGAGCGCCGGCGCCGAGCCGCTGGCCGCGCTCGATGGTGTCGAGTTGGTGGTGCCGAGTCCGGGCGTTGCGCGCGATCATCCGCTGCTGCTCGCCGCCGTGGCCCGCAACGTTCCGGTGTGGAGCGAGATCGAGCTGGCGGCGCGCTATCTCAGCTGCCCGCTGCTGGCGATCACCGGGACCAACGGCAAGAGCACGACGACGACCCTGCTCGGCGCCATGTTGCAGGCCGCCGGCCAACGCGTCTTCGTCGGCGGCAACCTCGGTACACCGCTCGCCGATGCGGCTCTCGATCCGGGAGCCTGGGAGGCGGCCGTGGTCGAAGTATCGAGCTTTCAGCTCGAATGGGTGCCGACCTTCAAGCCGCGCGTCGCCGTGTTGCTGAATCTGACGCCGGACCACCAGGATCGCTATCCGAACCCCGACGACTACGGCGCCGCCAAGGCCAACGTGTTGCGCAACCAGGATGCCGGCGATGTGGCGGTGCTCAATCGCGACGACGCGTGGGTGTGGGAGCAGCGCCGCTGCACCGCTGCCACGGTCCTGTCGTTCGGGCGCGATGCGGTCGAGTTCGGCACCTATCTCGATGGCGACGACGCCGTCGTGTGGGGCGCCGGCCAGCCGCAGCGCTACGATTTGCGCACCAGCCCGCTGGTCGGCGCACACAACCGCGAGAATCTGCTGGCAGCGATCACCGCTGCCGCGGCGTGGGGCACGCCGGCCGCGGCGATCCGCACCGCGCTGCGCACGACGCGCGGCTTGGCGCACCGCCTCGAGCTGGTCATCGAGCGCGGCGGCGTGCGCTGGTACGACGATTCGAAGGCGACCAACGTCGGCGCGGTCGAGAAGTCGATCGACAGTTTTCCCGGCGGCATCGTGCTGCTGCTCGGCGGCTATGACAAAGGCGGCGACTTCGCGGCGTTGGCGCCGCGTCTGGGAGGCGTGGCGCAGCTGATCTGCTTCGGCAAGGCCGGCCCGAGCATCGCCGCGCAGCTCGGTCCGGCCGCCGGCGCGCAGGTCGTCTCCGATCTTGCCGGTGCCGTGCGCGCGGCGGCGGATCTCGCGCGTCCCGGACAGGTCGTGCTGTTGGCGCCCGGCTGCGCCAGCTTCGACGAATTTCGCGACTACGTGGAGCGCGGGATGAAGTTCCGCGCGTTGGTGGAGGGGTTGTGAACCGATTGCGTCCGCTCAGTCGTCTGCAGGAACGCGTCATGATGCCGCGCCTGACGCGGCCCGACTTTTGGCTGCTGTCGGCGGTTGTCGGGCTGCTCGGCTTCGGCACCGTGATGGTGTTCAACGTCAGCTACTTCCAAGCCGAAGCGCGCTACGGCGATCCGTATTTGTTCTTCCGCAAGCATTTGATCTCGGTCGCCATCGGCATCGTCGTCATGTTGCTGGTCTCGCGCGTGCGCCTGGAGATGCTCGAGCGCTGGGCCAGCATCACGTTGCCGGTCTGCGTGTTGGCCTTGCTCGCCGTGCTGACGCCCGGCATCGGCGCCGAGCGCGGCGGCGCGCAGCGCTGGATCGCGCTCGGCAAGTTCAGCCTGCAGCCGTCCGAGTTCGTCAAGCTCGGCGTCGTGCTGTTTCTGGCCCGCTGGATCAGCCGCCACCGCGATCGGCTGCCGAGCTTCATCGACGGCGTGTTGCCGGCGCTGACCTGCGTCGGCTTTTGCTGCGCGCTGATGATGGGCCAACCCGACTTCGGCACCACCGTCATCCTCGGCTCGCTCGCGCTGCTCATGTTGTTCGTCGGCGGCGCGCGGCCGGCGCACGTCGGTGGATTGGTGCTGGCCGGCATGATCGGCATCGTGCTCGCGGTGCAGGTGGCGCCGTATCGCATGCGGCGGCTGCTGGCCTTCATGGATCCGTTCGAGCACAGCCAGGACAGCGGCTTTCAATTGGTGCAGTCGCTGATCGCGTTCGGCTCCGGCGGCGCCACCGGCGTCGGCCTCGGGCAGAGCAAGCAGAAGCTGCTCTTCCTGCCCGAGGCGCACACCGACTTCATCTTTGCGCTGGTCGGCGAAGAGCTCGGCTTGCTCGGCGCGCTGTTGGTGCTGGCGCTCTTCGCCGTGGTGGCGATTCGCGGCTTCCGCATCGCCGCGCGACACCCCGATCCGTTCGCCAGTCTGCTCGCTTTTGGGCTGACGGCGGTGCTAATTCTCAGCGCGGTGGTGAACATCGGGGTGGTGTTGGGCGTGTTACCGACCAAAGGGTTACCGCTGCCGTTTCTCAGCTACGGCGGCTCGGCGTTGCTGGCGACGATGATGGAAGTCGGCGTACTTGCCGCGCTGTCGCGCATGACGGGCTGAGGATGCGCATGATCGTGGCGGGGGGCGGAACGGGCGGCCATCTCTTTCCAGGGCTGGCAGTCGCCGAGCGCTGGGCCGGCGGTGACGCCGGCTCGGTACTGTTCGTCGGCAGCGCCTTCGGCATCGAGGCGCGCGTCATCCCGCAGACCCGTTTCGCATTCCAACCGCTGCGCATCCGCGGCTTGCGCGGTCGCGGCTGGCGCGGCGCCGTTGAGCTGGCGCTGCAACTGCCCACCGCGCTGGTGCGCGCCTGGCGCATTCTCGGCACCTACGGCGCCGATCTCGTGCTCGGCGTCGGCGGATATGCGTCGTTCCCGGTCGTCGCCGCCGCGTGGCTGCGCCGCGTGCCGGCGGTGCTGTTGGAGCAGAACGCGCGCCCCGGCCTCGCCAATCGCGTCCTCAGCCGGCTGGCGGCGCGCGTCTGTACGACCTTCGAAGACGCGCAGCGCTACTTTCCCGCCGGGCGCGTCGTGTTGACCGGCAATCCCGTGCGCAGCTTCGCGACATCGCCCCCGCCCGCGCCGCGCGCCGGCTTTTCCCTCTTCGCCTTCGGCGGCAGCCAGGGGGCGCGCCGTCTCAACACAGCGCTGGTCGATGCGGCCGCGGCGTTGGCCGCCGCGCTGCCCGACCTACACGTCGTGCACCAGACCGGTGCAGCCGACTGCGAATCCGTCGCCGCCGCGTGGGCGCGCGCCGGCGTCGACGCCGAGGTGCGGCCGTTTATCGACGACATGGGCGCCGCCTATGCCCGCGCCGACCTCGTCGTCAGCCGCTCCGGCGCCACCACCGTCGCCGAGCTCACCGCGCTCGGCAAGGCGGCGATCCTGGTGCCGTACCCATTCGCCGCCGACGATCATCAGCGCGCCAATGCGAACGTGCTCGCCGAGCGCGGCGCGGCGGTCCTGGTGCTCGACGCGGAATGCACCGGCGCGCGCCTGGCGGCGGAAGTGATCGCTCTGGCGCGCGATCGCGCGCGACTCGCCGCGATGGCGGCGGCCGCGCGCGGGCTGGGCGTACCGGATGCCGCGGCGCGCGTCGTGGCGACCTGCCGGGCCTTGCTGGGGCGTGGAGGGGAGGGGGCATGACCAAACTGTTCAACGAGCCGCGCCGCATTCACTTCGTCGGCATCGGCGGCGTCGGCATGAGCGGCATCGCCGAGGTGCTGTTGACGCTGGGGCATCGCGTCAGCGGCTCCGACATGTCGGAAAGCGACGCGACGCGCCGCCTCGTGGCGCGCGGCGCCACCGTGGCGCTCGGGCATCGCGCCGAATCGGTGACGGCCGATGTCGACGTCGTCGTCATCTCGTCGGCGGTGAAGTACTCCAACCCCGAAGTGGTGCAGGCGCGCGCGCTGAAGATCCCGGTCATCCCGCGCGCCGAGATGCTCGCCGAGCTCATGCGCCTCAAATACGGCATCGCGGTTGCCGGCACGCACGGCAAGACGACGACCACGTCATTGATCGCCGCCATCCTGGCGCGCGCCGGCATGGATCCGACGACGGTCATCGGCGGCAAGGTGCACGCCATGGGCACCAACGCGCGGCTCGGCCAGAGCGAGCTGCTGGTCGCCGAGGCCGACGAGAGCGACGGCACGTTTCTCATGCTGTCGCCGGTGATCGCCGTGGTGACCAACATCGATCCCGAACACCTCGACTACTACGGCGACATGGACCGCGTGCGCGCCGCCTACCTCGAGTTCATGAATCGCGTGCCGTTCTACGGCCTCAGCGTGTTGTGCCTCGACAGCGTCAACGTGCGCTCCTTGCTGCCGCAGGTGCGCAAGCGCGTCATCACCTACGGCACCACCGACGATTGTGAATATGTCGCGCGCGACCTGTGCGTCATCGGCATGGAGACATTGTGCGAGGTGGTGCGCAACGGCGAGCTGCTCGGCACGCTGCGCCTGCGCTTGCCCGGGCGCCACCACGCGCTCAACGCCGTCGCCGCGATCGCCGTCACCTCGCAACTCGGCGTGCCGTTCGAGACCGCTGTCGAGGCGCTCAGCGAGTTCGGCGGCATCCACCGGCGCTTCGAGCTGTGTGGCGAGTCCGGCGGCGTGATGGTGGTGAGCGACTACGGCCATCATCCGGCGGAGATCCGCGCGACGCTGGCCGCCGCGCGCGAAGGCTTCGGCCGCCGCTTGGTCGTCTGCTTTCAGCCGCATCGCTTCACGCGCACGCGCGACTTGTTCGGCGACTTCCTCGACGCCTTCGACGCCGCCGATCACCTGGTGTTGACCGACATCTATGCCGCCGGCGAAGAGCCGGTCGACGGGTTGAACGGCGAAGTGTTGTTCTGGGCCCTCAAGCGCCGCGGTCACCTGGAAGTGTCGTACGTGCCGCGCCGCGACGATCTGGTGAACGAGTTGAAGCCGTTGCTGCAGGTCGGCGACCTGGTCGTCGTCCTCGGCGCCGGCAATATCCACGGCGTCGCCGAAGAGCTGGTGCACAGTCTCGTCGGCACCCAGCACCCATGGACGATGCAGTAGGAGCACCGGTGCGCACCTGGCTGCAGGAGCGCTTCGGCGCGCGCGTGCGGTTCGCTGAGCCTCTCAGCCGCCACACCTCGTTTCGCATCGGCGGACCGGCCGACGCGTGGATCGAGGTCGACAGTGGCGCGGAGCTGTGCGGCGTGCAGCGCACGGCCCAAGCGCACGGCGTCCCACTGGCGGTGCTCGGCATCGGCACCAACGTCCTGGTCGCCGATCGCGGCGTGCGCGGCATCGTCGTCAAGCTCGGCCGCGCGCTCGGCCGCTTCGATTGGCAGCCGGCCGCCGCTGGCGGCTGGCACGTGCGCGCCGGCGCCGCGGCGCCATTCAAGAAGTTGGTGACGGAGGCGGCGTCGCGCGGTGTGAGCGGCTTGGAGTTCGCCGAAGGCATCCCCGGCTCGATCGGCGGCGGATTGCTGATGAACGCCGGCGCCTTTGGCGGCGAGATCAGCAATTGCGTGACCGGCATCGTCCTCGTCGATCCCGCCCACGGCGAACGCCACGTGCCACGCGCAGAGCTGCGCTTTGGCTATCGGCGCTTCGATCTGCCGCAGGATCACGTCGTGACGCATGTCGATTTCGCCCTCGCGCCGGACGACCCCGCGGCGATTCGCGCGCGCATGGCCGACGCCAAACGCAAGCGCGACAAGAAGCAGCCCCTCGGCTTCCCCAACGCCGGGTCCGTGTTCAAGAACCCGCCGGGCGCATTCGCCGGCAAATTGATCGAGAACTGCGGGCTCAAAGGCCGGCGCGTCGGCGGCGCCATGATCTCCGAACAGCATGCGAACTTCATCGTCAATTGCGGCGGGGCGACCGCCGGCGACGTCAAGCGGCTGATGGACGAAGTCGCCGACACCGTATGGCGCGCACACGCCGTGCGTCTGGTGCCGGAGATCAAGCTGGTCGGCGATTGGGAGGCGCGAGAATGATCGCACAGCTCGCGCGGTGGCGGTGGGTCGGCCTGACGGCAATGGTGCTGGTCGGGCTGAGCGTGGTGGGGTGGACGATGCGCGAGCGAGTCGCGAGCGCGTTGCGCGAGCATCCCTACTTCGTCATCAACCGCGTCGTGATTCATGGCGCCGACCAGGCGCTGACCCCGGACGAGCTGCGCGCCTGGATCGGGCTGACCGAATCGACCACGGTATGGGAGGCGTCGCCGGGCCGCGTGCGCGACCGTCTCGAAGAGCATCCCTACATCGCGCACGCCGCGGTGCGCCGCGAGTTTCCCGGCACGCTCGAGATCGTCGTACGCGAGCGCCGCCCGCTGGCGATCGCCGTGCTCGACGACCTCTACTATGTCGATCGCGGCGGCGTGACCTTCGGCCCGCTGCGCGATGACGACCCGCGCGATCTACCGCTCATCACCGGGCTCGATCCGCACGCCTCCGACGGCACGCGCAATTGGATCTTGCGCCGCGCGTTGCGCCTCATGCGCCGTTTCGACGAAGCGCCGTCGCTCGGCGCCCTGAGCGAGATACATGTCGACCAGGCCACGGGCGTGAGCGTGTTCCTCAGCTCGCCGCACGTTCCGGTGCTGCTCGGATGGGGCAGCTGGTCGGCGAAGCTCGACCGCGCCGCGCGCGCGCTGGCGGCGTGGCACGGGTCGACCGATCGCTTGGCGCGGCTCGATACGCGTTTTCACAATCAGGTCGTCGCCACGCTGCGCGCGGCGCCGGCCGGCCCCGCAGCAGTCACGGCTCCGGCGCCGACGTCGAAACGGCGCGGCCGCGGCTTGAAGGCGTGAGCATGGCGAAGAAAGCGGAACTGCTGGTCGGGCTCGACATCGGTACCTCGAAGGTCGCGGCCGTGGTGGCGGAGCTGCTGCCGAATGGGCCGCTCAGCGTCGTCGGCTACGGGGCGGCGCCGAGCGAAGGGCTGCGCCGCGGCGTGGTGGTGAATATGGAAGCCACCGTGCAGGCCATCGCCAGCGCGGTGAAGGAAGCCGAGCTGCGCGCCGGCTGCGAGATTCACAGCGTGTTCGCCAGCGTCGGCGGCGGTCAGATCAAAGGCTTCAACAGTCACGGCGTCGTGGCGATCAAGAGCGGCGAGGTGGCGCCGTCGGACGTCGAGCGCGTGCTCGATGCGGCGCGGGCCGTCGCGTTGCCGATGGATCAGGACATTCTGCACGTCCTGCCGCAGGAGTTTCTGGTCGACGGGCAAGACGGCATCAAGGAGCCGGTCGGCATGTCCGGCGTACGGCTCGAAGCGCGTGTGCACATCATCAGCACGCCGATTGCCGCAGCGCAGAACGTCATCAAGTGCTGTCAGCGCGCCGGGCTGCACGTCGTCGATCTCGTGTTCGCGCCCTTCGCGGCGGCGGAGGCGGCGCTCTCGCCGGAGGAAAAGGAGCTCGGCGTCGCGGTCGTCGAGATTGGCGCCGGCACCACCGGCTTGCTGGCGTTTGCCAACGGCGCGGTGAAGCACACGGCGGTATTGTCGGTGGGCGGCAACCACGTCTCCAGCGACATCGCCGCCGGTCTGCGCACGCCGTTCCGCGAAGCGGAGCTGCTCAAGCGTCGCTATGGCGCGGCGTTGGCGTCGGCGGTGCCGGCGACGGAGATGGTCGAGGTGCCCACCGTCGGCGGCCGCGCGCCGCGCGAGCTGCAACGGCGCATGTTGGCCGAGATCATCGAGCCGCGCATGGACGAGATCTTCGCGCTGGTGCAGCGCCAGTTGATTCGCTGCGCGCTCGACACCGCCCTGACCAGCGGCATCGTGCTCACCGGCGGCAGCGTGGTGATGGATGGCGTCGTCGGGCTCGCCGAGCGCGTCTTCAATCTGCCGGTGCGACTCGGGACGCCGCTGGCGCTCGATGGCATCGATGAGACGCTGGCCAGTCCGGCGTATGCCGCGGCTGCCGGCCTGACGCGCTACGGCGCACAGCCGCGCGGCCATCTCGCCGGCCTGGTCGACGACGGTCACCTCTTCAACCGCGTGCGACGGCGCATGGTCGGGTGGCTGAAAGAGTTGATGTGAAAACAAAATTCCCTTATGCAGACCATACCATCCGGTCACATGGGGATGATGGGAGGTTGAGTGGATGATCGAGCTGGTTGGTAACGAAGGCGCTGGTGCCTGCATCAAGGTCATCGGCATCGGCGGCGGCGGCGGCAATGCGGTCAACACGATGATCGCGTCCGGCCTGCGCGGCGTCGAGTTCGTCGTCGCGAACACGGACGCGCAAGCGCTCGCGAACAATCTCGCGCCCGTCAAACTGCAACTCGGCGAAGGGCTCGGCGCCGGCGCGAAACCGGAAGTCGGCTGTGCGCGTGCGGAGGAGAACGCCGACCGCATCCGCGAACAGCTGAGCGGCGCGGACATGGTGTTCATCACCGCCGGGATGGGTGGCGGCACCGGCACCGGCGGCGCGCCGGTGGTCGGTCGCTTGGCGCGCGAGCTCGGCGCGCTGTCGGTCGGCGTCGTCACCAAGCCGTTCTCGTTCGAGGGCAAGCGTCGCGGCCGTCAGGCGGAAGATGGCATCGCGCAGCTGCAAGACGCTGTCGATACGCTGATCGTCATCCCCAACGAGCGCTTGCTCGCCACGGTGGCGCGCCAGACGTCGATGCTCGATGCGTTCCGCAGCGCCGACGACATTCTCTTGCAAGCGGTGCGCGGCATCTCGGACCTGGTCACCGTGCACGGGCTGATCAACCTCGACTTCGCCGACGTGCGCACGATCATGAGCGAGATGGGCATGGCGATCATGGGCTCCGGCACGGCGCGCGGTGAGAACCGCGCCATCGAGGCCGCCCAGCGCGCCATCTCCAGCCCGCTGCTCGAAGACCTGTCGATCCGCGGCGCGCGCGGCGTGCTGATCAACATCACGGGCAGTGCCGACCTGGCGCTGCACGAGATCAACGACGCCTCGTCACTGATCCAGGAAGAGGCGCACGAAGACGCCAACATCATTTTCGGTGCGGTGATCGACGAGAGCATGGGCGACGAGCTGCGCATCACCGTCATTGCCACCGGCTTCGGCCAGAGCGCCGCGCTCACGGCACCGGTGCCGGCGCTCGCGGCGGCCGCCGTGGCGGCGGCGCCCGTTGCGGTTCCGGTCATCGGCAGCCGTCCGGTGGCCGCGCTGGCGAACAAGACTTTCGGCGCCGAAGCGATCCGGCGCATCGGCGCCAGCGATCGTCCGGTGCGCAAGCTCGGTCGCGTCGTCGACGAGGGCGGCGAGCCGCGTCTGCAGACCTTGGAAGGCGACGATTTGTCGGTTCCAGCCTCGAGTAGCGAGGAATTCACCATCGATCCGATCGGCGACGAGGACAGCGAGCACGACTACGAGTCGCCCGCGTTCCTGCGTCGCTACCAGGCGAAGTGACGGTCGGCGCGGCACCGCCGCGCCCCGTTTGACGGTCCCTCCTGTACAGTGGAGACGCCCCGCCCCGCGGGGGGCGTCTCCTCCCGCCTCGGCGTGCATCGCTCGCTCGGGCAGGATGGGTGCGCCGCCTCCGTCCAGCCAACGAGAATCCTGCCAGCGCGATTGCGGCGCGCTCGCGTCGCGGTTGCAGCCGCGGCTATGGGGCAGGGATGGAGGACGACATGCCGACCCTCGACGCTCGCGACCTGCACCTCTTCCATCCGCGCATCGCCCTGCTCGGTCGCGTGATGTTCACGCTGATTTTCTTCCTCTCCGGCATCACGCACTTCACCGATCTCGATCGCTACGTCGCATTGATGCCGGCGCCGATTCCCTTCCGACCCTTCTGGGTGATGATCTCGGGTCTGACGGAGTTGCTCGGTGCGACGCTCATCCTGATCAACCGGTATCCGCGTGCCGGGGCCTGGCTGATCGTGCTGTTTCTGGTCCCCGTGACGATCACCGTGCACGGCACTGCAATGCTGACCGCGCCCGACGACGTGATGCGGCAGATCCAGTTGTCGTTCTTTCTCAAGGGCGTGACCATGATCGGCGCCGCGCTGCTGTTCACGCAGGTCGGCGTGCCGCGTAGCGCGCCGGGCGGTCGGATCTAGGGGCGGGGCAGGGGAGAGAACCCTCGATCTCGCTCCGTCATGTCCCAAGACCAATCCGCCATCTGGGATCGCGCGCACCGTGCGTTGACCATCGGGCTGGTGCTCACCGTGTCGATGACCGCCTTCGAAGCGCTGGCGGTGGCGACGGCATTGCCCGCGGTGGTGCGCGATCTCGGCGGGCTGCATCTCTACGGATGGGCCTTCAGCGGCTTCATGCTGACCAATCTGCTCAGCATCGCGCTGGCCGGCCGCGCCGTCGATCGGCGCGGCGTGACGCTGCCCTTCGGGCTCGGCAGCGCCGTGTTTGTCGCCGGGCTGATCGGCGCCGGTTCGGCGACGGCGATGTGGATGGTCGTCGCAAGCCGCATCGGACAAGGGCTCGGCGCCGGTGCGATCTCTGCCGTCGCCTACGCCGCCGTCGCGCGCGGCTACGCGACCGAGCTGCGCCCGCGCATGGTGGCGTTGTTGTCCAGTGCCTGGGTGGTACCCGGCTTGATCGGCCCGGCCATCGCCGGCGCGGTGACCGACCATTGGCACTGGCGCTGGGTGTTCCTCGGCCTGGTGCCGCTTACGGCGGCGTCCGCGGCGCTGGCTGTCTTGGGATTGCGCCGCGTCGCGGCGGCGCAGCCACCCGAGTCGCAGCCCGATACCACCGCCGCTGCCTTGGCGTTGGCCATCGGCGTCGGCGCGTTGCTGGCGGCGCCGCAGACCGGATCGCGCGCCATCGCGGTCGTGTGCTTCGGCGCCGGCGCGCTGCTGACCTTGCCAGCCCTGCGCCGTCTGCTGCCCGCCGGCACCTTGCGCGCGCGGGCGGGCCTGCCGGCGACGATCGCTGCGGTCGGCTTGCTCAGCGCCGAAGCCTTCTTGCCGCTGACGCTCACGACATTGCGCGGACAGAGCACGGTGACGTCCGGCCTCGCGCTCACCGCCGCGACGCTGACCTGGACCGCCGGTGCATGGATTCAGGCGCGTCTGGCGCCGCGGCACAGCCGGCGGACGCTCATCGTCGTCGGTCTGCTGGCGATGTTCATCGGCCTCGCCGGCCTGCTCGCGGTGCTGGACCCGGCCGTGCCGATCGCGTGGGCGATTGCGACATGGGGTCTTACCGGTCTGGGCATCGGTATCGCCTATTCGACCACGGCAGTCGTGGTGCTCGAGGCAGCGCCGCATGGCGGCGAAGGCGCCGCTTCCGCGGCGCTGCAACTCGCCAACGTCCTGGGTGTCGCTGTAGGGACTGGCGCGGGCGGAGCCATCGTCGCCATGGCGCAGGCGACGGGCCGGTCGATTGGACACGCGATTGCGTTGGTCGACGGGGTCACGCTGATTGCGACCGCCCTGGCGATCGTCGCCGCCCGCCGCATTCCGGCTCGCCCATCCACGGTTGCCTCGCCCGAGCAGCGGCTCTCCAGCTGACCGGCAGCCTCGGGCGAGGGCGGCTCGGGGGGATGGTCGCTTGAGGCGGCGGTCCGTGCCGGCTACGGTCCCAGCGCGTGTCGCAGCTGGCCATCTCAGAAGGGCGCGCCCGGGCGCGTCGCGCGGCCGAGCGCTTCCGCTTCACCAAGAAAGTCGATGCGCCGCTGCGCGTCTGTCTCGCCTACGCGAACCGCTATCCGATCGCCATGGGCAACCTGGGCTTTCAGGTGGTCTACGAGATGTTCGATCGGGCCGACGATGTCGTGTGCGAGCGCGCCTTCTTGCCCGACGAAGACGAGAGCGTCGGCGCGGGCGGCCTGCGCACCCTGGAGAGCGGTTGGCGCGTTTCCGACTGCGACTTGCTGGCGCTGTCGATCTCATTCGAGACCGACTACCTCAATGTGCCGCGTCTGCTGGCGCTGGCCGGGCTGCCGGCGCGGCGCGCCGAGCGCGACGCGTCGCATCCGCTGGTGGTCGCCGGCGGCCCGGCGATCTTTCTCAATCCCGAGCCCATCGCGGATTTCATCGACTGCTTTCTGATCGGCGAGGGCGAGGAGCTGCTGCCGGACTTTCTCGCCGCCTGGCGCGCCGCGCAGCGCGTGTCGGGTAGCGCCGCGCCGCGTCCCGAGGTGCTGTCGGCGATCGCCGGGCAGGTGCGCGGCGCCTATGTGCCGGCGCATTTCACGCCGACGTACGACGGCGAGGTCCTCGCCGATTTGCAGTATGACGGTCCGGCGACCGCGCGCGTCGAGCGGCGCTTGGTGTGGGACCTGAACCGATTCTCGACCACGACGCGCGTGCTCAGCGACGAAGCGGTGTTCGGCGACATGGTGATGGTCGAGGCGAGCCGCGGCTGCCAATGGGGCTGCCGTTTCTGCGCCGCCGGCTACATGTACCGGCCGATCCGCACGCGCGACGCCGACCAACTCGCCGACGCCGTGACCAGCGGGCTCGACGAGCGCCGCACCATCGGACTGGTAGGCGCGGAAATGGCGAGCGTGCCCGGCGTCGACCGGCTGGCCGAGCTCGCCGCCTCGCGCGACGGCCGCCTGTCGCCGTCGTCGCTCAAGGCGGATTGCGTGACGCCGCGGCTCGCTGCGGCGCTCGCCGCAGGCGGCGCGCGTTCGGTGACCGTCGCGCCGGAGGCCGGCTCGGAGCGCATGCGGCGCGTCATCAACAAGAACCTCAGCGAAGCGGACATTCTACGCGCCGCCGAGCTCATGGCCGGCGAGGGCGTGCAGCAGCTGAAGTGCTATTTCATGGTCGGCCTGCCGACGGAGACCGAGGCCGACGTGCTGGCGATCGCGGCGCTGACCGAACGCCTGCGCGCGCGGTTGGCCGACGGCGAGGCCGCCCGGCGTCGCGTCGGATCGGTGACGATCTCGCTCAACGCGTTCGTGCCGAAGCCGTGGACGCCGTTTCAGTGGGATCCGATGGAGTCGATAGCTAGCTTGCGCGGCAAGGCGCAGACGCTGCGCAAGGCGACGCGCCGCATTCCCAACCTGACGCTCGACATCGAATCGCCGCGCGAGGCGTATCTGCAGACGATCCTGTCGCGCGGCGATCGCCGCGTCGCTCGCTTCATCGAAGCGGTGCACGCCGCCGACGGCGATTGGTGGCGCGTCATCCGCGCCTGGCAGCGCGACGGTCTCGACGGCGCCCCACACCCCGACGCCTACGTGCACCGCACCTATGGCGAGCACGAACGCCTGCCGTGGGACTTCATCGACCATCGCATCGCCCGTTCCTATCTCTGGGTCGAGCGCCGCAAAGCCTTCGC
>Ga0265314_10001949_pt1 | contig 21998 bp, 14 predicted proteins | sample 4126metaG_FD_203106 | JGI IMG/M metagenome (GOLD analysis project Ga0265314, IMG submission 203106) | Rhizosphere microbial communities from Carex aquatilis grown in University of Washington, Seatle, WA, United States - 4-1-26 metaG | ecosystem: Host-associated > Plants > Roots > Rhizosphere >... | reverse complement strand
AGAGGTCGAGCTCCAGCTGCGCCAGCGCCGTTTCGGCGAGGTCGCACGGCTCGAAGTGTCGAGCTCCATGTCACGAGCGTTGCGCGAGCGTCTGCAGCTCGGGCTGCGCGTGAGCGAGGACCTCGTCTATCCGATCACCGGCATGCTCGATCTCGCCGATGCGGCGGAGCTCACGAAGCTCGACCGCCCGGATCTGAAGGTCGACTCGTGGACTCCGCTCGCGCGGCCGCCGCTCTCGGGGCTCGACGCCGAAGAGCAGTTCGCGGCGATCCGCGCCGGCGACATCCTCGTGCATCACCCGTACGACTCGTTCGCAGCGAGCTTCGAGTCGTTCCTCAACGCGAGTGCCGCGGACCCGAAGGTGATCGCACTCAAGTCGACGGTGTACCGGACGGGCGACGACACTCCGCTCGTGCCGGCGCTGATCGAGGCGTCGGAGAACGGGAAGCAGAGCGTGTGCCTCGTCGAGATCAAGGCGCGCGGTGACGAACGCCGGAACATCGAGTGGTCGCGGGCGCTGGAGCAGGCGGGCGTGCACGTCGTGTACGGCTTCCCGACGCTGAAGATCCACGCGAAGATGACGCTCGTCGTCCGGCGTGAGACCGGCGGCCTGCGCCGGTACGTCCATCTCGGCACGGGCAACTACAACCGGTCGACCGCGCGCGCGTATGAGGACTTCGGCGTCTTCACAGCCGACGAGGACATCGCCGCCGACGTCGCGGATCTCTTCAACCATCTGACGGGCTTCGGCCGGCCTGCGCACTTCCGGAAGCTGCTCGTCGCACCGTTCGGTCTGCGGCAGCGACTCGTCGAGGAGATCCGTATGGTCGCGGATGCGGCGCGCGCAGGACTGAAGGCGCGCATTCGCATCAAGGTGAACGGCCTCACGCACGTCGAGGTGATCGACGAGCTGTACGCAGCGTCCGCTGCGGGCGCGCGCATCGACCTGATAGTGCGTGGTGTCTGCTCGCTGCGTCCGGGCATCGCCGGCCTGAGCGAGAACATCCGTGTGCGCAGCGTGCTCGGCCGTTTTCTCGAGCACAGCCGGTTGTTCGTCTTCGAGGCCGGCGATCGCACCATGACGTTCCTCGGCAGCGCCGACCTGATGCCGCGCAATCTCGATCATCGCGTCGAGGTGTTGATGCCGGTCGAATCGGTCGCGATCCAGTCCGAGATCGTCGCCACGATCGACTCGCTGCTCTCCGACACGGCGGCCTCATGGGAGCTCGAGGCCGACGGTAGCTGGAGCCGTGTCCGTCCCAAGAAGGAGGAGCGGCCACGCTCCGCTCAGGCAACGTTGATGCGTCGCGCACGTCGTCGCGTCTCGCTCGCGCATTCGCGCTAGCGATACCGCACCGGGCAGGTTCAAGCCGCCCTCCGACCGGGAACCTAGGATTGGTGGCGATGCCCCTCGGCGTTCTCGATGTCGGCTCGAACACCACTCGTCTGCTCGTGGCGCGGGTCGAGCGCGGCGAGATCGTCGTCGTCGACAAGGAGAAGGTTCGTCTCCCGCTCGGCGAGGAGATCGAGCTTTTCGGTCTCGTCTCCGATCTGCACGTCGTGGCCGCCGCGAAGGCGGTGCGCAAGCTTGCGAACTGCGCCCGGTCGCACTCGGTCGAGTCGCTCGACGTCTTTCTCACGGCGCCGGGCAGGCAGAGCGCGAACGCTGCGGAGCTCGTCGGAGCGCTGACGAGTGCCGCGGGGGTACCGGTTCGCGTGCTCACGACCGACGAAGAGGGGCGGCTCGCGTACGCGGGTGCGGTGGCTACTGCGCCGATCGAGCTACCGGGTCGCATCGCCGTTTGCGACGTCGGCGGCGCGTCGACGGAAGTCGCGGTCGGCTCGCCGCACGCACGCCCCGAGTGGTTGGAGTCGGTCGATCTCGGCTCCGTACGGCTGACCACGCGCGTCGCGTCGCTCGCGGAGGCGCAGTCCGAGGTAGCGGCGGCGTTCGCACACGTCGAGCCGCCGCGCGTCGATGCTGCGCTTGCGGTGGGCGGCAGCGCGCGGGCCGCGCGCAGGCTCGTCGGATCGCACCTCGGACCGGATGAGCTCGCGGAGGCGCTACACCTCGTGGAGAAGGAGTCGGAGCGTTCGATCGTGCGCCGGTTCGGCGTCGATCGGGCGCGTGCCCGCATCCTCCCTGCCGGCATCGTGCTGCTCGCCGAGGTTCAGCGGCGGCTCGGCGTGCCGCTGCACGTATGCAACGGCGGCATCCGCGAGGGCGCAGTCCTCGAGTTCGCCGCTGCGCGCGCCGCCTAGATGATCAACCATCTAGGGCGCGGGTAGCGCTTCGAGCACGACGGCGCCGTCGGGTCCGACGTCGGTCACGGCGACCGCTCCCTTGCGCAGGCCGTATCCGAGCACGGCCTCGATCACGTCGCCGTGCGTGCACGCGAGCCCACCGTCGAGCTCGCCGAGCAGCACAAGCGCGAGCTGCGTCGACGCGCCTTCGGCCAGGCGATCGTCGAGCTCGATCGGTATTCCAAGTGCTTCGGCGAGCGGCTCGACCGTCTCGACGCAGCGCCGGTACGGGCTCGAGACGATCCGGCCGATTGCGCGCTGCGCGAGCTCGCGCAGCGCGAGGGCCTGGCGTAGTCCGCGTTCGTCGAGCGGGCGCAGCCTGTCGTCGCCCGTCCACGCGGCGCGCTCGCCTGCTCGTGCGTGACGGAGGAGCAGGACGCTCACGAGGACGCCTCGAGCAGGGCGAGATCGCGCTCGTACGTGAGCAGTCTCGACGCTTCCTCGGGCGGAACCCAGCGCACCTCGTCGATCTCGTCGTTGGGCGAGAAACCGTCGTCTGCGACGGGATCCATGCGCCACCAGCGCACGCGTTTCGGCCGGCCCCGTGCGTCGACGTACTCGGTCGCCTGAAGCTCCGCGCCGAGCCGGCACCGCAGCCCTGTCTCTTCGGCGACCTCACGCAGCGCGCAGGCTTCGTCGCTTTCGTCCTCGTCGGCCTTTCCCTTCGGAAAGGTCCAGTCGTCGTAGCGCGGCCGGTGCACGAGCACGACCTCGCCGTTGCGGACGACGACACCGCCCGCCGCGCGAACGACGTTCACCGGGCTGCGCGGTCGAGCTTGCGCCACGCGTCCGGCCACGCGGCGCGTGCAGCCGCCTTTCGCGCGCGCTCGAGCTCGATCAGGCGACCCGCGGCGAGGGCTTCGGCAGGCGCTGCCGTCTCGCTGAGGACGCGCAGGCGGGCCTCGGCGAACGTCGCGTCCTGGTGCTCGCCGAGCACGTCCTGGAATTGCTTCGCCTGCTGCGCGATCTCACGTCTTCCGGCGAGCTCCGCCGCGTAGCGGGCGCGCTTGCCGAGCTTGCGCAGATCATGCAGCTCTTCGTCCTGGGGGTTCTCGGGGAGTGCTTTCACCGCTTTGCGCAACTGCTTCAACTCGCGACGCGCGAGCGCGTCGAGGGAGATGTCGGCGCCCGTCGGCGCGAGCTCGCCCAGCTCTGCGTCGAAGCGGTCGAGGAGCGCGAGGTACCGGTCGCTGCCGAGCGCGCGCAGCAGCGCGGCGCGTGCGCGTCTGCGTTCGCTCGTCAGTCTGCGCAAGAGCCGCACGGCAGCCTTCGCGTCGTCGCCGCCGAGCGCGACTGCTTCGGCGCGAAGCCGCCCGAGCAGCACGTCGAGGTCGCGCACCGCACCAAGCACCTCGCCGAGCCACTGCAGCTCGGCGTTCAGCAGGTCGGTGTCGGTAGCAACGAGCGCGCGCCCGGCGCGCAGCAGCGCCCGCGAGCGGCGGACGGCGACGCGCATGTCGTGGAGGCTTTCGGGGTCGGTGCCGAGCCTCGTGCCCGGATCGTGGCGGAGCACCTCCACGAGCTGCGCGCGCAGCAATGACCGCAGCGCCTCGAACGGATCGGCGGGGCGCTGCGTGCGGTCGGGCACGATGCCGAGCGCCTGGAAGACCTTGGGCGTCCCGTTGCTCCGCGTCGCACCTGCGCGGCGGATCTCCTTCGCGATCGCGTCGAGCCGGCGAGGGTCGCCGGTGCGGAGCTCGATCTCGACTTCCACGAAGGACTGCGAGACGCTCTGGCCGTTCATGACCGCGACCTCGTCGACGGTTACCTCGGCCGTCGATCCGGCACGCTCGACGAGCTCGCCGCGGCGGCGCGTCCGTAGCTCGGCGATCGGGTCGACGCGCAGGTCGCGCAGATGGGCGAAGAGCAGCTGTCGCAGCTCGTCGGGCGGGCCGATCGGGCCCCCCGGCTGCTCGAGCTCCAGCCGTGCGTCCGCCTGCGGGAGCTTGAGCTGCCACACGCTCTTCCCGCGCTCGGTGCGCCGCCGCAGCGTGATGCCCGAGTTCGTCAGCGAACGGCTGGGCACGTCGTAGTAGACCGACGTGAAGACGCGCGGCTCGAGCGGGCTGCCGCCGAGCGCCGGCAGCTCGAACCCGCCCGGCGCCTGAAGCTTGCGCTCGTGCTCGAGGGTTGCATCCACCGACGGCACGTTAGTCCCGATCGATCCTTCTACCAAATCGTCACCGGATCGTCACCCAACGTATACCGGCGCACGGACTCCGACGCGTCCCGCCTCCGCGTGACCTGCCCGGCGTCGCCACGTCCGGCGCCAGGCACGTGACGTGTCTCCAACAGCCACGTCCGGTACCAGGTGCAGGACGTCTCTTCCGCAGACCTGTCCGGTACCAGGTGCAGGACGTGTCCGTTCGAAGCACGCCGGGCCGACGGTGCTACGCGGCGCGGAGCAGCGACGTGTCGACCGTGTCGACGCGCGTCAGGAACGCGGGCCGCGGCGAGCGGAGGTAGTCGATCACGGAGCGTTCCTCCTTCGCGCACGGCAGCAGCGTCTTCCAGCCAGGCAGATGCTCCGGTCGGTGGAAGTCGCCGTTGGCGACCGCCGGCAGCCCGCGCCGCGCGACGGAGGCGAAGAGGTCGTAACGGTTGAAGAGCTCCCAGCGGTCGACGAGTTGCCCGAGCGTGCGCCATTCGCGGTCGAAGCGCATGGTCGCGCGCGAGCTGTGCACGCCGCGGCGTGCGCGGAACGGATGGGCGGCGACAAGCGCCGCCCCCTCGCTGCGGGCGCGCCCGAGAGCTGCCTCGATCCCGTCGTCGACGGGGATGAAGGCGCGGCAGCCGATTGCCAGGGCGTGCGCGGCGAGAAAAGGGTCGAGGTCGTTGTAGGTGAGCTCGAGGCCGGGGAGCAGCAGCAGGCCGTATTCCCTGGCCGCTCGAGCCGCTTGCGCGTCGAGCTCTGCGAAGTACGCAGCGTGGTTCCCGGCGTGGATACCGCGTGCGGGAACGTCGGGCGCCCACCACGGGTCGTCGGTGCGGTTGACGTGATCGGTGACGCAGAGTACGTCGAACCCACTCCGGCCGTAGAGGTCGACCAGGTCGCGCAGGCTCAGCGCACCGTCGCTCCACATCGTGTGCGCATGGAGCTCGCAGAGCAGTGGCTCGATCTTCCGGTGCATCGCCTCCCGAGTCTGCCTGGGCTGTCCGCAGCCCGGGGCAGAGGAGTGGTGACGATGGGGAAGCGGCCCGGTGAACACGAAAGGCCCGGAAAACCGGACCTTTCGTGTCCTGCGGCGTGCCGGCGGACAGGGGCTAGCGGTCGTCGTCGTGTTCGCCTTGGCCATCGTCCTCCGGCTCGGCGATTCTCGCGCCGGCCGCCGGTCACATGGGAAACGGGTCAGAGAACGAGCGGTGACGGAACGGTGACCAGCGTCGCGGGAGGATGCGCACACCGGAGCGCACGAGCGAGACGGCGCTCGTGCCACCGACCACGACTGCGGCAACCGTCTCCACCGCGTGCACGCCGAGACCCGCAGCGAGCGCCGCATGCATCGGCACGCCCTGCGCATGGAACGCGACCGCGGCGGCCCCGCCGGCGATTCCGACATTGGCCGGGGTGAGCGGCACGACGCCGGCGAGCTCGAGCGCCGGCACGACGAGCAGTGCGGCGGCGAGCGGATGTGGGATGCCGAGCGCCGAACCGGCGAGCGTGACACCGCCGAGCCGCGCCGCCAGCGTCCCGCAGACCCAGCCGGCGACCGCGGCGTATGTCGCCCGGCGCGCGCACCGCAGCGGCGCCAGCGCGGCGAGGGCGCGACGCGAGCCCCTGCGGGCGAGGAGCCACGCGAGCGGGAGCGGCAAGAGCGCCGCCGCAGCGACGAGGAGCGCAAGCGGCGGGAGTGTCGAGCTCACGGCGCCGACGATCCCGAGCGGCACGAGCGCGAGCCACCGCACCGCGCCGACTGCCGCCACGGCCCCCGCGACCGCGAGCACGCCGCCGGGTGCGACGCGCCCGAACAGGCCGACGCGCACCGCGTCGCCGGCGCGTCCCGGGAGAAAGGTGTTGGTGAGCGACCCGACGCCGTAGCGGGCCACGGCGCCGCCCATACCGATCCGCGCCGCGAGCATCGTGCGCCAGCTACCGGCGCAGCAGGCAAGGCCGGCCGCGAAGCACGCTCCTGCCAGCACGAGCTCGAGGGTCTGACGCATCTCGCTCGAAGCTTCTCCATGGGCGGCGATGTTCGGACGTGCGACGACGGATCGCTACCGCCTCGTCACCTTCCGGCCACCACGTGCCGCGTCGATGCGCAGCATGCAGGGAGGCCCGACGAGCCGGGCCTCCCTGCCTGTCGTAGACCGCGGAGCTACCTCCGCAGGCCGGTCTGCGGATCGAGGATGAGCCTGTCGGGCCCGTCCTCGTTGCCCCTGCCGTCCCTGAACGAGAACAGGTTGCCAAGCGTCCCGGCCTTCGAGTCGAACGAATAGTTGCCGATGCGTCCGGTCTGCCAGTTGTCCTCGATGAAGCGGAGGATCGACGTCTGGTCGGTGACCGAGTGGTCGACGTAGTTCGTCTTCGCGAACGGCGAGATGACGAGCAACGGCTGGCGCGGACCGTAGCCGCAGCGGTCCTGGTAGCCGCCCAGCGTGCTTTGGGTGTCGGCGCGCGTGCCGCAGCCGGTTGCCGATAGCGCGTTGAAGACCGTGTCTTGAGACTGGTTGACGATCGGCCCCATCGCGTGGTCGTACCAGCCGTCGGAGTCGTCATACGCGATCACGACCGCGGTGTTCTGCCAGTCGCGTGTCCTCTGAAGTGCGTTGAGCGTGTTCACCAAGAACGTCTGCTCGTCGAGTGGATCCGAGTAGCCGGCGTGGCCGTCCTGGTACGCCGAGGCCTTCAGAAACGAGACGGCCGGCATGTTGCCGGCGGCCACTGCTGCCCAGAAAGAGGTCAGGTCGTATTGGTGATTCGCCTGGTCCGTCTTGCCGATCATCGCAACCGACGTCGGGGGCAGATGCTGCGGATTCGCCGTGGACGCGAAGTACTGGAACGGCTCGTGATGCGGGATGTAGTCCTTGCTCACGACGCCGGCCGCATTCGTGTGCGACGCGTTGCAGTCTGCGAACCCGCCTTGGAACCAGCCCCACGTGATGCCCTTTGCGTTGAGCAAGTCGCCTATGTTCTTGTTGTTCGGATCGATCGACTTCGTGTTGTCGCGGGTGTCGCACTTGTCGCCGCTCGGCTGCGGGTCGCCGATCACGGTTGAGCTCGCGGCCGGAACGGCGGTGCCGTCGGTCGAGAAGCCGTGCGTCTGGCCGGACACAAGATTGAGGGCGCCCGGTGTGGACGGCCCGAACGTCGTGCTGTAGGAGTTGTCGCTCATCGCGAACGCCTGTGCGTAGTTCCAGAGCGCCGTGACGGTGTTGCCGTCGTAATAGCCCATGACCTGGCCTCCGGGCTCGCCGTTCGGCCCGTTGCCGCGTCCGACCTTCTCGACGAATTGATCCATCAGGCCGTTGTCATAGGCCTTCTGCTCGTCGATGTAGGCGTGATCCTGGTCGGAGGTCTCGAACTGCGAGCGGTCGAGGCGGAACGGTTGCACCGAATTCGTGTTGTTGGGTGCGAGGAGACTCTCGCTGAGGCCGTTGACGCTCGGAGTGTCGGGCTTGGCGACGAAGCGCGGCTCTCCCTGTGGGTTCGCGGAGTCGGGATAGGTCGCGAAGTAGTGATCGAAGGAGACGTTCTCCTGGTAGATCACCACCAGGTGCTCGATCGGCGTCGTGGTCTGCGGGCCGTTGTGGTGGTCGGCGACTCCTGCGTGCGTCGTTGCTGCGAGCGCGGCAGCGGCCGCGGCGAGCGCGACCGGTACGAGCCAACGTGTCCTTCTCTGCATCTCTCCCCCAATAGAGTTGATGTTGACGCCGCCGATCCTCCACCGGTGTGCCGTTCACATGGGCAACGGCTCCGCGAACGGAAGGTGTCGGACCGGTTACACACAGCTCCGCGCCCGAACGAAGCGGGATCGCTACGTGGCCGTCGCCGTACGGCCGCCGCGTTCGGCGACCGCGCGGAGCCGCGCTGCGTGCTCGTCCGTGAGCTGCCCGCGCTTCAGTCGCCACGCCCAGTTGTTGCCCCCGACCTTCCCCGGCCGGTTCATGCGGCCCTCGCTGCCGAGGCCGAGCACGTCCTGCACCGGGACGATGGCGAGTGACGCCGGCGATCCCATCGCGAGCTCGATCAACTCCCAGTTCGGCTCGCGCGGGTCGAGCCCCGTCGCGCGGCGCTGGCGCGCCTTGAGCGCTGCGAACCAGCCGGCGACTGTGTCGGTGTCGTGCGTGCTCGTGTAGACGACGAGGTTCTCGCGGTGGTTCCGCAGCGCGTGTGGGTTGGAAGGCGCGCTGCGGAAGGCCCAAAGGAGCACGACCATGCCCGGGAGCCCGAGCTCGTCGCGCAGGTGTTGCACCGGGGGCGTGATCAGACCGAGGTCCTCGGCGATCAGCGGCAGCTCTCCAAGCGCCCCCTCGACAGCGTGGAAGAGCTCTGCGCCGGGTCCTCGTTTCCAGCTGCCGTGGCGGGCGGTCTTGTGGGATGCGGGGACCACCCAGTACGAGACGAAGCCGCGGAAATGATCGATGCGCGAGACGTCGACGAGCTCGAAGGTGCGGCGGAAGCGCTCGACCCACCAGCGGTAACCGGTCGACCGGTGGACAGGCCAGTCGTAAAGCGGGTTGCCCCAGTGCTGCCCGCTGGCGTTCAGCACGTCGGGCGGCGCCCCCGCCACCTCGCCCTTCGCAAACAGCTCCGGCCAGGCCGCGACGTCGGCGCCCACGTCGGAGACGTAGATCGGCACGTCGCCGATCAGGCGGACGCCGCGCTCGCGACCGTACGTGCGCAACGCGCTCCACTCCCGCTCGAAGCGCACCTGGTCGGCGATCGCCCCGGGGCCTGCGAAGTGCGCCCAGTGCGCCGACCAGTAAGGGTGGCGCGCGACGAACTCCTCCACCTCGTCGGCCGAGACCGCGGCCGTTGGAGCGGCGAGCAGCCTGGGCGAGCCCGCGAAGGCGGAGCTCGTACGATACGGCGAGCCGAACTCGTCGGGCGGTCCGAGCGGCAGCACCTGCCACCAGGATTGTCCTGCCGCCTCGAGCCAGTCGACGAAGCGGTACGCCTCGTCGCCGAGGCGACCGCCCGGAAGCGAGGTCGGGTGCAGGAAGACCCCGGATGAGCGCGGCAGCGTCACGACTGCCTGAACCGTACTAAGTGGTCGGGCCGGTGACGTTGCGCGGCTCGGGCCAGACCGCAAGTACGGTTTCAACTCCGCGTATTCTCGAAACGCGTCAGCGACGTGCCCCTTCCCAAGACACTCCACTCTCCGGCGCGCATCCAGATCCAAGGGGTGACGCCCCAGGTCGACTGTGGACGCTATGCGGTGAAACGCACCGTGGGCGAGCGCGTCGACGTGGCTGCGCGTGTCTTCCGCGACGGGCACGAGCTCCTCGGCGCCGCCGTGCGCTACAAGCCCGCCGGCGCGACCCGGTGGCTCGAGGCCGTGCTCGAGCCGCTCGGCAACGACGAGTGGGCCGGCTTCTTCGAGGTCGACCGGGTCGGCACATGGTGCTACCGCGTCGAGGCCTGGGTCGATCGTGTCGCGTCGTTCCAGCAGGAGCTGCGGCGCAAGGTCGACGCGGGCCAGAAGAACCTTGCGAGCGAGCTCTCCGAGGGTGCGGTGCTGCTCGGTGTCGAGCGGCTGACGGTCGATGCAGCGCTCGCTTCGCCTGCGGGCGACCGGGCGGAGAAGACGTGGTCGCCGACGTACGAGGTCGACGTCGACCGCGAGCTTGCGCGCTTCGGCTCCTGGTACGAGCTGTTCCCGCGTTCGTGGGGCGGATTCGACGGCGTGCGTGCGGTCCTGCCGCAGCTTGCCGAGCTCGGTTTCGACGTCGTCTATCTGCCGCCCGTGCACCCGATCGGTCACACGAACCGGAAGGGGCGCAACAACGCTCTCGCAGCGGGCCCGAACGACCCCGGGAGCCCTTGGGCGATCGGGTCGGAAGAAGGCGGGCACGACGCGATCGCCCCGGAGCTCGGCACCCTCGCCCAATTCGAGAAGCTCTGCGCCGCAGCGAAGAAGCACGGCCTCGAGATCGCGCTCGACTTCGCGATCCAGTGCTCGCCCGACCATCCGTGGCTGAAGCAGCACCCGGAGTGGTTCAACCGCCTGCCCGACGGCACGTTGAAGTACGCCGAGAACCCGCCGAAGCGCTATCAGGACATCTACAACGTCAACTTCGACTCCGAGGACTGGCGTGGTCTCTGGGAGGCGCTGCGCGACGTCGTTCTCACCTGGGTGAAGCGCGGGGTCACGGTGTTCCGCGTCGACAATCCGCACACGAAGCCCGTGCCGTTCTGGGAGTGGCTGATCGACGAGGTGCGGCGTGAGCACCCCGACGTGATCTTCCTCGCGGAGGCGTTCACACGTCCGGCGATGATGACGACGCTCGGCAAGGCCGGCTTCGCGCAGAGCTATACGTACTTCACGTGGAAGAACACGCGCTGGGAGCTGCTCGAGTTCGTCGCGCAGCTGCTCGAGTGGAAGGAGACGTACCGTCCGAACCTCTTTACGAACACGCCGGACATCCTCCACGACTACCTCGTCACCGGCGGCCGGCCGGCATTCGAAGCGCGGCTCGTGCTCGCCGCGACGCTGTCGCCGTCGTACGGCATCTACTCGGGTTTCGAGCAGTTCGAGAACGTGCCCGCGAAGCCCGGTTCCGAGGAGTACCTCGACTCGGAGAAGTACGAGGTGAAGCAGCGCTCACTCGACGGTCCGCTGCTGCCGCTCGTCGCGGCGCTGAACCGTGCGCGTCGCGACAACCCCTCGCTGCAGCAACTCGACAACATTACGTTCCTCGAGACCGAGAACGACGGCCTCTTTGCCTACCTCAAGCGGACCGGCGACAACACGGTGATCGTCGTCGTGAACCTCGATCCCTTCACGACCCGGGAAGGCGTGTGCATCCTGCCGGTCTCGACGGGCCTGCCGCCCGCGTACCGCGTCCACGACCTGCTCGCCGACGCGGCAGGGAAGGACGCCGACTGGACCTGGCACATCGGTCGCAACTACGTTCGTCTCGCACCCGGCCGGAGCCACGTGCTTAGGATCGGCGGATGAGAGTGACACGCTCATGAGCGAGCAGTGGTTCGAGCGCGACCCGCAGTGGTTCAAGCGCGCCGTCTTCTACGAGATCCACATCCGCGGTTTCTTCGACGGCAACGACGACGGCTCCGGCGACTTCCGCGGGCTGATCGACAAGCTCGACTACCTCCAGTGGCTCGGCGTCGACTGCATCTGGTTGCTCCCGATGTACCCGTCGCCGCTCCGGGACGGCGGCTACGACATCTCCGACTTCTTCACGACGCATCCCGACTACGGCACCGTCGAGGACTTCAAGGAGTTCGTCGACCAGGCGCATCAGCGCGGCATCCGCGTGATCGCGGACCTCGTGATGAACCACACGTCGGCGGAGCATCCGTGGTTCCAGGAGTCGCGCACCGACCCGTCCGGGCCGAAAGGCGACTGGTACGTCTGGTCGGACACCGACGAGCTGTACCGCGACGCGCGCATCATCTTCATCGACAGCGAGCCGTCCAACTGGACGTTCGACCCGGTGCGCGGTCAGTACTACTGGCATCGCTTCTTCCATCACCAACCGGACCTCAACTTCGAGAACCCGGACGTGCAGGAAGCGATGCTCAACGTGCTGCGTTTCTGGCTCGACCTCGGCATCGACGGGTTCCGGCTTGACGCTGTGCCGTATCTCTACGAGGAGGACGGCACGAATTGCGAGAACCTGCCGCGCACGCACGAGTACCTCAAGCGCGTACGCGCGGAGGTCGACGCTCGCTACCCAGACCGTGTCCTGCTCGCCGAGGCCAACATGTGGCCCGAGGACGTCGTCGAGTACTTCGGCGAAGGCGACGGGGACGAGTGCCACATGGCGTTCCACTTCCCCGTCATGCCCCGCATGTTCATGGCCGTCCGGCGTGAGGATGCGACGCCGATGTACGAGATCCTCGACCGCACACCGCCGATCCCCGTGAACGCGCAGTGGGGCCTCTTCTTGCGCAACCACGACGAGCTGACCCTCGAGATGGTCACCGACGAGGAGCGCGACTACATGTACGAGGAGTACGCCAAGGATCCCCGGATGAAGATCAACCTCGGCATCCGCCGCCGCCTCGCGCCGCTGCTCGAGGGCGGCAGGGACGAGATCGAGCTGATGCACGCGATTCTCTTCTCGCTGCCGGGCTCGCCGGTCATCTACTACGGGGACGAGATCGGCATGGGAGACAACGTCTACCTCGGCGACCGCGACGGAGTTCGCACCCCGATGCAGTGGACGGGCGACCGCAACGCCGGTTTCTCGCGCGCCGATTGGGCGCAGCTGTACCTCCAGCCGCTGATGGACCCCGTCTACGGCTACCAGTCGGTCAACATCGAGGCGCAGCTGCGCACGCCCACGTCGCTGCTGCGCTGGCTGCACCGCTTCATCGCGCTACGCAAGGAGCATCCGGTGTTCGGGCTCGGCACGTACGAGGCGCTTCGCTCCGAGAACCCGCGGATCTTCGCGCACGTCCGGCGCTGGGAGGAGGACGTCGTCCTCTGCGTGCACAACCTCGCCCAGTCGGCGCAGGCGGTCGAGCTCGACCTGTCGGCGTTCGCCGGCCTGGTCCCCGAGGAGATGCTCGGGCGAACGCGGTTTCCGGCGATCGGCGAGCTGCCCTACCTGCTGACGTTCGCGCCGCGAGGGTTCTTTTGGTTCCAGTTGAGGAAGGAACAGTGAGCTTGGACGAGCAGGCTCTCATCGAGTACGTCACGCAGCAGCGCTGGTACGGGGCGAAGTCGCGCGCCGTCATGCACGCGTTGGTGCTCGACTCGGTCGTTCTGCGGACGACGGAGCCGCAGTTCGCGCTGGCGCTCGTCGAGCTGACCTACGAGTCCGGCGCGCATGACATCTACCAGCTGCTCTACGCACTCCTGGACGGCGAGCTCTCACTCGACGGCCTCGACGTGCCGCAGCTCGCGCGCGAGCTCGTGAGCGCGATGCGCTCTGGTCTGACTCTGCACGGCGCCGAGGGCATCGTCGAGTTCCGCCCGGTCGATGGGTTCGCGGGGCTTGGACGCGAGCTGAGCGCCGCGCGTGCGATCACCGCGGAGCAGTCGAACACGTCGATCGTCTTCGACGACGAATTGATCCTCAAGGCATTCCGCAGGCTCGAGGCCGGCATCAACCCGGAGCTCGAGATCCTGCGCTTCCTCACCGAGCATGGGTTCGCGAACATCGCGCAACTCGGCGGCTGGTATCAGTACTCCGGCGGCCCGATCAGCGCGACGCTCGGGATCGTGCAGGAGTTCGTCGCCGGCGCGATCGACGGTTGGGATCTCGCGGTCGACGAGCTCTGCAGCGTCCCCGACGCGTTCCTCGACCGCCTGCGTCGCCTCGGCGAGGTGACCGGCGACATGCACACGATGCTCGCCTGCGACGAGACCGATCCGGCGTTCGCCCCGGAGACGCCGAGCGTCGAGGCGCTCGGCCTCCTCACCGCGACGGTCGACGAGGAGATCGGGCGGATGTTCGTCGACCTGCCGGAGGACGACGAGCGGCTCGCTCCGATTCTCGGCCGCGGCGAAGAGGTGCGCGAGCAGCTCCGTCTGTTGGCACACGGCGGCTCGGCCGGCAGGTCGATTCGCACGCACGGGGACTACCACCTCGGGCAGACGCTCTGGGCCGGCGACGACTGGGTGATCATCGACTTCGAAGGTGAGCCCGCCCGCTCGCTTGCCGAACGCCGCCGGAAGCGCTCGCCGCTCCGCGACGTCGCCGGGATGCTGCGCTCGTTCGCCTACGCGGCCACCGTCGTCTCGCTCGTCCGCGGCGTCGACGTGCCGGCCGGCTGGGAGGAGCGGGCGCGGGAGCAGTTCCTCGCCGGCTACTACGAGACCGTCGACTCGAGCCTGCTGCCGCCGGGGCAGGTCGCGTGCGAGCGGCTGCTCGCCGTGTACGAGCTCGAGAAGGCGGTCTACGAGCTGCGCTACGAGCTCGACAATCGGCCCGAGTGGGTCGGGATCCCGGTCGCCGGTGTCCTGCGCCTGATCGATCACGTCAATGCCCTGCCGTGATCGAGCTCGGTGCGAATCCCCACGGCACACTCGGCGCCCATGAGACGAAGGGCGGCGTCGTCGTGCGCGCGTACCGCCCTGAGGCGCAGGCGGTGCGCGTGCAGCAGGCCGGCGGTGCGGTCGAGGCCAAGCTGAAGGATCCGTCGGGGCTGTGGGAGGCACTGCTGCCGCAGGCCAGGCTTCCCCTCGTCTACGAGCTCGAAGTCGACTATCCGGACGGGAGCACGTTCACCGTGCGCGACCCGTACGCGTTCCTGCCGACGCTCGGGGACATCGACATCCATCTTGCGATGGAAGGCCGCCACGAGGAGCTTTACGAGAAGCTCGGCGCGCACGTACGCGAGATCGACGGCGCCGTCGGCACGGCGTTTGCCGTCTGGGCGCCGAACGCACGCTCGGTGGCGGTCGTCGGCGACTTCAACTCGTGGGACGGTCGCCTGCACCCGATGCGCTCGCTCGGTTCCTCCGGCATCTGGGAGCTGTTCGTACCCGGTGTCGTCGAAGGCGCGGCGTACAAGTTCGAGATCCGTACGCAGGAGGGGCGCCTGCGGATCAAGGCCGACCCGCTCGCGTTCCACACGGAGGTTCCGCCCGACACCGCCTCGATCGTCTGGCGCCCGCAGCACGAGTGGGCGGACGAGGAATGGATCGCCGAGCGCCGGCGCACCGACACGCTGCGCGCGCCGGTCTCGATCTACGAGGTGCACCTCGGCTCGTGGCGGCGTAACCCGCTCGAGGACAACCGGCCGCTCACATATCTCGAGCTGGCGGACGAGCTCGGCGACTACGTCGAGGACCTCGGCTTCACGCACGTCGAGCTGATGCCCGTGATGGAGCATCCATTCGCCGGGTCATGGGGCTACCAGGTAACCGGGTACTTCGCGCCGACCTCGCGCTTCGGTACACCGGACGACTTCCGCACGTTCGTCGACCGCCTGCACGCGCGCGGCATCGGCGTGATCCTCGACTGGGTGCCGGCACACTTCCCGCGCGACGACTGGGCGCTCGCGCTCTTCGACGGCACGCACCTCTACGAGCACGCCGATCCACGCCGCGGATCCCATCCCGACTGGGGCACGCTCGTGTTCAACTTCGGACGCAGTGAGGTGAAGAACTTCCTGTTGTCGAACGCGCTCTACTGGGTCAAGGAGCACCACGCCGACGGCATTCGCGTCGACGCCGTCGCATCGATGCTCTACCTCGACTATTCGCGGAAGGCGGGCGAGTGGGTGCCGAACGAGTTCGGCGGCCGCGAGGATCTCGACGCTGTCGAGTTCCTCAAGGAGACGAACATCGCGCTCTTCGCGAGCGAGCCCGGCGTCATCTCGGCCGCCGAGGAGTCGACCGCGTGGCCGGGCGTCTCGAGGCCCACCTACGCCGGCGGGCTCGGCTTCGGGTTCAAGTGGAACATGGGTTGGATGCACGACACCTTGACGTACTTCCAGAAGGATCCGGTGTACCGCAGCTTCCACCACCACACGCTGACGTTCTCGATGATGTACGCGTTCAGCGAGAACTTCATCCTGCCGCTCTCGCACGACGAAGTCGTGCACGGGAAGCGCTCGCTGCTCGACAAGATGCCGGGCGACCGCTGGCAGAAGTTCGCCAATCTCCGCTTGTTGTACGCGTACATGTGGGCGCATCCCGGCAAGAAGCTGCTGTTCATGGGTTGCGAGCTCGGCGAGTGGGAGGAGTGGAACCACGACGGCTCGCTGCACTGGAACCTGCTCGAATACGCCGACCACTCCGGCATCCAGTCGCTCGTGCGCGACCTCAACCGCACCTACCGCGCGACGCCCGCGCTGTGGGAGGTCGACTTCGAGCCGGCCGGGTTCCGCTGGCTCGAGGCGAACGATGTGGCGAACAACGTCGTCGCGTTCGCCCGCATCGGCGACTCCGGCGAGCCGCCGCTCGTCTGCGTGCTGAATCTCTCGCCCGTTCCGCGCTACGACTACCGCCTGGGCATGCCGCTGTGCTGTCGCTGGCGCGAGGTGCTCAACACCGACGCGACGGACTACGGCGGCTCGGGCGTCGGCAATCTCGGCGGCGTCGAGGCCGAAGCCGTGGCGTGGCACGACCAGCCCTTCTCCGCGCTCGTCACGCTGCCGCCGCTCGGCGCTGTTTGGTTCGTCCCCGAATAGGCCGGCCCACGTATCGTCCGCGTCGTGTTCACGACGCGCCCCGAGCTCCGCGGCACCTTCGGCATGGTCGCCTCGACGCACTGGCTCGCCTCAGCGGCCGGAATGGCGGTGCTCGAGCAGGGCGGCAACGCGTTCGATGCCGCCGTCGCGGCAGGCTTCACGCTGCAGGTCGTCGAGCCGCACCTGAACGGTCCCGGCGGCGACCTGCCGGCGCTGCTCTGGCCGGCCGGCGGCAAGCCGGTCGTCCTCTGCGCGCAAGGCCCGGCTCCGCGTGCCGCGACGATCGAGCGCTACCGCCACGAGCTCGGCCTCTCGCTCGTCCCCGGCACGGGCCCGCTCTCCGCCGTCGTGCCGGGTGCGTTCGGCGGCTGGCTCGCGCTGCTCCGCGACCACGGGACGTTGGCACTGCGCGACGTGCTCCGGTTCGCGATCGGCTACGCCGAGACTGGGTTTCCCATGATCCCGCAGATTGCCGGAGCGATTCGCAACGTCGAAGCGCTGTTCCGCGACGAGTGGACGACGTCGGCGGTGGTCTACCTCCCCGTGCCGCAGCCCGGGACGCTGCACCGCAACCCTCAACTGGCCGCGACGTACCGCCGCATCGTCGAGGAGGCGGAAGCGCAGACGTCCGACCGCGATGGGCAGATCGCCGCTGCGCACGACGCCTGGTACCGCGGCTTCGTCGCCGACGCGATCCTCGCGTTCCAGGAGCTCGAGTGGATGGACAGCTCCGGCGAGCGCCACGGCGGCCTACTCGCAGCAGAGGACCTGGCGAGCTGGGCGCCGTCGTACGAGCAGCCGCTCGCGGTCGACTATCACGGCGTCACTGTGCTCAAGGCGGGCCCGTGGAGCCAGGCGCCCGTGTTCCTCCAGCAGCTGCGCCTGCTCGAGGGCTTCGACCTCGCGGCGATGGGTCACGCGAGCGCGGCGTATGTCCACACCGTCACCGAGTGCGCGAAGCTCGCCTTCGCCGACCGCGAGGCCTGGTACGGCGATCCCGACTTCTACGACGTCCCGGTCGAGTCGCTGCTCTCGCGGGCTTACGCAGACGAGCGGCGCGGGCTCGTCGGCCAGACGTCGTCCGGCGAGCTCCGGCCGGGCTCACCCGACGGCCGCGAGCCGCGCCTACCGACTCCGCTCGAAGGCAGCGTGCCGCTTGCGCCGGGCGTCGGCGAGCCCACGCGTGGCGACACGGTGCACCTCGACGTCGTCGACCGGTGGGGGAACATGATCGCGGCGACGCCGAGCGGCGGCTGGCTCTGGGGTGCGCCCGTGATTCCCGAGCTCGGCTTCTGCCTCGGCACGCGCGCACAGATGTTCTGGCTCGAGGAGGGCCTGCCGAACTCGCTCGAGCCGGGGAAGCGGCCACGCACGACGCTCTCGCCGACGCTCGTCGGCCGCGACGGCGAGCCCTATCTCGCGCTCGGCACACCGGGCGGCGACCAGCAGGACCAGTGGACGCTGCAGGTGCTGCTCGGCCATCTGCACTTCGGCCTCGACCTGCAGGCGGCGATCGACGCGCCGAACCATCACACGGAAGCGTTCCCGAGCTCGTTCTATCCGCGCGAGACGCGGGTGCGGCACGTCGCGGTCGAGGAGCGCGCCGGCGCCGAGACTCTGGCCGGCCTGCGCGAGCGCGGACACGAGGTCGAGGTGTCCGACGCGTGGTCGCTCGGCCGCGTGAGCGCCGTGGGCCGTGAGCCCGACGGGCAGCTCAAGGCGGGCGCAAATCCGCGCGGCATGCAGGGCTACGCGGCCGGACGCTGAGGATTGACCCACCCGGGCGCGGGTACGTCACTCGGGTGTCGGGCGGGGGAGAGCGACCGTTGAGGCGTGCATTCGGCGCGGTCCCGGTCGACGAGCGCAACGTCGAGTTGCGGGTGTGGGCACCGAGCGTCCGTGCGCTCGCGGTCGACGTGGCGCGCGGCCGCGTTGGGCTCGATTCCGTCGGTGGCGGTGTCTGGGAGTGTCGCGTGGCCGCCGGAGCCGGTGACGAGTACAGGCTTGTTGTCGACGGCGGGGAGACGTATCCCGACCCGTGCTCGCGCGCGCAGCCGTACGGCGTGCGCGGCCCGTCGGCGGTCGTCGACACTGGCGCGTTCACCTGGACCGACGGCGGCTGGCAGGGTGTTGCGCTCGACGACCTCGTCATCTACGAGCTCCACGTCGGCACGTTCACGGACGAGGGAACGTTCGACGCCGTGATCCCGCGTCTGCGAGGCCTGCGCGCGCTCGGCGTGACTGCGATCGAGCTGATGCCCGTGGCGACCTTCGCGGGCGAGCGTGGTTGGGGATACGACGGTCTCTACCTCTCGGCTCCGCACAGCGCGTACGGCGGTCCCGACGGGCTCGCGCGTCTCGTCGACGCAGCGCATGCGGAAGGTCTCGCTGTGCTGCTCGACGTCGTCTACAACCACGTCGGCCCCGGCAACGAGGCACTGCGTGCGTTCGCGCCGTACATCACGGGCCGGCACGACACCGTCTGGGGCGACGCGCTCGACTACGAGCAGGCCGGCGTGCGCGAGTGGGCGATCCAGAACGCCGAGCTCTGGGTTCGGGACTACCACGTCGACGGTCTTCGACTCGATGCGGTGCACACGATCCTGGACGAGTCTCCGCTGCACATCTGCGCAGAGCTCGCCGCACGTGTCCGCGATGCGCACCCGCGCGCCCTCGTCATCTCGGAGATGGAGGTCGACGACTGGCGGCCGATCGAGGAGTGGGGGCACGACGCACAGTGGGCCGACCGGGCCCATCACGAGTTGCACGTCCTGCTCAGCGGCGAGCACGACGGCTACTACGAGGGGTACGGCTCGGTCGAGCGGCTCGCGGAGGCGCTGCGGGGAGACGGGCACGACCCGCGCCGGCTCGTCGTCAACGCGCAGAATCACGACCAGGTGGGCAACCGCGCGACCGGCGACCGTCTACCGCCTGACGCGTTGCGCGTCGCTGCTGCGGTGGTGCTCTTCTCGGCGTCCACGCCACTCCTCTTCATGGGCGAGGAGTCGTTCGAGCCTCAGCCGTTCCAGTTCTTCACCGACCACATCGACCCGGCGATCGCCGAGGCGACGCGCGAGGGCCGCAGGCGGGAGTTCGCAGCGTTCACGTCGTTCGGCGAGGAGGTGCCCGACCCGGAGTCGGCCGAGACGTTCCTGCGGTCGAAGCTCTCGCAGCGTGAGCCGGACGCGTTCTATCGCGACCTGCTCGCGCTCCGCCGGGAGCTGCCCGGAGACCTCTCGGTGGAGGCCGACGAGGACGCGAAGACGCTACGAATGCGCCGCGGCGGGGTCGAGCTCGTCGCAGACTTCGTCGCCAAGCAGGTACACATTCTCCGCTGATGGACGTCTGGCCCGGCAATCCGTTTCCCCTCGGCCCGATCTGGGACGGCCGGGGAACGAACTTCGCGCTCTTCTCGGAGAACGCTGAGCGGGTCGAGCTGTGCCTCTTCGACCCCGAGGATCGCGAGGTGCGGGTCGAGCTGACCGAGCAAACGGCGTTCAACTGGCACTGCTACATCCCGGGGTGCGGGCCCGGCCAGCGCTACGGCTACCGCGTCTACGGTCCGTACGACCCCGCGACCGGGCACCGGTTCAACCCGAGCAAGCTCCTCATCGATCCGTACGCCAAGGCGATCGAGGGGTCGATTCGGTGGGATCGCGCCAACGTGCTGCCGTACGTGCCGAGCGGCGACGAGGACGCCGATCTCGAGCCGGACCACGAGGACGACGCCCCGGCGATCCCCAAGTGCGTCGTGATCGATCCGGGGTTCGACTGGGAGGACGACCGCCTACCCGCACATCCCTGGTCGGAGACCGTCATCTACGAGGCGCACGTGAAGGGCTTGACGAAGCTGCATCCCGACGTGCGCGAGGACCTGCGCGGCACGTACGCGGGTCTCGCGTCGGAGCCCGCGCTCGAGTACTTCAACCGACTCGGCGTCACGGCAGTCGAGATCCTGCCGATTCATCACATCGCCGACGAGAGCTTTCTGCACGAGCGAGGGCTCACGAACTACTGGGGCTACTCGTCGATCGGCTATCTCGCGCCCCATGCGCTCTATGCGGCGACGGGAACGCACGGCGAGCAGGTGCGCGAGTTCAAGGGAATGGTCAAGGCGCTGCACAAAGCGGGCATCGAGGTGATCCTCGACGTCGTCTACAACCACACCGCCGAAGGCAACCACCTCGGGCCGATGCTCTCGTTCAAGGGCGTCGACAACACGAGCTACTACCGGCTGATGCCGGACGCGCCACGCTTCTACCAGGACTTCACGGGAACCGGTAACTCGTTGAACCCCGTGCATCCATCGGTGCTGCGCCTGATCATGGACTCGCTGCGCTACTTCGTGATCGACTGCCACATCGACGGGTTCCGCTTCGATCTCGCGTCGGCGCTCGCGCGCGAGTTCTACGAGGTCGATCGTCTCTCGGCGTTCTTCGACACGATCCACCAGGATCCGGTGCTCTCGCAGGTCAAGCTGATCGCCGAGCCGTGGGACGTCGGGCCCGGCGGCTATCAGGTCGGGAACTTCCCCGTGCTCTGGGCCGAATGGAACGGCATCTACCGCGACACGCTCCGCGACTTCTGGCGCGGCCAGGCGAACATCGCGGACTTCGCCTTCCGGTTCACCGGGTCGAGCGACCTCTATCAAGGCGACGGCCGAACGCCGTCCGCATCGATCAACTTCGTCACCGCCCACGACGGCTTCACGCTGCGAGACCTGGTCTCGTACAACGAGAAGCACAACGAGGCGAACGGCGAGGAGAACAAGGACGGAACCGACGACAACCGCTCGTGGAACTGCGGTGTCGAAGGGCCGACCGACGACCCGGTCGTGAACGCCTTGCGGGCGCGGCAGCAACGGAACTTCCTGACGACGCTGCTGCTGTCGCAGGGCGTGCCGATGCTCCTCGGGGGCGACGAGTCTGGACGTTCGCAGCACGGCAACAACAACGCCTGGTGCCAGGACAACGAGCTGTCGTGGTTCGACTGGTCGAGCAGCGATCACGAGCTGCAGGCGTTCACGGAGCAGCTGATCCGTCTTCGCCGCGAACACCCGGTGTTCCGGCGCGCAGCCTTTCTCACCGGACGCGACATGCGCGACTCGGGACTGCCCGACGTGTGGTGGTTCCGTCCCGACGGGCGCCGGATGACGCACAAGGACTGGCAGCGTCAGGATGCGCGCACGCTCGGCGTCTTCCTCAACGGGCAGGAGATTCCGACGCGCACGCCGCACGGCGAGGAGATCGTCGACGACTCGTTCCTGCTGCTCTTCAACGCGCACTTCGAGCCGGTGACGTTCACGCTGCCGACCCGGCGGTTCGGGGGCCGCTGGATTCGCGAGCTCTCGACGGGCGAGGGCGTGCCCGAAGGCCCGATTGCCGGCCGGGCGGAGGTCGTCGTGGAGGATCGGGCCCTCGTG
>Ga0265314_10001948_pt1 | contig 21999 bp, 26 predicted proteins | sample 4126metaG_FD_203106 | JGI IMG/M metagenome (GOLD analysis project Ga0265314, IMG submission 203106) | Rhizosphere microbial communities from Carex aquatilis grown in University of Washington, Seatle, WA, United States - 4-1-26 metaG | ecosystem: Host-associated > Plants > Roots > Rhizosphere >... | reverse complement strand
TTGAATTCCCGTCCGAATCTCTGCCTGATCCGCTCAGGGTTGACCTTGTTTCGTTCCTTGCCCATCTGACACCTCCAAGTGTATTGTGCATCCACTTAAATGTGTCCGAAAGGACCGGGTCAATTCAGCTTCGCTTTCCCTTCTGCCGATCCTTCACTCCACGATCTGATACGGCTCCATGGCCACTCGTTCGACCCGATCACCGAGCATGACCACCTCGCCTTCCCTTCTGCTGTCACCCGTTTCGCTGAATTCGAAGCGGTAGGTGCGGCGCAAGATGCGGCGTCCGTTGTTGTCGCGCGCCAGCCCCAGCCTGGTGCTGGCGACGGTGTCATCGAGGAATTGCACGTTCATCCTGCTGCAGGTCTGCCTGCCTGCTTCGCGCGCGATCTCGAGGATGCGGATGCTCTGCAGCCAGAACCAGCCGCCTGCGCCCAATACCGCCAATATCATCAAGCTTGCTAAGTCCACGATGGTCCCTGTTGTGTCTGGTTGGTTATCGAGCTGAATGAGACAGTTTCGTATCACGATCATAAGATCGAAGCATCTTTTCCATCCCGCTCCGCTATCATCATTAAAGGTATTGTGGTTTTGGCCGATATATTCAAAGGGCACCGAAGCCCGGCGCACACCATTATGATCGGGACGCACCCTGCAACCCTATTTTAGGACGAGAAATATGTCATTCAAGATAAAGATGCTGGCCATTGTATTGCTATCCCAAGTCATGATCGCGACCTTGGCCATGTATTCCGGCCCGTCTTTGCTGGGATGGTCGATATGTATCGCGGGTGCGCTCGTGTCTCTGGGTGTGCTCTATCTGCACATCCACTTCAATTTCCTCTCGCCGATGCGGGGACTCGCCAACTCGATCCAGCAAGTCAAGATGGAAGGCAATCTGGCTCTGCGCCTGACGAACCATGATGGAGCCACCCATGGGGCCGCCCATACGTTCAATGAGTTGATGGACAACTTCCAGAGCATCGTGGGCAAGGTAATGTTCAATTCGAACCAGGTCGCCGAGTCTGCACGGTCGCTCAACAAGATGTCGCAGCAGGTTACAGAGGGATCGCAGGCGCAACAAGAAGCAGCCGAGGCAGCCAGCGCTGCGATCGAAGAGATGATCGCCAACATGCAGCACATCGCCGACAATGCCAGACTGGCCACCAGCAGCGCCAGTGAGTCACGCGAACTCTCCAGCAGTGGTGCGACTATCGCAAAGCACGCCGCCAGCGAGATCGAACGAATCGCCCAGGCTTTCGAGGAATCCGCTTCATCCATCATTCACCTGGGTGAGCGCACGCAAAAGATCAATGGCATCGCCAGCGACATCAGGGGTATTGCCGAACAAACCAATCTGCTGGCGCTCAACGCAGCCATCGAGGCTGCACGTGCAGGTGAAGCCGGGCGTGGATTCGCAGTCGTCGCCGACGAGGTCAGGAAACTCGCCGAGCGGACATCGACGGCGACCAAGGAGATCGGCACTGTGATCTCCGGGATACAGGAAGAAACGACCTCGACCATCGGCAAGGTCCGCTCCGGCACCTCTTTGGCTCATGAGGGCGCCAATCTTGCACGGCAGGCGGCCGACGCACTCTCGCAGATCAATCACAGCTCGCAGGAAGTGCTGGATGAATCCGCCGCCATCTCTGCCGCGATCACGCAGCAAAGCGTAGCCAACGAACTCGTGGGCAAGAAGATGCACCGCATCCTGGAGCTGGTCGAGACCAATTCACAGATCATGGCGAAGATGCTGGAACAGTCCACCCATCTCGACCATCTGGCAGTGAACCTGAAAGAGATCGACAATGTTTTCAAGATAGGCGATTCCGGCACCAAGGGGCTTGATACACACGGTAAGGTGCCAGCTGTCGTGCAGGCTGCTGCACGCAGTATTGAAAAGATTCTGGAACAGGCGATCGCATCCGGCCGGATCAAGGAAGCCGATCTCTTCGATGAGAACTATCAGCGTATCCCCAATGTCGAGCCGCCAAAGTTCCACACGCGTTTCGACAAACTGACTGACGAGTTATTCCCCCGCATCCAGGAACCCATACTCGAACAACATCCCGAGTATGTCTATGCAGGCGCGGTGGACAGGAATGGCTACTTCCCCACCCACAACAAGAAGTTCGCCGCCGAACCCACCGGCGACCTCAAGGTGGACGTGCTGCGCTCGCGCAGTAAACGCATCTTCAACGATCCGGTCGGGAAACGCTGCGGCGCTCACGATCAGCCGTTCCTGATCCAGACCTATCGCCGCGACACTGGCGAGGTGGTGCACGATATCTCGACCCCGATCTATATCAACGGCAAGCGCTGGGGCGGATTCAGGATCGGCTATAAGGCATAACGCCGCACAGGGATCGACTGCACAGGTGCGGATCGTTTTTCGCTAGACTGTGCGCTTGTGCGACTTCCCCCTCTCATCTGACGATCCATGACTACGCTCATCGCCCTGCTACGCGGCATCAATGTCGGCGGCAACAACAAGCTGCCGATGAAGGAACTCTCCGCGCAGCTGGAGGGGATGGGGGTGCGCAGGGTGCAGACTTACATCCAGAGCGGGAACGTGGTGTTCGACTGCGACGCGAAGGACAAGGCGAAGCTGGCCGCGAAGATCACGGCGGAGATCAGGGCGCAGCATGGCTTTGCGCCGCACGTCCAGTTGCTGGAAGCAGCAGAGCTGAAGAAGGCGATGGCGGGCAACCCGTACCCGGAAGCGGAGGCAGCGCCGAAGACCTTGCACCTGTTCTTTCTGGATGAGGTGCCGCCGCAGCCGGATCTGAAGGTGCTGGATACCCTCAAGGCAGGTAGCGAGCGCTACAAGCTGGCGGGCAAGGTGTTCTATCTGCATGCACCGGACGGTGTCGGCGATTCAAAGCTCGCCGCGCGGGCGGAGAAGTTGCTGGGAGTGGCGGCCACTGCGCGCAACTGGAACACAGTGTGCAAGCTGGCGGAGATGGCCGCCTGAGACTCTGCCGTTAGAGGCTTTGCCGTCTTCCGGCTTTCATCGCGACTTGCCAGCAGGTCTGCAGATCCGATTCGATCTTGCCGACCACCTGGGCATCCAGTTTGCCGCTGGCGGCCTGTTCCCTGAGGTTGTCCATGATCTGCTCGGGCGGGAGCGAATCGCGATAGGGGCGGCGCTGTGCCAGCGCCTGGAACACATCGGCGACTTCGATGATGCGCGCCTCGATCGACAGGCTATCCCTGTTGATGTGATAGGGATAGCCGCTTCCGTCCACCCGCTCATGATGCTGCGCCGCCCATTGCGTTATCCGTTCCAGCCCGGTGATGTTCTTGAGGATGTTGAAGGTGTCGAAACTGTGGCGACGCATGGTGACGCCCTCCGATTCGCTGAGCCTGCCGGGTTTATCCAGCAGTTCGTCGGGGATGCGCAGTTTGCCGATATCGTGCAGCAGTCCGGCCAGCTCCAGCATCTCGCAGTTCTCCTCTGCCAGGCCTAACTTCTGTCCGAGGAAGCGCGACAGGTTGGCCACGCCATCCGAGTGCTCCTTGGTGAAGGTGCTCTTGGCGTCGACGATGCGCGAGAACACGCTGACCAGTCCGCGCAGTTCTTCGAAGCTCATCTGCTGCATCCCGGTCTCGGACAGCCATGTCGAGACGTAGCCGTTGATGTTGTCGGCCTCAAGCGAGAACCAGAAGGCTTCGGAATAAGACACGTCCATGAAGGCATCGACCAGTTCCGGGCAGAACCAATCACCGCTCTTGCCGGCGATGGTCTCGCGGATCGCTTCCTTGCCGAGCAGGATGTCGGTGCCCTCGACAAGATATTTGAGGGTAAGGATGTCGACGCGGTCCACCATGTAGATGCAATTGGCGTTGAGCTTCACCTGCTCGGGCAGGTCCAGCGACTCGAGTTCTTTCCAGTGAGTGTGGTGATGCAGGATGATCGGGGCAAAGTGCCGCAGCATGGGCGACGACGACATCAGCTCTGCACCCAGTCGGCAATGTTCGCTCTCTTCCTCCCATTGCAGCTGCGCCAGCTTGGCATGCACCGCCGTCTTGGAGACGCCGCAGTCATGCATGATCGCCGCCTGGAACATCTCATCGAGCTGCGTCTTGCTCCAGCCCAGTCGCTTGCCGCATTCGGCGGCCATGTAGGCCACCCGTTTGCCGTGATGGATGTGGGTCACACCGACCAGGTCGAGCGCATCGGACAGGGAGTAGATCGCTTCGTGCAGATTGATGAGATAGCCGGACACGGTGTTTCCTCGTGGTTTTACAGGTGAAGTATAGCCAAAGCACCCGGGTTTGAATGATTTTTATGGCGGGTTCGGGACGGACAATGTCCCATAACGACCTTGTTGGGCGTATCTGTTTTTATCGCCGTTGCAGGGGCATACAATGGGCCGCACGGTGGACGGTGTTTTCTACCGTCCGTTATGTTCTTTCCCTTCAATGAAAGAGACGATCATGAACACTGCCGACATGATGATCTATGTGCATCCGGATCTGGATGAGTCAAAGAGGGTGGAGCTGGAGAGGAACCTGATGGGACGCATCGGTGTGGATTGCGCCGAGTTCGAACATCGTGCACACCCGCATTCGCTGATGGTGAAGTACGACCCGGATGCGGTCAGGGGCGTGGATATCCTGCAGATGGTGCGCCGACTGGATCCGCGAGCCTCGATGGTGGGTATGTGAAGATGCCCGATCTCACTTGCCCGGCTGTGGTGGCTGCTCGGTCGGTGTTACCGGCTGGCTGAGAGTCGCCGGCACCGGGGCAGGCGCTTCTTCCCTGCGCTGTTGTGTCGCCGGTGGGGCAACGACCACCGGACTGGTGGCGGGCGATGTATATGTATTGGCGACCGGCGATGCCTCAACGGCCGATGCCGCGACGGACATTCTGCGCGGTAATGGCCTGACAGGGGATGACGCGACAGTTCCGAATGTCTGCGGCGGTTGCGGCGCGCTCTTAGGAACGATCTCCGGTTTGGTGATCCCGGTTTGAGCCGGTGCTGCGGGTGTGCTTGCGATTACCGGGATGGCGGGAGGTTGCACGATGAGATCAGGTTTGTTGGGCAGCACGCCCTCCGGCGCCCTGACGCTCACAGGTTGTACCGCCGCTCCGGATGGCTGCGGCGTGAGCCATCCCTGCCAAGTGGCGACCTCCAGTACTACTGCCGCCAACGCCATCCACCACAGGGCTCGGCGAAAACCGTCATGCTTGCGAACGATGCGCACCTTGGCCTTGCCGAAGATCGTATGAACGATCTGCGCTTCGCCGATCTCGCGCGAATAGCTCACTTTCGATTGACCGCCGGTATCCAGCAATTGGCCATTCGGGATATCGAGCTGACCGATCTCTTGTTTCATTGATCCTGCTCCCTGAATAAGGCGACCCGACGGCAGCATGATAGCAAGATTTGCTGGCACGGCGGCCGGGGAGCTATTGGTCACATCGTACACCCTACACAAGCCTTCCCGTTTTGAGATATTGTCCGCCTGTAGATTCTGGAGGCAAAAATGGGCAACACCGGCTGGATCGACCGTAATGAATATCCGTTCGTATCGCATCATTTCCAGACACAGGCTGGCAAACTGCATTATGTCGATGTCGGCGAAGGACAACCGGTCGTGATGCTGCACGGCAACCCGACCTGGTCTTTCCTGTACCGCAAGCTCATCAAACAGCTCAGCCCGAACTATCGTTGTATCGCCCCGGACTATCTCGGATTCGGCCTGTCCGATAAGCCCGCAGATTGGCCTTATCTGCCGGAGGATCATGCGAATAACCTGGAGGCTCTCATCGGTCACCTCGGACTGAAGAACATCACGTTGGTGGTGGGCGATTGGGGCGGGCCCATTGGCATGCACTATGCGGTGACACATCCTGAAAACGTCGCGCGCTTCGTCGTGACGAACACCTGGGCCTGGCCTGTGAACCGCGATTTCCACTTTGTCGCGTTCAGTGCCTTCATGGGTGGCCCTCTCGGTCGCCTGCTGATCAGATATTTCAATTTCTTCGTCAGTCCGTTCATGCGCGCCGCATTCGGCGACAAAAACAAACTGAGCGACCACGCACTCAGCCACTACCAGGCCGCCCTGCCCACGGCAGCATCGCGCAAAGGCTGCTATGTATTCCCGAAGCAGATCATCGCTTCCACGTCCTGGCTGGAACAGTTATGGAGCAAGTTCAGCGTATTGAAGGATAAGCCGGCCTTGTTCGTATGGGGCATGAAGGATGTCGCGTTCCGCGAGCAAGAGTTGAAACGATGGCAGCGGGTCTTGCCGAATTCGCTGACGCTGCGCCTGAATTCGGTGGGACATTTTGTCGCGGAAGAAGCGCCGCAGGAACTGGGGGATGCGGTGGAGGCTTTCCTCGAACATGAGCTCACGCAGGGGCAACCACCGACAGGAGTAGCAACATGAAACAACGCGTATTGATCCTGGGCTATGGTGAGATGGGGCATGCCATGGAATATCTGCTGACAGAGCGGCACGATGTACGCATCTGGAACATGGGCACTGTGGTGAAAGGCCGTCACGCGACTCTTGAAGAAGAAGTGGCCGAGGCGCAGGTGATCCTGTTCTGCCTGCCGGTGATCCCGCATCTAGAGATCGCCAGCCGCATCGAGCCATATCTTGCGGCAGGAAGCGTGTGCCTTTCCATCGCCAAGGGGCTGGATGAAGCGGGGCGCACGGCAGCGCAGGTGTTCGATAGCGTGTTCGCGGGAAAGCACCATTACGGTGTGGTGTATGGCCCGATGATCTCGGAGGAGATATGCGCAGGGAGGCATGCCTTTGCCGATGCAGTGTTGTCGGACGCGACGGATTTCGAGGTGATGAACGATCTTTTCCGCGGTAGCACGCTGGTATGCCAGCAGGCGAGCGATATGCACGGCAGAAGCTGGTCGGTGATCTTGAAGAATGTGTATGCCATCCTGTTCGGCGTGGCGGATGAATTGCAACTGGGCAAGAATATGCGCGGCCATTTGATGGTGGCTGCCATAGCGGAGTTGAGTGGCATAGTGCAGGCGTTCGGCGGGCATGCGTATACGCCCTACAGCTACGCCGGGCTGGGCGACCTCATGACGACGGGAACCAGCGAGGATTCGCATCACCATTCGCTCGGGCGGCAACTGGTGCGCGGCGAGTGGTCCGATATCTCGGGTGAAGGAGTGCACACCTTGCGCATGGTGGAAAAGCATCATGTGTTCGATTGGCGCTGTTACCCGCTCTTTTCGCTTGCACACGATCTGGTCACCACTCCGCAGACATTGCGTGAGCGGTTGGACGAATATCTGAAGCTGCTGCGCGAGACTGAGAGTTGCGCTATTTGAAGTTCCGGCCGATGTCAGTCATCTGAGCGGACAAGGGGTGGGCACAGAGGTTGCCGAAGGGGAGTTCATAGATACAGGAGCGGTTCATCATGCACACCTCGATGCCTTCTCCCTTGCGGCTCACGCGGCAGTTTTCGACTTCGGGTTGCTTGGCATTCTGGTTCGTTCCTTCACTTTGATTCATGGTGCCTCCAGATCTCTGCGTGCCCGGGAATTGCAATTAGCGGTAGTCGCTACCAAATCCCGGGCGGCATCCAATTTAACCTTATTTTCTGTCGGGCCATTCTAAACTCAATGCAAATCACCCGGCAAGCTCAACGATCCTCATGACAGCATTTACGCCACATATCGTCGTCTCCATCTCTGGCCATGGTTACGGCCATGTAGCACAGACCGCGCCCATCCTGAACGCCCTGCTTGAACGCATGCCGCAGTTGCGCCTCACGCTGCGCTCGGCCGTGCCGCTGGATTACCTGCGTTCGCGCATCCTTGTTCCGTTCGTACACCTGCCAAGTGAAGGCGATATCGGAATGGTGATGACGTCGGCACTGGACATCGACGTCGAAGCCAGCCGTGCTGCATACAGTAGATTCCATGTCGACTGGGATGAACGCATCGCCATCGAGGCAGCGCTGTTGCGCAAAATAGGCGCGGACATGGTGTTCTCCAACGTGGGCTATCTGCCTCTGCTCGGTGCGCAGCGGGCAGGCATCCCGAATGCGGCACTGTGTTCGCTGAACTGGTCCGATATCTATCGTCGCTATTGCGGGGATGATGCCATCGCGGCGCAGATACAAACCGCCTACGCCAGTGCGGACGCTTTCCTGCGCACCACGCCCGGCATGGCGATGAGCGATCTGTCCAATCTCATTCCCGTCGCTCCCATCGCCGCAGTGGGCGTGAACCGTCGTGACGAGCTGAATGACAACTTGAGTCTTTCCAAAGAGGAGAAGCTGGTGCTGGTGAGCATGGGCGGGATCGCCAGCCGCCTGCCCATCGAACGCTGGTCGCGTATCGAGGGTGTGCGCTGGCTGGTACAGGCGGATTGGCAGGTGGAGCACCCGGATGCCATCGTGCTCGAATCGCTGGGCATGAAGTTCGGCGACTTGCTTAGCAGTTGCGATGCGCTGTTGTGCAAGCCGGGCTACGGCAGTTTCGCCGAAGCCGCGTGCAGCGGCACACCGGTGTTGTACGTCAACCGCCCAGACTGGCCGGAAGCGCCAGCATTGGTCGAATGGATGGGGCAACATGGTGCCTGTCGCGAAGTCACGCGCCCACAACTGGAGGATGGCGATTTCGCCGGCGAGTTGTCAGCCCTTATCAGTACCCCGCATCCAGCGCCGCCCCTGCCCACCGGTGCGAGAGAGGTAGCCGACTGGTTGATGCGCAAACTGGAGAGTTGATACACAAACAATAAAGCCCGCACAAGGCGGGCTTTATTGCTTGTTCACAGTGCGATCTTCTAGTGGTGATGTCCGCCATCACCATGTACATGCCCGTGTGCCAGCTCTTCCTGCGTCGCGGCCCGCACATCGGTGATCGAGCCGGAAAAGATGAGCGCCTTGCCTGCCAGCGGATGGTTGCCGTCCACGGTGACCTCATCGTCGGTGACTTCGGTGACAGTGTAGAGCATGAAATCTTCGTCATCGTCACCTTCAGCGCCGCCTTCGAACTGCATACCGACTGCAACATCTTTGGGAAACATGCTGCGCGGTTCGGCACGCACGAGGTCGTGCTCATATTCGCCGAATGCATCGTCCGGTTCCATGCTGACGGAGAATTTATCGCCCACAGCCTTGCCGTGAAGCGCTTCCTCGACTGCCGGGAAGATGCCGTCGTAGCCGCCGTGCAGATAACTGATGGGGTCTCCGCTCTTTTCCAGCAGCGCGCCGCTGGCATCGGTCAATTCATAGGTCAGCGAGACGATGGCGTTCTTTTCGATCTTCATTTCATTTCCTTTATCAATTTAAGAATCTCTAGCGGATGTCCGTGTGCATGGACTCCGTACAAGACATGGCGCAGTTTGCCTTGTTTGTCGATGACGAAGGTCGAGCGCTGGATGGCGAGCTTCTTGTGGCCGTCCGCACTTTTACCCTGTTCAGTACAGGCTTCCTTCTCATACAACACGCCATATTTCTTGCAGATGCGCCCCTCGGTATCGGACAGCAACTGCACAGAAAGGCCGTATTTGTCGCGAAAGGTGGCGTGACTGATGCAATCATCGCGGCTGATACCGACCACGATAGCGTCGCATTTGGCGAACTCTTCTTCCTGATCGCTGAATTCGTTCGCTTCCATCGTGCATCCCGGCGTGTCGTCCTTGGGATAGAAGTACAGAACGACGTTCTTGCCACGCTGCGCACCCAAGCTGAACATATGCATATCCGCATCGGCCAGCTCGAATTGCGGCGCATCTGTCCCAACCTGTAGTGGCACAACTTGTAATGGCATAAAGGCCTCCTGCCGAAGCATTCTAACCGAGTTTCATTTTGTGCCAAACGATTTTGCGGGGATTATAATCCGCACATGAATACTAAAATGACGTTGCTCGGCGGCTTGACCGTCAATGAGTTTCTGCGCGATTACTGGCAGAAGAAACCGCTGCTCATCCGCCAGGCCGTGCCCGGCTTCAAGGGCTTGCTCGACCCGCAACAATTGCTCGATCTGGCCTGCCGCGAAGATGTGCAGGCGCGACTGGTCACGCACCAGCGCAACAAATGGGCATTACGCAACGAGCCTTTTGCGCCGGGAGACTTCACCGGACTTTCCAAAAAGGGCAAGTGGTCGGTGCTGGTACAGGGGGTGAACCATTTTCTGCCCAAGGGAGCCGAACTGGTCAAACGGTTCAATTTCATCCCGCATGCCCGGCTCGACGATTTGATGGTGAGCTACGCGCCCAAGGGCGGCGGGGTCGGCCCGCACTTCGATGCCTATGATGTGTTCCTGGTGCAGGGCTTGGGACACAGGCGCTGGCAGATCTCCACGCAAAAAGACCAGACGCTGGTTGAGGGCGCACCGTTGCGTCTGCTCAAGGAATTCAGAGTTGAACAGGAATGGGTGCTGGAAGCGGGCGACATGCTCTATCTGCCGCCGCACTGCGCGCACAACGGTATTGCCGAAGACGACTGCATGACCTACTCGATCGGTTTCCGTACGCCGTGGTATCACGAACTGGCAGAACAGTTCCTGGTGTATCTGCAGGACCGCATCGAGATCGAAGGCACTTATGCAGACCCCGGACTGAAAGCACAGAAACATCCTGCTGAGATCAGCGATGACATGCTGAAACAAGTCGGGAAAGCGATCCGTAAAGTCAAATGGGATGACGAGGATGTGGCCAATTTTTTGGGCTGCTATCTGTCCGAACCCAAACCGCACATCTTCTTTGAGTCGCCCGCCAGAGTGATGCCGCAGGCTAATTTCGAGCAGGCGCTCCGAAAACACGGGCTCGTCCTCGATCTCAAGACGCAGATGCTGTGCCGCGACAGCACCGTGTTCATCAACGGCGACGCGTTTCCCGTCGGCAAGGGCAGTTATCGTGCGCTGCTTGAATTGGCCGATGCGCGCAGGTTGCAGGCTTCCAGCAAGCTGCCGCGCGAGGCCGCCGACCTGCTTTATCAATGGTATCTGGATGGCTACGTGACACCAGGCTCCAAATAAGGAGGACAGGAAATGAGCGATGATTCTTTGCAACATACGAAGCTGGATGGCGCAGCCGACTACATCGCCGCGCTGGATACGGTATGCGCCTCGGCACAACACACTCTGAACATCTTCGAAAAGAATTTCGCGGATATCGGCTTCAATTCCGAAGCGCGTTATGAGACGTTCCGCCACTTTCTGCTCGCTCACACCAACAACCGGCTGCATCTGCTGGCGCACGACCCGCAACATCTGATCCGTTTTTGCCCGCGCATGATGGCGTTGTTGCGCCAGTTCGGACATAGCATGGCGATCTGTCAGACTCCCAAACACTTGCAACACATCTCCGAACCTTTCGCCGTGGCGGATGACGCGCATTTCGTTCGCCGCTATCACTTCGACGATACGCGCGGCCTGCTGGCTAAAAACGATCCCGAGGGGGCACGCGAGCTCAATTCGCGTTTCCATGAGATGTGGACAGCGTCACACCCGTGCGCATCCGGCAGCACGCTCGGTCTATGACCCACTTTTGGGGCCCACTTGCAGACTCTGGTATTTTTCAGGGAAGTTGATAGAATGCCGCGTCTTTCGCAACGGGGGAGGCCGTAGCGAACGGATATAAGCAATTTACACTCCCGTAACTGTCACCAACTCAAGGAAATATAATGAAACTCTCTGCTCTGATCGCTGCCGTTCTGTTGGCCCTGTCTTTGTCCGCTTGTGGCAAGAAAGCTGAAGCACCTGCTGCTGCACCCGTTGCCGCTCCGGTTGCCGCATCTGCTCCTGCTGCCGCCGCTGCTTCCGCACCTGCTGCTGCTCCTGCAGCCGCTGCTGAACCGGCAAAGAAGTAAGCTGGCAAGCTTGATAAAAAAGCCGACGCAAGTCGGCTTTTTTATTGTCCGCATTTTCCTCCAGCTTCAGGAGATTTCCCGCCAATCCAGGCCTTCGTCCTGCGTCGCGATACCGATCCAATCCTCGCTGCAAGCCAGCGCATCGCTCAATGCGCGCGCTGCCAATTCCGGCGAATTGTTCTTGCGACTCAGGTGTGCAGCGACGATATGTTGCAAGCGGCTGTTATCCAACCTCCCCAACAACGCCGCCGCATCTTCGTTATTAAGGTGCCCGAAGCGCCCGCCGACACGCTGTTTCAAGCGGTAGGGATAATCGCCCTCGGCAAGCATTTGCGCATCATGGTTGCATTCCAGCACCAGCGCGTGACATCCGCCCAATACTTCCTCAATGTACGGCGTCGCGCTACCCGCATCGGTAAGCACGCCCAATTTGTGCGCCCCGTCACTGAACACATATTGCACCGGCTCCGCCGCATCATGCGGCACGGGATAGGGGCGCACCTGCACTTCACCGATAGTGAAAGCCTGCTGTGTGTGGATCTGGTTGATGGCGAGTGCGGCGAATGCCGCGTTTTGAGAGCGCAGGGTGCCGTGGGTAAGCCACACCGGAAGCTTGAATTTACGTGCCAGTTTGGAAACGCCGGAGATGTGGTCGCCGTGCTCATGCGTGACGACTATCCCCTTCAGCGATGCGGGATCGAGTTCGAGTCGTGCCATCCGCGTCAGCGTTTCGCTCAGGGAGAACCCGCAGTCCAGCAAGACACGGGTTTGTCCGACCTCTACAACGAGTGCGTTACCCTCGCTACCGCTACCGAGGAGGGCGAACCGCATCATTGCCACCCCGCCCACCGGGCATGCCGCCAGACGGACCGCCGCGCGGATGTTCGTCTGCAGCAGGGGCCTTCTCGCCCAGATTCTGATACAACAACTCGATGAGCCGCGTCGTCTCAGCGTCGCTCTTGCCGCTCTGATCAACGAGGGTGACCTCGACATTGTCGTTGCTGCCCCCCACCGCAACCTGGTAACCCGGCTGCTTCTTCTTGCTGTCTTTTTCAGGCGCCGGTGAAGTGACAAAATATATGCCCTTGCTTCTGTCCTTGTCGGTCGTCACAAACTGCGCACGATCCAATGCCAGGCCCACCCTGCGCCAGCTCCGATCGAACGGTTCGTACAACATGATGCTCTTCGTGCCGTTGCCCTCTTTCAACTTTGCCGCCGGGATATCGGCAGCATTAGGTGTTGCAGCGGGAGTGGCCGCTACCGGATTCACGCAGGGCTGTTCGGTTTTTCCCTTCGAGTACTCCGAAAAACTGGCTGCCTTCTCGTCGGTACCGGGGATCGTATAGCGCTGCTCCGTTTCCGGCGTCGTCAGCTCGGGTGGAACTTCCAAAGGGCGCTTCTTGATCGCCCCCGCCTTGTAATCCGCCTGCTCGCGCTCGGAGATGAAGCTGCATCCTGCCAGCAACGAAACTACCGTAAGTCCGAATACCATATTCCTGATTTGCATGACCGCTCCCATCAAATGACCCCAGCCTGACGCATCGACGCTTCCACCACGGGCTGTGCGCCCGCAGAGAGAGGCGTCAACGGCAGACGCAAATTGTTCTTCATCTTGCCCATACGTGCCACTGCCCACTTCACCGGGATCGGGTTGGCTTCGACGAACAGATTGCGATGCAAGCCGAGCAAACGGAAATTGATCTCGCGCGCCTTGACCAACTCACCGTTCAGCGCTGCGGCACACATCTCATGCATCAGTCTCGGCGCGACGTTCGCCGTCACCGAGATGGTGCCGTGTGCACCCAGCAGCATCAGCGCCAGCGTGCTGGCATCATCACCGCTGTAGATGGCGAAATCCTTCGGTGCGCGTTGCAGCAGGTCGCTGCCGCGCGCGATGTCGCCGGTCGCGTCCTTGATGCCGATGATATTCCCGATCTGCGCCAGACGAAGCACAGTATCGTTATTCATGTCGGCACCGGTACGCCCCGGTACGTTGTACAGGATATGCGGCATATCCACCGCTTCGGCGATGGCCTTGAAGTGCAGGTACAGACCTTCCTGCGTCGGCTTGTTGTAGTAAGGCACGACGGTGAGCGACGCATCCGCGCCCGCCTTTTTTGAGAAGGTCGCCAGTTCGATGGCTTCCTTGGTCGAGTTGGCGCCGGTTCCGGCGATGATGGGAATGCGCTTGTCAGAATGCTTCACCGCTTCCGCTATCAGCAATTCGTGTTCTTCCACATCGACAGTAGGTGATTCGCCGGTCGTGCCGACCACCACGATGGCATCGGTACCTTCGGCGATATGAAAATCGATCAGCGTGCGGAAAGCTGCCAGGTCCAGGCTGCCGTCCTCCTGCATCGGCGTGACGATCGCTACGAGACTTCCTTTGATCATGTTCGCTGCTGCCAAAATAAAGGTCGCATTCTACCTCAATCGACCCGCCCAACGCGACAAGAGTGGCGCCCCTGTGAAATAATGCGGGCAATTGAAATCTGCTCGATCATGTCCTCACTCACCTTGTCTGATCTGCATCCCGGCGACACTGCCACCATCGTCGCCATCCACGCCGAAGAGGCACTGCATCAACGTCTGCTGGCACTGGGATTCCGCAGCGGCAAGCAGATCGAATTGATCCGCACGGCCAGCTTCTCCGGCCCTTTGCAGGTGCGCATCGGAACCACAGACATCCTGCTGCGACGCAACGAGGCGGCCAAGATCAAGGTGTGCAGGGCATGAAGCGCATCGCTTTGCTGGGCATGCCCAACACCGGCAAATCCACCCTGTTCAACCGCATGACAGGCGGTGCGGCGCGCGTCGGCAATTGGCCCGGCATCACGGTAGAACTGCTCAGCGGCAGGATCCTTCTTGGCAGCGACATGGTGGAGATCATCGACCTGCCCGGCATCTACGACCTGCATGGCTTCTCGGACGACGAGCAGGTGGTGCGCCACTTCATGCACGACAACGTACCCGATCTGGCGCTGGTCATCCTCAACGCCACTCAGATCGAGCGCCAGATGAGCCTGTTGTTGCAGCTCAAGCAACTCAACATGAACATCGTAGTGCTGCTCAACATGGCCGACGAGGCAAAGAAATACGGCATCAGCATCGATAGCAGGAAGATGTCCGAGATGCTGGGCATGCCGATCTTCCTGCTCAGCGGCAAATACGGTACAGGTTACCCTGATGCACTGCAGGCCATCACCAAAGCACTGCGCTACCCCACGCCCGGCATGGCCGAACAACTGCGCAGCCAGCTGGAACAGGACGAACACATCGAATCCGAGATGGCGCGCGTGCTGAAACACGCCGTACAAGTACCCGCCCAGTTGCCGGAAAGCCTGACCGACAAATTGGATCGCGTGATGTTGCATCCGTGGCTGGGATTGCCGATCTTCTTTGGCATCATGTATCTGCTGTTCCAGGGGATATTCTTTCTCGGCCAACCGCTACAGGGGTGGGTGAGCGATGCACTTGGCTGGCTGCGGGTAACGGCGCTTGACCCGGCATGTGCCGGATTGCCCGCCTGGCTCTCTGGTTTGCTTCTGGATGGCATCTACAACGGCGTGGCGACTGTCGCCGCTTTCGTGCCCATCATCATCCTGTTCTTCCTGTTCATGGCGATGGTGGAAGACAGCGGCTATCTCTCTCGCGCCGCATTCCTGATGGATGCATTGATGGCGAAGATGGGGCTAGACGGGCGCGGCTTCGTCATGCTGCTGATGGGCTTCGGCTGCAATGTGCCCGCGCTGATGGGCACGCGCGTAATGCGCTCGCGTTCGTTGCGCCTGCTCACCATGCTGGTGATACCGTTCTCGCTGTGCTCGGCGCGATTACAGGTGTTCGTGTTCATCACCGCCGCGATCTTCTCGCCGCATGCCGCGCCGCTGGCGCTGTTCAGTCTGTACCTGTTCAGCTTCGCTATCGCCATCCTCACCGCATTGCTGTTCAAGAATAAATTCCGCAACAACGAACCATTCGTATTGGAACTGCCGCCCTACCGCTTCCCCACTTTGCGCCAGATGCTGCTACGCGGCTGGCTGGAGGTAAAACACTTCCTGAACCGAGCCACGCAGTTCATCATCGCCGGCGTGATACTGGTGTGGTTGCTCACGCATCTGCCAGCTTCCGCCGCTCCGGCAAGTGCCGGCACACTGGCGGGAATGATCGGCAGCGCGTTACATCCGATCTTCGCCCCAATCGGCATCAACGAACAGCTCACCATCGCACTGATCTTCGGCTTCGTCGCCAAGGAGATCGTTATCGGTTCACTGGCAGTGATCTACGGTTCGAGCGGGGAGGCGTTGGGTAGCGCACTTGGACAACAACTGGATTGGGTGCAGGCCTACAGTTTCATGCTGTTCACGCTTATCTATACGCCCTGCCTGTCTGCCATCGCCACCTTGCGCAGCGAATCAAAAGACCTGCGCTACACCCTGCTGACCGTCATGTGGTCGCTGGGGTTGGCATGGGCGGTCAGTTTTATTTTCTATCAGGGAGCGCGCGCGCTGGGGTATTGAGCGCGCGCAGAAGCAGGGCTACGGTTTCTTCCAGGCTTGGTCGAGCAACTCCTGCGCCTTCTGATGCTTCACCTTGGCTCCTTCCAGAACCTTTTTTGAGTCCTCGGTCTTCTGCTTGTCCTCAGCCAGACGCTTCTGGGCTTCCGCCAGACGCTTTTCGGAATCGGCCAAACGTTGCAGATTGTCCTTGTGCTCAGCCTCGGCTGTTTCCAGGTTCTGGCGCGCGTATTCCAGACCAACTTGTTGTGCCGAGACATCCTTGGCTTGCGCCAGGGGCATCATCGAAAACAGCACTGCAAAGATCAAACCGTATCTCATCATGACATCACCTCAGTGATCAGAACGAAAGTTGGACTCCGACATGGGGGCCGTTGACCAGCACTGCATCAGTACCGGTGCCCTTCAGGTTGAACCAGGTCTTGCGATACCCGGCATAGACTTGAACCTGTTGTGATACCGAAAACTCGGCACGCGCACCGTATTGCTGGTAATGGTTGGTGTCGCCAAAGGTGATGATCTTGGGCGCGAAGTACACCTCACCCGCAAACGCTACACGGCGCTGGGCCGGCAGCTCGTATCTGACCTGCGCTCCCAATGCGACCGCCGAGGTATTCTTGCGACTGGGTGTCGCCTTGATGGTGGCACCGAGTACTTTTCCGCCGACGCCGATGGTCAGGCCGGGAACATTCAATTCATCGTTCGCCACCAGCAACCCAACACCCCCGATGACGCTGTTATCGTCGTTATACATCAACTCGCCGTACACCTCTGACTTGCGGGCAACGCCGCTGGCAACGCCGTATTTGAACTGGGCGGACGAATTGCTCAACCCCACATCCAGCGTATCTGCTGCTGCGATGGCGGTTACAGACATCAATGAGATTGCAAGGGTTTTACGCAGCATCATTTCACTCCTAATTGATTGCAGATCGATCCAGTTTTGGCGGAGGCGGTGAGATTCGAACTCACGAAGGACTCTCATCCTCGCTAGTTTTCAAGACTAGTGCCTTCAACCACTCGGCCACACCTCCCAAAAGTCACGCCGCGCATGATACCTGAAATACCCTATGCGCCCAACGGGCAAGGTTGCAACTTTTGCACTGGTTCTGTAGTCTCACTACTGCCGTCGAAACCGACCCGTATCCTTAGGAGAAACTCATGCAATACGAAAACACATCCATCACCCAGACCGGCGCGCTTGCCGTCGAACAGAACAAGGTTCTGCGCAATACCTACATGATGCTGGGGTTGACCATGATCCCGACCGTCATCGGCGCATTCATCGGCATGTCGATCAACTTCTCGTTCATGGCACCGCACCCCTTCATCTACGGATTGCTGATGTTCGGCGTGATGATGGGCTTGCTGTTCGCCGTTACCGCCCTGCGCAACAGCGTGTGGGGCATCGTCGCCCTGCTCGGCTTCACTTTCGTGGCAGGCGTGTTCCTCGGCCCCATCCTGCAAGTCGCCCTGCACCTGAAGAATGGCGCACAACTGGTAGGCATGGCCGCAGGCGGAACCGGCATCATCTTCCTGTCGCTGGCCACACTCGCCACCACGACCAAGAAAGATTACAGCTTTATGGGCAAGTTCCTGTTCATCGGGCTGATCCTGCTGGTCGTCGCTTCGCTGGCGAACATGTTCTTCCAGATCCCGGCATTGTCGCTGACCATCTCCGCCATCGCGGTGCTGATCTTCTCCGCCTACATCCTGTTCGACGTCAGCCGCATCGTGACAGGCGGCGAAACCAACTATGTGATGGCGACGCTGGCGTTGTATATGGACATCTACAACCTGTTCATCAACCTGCTCAGCCTCCTGATGGCATTCTCGGGCGAGAGGGACTGACACGCTTCACGCACCAAACCGGAAAGGCGGCCTCGGCCGCCTTTTTTATTGCTTTATTGCCGGTCGAACACCGCGATGGATTCCACATGCGAGGTCTGCGGGAACATGTTCATCACTCCCGCAACCTTCAACGTATAGCCTTTTGCATGAACCAGCACTTCAGCATCGCGTGCCAGCGTTGACGGGCTGCAACTCACATAGACGATGCGCTGCGGCGCGGTTTCATCGCTGATGGATTTCATCAATTCAATTGCACCGTCGCGCGGCGGATCGACCAGCCACTTGTCAAAGCGACCCGCTTTCGCCAGGGTGGCCTCATCCATCTCGAACAGGTTCATCATCTGGAATGAGGTGTTGCCGGATAGACCGTTGTACTCGGCATTCTGTTTCGCGCGCCGCACCAGCGCCTCGCTGCCTTCGACACCCGACACCTGCGCACCGCTACGCGCGATCGGCAGTGTGAAGTTGCCCAGTCCGCAGAAGAAATCGGCGATGCGTTCACCGGATCGCGGAGCCAGAAGACGCATGGCGCGACTGACCATCAGTCGGTTCATGTCGCTGTTCACCTGGGTGAACTCGGTCGGCGCGAACGGCATGGTGATGCCGAATTCCGGCAGGCTGTAGCTCAAGGCAGGCGCATCAGGTGGATAGAACGGTTTGACCGTTTCCGGCCCTTTGGTCTGCGTCCAGAACTGCACCTTATGCTGGTCGGCGAATTCCCTGATCAGTGCCTCGTCCGATGGAGTGAGCGCATCCAGGATACGCAGCACCAGTACCTCGACATGCTCGCCGACCGCCACCTCGATCTGCGGAATGATGTCGCGCCGCGTGAACTTCTCATTCAACTCTCCGAGCAGCGGCAACAGTGCCGCGATCTTGGGTGTCAGTATCTCGCAGTGCTGCATGTCGGCAACATATTTTCCGTTCTGTTCGCGGAAGCCGACCAGCGTCTTCTCCTTCTTCAGCACATGCCGCACCGACAAGCGCGCACGCTGGCGGTAAGCCCATGCATGGCCGTAGATCGGCGGCAGTACGACTTCGGGTCTGACCTTGCCGATGCGTTGCAGATTGTCTTCCAGTACACGCTGCTTTACGGCGACCTGCGCGCGCGATTCCAGATGCTGCATGGAACAGCCGCCGCATACACCAAATACCGGGCACTTCGGTTGCACTCGCATGAACGACTGCTTCAGTATCTGCTCGACCTTGGCCTGTTCGTAATTATTCTTCTTGCGATAAGAGGAATAAGTGACCAGCTCGCCGGTCAGCGCGCCTTCGATGAAGATGACCTTGCCGTCGGCATGCGCGATGCCGCGACCTTCGTGGTCGAGTGATTCAACGAGCACGGGATTCATGCGGATTTCTTTTCTGACCAGTGAGCAAGGAATTCCTGCCAGTGCTTCTCATCGGATTTATTCAGGGTGCTGCGTATCAATTCAAGTTCCTGATCGTAGCGCGCCTTGCTGAATTGCCCGCGCATCAACTGAAAGCGCGCGAACACCAGATACGTATTCACCACGTCGGTCTCGCAGTAGTTGCGTATCTCGGTCAGCCTGCCTTGCTGGTATGCGTCCCACACCTTGCTGCCGTCCATGCCCAGCTTTCCGGGAAAACCGATCAGCTTCGCCAGTTCATCCAGCGGCGCATTGGCGCGCCCGGTGTACATCGCCAGCAGATCCATCAGATCAAGGTGACGCGAGTGGTAACGGCTGATGTAATTGTTCCACTTGAAATCCTTGTCGTCCTCGCCCTGATCCCAGTAGCGCGGCGACTGGATGCCGTGAATCAGCCCGCGATAGTGCAGCACCGGCAGGTCGAAACCGCCGCCGTTCCAGCTCACCAATTGCGGTGTGTATTTTTCGATGCCGTCGAAGAAACGCTTGATGATGCTGCCTTCGTCCTCGTCCGGCTCGCCCAGCGTCCACACCTTGAAGTTGTCGCCCTCGCGCAACACACAGGAGATCGCCGCAACGCGCTGCAAATGATGCGGCAGAAAATCGCTGCCGGTCTTCTGACGGCGCATCTGGAAGGCCATCTCCGCAACATCCTTGTCGCTGACCTCCATATCAAGTTCATACAGCGCGCGCAGCCCGGCGATGTCGGGGATGGTTTCGATGTCAAAGACGAGGGTTGGATTCATGGTGGGTGTTCAAAATGACAGGGGGCGATTTTAGCAAACCCTGACTGCAACCCGCCTGTGAATTACTTCACAGTGCTACGTCAGCCTTCCCCCTCTCCCTCTGGGAGAGGGGATTCAATCGGCGCTTGCTATTTATATTTGCGAATCAACCCCACCAGCACACCGAAAATCTCCAGCGAGCCCTGCGGCCGTATCACCGGATATGCCTGATTGGCCGGACGCAGAATATATTGTCCGCGCTCCTTGTCCAGCGTCTTCAAGGTGAATTCGTTGTCGACGATGGCCACCACGATGTCGCCGACATTGGCGACATTGCGCTTCTCCACCACAGCCACGTCGCCCTCATGGATCCCCGCATCGATCATGGAATCGCCCTTCACGGGGATCATGGTGGTCGTTGAAGGCTTGTCGATCAGCATCTCGTCGATGACGAAATAGTCGCCGTGCGTCTCGTTCACCGCGACCGGCATACCGGCCTGAACGGCAGACTCGGCAAATGGCCGCGCGAAGAACTGGCGACTGGGTATCCACATCCCGTCCGGCGTGCGCTCGACGAATCCGGCTTTCTCCAGCCGGTCCAGGATGGCCTTCACCCAGGACTTGGATGCAATACCGAACACATCGCACAGCGCGGCATAGGATGGGATGCTCTTCCAGTCGGCGTAGTAATCCTGCAATTTGGCCAGGTACTCGGCATCCCTGGCGGATGGGTCGGAATCGGACATGATGTCACCTCTACAGAACGAACGTTCTTGTATCCTAAAGAACGGACGTTCTGATGTCAACCCTTGCTAGAATGCCGCACGAAAATTCCGGATCGCTCCTGATGCAAAAGATCAAACACCTGTTGCTAATCCCCCTATCCTGGTTCGCCGCGATCATATTCCTTATCGAGGAAGCTCTCTGGGACTGGACGGCAAAGCTGATGGCAAGGCTGGGAGCGATCCAGTTGGTCCATGCCGTCGAGAAGCGCATCTCCGCCCTGCCGCCGCGCTGGGCATTGGTCACCTTCCTGCTGCCCAGCCTGATCCTGATCCCGGCCAAGCTGCTTGGCCTGCACGCCATCGCCGCCGGGCATGTGCTCATCGGCGGGACGGTCTTTGTGCTGGCGAAACTGCTGGGCATGGCACTGTTCTCGCGCATCTTCAACCTCACCCGCCCGGCGTTGATGCAGCTTGGCTGGTTCGTACGCCTGTATAACCGGGTGATGCACTATCGCAACCGCATCCATGCTTACCTTGATGCATGGGATGCTTACCAGAAGGTGAAGCAGCGCATCATCGCGCTGAAGGTAGCGATCAAGTCGGCCTTCAGGCGCGAGAAACGCGAATAGCAGTTAATTTCTTCGAACGATGGAAGCGCGATTCCAGCGTCAGCCCTTTGACGCGATCGATGCGGTCAGCCATCTCACCATCCAGATGACTGATGCGGTCGTAAGGGATGGATATTGAACGCTGACTGCGTTCCCGGCGATACGCCAGATCTGTTGTAACACGACAGCTTCACCGATTCGATCACTTTGAGATAGGCCGGCAACTCGGCCTATAGCTTGTCGCGCAAACCGCCGAAGTCCGGCGACATGCCATTCAAAGCAATGCAACCGGCATCCACCTCATCATCTATCTCATGGCGGACACACGTGCACTCATTCTTCAGGCCGATCTCTCCACTTGAGCACCGCCTCGGCG
>Ga0265314_10001945_pt1 | contig 22010 bp, 22 predicted proteins | sample 4126metaG_FD_203106 | JGI IMG/M metagenome (GOLD analysis project Ga0265314, IMG submission 203106) | Rhizosphere microbial communities from Carex aquatilis grown in University of Washington, Seatle, WA, United States - 4-1-26 metaG | ecosystem: Host-associated > Plants > Roots > Rhizosphere >... | reverse complement strand
CATCTTCGTCAATCGCTTGCAGTTCCTGCCGCACGAAGATTTCGCGAGCTACCCGCGCACGTTCGATGAAGACAGCGCCAAGCTCGAAGCAGCGGGCTGCGACATCTTGTTTGCGCCCACGGAGCAAGAGCTCTATCCCGAAGCACAGACGTACAAAGTGCTCCCGCCCGCGCCGCTGGCGGACATTCTTGAAGGTGAATTTCGCCCCGGCTTCTTCACGGGCGTGTGCACGGTGGTGATGAAGCTCTTTGCGTGCGTGCAGCCGCGCGCCGCCGTGTTCGGCAAGAAGGACTTTCAGCAGCTCATGATCATCCGCGGTATGGTGCGGCAGTTTGCGTTGCCCATCGAAATCGTCTCGGGCGAAACGCGCCGCGCCGAAGACGGCCTGGCGCTGTCGTCGCGCAACGGCTATCTGTCGAAGGATGAGCGCGCGGAAGCGGTTCAATTGTCACGTGCGCTCAAGCACATGGCTCTGCAAGTGAAAGACGGCGAAGAGATCGGCGCGGTCGAGGCGCACGCGATGCAATCGCTCGCCGAGCGCGGCTGGAAGCCCGACTACATGACAGTGCGAAGGCGCAGCGACCTGCAATCACCGCAGTCACCAAGATCGCCCAAGGATTCGGGCGATGCGCTTGTGCTGCTCGGCGCCGCGCGGCTGGGTGCGACGCGACTCATCGACAACCTCCAGCTGTAGAGCACTCACACGATGGCTCAGCAACCAAAGATACATTTTGTTCGAGCCTGAATTCGGCGTGTCGGCGCAGCATGGCGCCACAAGGGAGTTGATGCCATGCACAGCAGAAAGATTCTTTTCATCGCCGCACCGATCCTCGCCGCGATCTTGGGCGGTATCGGCGCAAGCGCATTCGCGCTGCCCGACGTCAAGCTCGCGGGCAGTGTCGAATACATCACCGGCGGCATCGGCCGCGACGAATCGCAAGAGATGCAGGCGCAGGCGCGCAGCTGGCCGCTTTCACTGGAGTTCGCGGTGAAAGCCGGCAACCAGGCGCAGTGGATGTCGAAGGTCGATGTGACCGTAACCGACTCGCACGGCAAGACCGCATTTCAGGTGACATCCGAAGGCCCGTTGCTGATGGCGCGGCTGGCACCGGGCGACTACACGGTGCGCGCGAGCGCAGCAGGCACGACGTTCGACCGCAAGGTGCATATCGCGGCCGGCGCCCCAGCGCACGCCGTCTTCGTGTGGCCGCAAGGCTCGCCGGTCGGCTAAGCGCTTAGCGCCGCTGCGCGTTCCTGCAGGAAGCGCCGCACGGCCGGGTCGCGCTCAAGGCCGATTGCGCGTTCATACGCTTCGCGCGCGCTTCCCGCATCGCCGCTCCGCGCGAGCAAATCGGCGCGCGCGGCCCAATAGGGTTGGTAATCGCGCAGGCGCGCGTCGGTCGCGATCGCATCAAGCGCCTGCAAACCCGACAGCGCGCCTTCAACTTTCGACAGCGCAACTTTCGACAAAGCAATTGCGCGATTGACCTGAATCACCGGCGACGCATCGAGCGCGATCAACGCGTCGTACAAATCGACCACCGCGGCCCAGTGCACCGCTTCGCCTGTACGCCGCACGTTGTGCGCGGATTGAAGCGCGGCTTCGAGCTGGAAGCGCGCGGGCGCGCCGATGCGGCTCGCGGCGTGCAATAGTGACTCCGCTTCATCGATCATCGCGCCATCCCACAATGTTGTGTCCTGCTGCGCGATCGGCACATAGTCGCCCGCTGCGTTGCGCCGCGCAGGCCTGCGCGCTTGTGCATGCAACATCAGCGCGACCAGGCCCAGGCACTCGGGCTCTTGCGGCAGCAGCGCCGCGATGAGCTTGCCGAGGAAGATCGCCTCCTCCGCAAGATTGCGGCGCTGCGGGTCGGCGCCTTCCGCATCGGTCCAGCCTTCGGCATACACAGCGTAGATCGCTTCGAGCACAGCGTCGAGCCGCTCTGCAAGTTCATCGCGCCCCGGCACGCGAAAGCCGATGCCTGCTTGCCGGATCTTCGTCTTCGCGCGCACGAGGCGTTGCGACATCGCCGATGGCGAAACCAGAAACGCCGATGCGATCGTGCCCGCGTCGAAGCCCAGCACGGTCTGCAGCATCAGCGGCGCACGCGCGCTGCGGTCGATGCCCGGGTGCGCGCACGCAAAGAGCAATTCAAGACGGCGATCCGGCAATGCATCGGCATCCGCAGGCTCGGCCAACTCTTCGAGCAATAGAAAGTGCTGCGAGGCGTCTTCATCGAGCTTGCGGCGACGAACGCCATCGACGATGCGCCGCCGCGCGACGGTGAGTAGCCACGCCTCCGCATTCGCGGGCACGCCGTGTTCGGGCCAATCGCCCAGCGCCGAGCCGAACGCTTCCGACAGCGCGTCTTCCGCGCCCGCGACATCGCCGCTGCGCGCGGCGAGAATCGCGACGAGTTTGCCGTAGCTGCGGCGCGCGGCGTCTTCGGCCTCTTGCGTCACATCCCCCACACCGGGCGCACTTCCACCGAGCCGTGACCCGCGCCGGGGCAACGCGCGGCCCAGCTGAGCGCGGCGTCGAGATCCTTCACGTCGATCAGGTAGTAGCCGCCCAGCTCTTCGCGCGTCTCGATAAACGGGCCGTTCTGGACTTCAGTCTTGCCTTCGCGGATGCGCACGGTTGTCGCTGTGTCGGCGGGGCGCAGGCGGTTGGAGCCGCGCAGGACATCGGCCTTGCGCAGCGCGTCGCCGAAGGCCATGTAGGCGGCCATGCCCTGGGCGCGCTCGGTTTCATTCATGGTTTCCCAGCCCTTGGGGTCGGAGTGGAGCAGCAGAAGGTATTCCATTGAGATTTCTCCTTGAAGTGGCGGCCGCGCGAAGTGCGCTTCCGGACAATGTCGTTCGGCAGGCCGCGATTTCGACAGGCTATCGCTAACTTGTCCCTAAGCCGCGCCGATATTCGGCACCAGCGCCCCCGCCGGCTGCCCGTTCTTCAGTGCGGCGGTGAACGCCAGCATCCGATCGATCGGCACACGCGCCCGATCGACGATGCTTTCATCGACGAAGATTTCGTTCGTCATGTTCTCGAGCACGTGCGCGACGCCCGCAAGGCCGTTCATCGCCATCCACGGGCAGTGCGCGCAGCTCTTGCACGTGGCGCTGTTGCCGGCCGTGGGCGCTTCGTAGAACACCTTGCCGGGGTTGAGCGTACGCAGCTTGTGCATCATGCCGTTGTCGGTGGCGACGATGAACTCATGCGCATCGATTTCCTTCGCGGCTTTCAGGATGCCCGATGTCGACCCCACTGCATCCGCAAGTGCCACCACTTCCGCCGGCGACTCCGGATGCACCAGCACCTTGGCTGCCGGATGCTCACGCATCAACGCCTCCAGCTCGAACGACTTGAACTCGTCATGCACGATGCACGAGCCGTTCCAGAACACCATGTCCGCGCCCGTCTCGCGCTCGATGTAGTTGCCCAGGTGCTTGTCGGGCGCCCAGAGAATCTTGTGACCGTTGTCGGCCAGCGCGCGCACGATATCCACCGCGCAGCTTGATGTGACGAGCCAGTCGGACCGCGCCTTCACCGCCGCGCTTGTGTTCGCATAAACAACCACCGTGCGATCCGGGTGCGCATCGCAGAACGCGGAGAACTCGTCGATGGGGCAGCCGAGGTCAAGCGAGCATGTCGCGTCGAGATCGGGCATCAGCACGCGCTTTTGCGGCGAGAGAATTTTCGACGTCTCGCCCATGAAACGCACACCGGAGACGACCAGCGTCGTGGCCGGATGGTCGCGGCCGAAGCGCGCCATCTCCAGCGAATCGCTCACGAGGCCGCCGGTCTCTTCGGCGAGATCCTGCAAGTCGGGGTGCACGTAGTAGTGCGACACCATCACCGCGTTGCGCTCTTTCAGCAGGCGGCGGATTTTGTCTTTCAGACTCGCGCGCTCACTGGGCGACGGCTCGGCGGGAACGCGCGCCCATGCATGGCGCGTATCGCACGTGCCAGCTGGCAGCGGATGTTCGTATTCGACGTCCTTGATCGGGATCACAGCGCTCATTTGAATCGCATCGAAAAATCCGTGGCCTTCACATCTTTCGTGAGCCCCCCGATGGAGATGCGGTCGACACCCGTTTCCGCAAGAGCGCGAATGCTGTCGAGTGTGACACCGCCCGAAATTTCAAGCACCGCGCGGCCCGCGTTGATTCGCACGGCGTCATGCAGCGTGGGCAAATCCATGTTGTCGAGAAGGATCATCTCCGCGCCGGCCTCCAATGCTTCTTGCAGCTGCGCCAGCGTTTCGACCTCGATCTCGATGAACTTCGCGGAAGTTGCAAGGTGCGCAGCGGCCTCGAGCGCAGCGCTCACGCCGCCTGCGGCTGCGATATGGTTCTCTTTGATCAGCACCGCATCGAACAAGCCGATGCGATTGTTCGTGCCGCCGCCCGCGCGCACAGCGTATTTCTGCGCCATGCGCAGGCCCGGCAGTGTCTTGCGCGTGTCGACGATCTGCGCGCGCGTGCCGCGCACGGCTTCGACATATGTCGCGGTCTTCGTTGCGACGCCGCTCAGCAGCTGCAGGAAGTTGAGCGCCGTACGCTCCGCCGTGAGCAGCGAGCGCGCAGGGCCTTCGATTTCGAAGACGATGTCGTTCGCTTTGCACCGCTTGCCTTCGTCGATGCGCCAGTCGATGGCGATCGAAGCATCCACTTGCCGCAGCGTTGCATCGACCCATGGCCGCCCACAGATCACCGCGGCTTCGCGCACGATCACATGCGCCGATGCACGCTTGCCTGCATCGACGAGCGACGCAGTGAGGTCGCCGGTGCCGACGTCTTCGCGCAGCGCGCGCGCGGCATCGTCGGCGGCTGGTGCCGACAGCAGGGACAGTTCCGCGAACATTGGGCTCATCGGCGAAGTCATCGGTGAAGACATGTTCAAAGCATAGCGCCCACCGCATCGCCCTGCGCGAGGTGGGCTTTCAGCGCGGCGCGATGAGCTTCAGGCGCACGAGCACGTCGTTGTAGCGCGCGGTCGTTTGCTTCAGCTGCTGGCCCAGCGCCTCGGGTGTTCCACCGACCGGTGCCTGCACGTTGGCGAGCATGGCGGCACGCAATTCGGGCTCGCGCAGGATCGCGTCGATTTCGCGATTGAGCGCCCTCACCCGATCTTCGGGCGTGCCCGCCGGCGCGAAGATGCCGGAAAAGCCTTCGAGCACGAAGCCCTTCCACACGTCGCCGGTGAGCGGCACGGGCGAGATGTCGTCAGGCATCGCCGCGCGCGACGACACGGCGACAAGCCGCGCTTGTTCGCCACGCACCTGCTGGATGGCCGTGAGCATCGGCGAGAACATGATGTCGCCATGACCGCCCGCCAATGCCGTGGTCGCAGGGGCAAGACCTTGATAAGGAACTGTGGCCGACCGCCCGCCGAGCACGGACTTGACCTGTTCGCACGCGATCTCGGGCACGCCCGGCGCGGAAATGCAGTTGATGCCGCCGGGCCGCGACGACGCAAGCTGCGCAATCGACGCGGGCGTTTCGATGCCGCTCGCCTTCGATGCAAGCAGCGCGAATGTTTCGGTCGACACCTGGATCACCGGCACGATCGAATCGAGCGTGAACGCGGTCTTCTGCTGGAACGGCGCGATCGCGAGCGTCGTGGAGCCCATGAGCAGCGTGTAGCCATCGGCTGCCGCATGCGCGACGACCTCCGCTCCGATCAATGTGTTGCCGCCGGGCCGGTTCTCGACGATGACGTTGGTTCCGCGAGCCTCCCAGCGCTGCGCGATCAGGCGCGCGGTGATGTCGAGGCTGCCGCCCGGGGGCACGGGCACGACGATCTTGATCGGCCGCGTGTCGGCATGGGCGATGGGCGCGATAGAAGCGACAGCAATCGCAAGAACCACCGCGATCGACGACAGAAGACTTCGAATCATGTTTCCACTTTCTGTTGGGCGAGCTTGCGCATTTGTGCGATCAGCCCCGCGCGCATCACCTTGCCGCCTTCGTTGCGTGGCAGCTTCGGGACGCGCATGTAAACGCTGGGCGCATGCCACCTGTCGAGGTGGGCGGCGCAATGCTTCACCAACTCGTCGGAATCGAGCAGCTCTTCCGAAACATAGAAGATGGCGACTTGCACAGCGCCCTTGCTGATTGCGGGCACGCCGATGGCGGCGCATTCCAGCACGCCGGGGAAATCCTCGACGACGCTTTCGATCACGGCGGAGTCAACTTTGTGGCCGCCCAGGTTGATGACGTCGCTTTCGCGCCCGGCCAGAAAGAGCAGCTTGCCTTCGGTGACGAAGCCGCGGTCGCTCGAGAGAAACCAGCCGTCGTCAAAAGCGTGGCGATCCGCATCGGACGCGTCGGGTGGAAGGATGTAGCCCGACGCCAGCATCGGCGAGCGATAGCGCAGCACGCCTTCGGCGAGCGGCGGCAGCGGCTTGCCGTCGTCGCCGATCACTTCGAGTTCGACCCACGGCATCACGCGGCCGGCCGACGCGGGTTGCGTCGCCATCAGTTCCGGGCCGACGAGCGCGACCAGGCCGATTTCGGTCGCGCCGTAGTTGCTCCACAAATTGGGGCAAACATATTCGCGCACGAGCTTGCGATGCGCCTGGCTGATAGGCGCGCCGCCGACCATCACCGTCTTCACGCAAGGAGGAACGCGCCGGCCCGTCCTGCGGATCAGGCGCACCAGCTCGACCGCGTTCGCGGGGCTGGAGACGATGAGGTCGGCCTGCGACTTCGCGATCGCGTCGAGCGCATCCTGCCGGGAGTCCATGAGCGCGACGGTAGTGCCGCGCGCGAGTTCGCGCATCCAGTACACGACAGCGAAAGTCAGCGCGAAGCCCAGATAGATCAGCGTGATGTCGCCGCGGATTTTCGGCACACGCGAGAGCAGGTCGCTCTTCGCGTGGCTGGATGCGTGGCCGAAGCGGATCACCTTGCGGTGCCCGGTCGTGCCCGACGAAAAGCCGATGCGCCAAGTCGCGTCGTCGGCACAGTCCGCGACGGGAATGTCCGGCGCGCCTTCAGTCTGGAGCTCTCGGAGCGTCGCGGCAGCGGGCATCCACTGCGGCAACGGGTCGAGCTTGTTCTTTTCGTACGTGACGATGAACGAAACGCCCGCGAAGCGCGTCATGTCTTCGAGCTCGTCGGGATCGAGGCCCGCGAATGAGATTGACGTCGCGCCTGCCCAAGCGATGCCAAGCGTGATGCACACGAAGTCGGCGAGGTCGCAGCGGATCGCGACGACGTCACCGGGCTTGACGCCCCGTTGGGCGAGATTGGCGGCGATGCAACCCGCGCGGCGAACAAGTGTTTCGTAGGTGATCCGTTTGTCGCCGATGATGATCGCGACTTTGTCGCCTTGCGTCTCGGCGTGCGCAACGATGGGAGAGATGATGTTCATGGTTGGCAAAGCATTATCCCGCAGTGCAGCAGGCACGTTTCGTGCGCGAGGCCCGCGCGGATCGTGCAAGATTCACCCCATGCAGGACGCCTACACAGCCGATGCGCCCACGCGCACCGACGTCGATGCGATGCCGGGCGCGGTGGTGCTCGACTTCGGCACGTCGTGGTGCGGTTACTGCCGCGCTGCGCAGCCACTGGTCGCGAACGCAATCGCGCAGCACAGCGATGTCCGGCACCTGAAGATCGAAGATGGCTCGGGTCGCCCTCTGGGCCGATCGTTCGGCGTGAAGCTCTGGCCGACGCTGGTGTTCCTCAAGGACGGCCGCGAAGTGGCGCGCGTGACGCGGCCACGCGGCGAGGCCGAAATCATAGAAGCACTGGCTCAGATTCGCTGAGCGTCCGCTACGCAATCGGCAAGCTGGTTGCGCACGAGCTTGCCGGCTTCGTTGCGCGGCAGCGATGAAACAACGAAAACGATTTGCGGAGTGCCCGGCGCGCCGATCTCGCGCAGGCACCGATCGCGCAGAGCCGCACCTTCCATCGGGCGCGATAAAACCACGGCTGCCGCAAGCTGCGGCCTTCCATCGGGCGCAAGCAATGCGAACACAGCGCAATCGACGACCGCGTCGTCCTGCGCGAGCACGGCTTCGACACGCGCAGGGTCGACCTTGGTGCCCGAGAGATTGATCACGTCGTCGTCACGGCCGCTCAGGCGAATGGTCCCTTCCGGCGTGACGCATCCGATATCGCTGGGGTGGAACCAGCCGTCCTTGAACGCGCCGGCTGCCGGTTCGCCCTGCGGCAACATGTACCCGCGCGACATGCCCGGCGCACGCACACGCAACCGCCCCGGTGTGCCCACGGGCAAAACCGATCCGTCGTCGGCCAGCGCCTGCACTTCGACCCACGGCGGAATCGCGCCCGCGGAGGACGGGTCGATCTCCTGCGTCACGGCGTCGGACATCGCAACGACACCCACTTCGGTCGCGCCATAGACGACGAACACATTGGGTGCCACGTGCTGCTTCAGTTGTTCGATCTGCGCAGGCGACACGGGCGAGCCGCCGAGCACCACTGCGCGCATCGATGCTGCCGGCTTGAGCATCGCTGCGCCGCTGCGCTTGGCCGCGCCCATCAAGGCAATCGCGTTGCCGGGACTCGTGACCAGATGAGTCACGTGGTGCCGATGGATGGTGTCGAGGATTCCCGCGGGGCTGATTTCGCTGCCGACCACCGTGCGCCCGGCGAACAGCGCGCGCAGCCAGAAGTTCGCCGCGAACATTACGGCCGGGCCCATGCCGATCAACATGCGCTCATCGGGCGCCGATGCAACGAGGGCGCGAAAGAGCGCACCCTTGATCAGCTGCGATTCGACTGTGCATGGAATCGGCTTGGGCCGGCCCGTGGTGCCCGACGACAGCGCAATGCGCCACAGCGCATCGCCTGGCAGGTCGAGCACGGGCGGCGCATCGGCGCGCGAGCGGCTGAGTTCCTCCAGCGAAAAGTCGCCCTGCAGTCCATCGAATCCGAAAGCGCTTGCGCCCTCGCCGCCGTGCACGAGGAATTTCACGTTGATGCGTGAAGCCGTGCCGGGCCTCCACAGCTGACCCGTTGCCGCCAGCGGCAGCGAGACGGCGCCGATGCGCGCGATGGCCAGCGTGAGCGGAACATGCGGGACCAATCCCTGCGTATACACCGCGACGACATCGCCTGCACGCACACCCCTTTCGTGAAGTGCCCCTGCGAGCCGGCCGGTCAAGCTGGCGAGGTTCGCGTACGTCATCACCAGGTCCAGCGACACGATCGCCGGATGGCTGGGGCGGCGCAGCGCGATCCGCTGGATCGGCTCAAAGAGATTCACGGTAGAAAGATCAGGTCAGCGCGCGGCGAAGCAGTAGAAGAGACCGGCGCTCCCGCTTTGCGCGAGCTGCGGCAAGCTGCAGCCGCGCGTCTTGTGCGATGCGTTCCACGATGCGTTGAGCACCGGGTCGGGGTTGGTGCCCTTGCGATCGCTGTGGCCCACCATCGCCGTGCTGCCCGCGTTGGCGGTCCAGTCGTTGCATGTCGCGCCGGTGGACAAGCGGCCTTCCGTCGTCGAGCCCGTGAGGATGTCGTGGCGGTTCGGCGTGTCGCCAAAGCCGTTGACGATGGCGCCCTTCTCGTCGAGGTTGGTTTCCTTCGTGAGCTTGTTGGCCGCGTGAAGCTCAGTGAGGTTGGCCGCAACGAGATCGCCCTTCGCGTTGTACCAGGGGCCGCTGCCGATGCGATCGCGCGCGTTCACGGTCTCCGTGCTGAGGTAGGCGCGCCATGACTTGCCGCCCACGCCGGCGGCGCCCGCGAGCTTCTGGCAATACGCATCCGCGCCGGCCAAACCGCCGAGGTTGCCGCCGTCGCCCGGGTTCACGTCGGTGACGAAGAAACTCATGCTCTTGTCTTCCATCATCGACGCGCAAGCTGCGGCGAGGACACATGTCGATGCGATGGCAACGAGGGTGAGCGTACGCATGGCGGTCTCCTTGGGCTGACTTTTGGGTTGCGGGAGGCGCGAGGCTACCGGAAATTCCTACTCGGGTACAGGATCGCGTGCCATGAGTTCGGCGATCGCATCTTTCGGTTTCAAGTGGCCTTCGAGCAGCGCCACGACGGCACGCGAGATCGGCATGTCGATGCCCAGGCGCGTGCCGCGTGCGACGACGGCACGCGCGCACAGCACGCCTTCAGCGACGTGGCCCAGCGATGCAGTCGCGGCGCCCAGCGTACGGCCCTGCGCCAGCAAAAGGCCGATGCGGCGGTTGCGGCTGAGATCGCCCGTGGCCGTGAGCACGAGATCGCCCAAACCCGACAGGCCCATGAACGTTTCGGCACGCGCGCCAAGCGCAACGCCCAGCCGCGTCATCTCCGCGAGGCCGCGCGTGATGAGCGCTGCGCGCGCATTGAGGCCCAGACCCAGGCCGTCGCACAAGCCCGTCGCGATCGCAAGCACGTTCTTCACTGCGCCGCCGACTTCCACGCCGGCAATGTCGTCGTTGGCATAGACGCGCAGGCGGTCGCCGTGAAACGCCGCGACGAGCGCATCGCGCACCGATGCATGCGCGCTTGCGGCGACGAGCGCCGTGGGACGGCCTTGCGCTACCTCCTCTGCAAAGCTCGGGCCGCTCAGCACGCCGGCCGCAAGCGACGGCGCTGCTTGCGCGAGCACTTCGTGGCCCAGCAGGCCCTCGACGCCCGAAGACTCGAAGCCCTTGCATAACCACACGACCGGACGACTCGTCGATGCCAGTGCCTCGAGCATGCTTCGCAGCGCGGCCATCGGCGTGGCGATCACCGCGATGTCGCTCGCATCGGCAAGCGTTGCGATCGATGGATCGGAAACAGCGGAAGAAATGGAAACGCGCTGCGGCAGCGAGATGCCCGCAAGGTAGCGCTTGTTTTCGCGGTCGCGCCCGATCGCATCGGCTTGCGCGGCGTCGCGCGCCCAGAGCAGCACGTCGTGGCGCGCGCTTGCATGCACCGCAAGCGCCGTGCCCCAGGCCCCAGCCCCGAACACGGCGATTTTCATTCGCAGCAGCTTGCGAGACTAGGCGGCGGTGACGATCTTCGGCGTTTCGCTGTCGCCGGGCTGCGTGTTGACGAACTGCGGATTGGCCTGGTTTTCGTACATGGCCTGGAAGTTCAGCTCGGCAAGGTGCACGGGCGGGAAGCCGCCGCGCGTGATCATGTCGGCGACATTCGCGCGCAGGTACGGATAGAGAATCTGCGGACAGGCAATGCCCAGCAGCGGGTTCATCTGGTCGGTGGGCACGTTGCGCACCTCGAAGATGCCGGCCTGCTTGACTTCGCACAGGAAGACGACCTTGTCCTTGATCTTGGTCGTGACGGTGGCCGTCACGCATGATTCCCACACGCCGTCGGCGATGTTCAGCGCTTCCACGCCGATCTGGATCTCGACGGCGGGCTGTTCCTGTTCGAGCAGGATCGCGGGGGAGTTGGGTTGTTCGAGCGACGCTTCCTTGAGGTACACGCGCTGGATCTGAAACACGGGGCTGTCTTGTTGCTGCTGTTCGGCCATGGCTCTATTACTCGAAAGACCGCGATTATCGCGCAGCCTGCGATCCGGGCGAACCCTCAGGCGGCATGCCCGCGAGGAGCGGATCGAGCCCGCCGCTGCGGTCGAGCGCGACAAGTTCGTCGCAGCCGCCCACATGCGTCTGGCCGATGAAGATCTGCGGCACGGTGCGGCGGCCGGTGATCTCCATCATCCGCATCCGTTCCTGCGGGTCCATGTCGACGCGGATCTCCTCGATCGCCTCGACGCCTTTGGACTTGAGGATGTGCTTGGCGCGAATGCAGTACGGGCAGATCGCGGTGGTGTACATCTTGACGGGCTGCATGGTTCGGGGCGCTCTTCGCTCAAGCCTTCTCGACGGGAAGGTTGGCTTCCTTCCATGCCTTCAGGCCGCCGGCCAGCGCTTGCGCGTTGTCGTAGCCGAGCTTCTTGGCGATGCCCACCGCGCGCTGCGCACGCCCGCCGCTCTGGCATACGACGATGAGCGGCACGGTCTTGTTCTTCACGGCCTCGGGCAGGCGATGTTCAAGGTCGCCGAGCGGCACGTTCTTGGCGCCGCCGATGTGGCCCTGTGCGAATTCGGCGGCGTCGCATACGTCCACGATCACGGCTCTCTCGCGATTGATCAGCTGCACGGCCATCGCCGTGGACAAATCGCCCGCGCCCATGCCCTGGATCACGGGCCACATCAGCATCGCGCCCGAGACGAGCGCCAGCACGATCAGCATCCAGTTTTCGACGACGAATCGCATTCAATTCCTTTGAGGCAACCCGCGATTCTAAAATGCCGGGTTCCACCCAGCATTCCCGAAGGACAAGACCCTTTCCATGCACAAGCTCGTACTGATCCGCCACGGGGAGTCGACGTGGAACCTCGAGAACCGGTTCACCGGCTGGACCGACGTGCCGCTCACGCCCACCGGCGTTGCGCAGGCGCGCGCGGCGGGCAAGCTGCTCGCCAGTGAAGGCTGGGGGTTCGACGCGTGCTACACGAGCGTCCTCAAGCGCGCGACCCACACGCTGTGGCATTGCCTCGACGAGATGGACTGCACATGGCTGCCGGTGGTGAACACCTGGCGCCTGAACGAACGCCACTACGGTGCGCTGCAGGGCCTGAACAAGGCCGAGACCGCGAAGAAGTACGGCGACGAACAAGTGCTGGTCTGGCGCCGCAGCTACGACGTGCCCCCGCCCGCGCTGGAAGACGGCGATCCGCGCTGGGAACGCAGCGACGTTCGCTATCGCAACGTGCCCGATGCGCAGTTTCCCCGCACCGAATGCCTGAAGGACACGGTCGTGCGCGTGCTGCCTTTCTGGAACGAATCGATGGCCCCCGCGATCAAGGCCGGGCGGCGCGTTCTGCTCGCCGCGCACGGCAACTCGATCCGGGCGCTTGTGAAGTACCTGGACGGCGTCTCCGATTCCGAGATCGTCGGGCTGAACATCCCCAACGGCATTCCGCTGGTGTACGAACTGGACGACCAACTCAAGCCCCTGCGCCGCTACTACCTGGGCGATTCCGAGGCGGCGGCGAAGGCTGCGGCGGCCGTCGCAAGCCAGGGAAAGGCGCGGGCTTAGTCAATTTGCCTAAGGGCGTGAGGCACTTTCCCTAACGCGGTGCGGCCCCACAGGCCTATCTTGATGGACGAGGGCCTCTATCCCCTCCTGAGGTCCTCCCCTTCATGGGTCTCACCCGGGGACGCGCCGGTGCAGTAGCGGATGCCGTCCCCGGGACTTTTTCCACGAACAAGCAACGCAAGCGGGAACCCCGGCACGGCGATTGCGTCATACAGCTTTCGCGGGTGTATATTTTCGACGCAGGACTCAAGGACTTTCTTTCAATGAGCCAGAAACTCAGGATTGCCGGCTGGATTACCGTAGGCGCAGTGGCCGGCGCGCTCACGACGGTGTCGCTCCAGACGGTGGCGCGCGCATCGCTCGCCCCGCTGCCGCTCGAAGAGTTGCAGCAACTCGCGGCGGTGTTCGGCATGGTCAAGACCGACTATGTCGAGCCCGTCGACGAACACAAGTTGATCCAGGATGCGATCGCGGGCATGGTCTCCAGCCTCGATCCGCATTCGCAGTACTTCGACAAAAAGTCGTTCAAGGAATTCAAGGAAGGCACGTCGGGCCGCTTCGTCGGCGTCGGCATCGAGATTTCGCAGGAAGACGGCCTCGTGAAGGTCGTGTCTCCCATCGAAGGCTCGCCCGCTTTCCGCGCCGGCCTCAAGCCGAACGACCTCATCACCAAGATCGACGACGTCGCCGTCAAGGGCCTGTCGCTTTCCGAAGCCGTCAAGAAAATGCGCGGCGAGCCCAACACGAAAGTGATGCTCACGATCTTCCGCAAGGACGAAAGCCGCAGCTTCCCCGTCACAGTCACACGCGAGGAAATCCGCACGCAGTCCGTCAAGGGCAAAGTGGTCGAGCCCGGCTACGGCTGGATTCGCGTGTCGCAGTTCCAGGAGCGCACCGTCGACGACTTCGTGAAGAAGCTCGACGAGATGTACCGCCAGGAGCCCAACATCAAGGGCATGGTGCTCGACCTGCGTAACGATCCCGGTGGCCTGCTCGACGCCGCCGTTGCCATCTCCGCCGCTTTCCTCCCCGAGAACGACGTCGTCGTCTCCACGAACGGCCAGCTGCCCGAATCCAAGTTCACGTACAAGGCGTCGCCCGAGTATTACCAGCGCCGCGCCGGGGCCGACCCGTTGCGCAAGCTACCCGCGGCGCTCAAGACGGTGCCGCTCGTCGTGCTGGTGAACGAAGGCTCCGCGTCCGCGAGCGAAATCGTCGCCGGCGCGTTGCAGGATCAGCACCGCGCCACCATCATCGGCAGCCAGACGTTCGGCAAGGGCTCGGTGCAAACTGTTCGTCCGCTTGGCCCCGACACCGGCCTGAAGCTCACCACGGCGCGCTACTACACCCCGAGCGGCCGTTCGATCCAGGCCAAGGGCATCGTGCCCGACGTGATGGTCGACGAAACCGCCGAGGGCAGCATCTTCTCGCTGCTGCGCACACGCGAAGCCGATCTCGACAAGCACCTCGGCAGCGGCCAAGGTCCCGAAGTGAAGGATGCCGCCACCGAAAAACTGCGCGAAGACGCGCGCAAAAAGGCCGAGGAAGAGGCCAAGAAAGGCGCCGCCCTGCCGCGCGCGCCGGAATACGGCACCGACAGGGACTTCCAGCTGTCACAGGCAATCAACCAGCTCAAGGGCCGCCCCGTGCTGGTGAGCAAGACGCAAGTCGTCGAAAACAAGGCCGACAAGAAGGACAACTGATCGACCCCCGCTCGCAAAAAGGCCGCCGCAAGGCGGCTTTTTTGATTGCCGCACAATCTCCGCCATGACCGACGAGCAATTGCTGCGCTATTCGCGTCACATCCTGCTCGATGAGATCGGCGTCGAGGGCCAGGAGCGCATTCTTGCGTCGCGCGCGCTCGTGATCGGCGCGGGCGGCCTGGGCTCACCGGTCGCGCTTTACCTCGGCACCGCCGGCGTGGGCCACATCACGATCGTCGATCACGACAGCGTCGACCTCACCAACTTGCAACGCCAGATCGCGCACAACATGGCGCGCGTCGGACAACCGAAGGCGCTCTCCGCCCGCGAAGGCATCGCTGCGATCAATCCCGAAGTACGGGTGGAGCCCATCGTCGCGCGCGCAGACGCCGCGCTGCTCGACGACCTCGTGCCGCAAGCCGACGTGGTTATCGACTGCAGCGACAACTTCGCGACGCGTCACGCAATCAACGCTGCGTGCGTGCGGCATCGAAAGCCGCTCGTCTCGGGCGCCGCGATCCGAATGGACGGGCAGGTGTCGATGTTCGACACGCGCGATTCAAAATCGCCTTGCTATGCGTGCGTATTCCCACCGAGCGATGAATTCGAAGAGACGCGCTGCGCGACGATGGGCGTCTTCGCGCCGCTGGTGGGCATCATCGGTGCGATGCAAGCGGCCGAAGCGCTGAAGCTCCTCGCGCGAACGGGTGAATCACTCGCAGGTCGATTGCTGATGCTCGACGGGCGAGCGATGGCGTGGAGTGAAGTGCGCGTGCCCCGCAATGCGTCTTGCGAGGTTTGCGGGCCGGTGCGGGCCCACTCGTAGACGTCATGCCGGCCTTGATCCCAACGTTGTCACCCCGGACTTGATCCGGGGTCGTCGGTGGTTGTTCTTTCACTCTGGTTGTTACGGCCCGGGGCGCTCGCGACGGCCGATATCCGGCAAGGCCTCATACGTCACCGCAGAACGCTCACGCGTTCTGTTCCCACCGGCCTTCAGCTGCCGCGTCTGCACGGTCGAACTCACTGCGAGTTGGCCTGCGGACCAACTCTCCGTTCAAACACTCGCCCGTGAGTCAGTTCACAAGGCGCAGTCGCACTTTCAGTGCTCCGGCGCTGACGCCGCGGCAGCAACGGCCGGCGGCGGTGGACGAAATCGGCCTTGCCGGATATCGGCCATCGCGAGAGAACCATCGTGTTTTTTTGCGAGTGATGCACTACGGCTGTGTCCAAGTCCGCGGATGCCGGGTAGCCGGATCACGCAAGTAAAAGGAGGAGCAAGCGCGGCGCAAGCTGCGCGGCGGAGGACATGGAGTGATCCGGCTACCCGGTAGCCGTGGACTCGTCAGCGATCGTCAACGATGGTCGATGATCGTCAACAAACAACCGCCGACGACCCCGGATCAAGCCCGGGGTGACAACGTGGGGGCTCGGGGTGACAACGTATCTGGCAGCTCGATGCCTTCTTCGCGCGCCTTGCGTTCCAGCGCGAGCCTGCGTTCGCCCGCGAGCCGCACGCCTTCATCGACCAGCATTTCCGCAATGAGCTTTTCGATGCGTTCGTCATAGACGCCGCGCCCCGCAAACGCGCGCGGGTCGATCAGCAAGAACGCCTGGCCCAATCGGGGCCGATTGCCTTCTTCCTCGAAAAAGGACGACGCTTCGCTGCCGATGTGCGAGCCGGTCAGTGACGTGACGAGCACTTCGACGATGAGTGCCAGCATCGCCCCTTTCGCGCCGCCGATCGGCAGCATCGAGCCTTCCATCGCTGCCTTCGCATCGGTCGTGGCGATGCCGAACTTGTCGAGTGCCCAGCCGTGCGGGATCGGCTCGCCCTTCTTCGCCGCGATCGCGATCTTGCCGCGCGCAACTTCGGACAACGACATGTCGATCATGATTGCATCGCGATCCTTGCGCGGGAAGATCGCAGCGATGGGGTTCGTGCCGAAGATCGCATGCTTGCCGCCCGCTGCCGGCATCGCCGCCGGCGAATTCGCGAACCCGAGGCCGATCAGTCCTTCGGCCGCCGCGGGCCGCAGGTGGTCAACGAGCACACCGGCGTGATGGCTGTTCATCACCCCCACCAGGCTCACGCCGAATTGCTTTGCCGCTTGCGATCCGCGTGCGACCGCGAGTTCGCATGCGAGGAACGCGAAGCCATCCTTCGCATCGACGAGCAGCGCGGCGCCGTGTTCGTGCACGACGCTGGGCTCGGCTTGGCCGTCGACTCGCCCGTGCCGCAAGTGGCTCGCGTACTGCGCGACTCGCGACAAGCCATGCGACCCGAGCCCTTGCGCCTCGGCGCGCACCAACGCGACGGCCGTGCTGATCGCCTGCGCGTCGCTCGCGCCCGCCTCTTCCAGCGCGATCGTTACGCGCCGCACGGCTTCGTCGAAGGGGACTTTCACGCCCACACGTTCAAGCCGATTCGTACAGGCGCGTCAGCACAAACTCGCGATGGCCGAGCGCTTCGGCCGCCGTCAAGCGCCCGTTAGCCGTGCGCAGCATGCATTCGAGCAACTGGTCGCCGGCCTGGTCGAGCGTGATCTGCCGCTGCAGCAAACCCGACGTGTCGACGTCGATGTGCTCGCTCATCAATCGCACCGTGCGCGGGTTCGCGCAGATCTTGATGACGGGCAGGATCGGGTTGCCGATCACGTTGCCCTGCCCGGTCGGGAAGAAGTGCACCGTGTAGCCCGACGCCGCACAGAGCGTGACCATCTCGGCCGCCGCGCTCGACGAATCCATGAACCACAGGCCGGGGTGCGTGGGCATTTCGGCCTTGTCGATCACGCCGTCGACCGTGCACTTCCGGCCGATCTTCTGGATGTTGCCGAGCGCTTTTTCTTCGATCGTCGTGAGGCCGCCCGCGATGTTGCCCTTGGTGGGTTGCGAGTCGGAAAGATCGCTCGTCTTGTGGCGGTTGATCACTTCCTGGTAGCGATCGAACATGAACATGAAGCGTTCGCGCACCTTGTCGTTCGCGCAGCGCGCGGCCACGATCTGTTCACCGCCCGTGAGCTCCGTTGTCTCGCCGAAGCAAAGATAGGTGTTCAGCGGATGCAGCTTGTCGAACGCGTTGCCGACGGTGGGGTTCGCGCCGCAGCCCGACGTGGTGTCCGATTCGCCGCATTTGGTCGAGACCCACAGCTCCTGGATCGGGCACGGCTCGCGATGCTTTTCGCTGGCCCATTGCACGAATTCCTTCGCGGCGATGCTCGCTCGGCGGATCGTTTCGTGATCGCCATGCCCTTCGATGCCGAAGCCGACGACCGGTTTGCCGGTGGACGCAATGCCATCGACCACTTTTTTCGTCCAGCCCTCTTCGATGCCGATCACGATCACCGCCGCGACGTTCGGGTTGCAGCCCGTGCCGATCAGCGTGCGAAAGTGCAGGTCGAGGTCGGCGCCGAATTGCAGCCGCCCGTACGGATGCGGGATCGCCATCGCGCCCTTGATGTTGTTCGCCACCGCTTCGCTCGCGGCGTTCGACAGGTCGTCGAGCGGCAACACGATGACGTGATTGCGCACGCCCACGCGCCCGTTCTCGCGCCGCCAGCCGAGGAATGTCGTATTGCGATCGATTGTTGCCATGTTGCCCGCCGATGCTTCGCTTACCACCGCTTCGTCTTGATGTTGTGCACATGCGCATGCTCGCCCGCGCGAATCGGCTTGACGACCCGGCCCATGTCGATGCCGCACTTCACGACCGTGTCGCCCTCGCCCATGTCTGCCAGCGCGATCTTGTGCCCGATGGGGATGTCCTGTTTGGCGACGAGATCGACCATGCGGTCTTCGTCCATCACCCAGCCCGTGAGTTCATGGCCGGCTTTCACGCCTTCGACCACGACGACGGCCACCGTGTCGTGCGGGTCGTGCAAAACAAAATGGATCATGGCCCGGAAGTGTACGCACAGTCCGCGATCCGTAGGAATGCTCCTACGGCTGCGCCGTTGCACCGCTGGCAGAATCGATTCACCGCGATCGTGCAATTGAGAACCTACATCGTCGAAGACAACCCCACGATTCGCGAGAACCTGGCCGGGACGCTGGAGGAACTCGCGTGCGTTGTTCCGCTCGGCTGGGCCGAAAGCGAAAGCGAAGCGTGCCGCTGGTTCGCGGAGCATCCGCGCGAATGGGACCTCGCGATCGTCGATCTCTTTCTGTCGCACGGGAGCGGCCTGGGCGTGATCGAAGCGTGCCGCGATCGCGACGCGGGCCAGCGCGTGATCGTGCTGAGCAACTACGCGACGCCCGCTGTGCGCCAGCGCTGCATCGAACTCGGGGCCGATGCGGTGTTCGACAAATCCAACGAGATCGATGCGCTCATCGAATACTGCATCGGCTCGAGCAATACGGCCTAGAAAGAGCCAACGTAAAAATGCGGATGCGACGCATCTCCTTCACCTTCACGCGCATGACGCTGAGCCTGCTTCTCGCGGCGATCGCGGCGATCATGCTCGTCGCGATCAACGAGATCGGGTTCACCGAGTCGACGCAGGCGCTGGACGACATCGCGTCCAGCACGAACACTCGCACGTCGCTCGACCGCGTCTTGCAACTGATGCTGGACGCCGAGACGGGTTCGCGCGGCTACCTGCTCACGGGCGACCAGCGCTATCTGGAGCCGTACAACGCCGCCGTCACCGACGTCGGCGCGCAGCTGGAGATGCTGCGCGGAACCTATCCCCGGGGCAGCGACGACGCGAAGACGTTGGCCGAGCTGTCGCGCGACGTGCAGCGCAAGCTCGCCGAGATGGACTTGTCAGTGCGCATGCGCAAGCTCGACAACGAAGACGCATGGAAATTCATCCTGAGCACGGACGTCGGCAAGGAGCACATGGACGCGATCCGCACCGAAGCCGCGAAGCTGACCGGCACCGCCAGCCGGCGCGTCGAAGTGAGTCAGGCGCAGGTGCGCGATTCGCTGCAGGTCTCGCGCATCGGCATCAGCGGCGTAACGCTGGTCGCACTGATCGCGTTCTGGCTGTATCTGCGGCAGACCAACGCGCTGAAGGAAGCCGGCGAGCGCCAGCAGGAAGCGCTGCAGGCTGAACGCGATCTGCTCGAAGTGCAGGTGCGCGAACGCACGGCGTCGCTGGCCGAGCTCGCAACGCACCTGCAGGATGTGCGAGAGGAAGAACGCGCCCATCTCGCGCGCGAATTGCACGACGAGCTGGGCGCGCTGCTGACGGCCGCCAAGCTCGACGTCGCTCGGCTGAAGTCGCGGTTCGGTCCGCAGCCCGCGCCCGAGATTTCGCAGCGCCTGCAGCACCTGACCGAGGCACTGAACAGCGGCATCGCGCTCAAGCGCCGCATCATCGAAGACCTGCGCCCGTCGTCGTTGTCGAACCTGGGGCTCGCGGCGTCGCTGGAAATCCTCGCGCGTGAATTCTCCGAACACTCGGGCGTGGAGATCACCACCGGCCTCGAGCCCGTGCAACTCGACGAGTCGCGCCAGCTCACGGTGTATCGCCTGGTGCAGGAGTCGCTCACCAACGTCGGCAAGTACGCGGCCGCCAAGCAGGTGGAGATCACGCTGCGCAACTATGGCGCGCACGTCGAGGTGGACATCCGCGACGACGGCGCGGGTTTCAATCCGTCGCACGTGAAGCCTTCGACGCACGGCCTCGCGGGCATGCGGCATCGTGTTGAAGCGGCGGGCGGCAAGCTTGCCGTCTCATCGGTGCCGGGCCGCGGCACGCGCATCTCCGCCGTGCTGCCCGCATCGAAGCGCGAGCCTTCGCCCCCGCCTGTTGAATCGGCCACAGCCTGACGTTTTCGGCCGGCCTGCCGGGGTCGGCTCGTTCCTACAACGTGCGCGCGCACGTGCCGACACACACAAGAGCCACCCGCCGATCCATTGCACGGTCGCGCTACGCCTAACCTTGGTCCTGCAATCAACGACAAAGGAGAATGCAATGAAACACTCAAAATCACTCGCCCTCGCATTCCTCGCCAGCGCCGCGCTTGCAAGCGCAGGTTGCTCCGTCATGCGGGGCCAGGAAACCGTCGGCGGGTATGTCGACGACGCTTCGATCACCACCGCGATCAAGGCGAAGTTCGTCGAGGACAAGACCGTCGATGCCGCCGCGATCAAGGTCGAGACGCTTCACGGCACCGTGCAGCTGTCGGGCTTCGCGAAGTCGCCGACCGAAAAGGCGCAGGCCGTGTACATCGCCCGCAACACGGGTGGCGTGCAATCGGTGCAGGACAACCTCGCGGTCCGTCCGTAAGTGCTAGTGCGCAGGTCAGTCGCGCATCTCCCTCAGTATGCGGTCGAGCCGGGCCGAGAGCTGTTCCGTCGTGAGCTGCTCCCGGAACCGCTCCACCATCAGCGGCAGGCTCATGGGGCTCGGGTGGCGAATCTCCACCCGGTCCAGCGTCTTCGCGGCAATGCGCAGCATCGTCTCGCGAAGGCGCCCGATCTCCAGCTCCTGGCTCAGCACCTCGTTCTGAGCCTGTGACAGCAGCAGGTTCGCCGGGTCGTACTTACGGAACACTTCGAAGAAAAGTCCGCTCGACGCCTGCAGCTGTTTCGTGCTTTTCGGCTGGCCCGGATAGCCGGTAAAGACAAGCCCCGCAACGCGCGCGATCTCGCGAAAGCGCCGCTGCGCGAGCTCTGTCGAATTGAGTGACGCCAGCACGTCGTGCAAAAGGTGCTCGGTGGAGAACACCTCCTTCGACATCACCAGCGACAGGTCCACCTCGTCGGCGCTCACGAGCTCGAAGCCGTAGTCGTTCACCGAAAGGCTGAACGTGTTGGGCTGGTCGAGCGACAGACGCCATGCAATCAGGCTGGCCAAGCCCAGGTGCACATGGCGCCCCGCGAAAGGATGGATGTACAGGTGCCAGCCCTCGCGCGATCGCAGCGTCTCCACCAGGATCGTGTCGGGCGTCGGGATGTGCGAGATGCGCGCCTGCATCTCCAGCATCGGCCGAGCGGCGACAAGCTCGGGCTCGGAGTAGTCGCCTTGAGCGGCGCGCAGCAGCATCTTGAGCACTGCATCGCCCAGCTCGGCCGACAGCGCCATCTTGCTGCCCTGCCATGAAGGCACGGTGCCGCGCTTGCGCGTCGCCTTCTTCACGTAAGCGGCCATGTCGCGCACGCGCACGAACTCAAGCAGTTTGCCCGCGAAGAAAAAGCAGTCGCCCTGCCGCATCCGCGCGATGAAGCCTTCTTCGATCGTGCCGATGTTGCCGCCGCTCATCCACTTCACTTGCATCGACGCGTCGCTCACGATCGTGCCGATGCCGAGGCGATGGCGCTTGGCGATGTCGCG
>Ga0265314_10001941_pt1 | contig 22063 bp, 18 predicted proteins | sample 4126metaG_FD_203106 | JGI IMG/M metagenome (GOLD analysis project Ga0265314, IMG submission 203106) | Rhizosphere microbial communities from Carex aquatilis grown in University of Washington, Seatle, WA, United States - 4-1-26 metaG | ecosystem: Host-associated > Plants > Roots > Rhizosphere >... | reverse complement strand
TTGCCGACTGAAATATCCGCCCCCATGAAGAGCGTGTGGGTCTTCGCGCCGTCATCGGACGCGGCTGACAACGGCGCGACGACCGCCGCCAGGGCGAGGATTGAAGCCAACCGCCGCAGCGCGGTGCTGGCCTTGGGCTGGGCATTCATTTGCGCGTCCGGAGCCGGGTTCAGCTGTCCTTGACGACCATCGTCTTCACGCGGGTGAGGAAGTCCTGGACGGCATCGGTCCTCTCGATGCTAAGGGCCTTCTGCAGGTATTCCACGCACTTCGAGTAGTGCCGGTTCTTGAGCTCGATGTTGGCAAGCTCGAGGCTCGCAATGTAGGCGCTGTTCTCAATGCGGTATGCAGCCTCGAACGCCAGGGTCGCCCTCGGGGTGTCCTCATCGCCGCCGTAGGCGCGGCCGAGGCTGATGAGCGCCCGCCCGTCAAGCGGCGCAAGCTTCAGCAGCTCCTCCAACTCGTGGCGCTCCTCAGGCCATTTCCTCTGCGCGGCGAGGAGGTCCGCCTTGGTCTGGAGGAGATCGATCCTGCTCTGGTCGTCGCTGCCGGGCTTCGCCGACACCAGAACCCGCTGCGCGTCGTCCAGCTTCCCCGCCGAAATCAGCACCCCGGCGTATTTGACGAGCCTCTTTTCGCCAATGTCGGGAGCCACGGCGAGCACCTTGCTGTAGATGCCAGCCGCCTCGGGGACGAGGTGCTGCTCCGCATAGAGGTCCCCCAGCATCGAGAGCTCCTCGACGTTCGCCAGGCCCAGCCCCGACGATGTCTCCAGGAGCACGGTCGCCTCCAGCTTCCTGCCCTCCGAGAGGAGGATGTTCGCATAGGTGAGCCAGTACCTCGTGTCGGACGGATGCTCCTTGATGAGATTCTTCACCAGCGACTCGGCACGGGTGAGCTGCTTGCCGTCGATGCAGATCCCGAGCAGCCCCTCCTTCCAGTCGACATTGCCCGGGTCCCCGCTCAGGGCCTGCATGTAGGCCATCTCCGCCGAGACGAGGTCCCCCTGCTTTTGCAGGCAGTACCCAAGCAGGCCGAAGGTCGCGGAGTCGCGGTCGCCGAGGACAACCGCCCTCGAGAAGCACGGGACCGCCTCGCCGTACCGCCCCGAGGAGTAGTACAGGATCCCCAGGTTCACCCAGGCCCTCAGGAACGTCGGGTACCTGTTCACGGCGGCGCGGTAGTAGGACTCCGACTTGTCATTCTGTCCGACCGCGTAGTAGGCGTTGCCGAGGATGAACTGGAACGCGGGGCTTGGCTGCTCCTTGTCGGACATCATCGCCTCGAGGAGCTTCAGAGCAAACTCCGGGTTGGCCGAGAGCATCGTCACGACCTTCTGGTAGAGGGCGTACTCCTCCTCCGACATCTCGGGCTCGCGCTCCTTCAGGAAGGAGTTCGACTCGTTGATGATCCGCTTGGGATCGAGGGCCGGCGCAGCCGTGGCGGCGCCCGTGAGCGCGAGCGCCAGGAGTGCCAGGAGGAGTTGCTTGGGGAATCTCATGGGCTAAATCGTGAACCTCGACCCCTCGGTCCATTTGTACCAGATCAGCTGCTGCACCATGCAGCGGACCTTCCGCCCCTTGCGGACCGCCGGCGTGAAGACCCATTCGTCCCTGACGCATTTCAGGACGATGGAATCAAACTCCGCGTTGCCGGACGTCTTGAGGACCCGCAGGCTCGTGACCGCCCCTTCGGTGTCGATGACCACGAGCAGCGTGACCCGCAGCGACGGGGCGCCCTCGCGGGTGCGGTTCGTCACGTGCGCGATCGTCTTGACCACCGCCTCGGGGACCTTGTCGACCTCGTTCTGCTGGTAGATGTGCTGCAGGTCACCCACGGCGCCCGACCTCGGCTTCAGGTCGGAGAAGAGCTGGTTGAACTGGATCGTCGCCTGCGGCGGGACGTCGGAGGGCGGTATGATCTTGTCGAGGTCCGGCGGCACGACGGAGAGCTTCACCGAGCTGTCGGACGGCCCGATCTCAATGCCGGTGAGGGGCTCGGAAAGGCTGACCTGGTCGGGGTGCTCGTCGACCTGCGGCGGCGGGGGCTCCACGAAAGCGGACATCACCCGCAGGTCCTCGATGTCGGGGGCGGTCGCGGCCGGCCTCGCCAACTCGAAATGGGCGACACCGAAGAAGAGCGCAAACGTGAGGCCCGCCCCCAGCAGAAGGCAGAGGGTCTCGTCGGCCGCCTTGGCGGCGCCGTGCCTGAAGTCGATAATGGGGAGCGTGTCAGACATCGCGTCGCATTCAGCGGCCGTCCGCCCTCGTCGTGGCGAACTCCACGTGCTGGATCCCGGACCGCTTGGCCTCCGAGTAGACCGCCGCGAAGACCCCGAGGTTCGAGGAGCGATCACCACGGATGATCAGGGCCGGGGACCTCCCGATGGCCGCCTGCTTGATAAGGCCCGCGACCTGGTCGATCCGGACCTCCTGCCCGTCAAAATAGACCCGGCTGTCCGACGAGATCGCTATTAGAAGCGCGCTCTGGTCGCCGTTCACCTGGCCGCTCACGTCGGGCTTCTCCACCTCGATGCCCGGATCGTTCACGAAGGCGCTGCTGACCATCAGGAAGATCACCAAGACCATGATGCAGTCCACCATCGGCACCATGTCGATGTGCGTGACCTCGAACCGGCCCCTGTTGTTTTTGCCGATCATGGCTGCGCGTCCATCCAGACGCCCCGCTCTATTTCGTTCAGCCTTTGCATGTACTTGCGAAGGCTCCTGTGCGCCAGGTGGACCACAAGCAGCGCCGGTATGGCGACGACGAGGCCCGACTCCGTGGCCACGAGGACCTCGGAGATGCCGCGGGCAAGGCCCTCCATCGTCTTCTCCGCCGAATGCCCCGCAAGGCTCTCAAAAGTGGTCACCATCCCGCTGACCGTGCCGAGGAGCCCGAGAAGCGGGGCCGCGGCTATCATGGAGCCTAGGACGATGCGCTGCTGCCTGAACGCCTCCTCCATCTCGCCGCGCGCCCTCCGCAGCACGGGCAGCTGGCTCTCCTTGGCGGGAACTATTACGTCGAGGCGCTTCCTCGACTGCCAGAGCGAGAGAAGCAGCCTGAAGCACCGGGAATAGAGCACGACCGAGAGCGTGAGGATCGCGATCATCACGGGCCCTCCCTTCTGAACGAGCTCGACGAGCGCCTTCATGCGGATACGGCCCTTCCCTTCGCCCTGGCCGTCTCCACCGCGGTCATGAACTCGAGCGCATAGCGCTCGAGGAGCGAAAGGTTCTTCTGGATCCGCTGGGAGAGGAACCCGTGCGCTATCAGGGTCGGGATGGCGACGATGAGCCCGAGCTCGGTGGCGACCAGCACCTCCGAGATGCCGCTCGCGAGCTTGCCGGCATTGCCCGTGCCAAAGACGGTGATCAGGGCGAACGTCTTCACCATGCCGACCACCGTGCCCAGAAGTCCCATGAGGGGCGCGGCCGTGGCGATCACGGCGAGCAGCGGCAGCCTCCTTTCGAAGTGGAGCCGCTGCCTGAGGAGCACCGACTGGAGGTGCTCCTCGAGGATCTCCTTCGGGCTCTCACTGTATTGGAGGCCGACCTCGAAGAGCTCCCGCGTCGGAGCCTTGAGCAGCTTCACGGCCTGGTCCGCCTTCGACCAGGAGCCCGTGTACACGTTCTCAAGGAAGAACCGGACGGCCGGGGGGTCGTCCACCGCGAGGCCCATGAGGTCCCTCACCTTCTGCCCGATCATCAAGAGGGCCAGGAGGCCGACCGCGATGATCGCATAGGCGACGGGACCGCCCTTCTTGACGTGGTCGATCAGGGACCCCTTCGTCTCCTTCAGGCGAAGCGCCTTCCCGCCGGACGGGTCGGCGGGGATCATCCCCACCTTTCCCTGGAAGAACAGCGCGGCCTCCTCGGGTTTCCACGAGGGAACCTCGTAGCAGACGGGATAGGTCGACCCCGAGCGCGGCCTCACGGTGCCGGCATGCCCCCCCTCTTCGGCCCGGAAGAAGGTCTCGGGCCCCATGAAGGCGAACGTTCCCTTGAAGACCTGGTTGCTCCCGGCGAACAACGAGCTCCCGCTTGCCGCGTACCCCCCGAGGGAGTGCCTCACGCGCTCCAGCAGGAAATCCGCGATGTCGACGGCAGCCCTGCCGCTTGGCCCCGCGGATGCGTCGTCAATCCTCTGCCCCAGCGCCTGGATCCTGTCCGAGAGGAGCTGGCCCTCCCCGGGTGCAAGGCCGTCGCCAAAGGACGACAGTCCGTCGTGCGCAAGCGTGCTCATGTAGGCCGTGTTCTTGCGGATGGCGTCCATGTCCGACAGGAGCTTTCGGCGCTGTTCCGTCGCGTCCTCCTGGCCGGTCTCCATGCGCTCCATCTGGCTCTGCGCCGTGACGATCCTGTCCTCCGCCGCGCGCATCTCCCTCAGGAAGGGGGCCTTCTCGTCCGCGATCCGCTTGCGGGCGCCGTTCAACTCGTCGGCCGCCTTGCGAAGGCGTTCGCCGTAGTCGGCCGCGGTGCGCTGCGACGCCTCGGCCAGCGTCTCGGCGGGCGCCAGGGTGGCCGCCATTAGGAAAACCGAGGCTAGGGCCAAATGGATTCGTGTTTTCATGGGCACTTATTTGCTGGCGCCCTCCGCCACGGGTTGCCCGAGCGTCGCAGGAACCGTCACGAAGTCCGGATCGGCCCTGTCGTTGTAGATCGCGATCATCGCGGCGACCGACCGGGCCGCGTCGGCCCGGGGCTCCCATTGCCAGCCCTTGGGGCCCGGGGACCCGTACCACGCCTTGCCCGCTGCGCGGTCCAGCGCGTAGGCGTGGCCCAGTCCGAAGTAGATGGCCTCGAGCGACCTCGTTCCCTGCTCGCCGTCGATCGAGAGCACCTCCTCGCCGCACGTCACCGCACGGTTGAACGCCGCGCAGCGGTTGAGCACGGTCATGGTCAGCTGCATCCGTTCTCCGGCGGCCAGGCCCGGGTTCGAGAGGCTGCGAAACGAGAGCTCGAGGGCCTCGGACAGACGGGGCGGAAGCATCGGACGGAGCTCGGCAAGCTTTGCCGACAGCTCCCGAAGCCGGCCCTCCGCCTCCTTGAGGTCGCCGACGGCGGCACCGTTCTTCGCCTGCATCGCCTCGATGTCCTCGCGGTCCTTGGCCGTCTTGGCCTTTAGGTGGTCGCGCTTCTCCTCGAGCGTCTCGGCCCGCTCCTTCAGCCCGTTCACCGTGGACTCCAGAAGCGGCTTCTCGGATAGCCATTCCCCCTCGATTCGCGCGGTCTCGAGGCGTGTCTTGATCCATTCGCTCGCCACCTTAGTCCCCGGCTCGAGGGGGTCGGCGTCGGGCGCCGCTCCGAGCCGCACGGCGAGGAGCAAAGGAGCAAGGCTCAGAAAGAGGCGCAATCGGGGTATGATCATGGTGAGGTAAGGGGGGGGTACTCGGCGCCTGCGCAGCGAACCGACGTTCCGAGGAGTGTCGGAAACCGCCATGCAAATGGGCAGCCGAAAACCTCGCGGTCTTGGGTAGGTGAAAGATTTTGGCTCAAAGCTGGGGACCTCGGACCGGCAAGGGTAAGTGCCGCGGCACAATCCTTGCACGCATCATGCCATGCCCAGTAAGAGCAACCTAAAGCGTTTGGGCAAGGGCTGTAACGGTCCTTACTCCAAACTCCGTCCAAGCCGGGGCCCCGCCACGTGGTTGCATGCACCCGTCCCGACGCACGGCCCGGACCCCTATTTGGATGTAGCCAACCACCGCGGGTTTTGGTGCGTCCGCGCGCCCGTCAACGAATAATGTTGATGCCGGCTTCAGCTTGGCTCGCATTGCCTTACATGGCCGCTGACATCGAGCCACCCGCCGGGAGCGAGGTCCTCCTGCTGGAAGACGATTCAATTCTACGGAAGCGCCTCGCCGCGCACCTGCGCAGCCTGGGGGCCGAGGTGACCGAGGTATCAACGATCGAGGGTGCGCGCCGGGCGCTGTCGGGCCTGCACTTCGATTTCGCGCTGGTCGACCTTCACCTGCCCGACGGGGACGCCCTCGAACTGCTGCGCGACGGCGCATTCTCGGAGAACACGGGAGTCGTCGTCATGACGGCCTACGGCGGCATCAAGGAGGCCGTGGAGGCGATGCGCCAGGGCGCCGGGGACTACCTCTCGAAGCCCTTTGAGCCCGCAGAGCTGCCGATCGCCTTCATGCGGTGCCGCGAGCGGCGGAGCACGGCCCGGCGAGACGAGTTTCGCGCCAGCGGGCAGTCCTCCGGCGAGGGCTTTGAGCTCCATTTTGGCGAGAGCCTGGCGGGCGTCCGCTCGAACCTGGAGATGGTCCTGGCCTCGGACCGAAGGCTCGAGAAGGGGCTCCCGCCGATCCTGATTGAGGGTGAGACGGGAACCGGGAAGAGCCTGCTTGCAGGCTGGCTCCACCGGGAGGGGCCCCGGGCGACGAAGCCGTTCATCCGAGTCAACTGCGCGGCGCTGCCCGAGATGCTCGCAGAATCGGAGCTGTTCGGCCACGAGCGAGGGGCCTTCACCGACGCCAGGACCGCAAGGATCGGTCTTTTTGAGGCCGCGGACGGGGGCACCCTCCTTCTCGACGACATCGGGACTCTCGCGCTATCGACGCAGTCCAAGGTGCTCTCGGCCGTGGAGGACCATGCGATTCGCAGGCTGGGGGCGTCGAAGGAGGTGCGGATCGATACGCGCCTCATCGCGGCCTCCAACGAGCCCCTCGAGGGGCTCGTGGCCGGCGGCGAATTCCGGGAGGACCTCTACCACCGGCTCCACCTGATCCATATCACGCTTCCCCCGCTCAGGGACCGCGGCCTGGATGTGCTGGCCCTTGCGAAGCACCTGCTCGATCGGATCGCCCGGCGGCACCGGCTGAAGGCCGTCTCAATCTCACCGGCGGGGGAGGCCCGCCTTCTCGCGCAGCGCTGGCCCGGAAACGCGAGGGAGCTCGCCCACGTCATCGAGCGCGAGCTGATCTTCGCGAGGGGACCCCAGCTCGACTTCGCGGGCCTGGGGGACCCGCCGGCTGGCGCCATGGGGTGGCGCAATCCCATCTGGCGGATACCAGAGGAGGGATTCTCCATCGATTCGGTGGTCGCGGACCTCATCGGGGAGGCGCTCCGGGATACGAACCAAAACATATCGGCGGCGGCCCGGAGGCTCGGGGTCACGCGGGAATTTCTCAGGTACCGGTTGAAGGGAGGGGAATCGAAAGAGTAGAGCCGCGGTCGCAATCCGGCCCCTTGCCGGTTGCTGTGAACCGAAATTGGGGGAACCGGCCGGGGCTCATAAACCCCCCAGCCCCTCTAAAGCTCTAGGTTCCCATATCTTGTGGTGACGAGGATCGAGTTGGCACTCGGGATGCAAAGGGGCATGCTTTGGCGATCGCCGGCCGTTCGCGCCACACGCCAAACCCCATGACGACGGTTGAATCCAGGGTGAGTCCCCCTCCCGCCCCCCACCGGATGCTGGCCGCGCTGCTGCTTTCGTTGGTGTTTTGCCAGATGCCGGCGCGGGCCCAGCTGACCCAGCTTTCGACCGGCGAGAACGAGCCGCAGAACGGGGGAAGCGTCGAGCTTCCCTGGCAGGCCCGCGACAAGTTCGACCGCGTGCGCTTCATGAACATGGCGTCGTCGCATTTCATCTACAAGCAGTACAACCCGGCCCAGACCCCCCTCATCTTCTTCCCACCGGTGCCCCCGCCGCTGGATTCCGAGATCCCGGTCCTGGCGCCCCTCGACGCGGGTCCTCCGGCGCCCCAGGAGCTTGCCTCATTTGTGGGCGAAACCTTCTACCCGCTTCTCGGGGCGCGCCTTGCTTCGGACGACCTCCCCAAGGCCTTGAGGGCTCGGATCGTCGCCTACCGCGACGCGAAGGTCGCGATCCAGAGCGAACTGCGGTTCCGGCTGCGGGAGATGAAGGACGCCGACAAGGACACGCGGGCGCGCCAACTTTCCGCACTGGCCGCGGACCAGGTGGCCCGGATCTCGGCGCTCGAGGCCGATGCGGAGGGCATTCGCCTCGACCTGCGGCCAACGGGCATCCTAGGTCTGCCCGCGGAGAACCCTGCGACTCCCGAGAATTTTGGCTGGAAGGTCCGCGCCGCATCGGAGACGCCCTCGGACCCGTCCGAACTAAGGAGGGAGGCCGAGGCCATCCGGGGCGAAGCCTACTTTGAGGACGGCCTGTCTTTGCAGCAGCGGCAACTGCTCGAGGAGGTTGCCGATGATCTCGAGGCCAGTGCAGATGCCCACGGTGCGCAGGCTCAGGCCTTGCCGGGGACACGGCTCATCGCCTTCTCCCCCGAACCGTCGCGGATCGTGATCCCAGCCGACCTGCCGTCGACGCTGCTGATAAAAGTCAACGGGTACCTTTCCGCGAAGCTTGCCCTAAAGTCCGAGCTCAGGGATGCGCTTCACGCCGCCGGGGACACCTTTGGGGAGGCCCGCAGGAAGTCCATGGCAAGGCTTGCCGCGGTCCAGGCTCCGCGGATTGGGTCCCTTGAGGAGCAGGCCGAGGCCATCCGCAGGGAGCTGGCCGACATCCCAAGCCTGCGGGGTGCGCCGCCACCGCCGTCCTTGCCTCCGGAGCTCACGGCGCGGATCGCCGCCTACCGAATGCACAAGGTTGAGCTGCTGAAGAGGCTTCGGGCGATGCTGGTGGCTCCGTCCCCGTCGGCGGAGCCGGCCGACGCAAAATCCGGCTCCAGGCCGGACGATGCAAGCAGCCGCGTGCAGTCGTGGCTTCACGATGGCGCAAGCAAGACCGAAATCCAGCCCTCGAGCCTGAAAGTTTCCGTCGCGGAGTTCGATCGTCTGCAGCGTGAGCTCATCGCCTCCCTCAACAGCGAGGAGTCGGGCATCCGGGAGAGCCTGGCCGACTACGTCCGCACGACCAACGCACCCGCGGACCGCAAGTCGATAAACGACCTCCTCAGGGACTTCGAGGAGGCCCGCCAGCAGCAGGAGATCTGGGACAGGTACCAGGACTACCAGGCGGCGGTCCTTGTGCCGGGGTTGTCGGCCGGGCAGCGCCGAGTGCTGTTCGACGCCGGGATTGAGGAGCTTGGCCTCGCGCTTCCGGGGGGGGAAAGGACCCGGTGACGACCTTGCCGGACGAGTCGCCGCCCAGGGCCGGATTCAGGTACCCGATCGCCGCACTGGCGGCGGGAGTCCTGCTTGTCGGAATCTTCTCGGCGCTGGTGGTCTGGTTCCGCTCCGACCTGCGCGAGGAGATCCACCTCAAGATCATCGAGAGGGACGCCGCCGTCCTCTACCCGATGGCCCTCGAGCAGGTGTCGGAGGGCGAGGCGGGCGGCCTGCCGGGCGCAGCGAGCCCACTCACGGCCCTCCTCAAGAGCGCCCGCCAAAAGGGAATGCTGGCCGTCGACGTGTTTGACAGGGATGGCAACACGATCGAGTCGGTGCCCGCAAACCAGCTCTTCGTAGAGCTGCCCACGGACGACCTTCTGGTCCTGCAACGGGGCGCACCCATCAGCAGGTACCACCCCTCGTTCCCCCTGGACCAGTATTTCACGGGGATCTCGCCGCAGGAGCGCCAAGAACCCGTGCTCGAGGTCCTCCTGCCGCTGCCCGGCCCCACCCCGGCGGCCGCGCGCGGGTTCGTCCGGTACTTCATCGATGCGAGGCCCCTGTCCAGCGAGCTGGCCCTCATTGATGCACGCATCGACCGCCAGACCGCGGTCACCCTCCTCGTCGGCATCGTGCTGATCGCGGCGGTCGTGGCCGGGGCCGCCTTCAGCATCCATCGGGCCCAGCGCGCGGTCGCCGAGCGGAACGAGAGGCTCACGCGGGCCAACTTCGAGCTCACGCTCGCCGCCAAGGCCTCGGCGGTGGGGCAAATCACCTCGCACCTGATCCACGGCCTCCAAGGCTCCGTCGAGGGCCTCAGGGCCGTTGTGGCCAGCCACGAGGCGAACCCCGCGAACCTGGCATGGGAGTCCGCGGCCGGCTACACGGAGCGCCTGCAGACGATGATCCGGGAGACGGTCGCCCTCCTGGGCGACGTCAGCGCGAACGCGAGCTACGAGCTCTCCGGCCGCGACCTGGCCTCCACAATCCGGGACAGGAACAGGCCCTTTGCCAATGAGAAGGGGGTCGAGCTGGAGGTGAACCGTGGGTTCGATGCAACGGTCAACAGCCACCGCAGCAGCCTGCTCTGCCTCATAGCCAGCAACCTCGTGCAGAACGCCATCATCGCCAGCAGCAAGGGCGGGAAGGTGTCGGTCTCGCTGGTCGACACCGGGTGGGCCGTCGTCCTGACCGTCCGCGACGAGGGACCGGGCATCCCGGAGGAGATTCAGAAGCACCTGTTCAAGCCGGGCCGCACGGGCCGGCCCGGCGGATCGGGCCTCGGGCTGGCCATCAGCAGGCTCCTAGCGCGGCAGATCAACGCCGAGATGGTGCTCCTGTCGACCGGGCCGGAGGGCACGACCTTCCGGGTCACCATGGCGCACCAGGAATGAGCCGGGATTCCCGGGCTGCTTCAGCGCTTCGCAACCGTCTCCAGTAGCCTGCGTATTCCGGGGCTTAGCTGGCGCAGCTCCCTGAGATGGGCGGCCGACAGCATCTCGATCTTCTCCTCGCCCTGCGGAGAGAGGTGCACCTCGACGCGGCGCCGGTCGACCGAGGAGAGCGTCCTTCGGGCGAGGCGCCGCCGGACGAGCCGGTTCACGAGGCCGACCGCACTGTGGTGGCGCAGCTGGAGGCGCTCGGCGAGCTCCCCGATCGAGACAAAGTCCCTCCCCGGAAAGCCCTTTATCGCGAGGAGCGCCTGGTGCTGCTGCGGCGTCAGGCCCGCCGAGCGGGCCGCCTCCTGGCTGAAGCGCTGGAACCTGCGAAGGGAATGCCTAAATTCCGCAAGCAGCTCAAAGTGTGACTTCGTGATTCGGGGGCTGGGCACGGCGTGGATCCTGGGACCTCCCCCATGAAGAGGGGCCCATGGCCGGTGACAATGCTATTGCTCTTTATATCGTAGTACGATACTTTTTGGGCCCTCATTCCCGATGAACAAAACGAAAAGTCCCGAGCAGGCCCCATCCCATGGCGACCTCGCCGATTTCAGCACCGACCGGCGCGTGCTCCTTCTCTGCCTCCTGGCCGTGCCGATAGGGGCCATCGGCGCCCTCGTCGCCAAGGCCCTTTTGTGGCTGATCGCCGTGATCACGAACGCCGCCTTCTTCTTGCGGTTGTCGGCTACCGCGGCGACCCCCGAGACGAACCATCTAGGCCTCTGGGTCATCGCCGTTCCCGTCGTCGGGTCCGTGGCCATAGGCTTCATGGCCCGCTACGGCTCCGAGAAGATCAGGGGTCACGGGATACCGGAGGCCCTGGAGGCGATCCTCCTCGGCCGCAGCCTGATCGACCCGAAGGTTGCGATACTCAAGCCGGTGTCGTCGGCCCTGGCGATTGGGACCGGCGGCCCCTTTGGCGCGGAGGGACCCATCATCATGACCGGGGGAGCCTTCGGCTCGCTCTTTGCACAGCTGTTCAAGCTCACGGCCTCGGAGCGCAAGACGCTGCTTGTGGCCGGCGCGGCGGCCGGCATGTCGGCCGTCTTCGCTACGCCGGTTGCGGCCGTTCTGCTTGCCGTGGAGCTGCTCTTGTTCGAGTGGAAGCCCCGGAGCTTCATCCCGGTCACGGTGGCCGCGATGATCGCCTCGCTCGTGCGGGTTCCCCTCCTGGGGTCGGGCCCCATCTTCCCTGTGACCCTCCACGCCATCCTCACCCCGCAGGCCCTCGGCATAGCGCTTCTCGTCGGGATCCTGGCCGGATTCGGCTCCGGCGCCCTCACCGCCCTCGTGTACTTCTGCGAGGACTCGTTCGCCAAGCTCCCGATCCACTGGATGTGGTGGCCGGCCCTTGGCGGCCTCGTCGTGGGCGTCATAGGCTACGTCAACCCGCTCGTCCTGGGAGTCGGCTACGGCACGATCCACCAACTGATGCTCGGCCAGCTGCTCGGAGCCACCCTCGTGGGCCTCGCCGTTGCAAAGAGCGTCGCATGGGCGGTGGCCCTCGGCTCGGGCACGTCGGGAGGAGTCCTCGCCCCGCTCCTCATGATCGGCGGCGCCATCGGGGCCCTTTTCGGAGCGGGCATCGGTGTCGGCGACCCCGGCCTTTGGGCCATGGTCGGCATGGCCGCCATCATGGGCGGAACGATGCGCTCGCCATTCACCGGCACGGTGTTCGTCCTTGAGGTCTCCCACGACCTCAACGCCCTTCCCGCCCTTCTGATCGGAAGCGTCGCCGCACTGTGCGTCACGGTGCTCCTGCTCAAGCGCTCGATCCTCACCGAGAAGCTGGCGCGCCGCGGCCAGCATGTCGCACGCGAATACTCCGTTGACCTGTTCGAGCTCGTGCGCGTCGCGGATGCGATGGATCCCGACCCTCCGATCGTCGAGTCCTCGGTCGCCGTTGGCGCACTCTCCGACTGGATCGCCAGGGCCGACTCCCCGCTGTCGAAGCGCCAGGCCACGATCATCGTGGACCACACCGGCAGGCTCGCCGGGGTGATCACCCGCGGAGACATCATGCGCGCCCTCCATGAGGGGGACGCGGCCGGACGGACGGTCCTCGAGGCCGCGTCCACCGACGTCGAGGTCACCTATCCCGACGAGACGCTTCAGGCGGCCATCGGCAGGATGCTCAAGCGCGACGTCGGGCGACTGCCGGTCGTGGAGCGGGAGGGCTCGGGGAAGGTCGTCGGCTATCTCGGCCGGACCGACATCCTGGCAGCGCGAAAGCGCGTCCATGACGACGAGGAGCTGCGCGAGACGGGCCCCGGCGTCTCGGCATCCTGGCCGAACGCGCACAGGAACGACCCGGCGGGCTAGGACGCCCTGACCTCGATCTTCGCCGCCTCGGGCAGGCCGAGCGTCGCCTCGCCCTCCTTAAGCTCGCACCGGACCACCCCGCTCGCGGGATCTCGCTCGCGAACCCGGACGCGGACCCCGGGCATGAGCCCCGTCCTCTGGATGAATTCGAGGAAGACGGCGCTCTGGTCGAGGATGCGCTCGACGCGCATCGGCCTCTGGGCCTCGCAGGTCGCCAGCGTGACGCCCCTGCCGCGCTCCAGCAGGTGGGACTTGCGGCTGGGGATGGGATCCCCGTGGGGATCCGCGACGGGATGCCCGAGGATGGCGTCGATTCGAAGGAGCACCCGGTCCGAGATCGCATGCTCAAGCGCCTCGGCCTCCTCGTGGACCTCCTTCCAGTCCATGTGGAGCACCTCCACGAGGAACGTCTCGACGAGGCGGTGCTTTCGCACGACGGCCAGCGCGAGCGTGCGCCCCTCCGGGGTCAGGCGCACCCCCTCCCGGGGCTGGTGCTCGAGAAGCCCGCGGGCGGCCATCGACTTCACCATGGTCGTTATCGTCCCGGGCGTGACGCCGAGCGCCTCGGCAAGCGCCCCCGTCGCCACGACGTCATCCTCCCCCGACGAGCGGACAAGTATGGCCTTGAGGTAGTTTTCGACCGTGCTCGTCGGCATGGGTTAGAGGGAAGCGAAGAAGTTTTTGAAAACAAACGTATTTTGTCTTTGACGACTCAAAGAGTTTATTTCTATAAATCGCAATCTCCAATTCAATGGATCAACCAACGATTACGCCCGAAGCACCTCCCAACGGGGAGCGCAACGGGTATTCGCTGGAGGGCTTTCACCGGACGGTCGTGCTCCCGTCCGTGACGGCGCGCCCCTGGCGCCAGTACCTGGCGTTCGCCGGACCGGCGCTCCTGGTGAGTGTCGGCTACATGGACCCCGGCAACTGGGCCACGGACCTTCAGGCGGGCGCCCAGTTCAAGTACACGCTCCTCTGGGTCGTGGGCCTGTCGAGCCTGATGGCCATCTTCCTTCAGATCATCGCCGCGCGCCTGGGGATCGTCACGGGCAAGGACCTGGCCCAATGCTGCCGCGACTTTCTCCCCGCCTGGACCCGCTGGCCCAACTACCTGAGCTGCGAGCTGGCGATCGCCGCATGCGACCTTGCGGAGGTCCTGGGAAGCGCGGTCGCCCTCCACCTGCTCTTTCCCCGGCTCTCGCTCCTGGCCGCCGTCGTCATCACGTCCTTCGACGTGCTCCTGCTGCTCTCGCTCCAGCGCCTCGGCATACGGATGATCGAGGCGGTCGTCTTCGTGCTCATCGCGACGATCGGGGTCTGCTACTTCATCGAGATCTTCGTGCTGCCGCAGACGCACCCCAACTTCCCGGAGTTGGCCCGCTGGCTCCTCGCGCCGGACCTCCCCTCGTTCATCCACCGCAAGGACCTGGTCTACCTCGCGATAGGGATCGTCGGGGCGACGGTGATGCCGCACAACCTCTACCTGCATTCGGCGCTCGTCCAGACGCGCCAGATCAAGGGCGACGGGGCGTCCCTGCGGCGCGCCGTGCGCTACAACACAATCGACACCACGGTCGCCCTCACGGTCGCGTTCTTCGTCAACGCCGCGATCATGGTCCTGGCGGCAGTGGTCTTCTACGGGCATGACCACGTCACCCTGCCCTCGGGCCAGACGATCGCGTTCACCGCGGACTCCGACTGGATCCAGATCGCCTACGTGACCCTGGCTCCGCTCGTCGGCAAGGTTGCAGCGAGCGTCCTCTTCGCCGTGGCGCTCCTTGCAAGCGGCCAAAGCAGCACCATCACGGGGACGCTGGCGGGACAGGTCGTCATGGAGGGCTTCATGCACTGGAGGATCGCACCGTGGATGCGGCGCCTCGTCACCCGCCTTTGCGCGATCACGCCGGCCATCGTCCTCATCGCCTTGAGGGGTGACAACAGCGTCACCGACATGCTCACCCTCAGCCAGGTGGTCCTCGCGATCCAGCTTCCCTTGGCCATGGTCCCCCTCCTCGTCTTCGCAGGCTCTAAGCGCCGAATGGGCACGGGTCGGATCGGGGGATTCCTGATGACGGCAGGTTGGGCGTCCTGCGCGATCATAACCATCTTGGATGTTTTCGGCTTGCCCGACGCGTTGCATGACGCCGTAAGCGTGTTTGCCGGGCGTTGACCCGCACGGCACGAGAAGATGAATCCATTCCGAGCACCTGCGTTGGCCATGTCCGCATGCGCCGCGCTTCTCTGCCGCCCCGCGCCCGCCGAGGCGCCGCCGGGGGCTGTCCAGGACCTCGTCGGCACAACGGCGGAATGGAGCCTCCACACCCAGGCCACGTACATCGACCAGGTCAACGGCTCCTTCCCTGCCGCCTATGACGGGCCCAACAGCTTTGGGAGCCGGAGCGAAGAGGAGCACACCTTTTCCTTCAGCCTCTACCTTGGTCGCAGGCTCTGGGGCGGATTCGAGGTGTTCTGCGATCCCGAGGTATTCCAGGGCCACGGGTTGAGCCAGACGCTCGGGATCGCTGGGTTTCCCAATGGCGAAGCCGTCAAGTCGGGCTACGCCAACCTCCACCTCAACGTCTCGCGCCTCTTTGTCCGCAAGGTGATCGGCCTGGGGGGGGCCAAGGAGAAGATCGAGGAAGCCGCGAACCAGTTCGGGGGCGAGGAGGAGATAAACCGACTCGTCTTCTCGGCAGGGACGTTTTCGGCAGACGACTACTTCGACGACAACCCCTACAGCCATGACCCGCGGACCCAGTTCATGAATTGGGCGATGTGGGAGAGCGCTGCGTGGGATTACCCGGCGGACATCGTCGGTTTCACGGCGGGCGCCGTGGCCGAGTGGAACATGCCGGACTGCGAGTGGCACTTCGGCGTCTTCATGGAGCCCCACGAGGCGAACGGACTCCGCCTGGACCCCCATATCGACAAGGCCCATTCCGAGGTGCTCCAATACGACAGGCGGTATTCCCTGGGCGGGTTCCCTGGAACAGTGCGCGCCTTTGTCTACTGGAACGAGGCCAACATGGGCTCGTATGCAGAGGCAGCCAGCCAGGCGGCTCCGGAGAATGTCACCCTGACTCGCGCGTATCGGTCCAAGGCGGGTGTCGGAGTGAGCTGGGACCAGCAGCTCACGGACGCGCTCGGAGGCTTCGTGCGGCTCAGCTGGAATGACGGCCACGCGGAGAGCTTCACCTTCACGGAAATTGACGAGTCGATCGCCGCCGGTCTCGCCTGGAGCGGAAAGGCGTGGGGAAGGCCCGGAGATACCGCGGGCGTGTCCCTGGCGGTGGACGGGATCTCATCGGAGCACCGCCACTACCTCGCGGAGGGGGGAACCGGGCTCATCCTCGGCGACGGTGCCCTGGCGTACGCGCCCGAGGAGATCCTCGAGGTTTACTACGCCTTCCAGGCGACGCGCTGGCTTCAGCTCGGCCCGGACGTCCAATACATCCGCAACCCAGGGTACAATTCCGCGCGGGGTCCGGTGCCAGTCTGCGCCATCCGCGCCCATGTCGAATTCTAGTCGCGGGTATCCTGTCCTCATAGGTCATGCGCGCCTCGCGTTTGCTAATAGTCGGATTTGCCCGCAGCGTGCCGGCGTCCACCAATGAATCAGGCCCCTCAACGCCGGCCCCCTACAATTAATCCTGGGAAGTGACCCGATGCGCGCTCATTTTAATGGGCGGCCTGTTCGCCGCGAGCCTCGCGCGGGGCGGCCCACCGTTCCTGACCGACGATCCTGAGCCGGTCGAGTACCAGCACTGCGAGATCAATCTCGCCTCCACCTACCAGCACGGTGCCGGCGACTCAAACGGGACCCTGCCCTTCGTCGAATTCAACTACGGCGTGGCCCCGAACGTTCAGCTGCATCTCCTGGCACCCGCCGCGTTTGACGCTCCGGAGGGGGGAGCGAGGCAGTACGGCTACGGGGACACGGAACTCGGCATCAAATACCGGTTCATTGACGAGGCAGTGGGCCGCCCTCAGGTGGCGGTATTTCCGACAGTTGAACTCCCGACAGGAGACGGCTCCCGCGGACTTGGGACGGGGCACACCCAGGTCTATCTGCCCGTCTGGATCCAGAAGAGCATGGGCTCCTGGACGACCTACGGTGGAGGGGGCTACTGGGTCAATCCCGGCGCCGGCAACCGAAACTGGTGGTTCACCGGCTGGCTCATCCAAAAGCAAGTCCTCCCCACCCTGGCCATCGGGGCCGAGATCTACCACGAGACGCCGAGGACGGTCGCAGGCACCTCGGACACGAGGGCCAACCTTGGCCTGACCTGGGACCTGAACGACACCTGGCACGTGCTCGCCTCGGGGGGACCTGTCATCCAGGGGCCCTCGGGCTACCAAACCTTCGTGGCAGTCCAGCTCACCTTGGGACCGAAGAAATGACCCCCGCTTGGGGCCACCTAAGGCTGCGCCTTGCCGACCAAGCGGATGGCAGGATTGTCGTCAAAGCCGACATTGCGACGCAGAGTGAGGTCGACCTGGTCGCCCGTGAACTGCGCGCGCACGCTCACCACAAAGGGTGTCCGGTATTGGCACAGCAATGCCGTGTAGGTGTCATCGCTGGTCCACGCACCGCTCACGCCGACCGGGCTCGGCCCCTCGGGGTCCAGCTTCGCCGCGCCCTTCAGCCAGGTCCCACTCCCGCACTCGACGACCTGCTCCCCTCCCTCCTCGCCGAGGGTGAGGCGCGCGACCCGGCCTGTGGTGTCCAGCATGAGGGAGGCAACGCCATCGGGATTGTTTGCGAACACGTAGCGCCTGCCGGCGACCTTGGCCGCCACAGGGGACGACGCCTGACCCGCCTGCGGCGCCATCTTTAGGCCCGAGAGCCTGTCCGCCAGCTTCCTGTCGCCCTCGGGATTCGGGGGAAGGGGCGAAGCGCTGAACGCCGGGAGTATCTTGTCCCAGACAACCCTGAGCTCACCCGGCATGTCGCCCGTGCCGGCCGTGGCAGCGAGGACCGCGTCGAACTCGGGCATCACGATGCAGAGCTGCCCAAAGGCCCCGTCCCCGCGGTAGAACCCGTGGGTGCAGCGCCAGAATTGGTAGCCATAGCCCTGATCCCAGTCGCCCGCCGGGTCGCTCCCGTTCGAGGTCTGAAGGGATGTCGCGGCGTCGATCCACCCGGCGGGGACAAGCTGCCTGCCGTTCCACCGGCCCTTCTGGAGGTAGAGCTGGCCGAAGCGCGCGATGTCCTCGGTCCGCACGCTCAGGCCGAAGCCGCCGAGGGAGATTCCCTGGGCGCTTGCGTCCCACGTCGGGTGCCCCATGCCGAGCGGCTCGAAGAGCCGCGGCCCCAGGTAGTCGAGCACCGTCTGGCCCGTCACCTTCTGCACGATGGCCGACAGCATGTAGGTCGCCTCCGTGTTGTAGACGAAGTGGGTGCCCGGCTTGTAGGGCACCGGGATAGCGAGGAAGCGCTTCACCAGGTCCTCCTGCGAGGTGAACGGGAAGTGCGCCACGTCCTCGGCCACCTGGCCCGTGGACATCCTGAGGAGGTCCCGCACCCTCATCGAGGCGAGGTTCTTGCTCGGGTTGGCGGGGGCCTCCCCGGGAAAGAACGAGAGCACCGGATCCGACAGGCTGAGCTTCCCCTCGGCGATCGCCAGCCCAACCGCCGTCGACGTGAAGCTCTTGCTCAGCGAGAAGAGGACGTGGGGCTCCTCGGCGGCATACGGGGACCACCATCCCCCGGCGACCACGTGGCCGTGCCGGACGAGGATGAAGCTGTGGAAGGCGTCGATCTTCTGCTCGGCCGCGTCGACGAATGCCAGGAGGGCGGCGGACGACACCCCCTCCTCCTCCGGCGTGGCGCGGGGCAGCGAGAGGGACGCGTCGCCAGCGGCGCGCGAGAGGCCGGGGCCCAGGACGAGGAGCGACAACGCCAGGAGGACGCGTGCGGGGTTCATGGCCAAAGCAGAGCAATTCCCGGGAGCCCGGGCGAATTCTTTCCGGCCCCCTATCTCGGCCTCGAGAGGGCCGAGTCCAGGCCCGCCTTGAAGACCGGGTCCTCGGGCCTGAGCGCGTGCGCGATTCTGAAGTGCTCGATGGCCTCCCCTCGCCTGCGCTCTCCCGACAGGACGTTGGCCAGGCAGAAGTGCGCCATCGCGTTAGCCGGGAAGTCCCGGACTAACGACTCGAATTCGCCCCGGGCCTCCGTGCGCTTGCCGACCGCGGACAGGATTATTCCCGACGTCAGCCTCGACATCGGGTTGCCGGGCGAAAGGAACCGGGCGGTCTGCAGCTCGGTCTCCGCGCCGAGCAGGTCGCCGCGGGAAAGAAAGGCCGCAGCGTTCGAGTTGTGCCCAGAAACGCACCAGTCGATCCCGTATAGCACGGGAAACGCGAGCGAGACGACGAGCGCCGGAATCCAAACGCAGCGGGCCGCCACGCGTGGCAGCCCGGCCGGCAGGCCTTCAAGGGCCATAAACCCGATCGCCGCCAGCAGGGCGAACCCGGAGGTATATTCCATCTGGTACCTGTCGCTCGCCCCGCAAAAGAAGAGGATCAGAGAAAGCGTGCTAATTGCGGTCCATGCAGCGGACGCGCCCAGGATGACGAAAACGCGCTCGGGGCGGCGGATCCAGATGAACGCGGGGACGGCGAGTGCAACCCACAGGAATGGGCTGCAGACGAGGACACCGGCGACGTGCTCCGCCCCCGCGACGTTGGGCCGCAGGGCCCCCTTCTCCAGCTCGTGGGCGTACGGAAACACCGGCTGCCAGTCGACGCCCTGAAACAGGTTGATCCGCACGTTCGTCCAGAAATAGGACGTGCCGAAGTCGGGGAACGCCGTGCGCGATTCCCCGGAGAGCATGTAGCTCCTGCCGAATTCAAATGGGCTCCCAAACCGGAGATCGTTGTACAGGGCGACGCCCGCGCCGCATAGCGCCAGCGGCAGCATGGCGGCGACCCAACTCCACGGGTTCCTCCGGCAGTCCCGGTCGAGGAGAGGAGCGAGGAGGATCGCCGCGGCCGGCAGGACCGTCGGACGGGCCGCAAACCCGATCCCAATCGCGGCGCTTGCCAGCGCGATCCATTTGCCCGACCCCCCTGGGGTGATGAGAGCCTCCCACAGGCACCTGAGCGCGATTGAAAGGGCCACGTACCCGAACGCGACCGGGATCTCCCACAGATCCGGGCGAGAAAGCACGACCGGCGCGTACGATCCGAGGCCGAGCACAAGCGCCGCCGCCGCCAACATCCACCGGGGCGCCGCGGGGAAAACCCGGACCCTGACGGAATGGACGAGAGACAGGTTCACGAGCACCCCCAATGCGCACAGAAAGATCACCGAGGCCCAGTGGGGGAGCCACAGGCCCGTCAAGACATGCCAGGGCAGGAAGACGAACAGCGCCGGGGCGATCCCGAAATAGAGGTAGATGTGGCCCTTGAAATAGCTCCGGTCGTGAAGCCGGTAGCGGGAGTCCGTCCTGAAGGGCGCACTCGCGGTCGGATCGTAGGGATTCTTGAGCGCCGCCAGTCCCGGGGGCACCTCAGCGTCAAGGTACAAGTGACCGGAGAGCAGTCCCCTCACGAGCTGGTTGTAGGCGACGTCCCTCGGCTCCAGGTTGCCGCGGTCACTCACCCCCATCCCCCCAAGGAAAAGGTAAGTAGCGAAGACCGCGATGAACGCCGCGGAGGCTAGCCGGAATTCCATGCCGTGGCTCTGCTATTGGCCGCACCGGAGGCCGAGTGCAATCCCCGTCCCGAACCCCAGCCCTCAAAGGCCGCATGGCGCGGGATGCAGAATGTCCTTTTTTGTCGGAAATATGTCATGGTGGACACCCTCGATAAGGGCTAACATGGGCCACATCGGCATCAATAACATGAGTCGCAAACGCATCGGCTTCCTGGGATTCGACAACCTCACGGCCCTCGACCTGGTCGGGCCGCTCGACGTCTTCTCGACGGCGAGAGACCTCGGGGCCGGCGGCGCCCAGGCCTACGAGACGGTCGTGATCGGGGTGACCGGGAGGCCCTTCACCTCCGACGCGGGCCTCGTCTTGAAGCCCGCCTGTTCCCTAAGTGCGGCGCCCCAGCTCGACACGCTCATTATACCGGGAGGGCACGGCCTAAGGGAGCCGCGCACGAACGAGCGAGTCTCCTCATGGGTCAAGTCGCGAGCCGGCCGCATCCGCCGCATTGCGTCGGTGTGCACGGGCATCTACGGCCTGGCGCCCACCGGGCTCCTGGACGGCCGGCGCGTCACCACCCATTGGAAATATGCCTCCGCGGTCTCGCGCGCCTTCCCGAGGCTCAAGATGGAGCCGGATGCGCTGTTCATAAGGGACGGCGGATTCTACACGGCGGCGGGCGTCACCTCGGGGATCGACCTCGCTCTGGCGCTCGTCCAGGAGGACCTGGGCCCGCAGGCCGCGCTCGCGGTCGCCCGGATGATGGTGGTCTACATGAAGCGCTCGGGCGGCCAGGGGCAGTTTTCCGAGCCCCTGCGCTTCCAGGCCCAGTCGAGCGACCGGTTCTCCGAGCTCGCGGCGTGGATGAGCGCGAATCTCCAGAAGGACCTCTCGATCGACTCGCTCGCCGCCAGGGCCGGCCTCTGCCCGCGCCAGCTCTGCCGCCGCTTCAAGGGCGCCTTCGGCAGCACGCCCGCCGCGTTTGTCGAGGGGATGCGCCTCGACGAGGCGAGGCGGCGCCTCACCGCCGGGGGCGGCTCGATCGAGGGCGTCGCGGACTCGGTCGGCTTTGCGAGCTCCGACTCGTTCCGGAGGGCGTTCGAGCGCCGCTTCGGGATCACGCCCACGGGCTACCGAAGCCGCTTCGGCTCCGAAAGGATCGCGTCGTGAAGGATCCACGCCCTCCCGCACCCGACGGCAGGTCGGATCTCAAGTCGCTCGCGATGGCGCTCTTGGTCGCGGTGGTGGCCGCCGTCGCCGCGCTGCACCGCGAATCTCCCGGGCCGCCCCCGTGCGCGATGGCCCGGGCGGGGGCGCCTATTTGCCCGCTGCCATGCCCAGCACCCTGGCCAGGCGCGCTGAGAGCGCTTCTGAGCTAGCCAGGGGCGCGGAGCAGGCGCCGTTGGCGCAGAGGTAGGCGGCGGGATGCGCCGAGTCCGGGAATATGTCCTCCCCACGGGGAGGAGGCCCCTCACGCCTGTCCCACCACTCGACCAGCTTGTTTGCGGTCGGCGCCCGAAGGGCGATGGCAACCATGGCCCGGGCGACGGGATCGTCCTTGCCTCCCACGACGGTCACATGGAGGGGCTCCTTG
>Ga0265314_10001940_pt1 | contig 22082 bp, 19 predicted proteins | sample 4126metaG_FD_203106 | JGI IMG/M metagenome (GOLD analysis project Ga0265314, IMG submission 203106) | Rhizosphere microbial communities from Carex aquatilis grown in University of Washington, Seatle, WA, United States - 4-1-26 metaG | ecosystem: Host-associated > Plants > Roots > Rhizosphere >... | reverse complement strand
TGGACGACAGTATTCGTTGCGCATGCCCGATGATGACTCGACCTTGCGAGGCTTGTTGACTCGAGGCGTGAACCCCTTTGTTCACGGTTCGTGCATTTACCGCACTGCGGCATATCGTCAGAGCGGGGGGTATCGCTTTCGTCGTTTCGAAGATATCGATCTGTGGTTGCGCCTGTCGCAGCTTGGCAAATTCGGGATCGTCGAATCAGAGCAGTATAATTATCTGATTTCTCCCGGCGGAATTTCGATCAACTATTCTCACCACGCTGCCGCATTGGGTGCCTTATCACTTTCTTTGCATCGAGAGCGGACAAGTGCGGGGTGCGAGTCCACCGATTGGCGCGATGCGCACGATCGGATCCTAGCGGAAAAACCGCCGGCGCTGCCGTCAGCCGAACGGGATACCGTGGACTATTATCTGCAAGGCATCCGAAGTTTGAAACGGCGGCGCTACGAGGAGTGTCTCGAATTTCTTTCAAAAGCCGCACGCGGTGTGGGCCCTTGTGCCGCTTCCGCACGAAGGTTTTCGTGGATCGCCGGCATGCCGGGCTTCGTTCAAAGCCTCTGTCTATCCATGTTGAGACGCGCGGCGCAATGGCGTAATGGACATCAGTTAGAGCCCTTTATCCATTATGTGCCCTGAGAGTTAAGCATTTTGAGACTCATGTCCAAAACACGCAAACGACTCGCGATGTTTCTGCCTTCACTGCAAGGCGGCGGTGTCGAACGTGTGATGTTGAACCTGGCACGCGGGTTCGCGGCACGCGGCGAGGATATTCTGCTAATACTGGGTCAGGCAGAAGGTCCGTATATGAAGGACGCCGAATCGCTTCAGATTTCAGACCTGAAAACCCGGCGTACGCTGTCATGCCTTTTTCCCCTCCGCCGTGAACTGCGCGCGCAAAAGCCGGACTTGCTCATATCGGCACATAATCACGCCAATCTCGTGTCCGTAATGTCGCGAGCCATTTCGCAACTGAAACTTCCGCTGATGCTGACGGTGCACAGCACGCTATCGCTTGAAATTGAGAGTGCGCCCGCGCGCTGGCGGATGCTGCCGGGCCTAATCCGGCATTTTTATCCGCGGGCTGAAAAGATTGTCGCTGTTTCCAATGGTGTCGCAGACGATCTCGCAAAGACAGCCGGCGTTCCGCGGAATCGCGTCGAGGTGATCCCAAATCCAGTGGTGACGCCGGATTTGACAGCCAAATCAATGCAGGAAGTGAACTGGCCATGGGGAAAGGCGCAGGATGGACGCCCGGTCGTAATCGGCGCTGGCCGGCTCGATGAAAAGAAAGATTTCGCGACGCTTATTCGTGCGTTTGCGTTTGTGCGGAAGAAAGCTCGTGCCCGCCTGATCATTCTCGGTGAAGGACCAGAGCGCACGAATCTCGAAAATCTTGCGCATGAACTGGGCATCAGCGAGGATGTCTTCCTGCCTGGATTTACGTCGAATCCTTATCCGTGTCTGGCGAATTCCAATCTGTTTGTGCTTTCATCGGTCTCAGAAGGTTTGCCTACGGTTTTGATTGAGGCCATGGCGCTGGGTGTTCCCGTGGTGAGCACGAATTGCCGAAGTGGGCCGGATGAAATCCTGGATGGGGGACGACTCGCACCACTTGTGCCCATGAAAAACGACGAAGAACTGGGGCGCGCGATGCTCGAAATTCTCCGTTCGCGGCCGGATGTAATACCGTTGAAGAAGCGCGCAGAACACTATGCATTGGAGCCAGTGATCGATCGCTATCTAGGCTTGATTCATGAGGTCCTAGGCTCAAAATGAACGGAGCTATGCCCTCAGAATCCGAGCCAAGCAGCCACGATATCCCCGCGCTGCCTTCAGGGTTTGCACATGCACCGATTTGGCGACGAAGCGTTCTCTTGCATCCATGCACGGTATTGTCACTCGCCTGGTTTCTATCCGCCGCGCTCTATGAAATGAAATTAAGCCGATTGTTTTTGTACGGACTGCCTGAAATCATCGTTGCTCTCAGCTACATTCTGCTTCCCTTTTATCTCACCGGATTGCTTTGTGCCGCGGTTTTCGGTGTCGTCAGGCGCTCACGGCCTGCCGTGGGACCGCCAAATAGTGTTCTAAATGTGCAGCGTCAGTGGCACCGCATTACGTGGCTTTTTGCATGCTGGGCCGCATGTTCGGCGTTTGAAGTCGTGATGTTTCAAGGAACTCCGCTGTATTGGAAGCTGACCGGTTCTTCAAAGACCTATTTTGACTTTGGCTTTTCCACGCTGCATGGATGTCTGAATTCTCTGATCCTGGCGTTGGCACTTTGCAGCTTTTATCTCTATCGCACCACGCATCGAAACAAATTTTTGCTTATCCCGGCCACTTGCGCATTCTGGACTGTGCTGGTCATTAGTCGGCAGGTTTTAATCGTCGAAATCATCGAATTGGCGATCGTCTTCTTTGCGACTGCGCGATGGACTTTCATGTTCTGGGCGCGCGTTTCCGGGGCGGCGTTGGCAACGCTTCTCGTTTTCGGCGTTGTGGGTGATTTACGCTCCGGCGCCGAGAATTTCAGAAAGCTTGCAATGACGGACGACTTCCCAACATGGCTTCCGTCGGGGTTCCTGTGGGTTTATATGTATATCGCAACCCCGCTGAACAACCTGCTTCATACTCTGGCCCATGGCGTTGTTTCGCCGGAGCCGACTTTGAAAGAAACCGCATGGCTTCTTTTTCCAACGGTGATTCGCAACCGACTTTTCGCGGACACGGTGCCGCCGATCGGCGGTTTGCTGGTATCGGACGTATTCACCGTGTGTTCGGTCTATGCTCAGCCGTACCTGGACTTGGGGCTAAACGGGATAGTGATATTCTCGGTGTTTATTTCCGGGTTCTGTCACTTTTTCTGGCAGAAACGAAGCGTCTGCAGCTTTTTGATTTATGCCATATTAGCTCAATGCCTCGCGTTGACGGTGTTTTTCAATCACTTCTTTTACTTGCCCGTGATTGCTCAACTGTTCTGGGTGTTTATCATCTTTCATCGCGGAGAGCATTCGATGTCACCTGTGGCGACGCGATGCGAAACTGTCGCCGGCGATGCTCTTCCGGCATCATCATGATGTCGACAACTCGCGATTCTTTCCCATCGTTAAAAACGTTGCGAAAGCAAACGGGCTCCGGCTTTCCCATTGCCGTGGCTGTGCGAGTGAAGAACGAACTCGCGCAACTGCCCGCGTTTTGGGAAAGCCTCGAAAATCAAACAATCGCAGATAAGTGTGAGCGCGTTTTTCTGGACTCAGGAAGCAGCGATGGAACGCTGGAGTTTCTGCTCAAGAGGGACTGCACCGTGTTTTCGATCCGCCCCGAAGAATTTCAGTTTGGCCGGACGTGTAATCTGATGATGGAACTAACCACGGCGCCACGTGTGGTTTACTTTTCAGGGCACATCGTATTGGAGCAGTCAGACCTGCTCGAGAAACTCGAGCGGTTCTTCCGTGAGCATCCGCAGTCAGCCGGATACATGAGGCAGGTTCCCAACCCAGCGACCGGATTCAGTCGTTACGATGTGGCGTACTTGCAGCGTCGATTTCCGGAGTTCTCTGAATATGTGCGCGAGATGGGCACGAAGAACTCGTTTTCAAACGCAGCGTCATTGGTCTGCCGCGAGGCGTGGGAATCGTTGCGATTTTTGGAGGTTGTCGGTGCCGAGGATCATTGCTGGGCTCAAGCCCATCTATCACGCGGTGGCAAGATTTACTATTTTCCAAAGCTGAACATACGCCACAGCCACAACGATTCGCCCGAGTCCGTTTTCCGTCGCGTTTCCGTTGGAGTGGAAGGGCGTTATGGAAAGCGCGTCATGCCTCTGCGCGCAGCGTTTTTCTTTGCCGGAGTATTTATCAAGATTTTAAGTCTGGGCGGCGGCGTGCGCGAAGCGACCGCTTACGCGCGCAATCATGCAAAAGCGTACTTGGTCCGCAGCAACGCCTGAATGCTTCAAAGCATCACGATTTTTTCAGCCAAAAAGCTTTATGCATGCTAAGACTGCGCTTGACCGAGCGCGGCAAAAGCCATTCATTCTTTCCCAAGTGGAATGCCGCGAATTTGCACGCGGCTTCCACAGTAGAAAACGGAATCCACCGCCACTCCCGCTGCCCCCAAAGGTAGCGCAACTGGCGAGCGACAAAGCGTACACCCTCGCCGCTCGCCCCCGCCCCTGCCAGTTCATTCGCTCGCGATCGAAACACGCCAATGTCAAAGTAACGTCTGAATTGCTGCGCAAGGCCGTAATTGTGCGAGTGAATGACGAGCGCGTTTGCTTCGTACGCGACTTCGTATCCCCCTTTTAACATTCGTGCACAGAAAAGCATGTCTTCATTCATGATGACGTCTTCCGGAAAGCCTCCCAGCTTCCAAAAGATGTCGCTGCGAATGGCCGATGCAACGTCTGAGAAGAAATAAGCTTTGATGCCCAACCGAGGCAAATCAGCCAGTGCCTTGACCTGAGATTGCTCCGGATAATTAAAATTGCGGGCAAACACCTCGGGGGGATAGGCATCTTTGCGCGGAAGCTGCCGTGCGTAAGCGGCAACAGCAGGCCCTTTCACCAACGGCGCAATCAAGTTCTTCAGAAAATCATCGCGCGCCGGAATCGCGTCCTGCGTCATGTAGATAAGGAAGTCCTGTTTGCATTTGCGTGCGCCGCGATTACGGGTGCCTCCGTGATTGAATTCCTCTCGGGTAATCACTTCGACGTCACAGCCGGACTTCCGGGCGATGTCGGCAGTGCCATCGCGTGAACTGGAATCGATCACGACAATGGTTTCGGGGGGAACGGTCTGTCGTTTCAAGCTTTCCAGAACGCTTGCAAACTCAGGACCTGCATTCAAGGTGGGAATAATGACTGCCAATCGCGGTGTTGCGCCGTTCTTCATGCATCCATCCCGAACTGAATTTACGTGTGTCCTGCCATGGTCGCCACAACTGTGCCCGGCGCAATGACACATGCAAGCGTCAAACTGTAGCGCCGCTGCGCCTTGCAGCACGGCGACGCGCATCGTACACTTTAGTCTTCTGTCGGTCAGCGGAGGCGTAATGAACGTACTTGTCACGGGCGGAGCCGGATTTGTTGGAAGCCACTTGGTTGAACAGCTTTGCCGGGAGGGAGAGACGGTCCGCGTCGTTGACAACTTAAGCACAGGTAATCCGCAGAATCTCAAACCTTTCCTAAACCAGATCGAGTTTATCCAGGGCGATCTGCTCGACGAAACAGTGCGTGAACGTGCCGTGGTGGGCGTGGACGTTATCTTTCACGAAGCCGCCATTCCCAGTGTTCCGCGATCTGTAAAGAATCCAGTCGAAAGCCATCTTCACGGCGCACACCTTACGCTGCTCCTGCTCGATGCAGCCCGGCGCCACAAGGTTCGGCGTTTGATTTTCGCAGGATCGTCGTCCGCTTACGGGGACACCGTCACCCTTCCCAAAGTCGAGTCGATGCTGCCGCAACCCCTTTCACCTTACGCCGCATCGAAGCTCGCAGCCGAATACTACGCGCTCGTTTTTGCCCAGTGTTATGAACTGGATACTGTGGTGCTTCGATACTTCAATGTGTATGGTCCGCGGCAGGATCCGAATTCGCCTTACAGCGGAGTGATCGCCCGATTTTGTCAGGCGTTTAGTAATCAACTGCCGATCACGATTTTTGGCGACGGCGAGCAGAGCCGGGATTTCACCTATATTTCCAACGTCGTCCAGGCAAATCTTCGCGCCGCGCGAACGCCCACCCGGCTTGGTGGCCGCGTGTTGAACATCGGCTGCGGCGAGCGCTGCACATTGAACGCGATGTTTTCGCTTTTCAATGAACTCTCCGGTCAGTCGTTGAAAGCCACCTACAAACCGACGCGTGAAGGAGATGTGAAGCATTCCCTCGCGGACATCGGTCTCGCTCGCAAGTTGATCGATTACCAGCCGGAGTGCCTGTTCCGGGAAGGCCTTGCCAAAACGCTGGAATGGTACAAAAAACAGAGCGTGCCGAACGATTCAGCAATGAGCGGTTGCGTTGACACATTGAAACAGGAGACGATGCGCAATGGCCAGTGAATTGCCGCCTGAGCAGCGGGGAATCTCGCCCAATGACGAACTGGGCCTGCTGGATATCCTCGTTTTCATTTATAGAAATCGCCTGTGGGTCGTAAGCCTTGCCTTGGTGTTTGGAATCGGCAGCTACATCTGGTTTGAAGCAGGCAAGGCGCAGTATGAAGCGACCGCCACGTGTCTTGTGGTCGAAAACAATCCAAAGCAGGTCATCAGCCTGTCCTTGTGCGAGCGCATGGTGGGATCCGTTAAAATCGCCCAGAAGGTGACCGATAAGCTGGTGCAGAAAAAACTGCTCGATCCGGCCAAGCCGCTGGGAGCAGGATTTGCGCATGCGAAAATTCAGGATGGACGTGCGTTGACGATCAGCACAAACGCGGAAACACCGGAACTCGCCGCGATGCTCGCGAATGAAACGGCGGCGGCACTGACCGAAGTCGCACAGTCGCTTAAAACGGAAATGATCGATGATCTGACGACGACTTACGGCAAGGAAATCCCTGCGATCCAAAAGGATGTTCAAGTTGCAGAAACACGACGGAACGAAATTGCCGCGAAGCATTCCAGAAATATGCAGGACGTATATCAAAAATGGCGCACGGAAAGCAACAAGGCTGACGAGGTGGCGAAAATCAGCGCATTGGCACTACAAAGGGAATCACTGGAACTGCTGCAGGCGTACCAGGCTGATACCTTTGCAAAAGTGCGAGCCCTTGAAGAGATGCTGAAACTTGATTATCTGCGCGCTCAGATGAGCCTGTTGAGCGCGCGTGGAACCAGCCAGCGTGGAGCTTCACGTGAGAGCTTGAATGCAATTGCGCTGGCCGAGCAACCGTCGGTGCTGCACACGCGCGAAGCGGCCGCAACGTCAAGCGGTCCATCGACGTGGCCGAAGCCCAAGACCGAGCAGATTTCCAAGACAGCGCCCGTTGAGCTCAAACCGGAACCCATCGTTCAAATTTCGACGAATGAATTGCAGACGAATACTGGCGACTTCCTGAACACACTCGCGAGCGAGTTGGGCGCCGTCAAACCTGAAGCGGTATATGAGCCCTCGGCGGGTGAATCGGTCAATAGGGCCGAAGTTGCCAAAGCCGTCGCTGAACTTGCACACGCTGAGGCGGCCGTAAGAAAACTTCAAGCGGATCGCGACATAGGATTTTTAAGATTGCGCCAGGAGCGCGCCGCAAAAATGGAAGCCATCAAGAGCGACCTTGAATCGCGGCAACGCGATCTGCTTTTTTCCCGCGATCAGGAGCTAACCGGATTGCGCTTCGCCCAGGATAGTGCGGACGAGCAGGCATTGGCCGATTTGAATGCAAAACGGGCATTGTGCGCGGACATGGAAAAGGCCAACAACGCCGCCATATTGTCCAAAGCTGAAAATGGCGCGAACGAAATTCAAATCATCGATCTGGCGATTCCGCCGGTTGCTCCAACCAGTCGAAATTCTTTCAAGTTTGCGCTGATGGCAGCGGCGTTGGGCGCACTTCTCGGGTTTGGAATCGCCGCGACGCGCGAAGTTGCTCGAATTTCGAAGAAAACAGTTTAATCCCAACAAGTGCCAACCAATCGATGTGGCACGGGTCAAGCGTTCGTGCACTCGCCATGCAAGGTTTTCGCGACCCGCGCCGCACCCAGCCCATCACATATCGCCGCAATATTTTCAGACAGTTCGACACGTTGGGTTCTGTCTCCGGCCAAGCGATCGATCTGCTGAGCTAAGCGCTGCGGCACGATGTCTGCATGCCATCCGAGGTTCACGGCGGCATGGTTTTTCTCCATCACGTTTGCAATTTCGCGTTGGTTGTCGGCAATGACGCAAAGCGCTGAAGGCACGCGCATGCAGGCAAGTTCCCAGCAGGTGGAGCCCGCCGCAGCGACAGCGAAATCGGCCCACTCCATGACTTCCGCCACATTCTGAATATCGACGCGAACCTGTACCTTTTCGCCCAAAGCGTGGGCAGCCGTTTCAATTTCGGCACGTTTCGGATTGCTGCCGCCAACGAGTAAAACTGTGTCCAGTGTTGCCGTGGTATTGGAAAGAGCCTCGAGAGCCTTGCTTGTGAACTGTGCGGGATCGCTGCCGCCGAAGGTCATGAGGAGATTGCGAGCGGTCTGCGGAAATTTTCGTTCTTTTCGGGCGAAGACTTCAAATTCCGGACGCAATAAGGCGAATTTCGTCCCCAGCAACAATTGTGTGTCATCGTCGCGCGCGCCGTACTTCGATGCATCCGCATACGAGTTCTGGTTCAGAACCCAGTGGGCGCAGTATTGCGCGTAACCGTATAGATCGTCAATCAGTAGAAGTTTGAACCCGGCGTTTTTCAGCCGAAGGGCGTACGATGAGTCGAAGTGATAACCATCCAGGACAATCGCGTCCACAACCGCCTGGCGAGCCAGTTTGAGACACTGTTCGCAATCGTTGTCCATCGAACCTGTGGCCAGACGCAACATCGCAATCTGATGTTTACTAACTCTCGCCTCGGCCCATTCGGGACACTGGGCCATCGCAATGGATACATTGTCGCCTAGAGCGCGGCATGCTCGGGCAAGCGACAGGCAGCGCATGAAGTGCCCCGTGCCGATTTGTGTCGAGGTGTCGCAACGAAAGAGAATGTGCATAGGCGGGGCGTCCTGAACTGCGGAAGTTGCATTATTACCAGTGCCTGATGCGTCGTCCAGCAGCGATAATCGCGGCAAATTGCGGTGGAATAAATTGTCGTAAGGTATCGCTGCCACGGCTGTTCTGTAAAAAGAGGCGCAATTTCGTTAACCTTTGTTATACTTGTGCATCATTAAATGATGGGGAAAAGAGCGGCCAAATTTGAGCGTGCACGCGAGAAATGCAAACAGACCGAGTGCTTGATTCTGGGCGTGGATTGACTCCGACAACTGAGGTTGCTCAGGTCACAGAGTTGTCGACAGGCATGGGCACGTCGCTGCCGTTCAAAGTCACCATCACGACCAGTCTCTGGTTCACCATCGTTTTTCTGATCCTCACCGACATGGCTGTGCTTTGCGCGTCGGTTGCGCTAGGCACCCTCGCCAAGTGGATGACGGCACCCACGCTGATTGTCGAGCTCTACCTGAATCTCTGGCCGTGCCTTGGGATTTTCGTTATCGCTTATGCGATCGCGCGGCTTTATCCCGTGGCGGGGATGAGTCCCGCCGAAGAATTGCGCCGCACGTCAATTGCAACCACCATCGTGTTCGCGTTGCTCGCCACCATCAGCGTGCTTTTCAAGGAGACCGAAGCGTATTCGCGCGCGGTGCTTCTCGTAAGCTGGGCACTGGCGCTGATCCTCGTGCCGGCCAATCGCGCGTTGATGCGCACGTTTTTCGCCAGCCGCCCGTGGTGGGGCAATCCGGCGGTTGTTCTTGGTGCGGGAAAGACGGGAAACATGCTGGTGCGCGTGCTGCAGCGCCAGCCTGGTTTGGGCCTGAAGCCTGTCGCAGTGCTCGACGATGATCCGGAAAAACTTGGCATGGTTTGCGGCCTCGGTGACGGGCCAGTGAAACCGGATTCGAAACATACTGGAGTTCCGGTGATCGGCAGCCTGAAGCTTGCGCCGACTCTGGCGAGGGAATTGAAAATTCCGTATGCGATCGTGGCCATGCCCGGTGTTTCGCACGAATGCCTGCTTGAACTGCTTGAAAAATACGGCGACAGTTTTCCGCACCTCCTTGTCATTCCCGATCTGTTTGGATTCTCCAGCTTGCGCGTGCCTTCGAAGGACCTCGGCGGTGTGTTGGGCCTCGAAGTTCGCCAGCAATTGTTGCTCTCCGGTCCACGTTTCACCAAGCGCATGATTGACCTGGTGTTGACGATCATTGGCGGCATCGCGATTCTGCCCTTTGTCCTGCTTATCGCTCTGTTGATCCGGTTGGAGTCGGCAGGCCCGGCATTTTATGGCCACGAGCGCATCGGTCGCGGCCGTAGAAAATTCAAAGCCTGGAAATTTCGCTCGATGCGTCGGAACGCCGATCAGGTTCTGCACGATTACTTGGAGAAACATTCTGAATTGAAAGAAGCGTGGGAGCGCGATCACAAATTGAAGGATGATCCGCGCGTTACCCGGGTCGGCAGCTTGCTGCGCAAGACCAGTCTCGATGAGTTACCTCAGTTGTGGAATGTGCTGTGCGGCGAAATGAGTTTGGTTGGACCGCGGCCGATCGTCGAGGAAGAAGTGGCTCGCTACGACAAACATTTCTCGTTGTACTTGAAAGTGCGTCCGGGAATGACCGGCTTGTGGCAGGTCTCCGGCCGCAACGACACGACTTACGCGGAACGCGTGCAACTCGACACGTACTACGTTCGCAACTGGTCGGTCTGGCTGGATCTTCACATTCTCGCATGCACTTTGCCGGTGGTGTTGTTGCGCAAGGGTGCCTACTGACCGCCGGCTGCACACGAGACGTGTTTTATACTGCGGCGCGCTATCACGGTGCGCGAGAAACGAACGTTAGGGGTGTTTTTCGATGGGCAAAATCAAGGGTATCATTCTTGCCGGCGGGACAGGATCGCGATTGTTTCCGCTCACGCGCGTAACCAACAAGCATCTGTTGCCCGTGGGCCGCAAGCCGATGATCATGCATTGCGTCGATAAGCTGACCGAGAGCGGCATTCACGAGATCATGGTCATCACGGGGCCCGAACACATGGGCGCGATCGTGAATTTGCTGGGCTCGGGCAAAGACCATAAAGCTCAGTTTACGTACCGCGTGCAGGACGAAGCCGGCGGCATCGCGCAGGCCCTGGGACTTTGCGCCGCATTCGTGAACACAGACCACTGCTGCGTGATTCTCGGCGACAACATTTTTACCGCTCCTCTCACACCCTACGTTCAGCGCTTCCAGGAAGTGAAGGAAGGCGCGATGATCCTGCTCAAGCGCGTTCCCGATCCGGGGCGCTATGGCGTGGCTGAACTCTCGTCCGACAAGCAGCGTGTGGTTTCGATCGAGGAAAAACCGAAGCAGCCGAAGACCGATTACGCAGTCACCGGTATGTACTTTTACGATGCATCGGTGTTCTCGGTCGTGAAAACTCTGAAACCCAGCGGCCGTGGCGAATTGGAAATCACCGACGTCAATAACGAATACATCCGGCGCAAATCGATGCTTTGGGCCGAACTGCCCGGCGAGTGGACTGACGCGGGCACGTTCTCTTCCTTGCTGAAAGCCAACGAAATCATGGCGGACGCCGAGGACGAGAAATGAAGCTGCTCGTCACCGGCGCGGCCGGGTTTATCGGGTCGAGTTTTGCGCGGCTGAGTGTCGGATTGGGCCACGACGTAACGGTGCTTGACGCGCTGACCTACGCGGGAAATCTAGCCAATCTCGATGCGCTCAAGGCTGCGAAGAATTATCGCTTCATTAAAGGCGATATCCGTGATGGGAAACTCGCTGAAGAAATCCTGACGTCGACCAAGCCGGACGCCCTGGTGAATTTCGCCGCCGAAAGCCACGTCGACCGCTCGATTTTGGATGCTTCGCCCTTCATCAGCACCAACGTTGGCGGCACGCAGGTGCTGCTCGATGCACTGCGGCGCGCGAGAACGAAGACGCGTTTTCTGCAGGTTTCGACCGACGAAGTGTACGGTTCGGCTGACGACAAGAAGCCCTTTACCGAGCAGCATTATTTGAAACCGTCGAGTCCCTACGCGGCGAGCAAAACCGCCGCGGACTTGCTGGTGCTGGCGTGGCATCACACGTTCAAGCTCGACGCTCTGGTGACGCGTTGCTCGAACAATTACGGGCCATACCAGTTCCCCGAAAAACTGATTCCGTTATTCACGACGAACTTGTTTGAGGGCAAAAAGGTTCCCGTGTACGGCGACGGGATGCAGATCCGCGATTGGATTCACTGCGACGACCACAGCCGAGGCGTGCTGGCGGCACTGGAAAAGGGCGCGAGCGGACAGGTATACAATCTCGGCGGCGGGAATGGCGTACCGAATCTTCAGATCACCAGGATGTTGTTGAAACTGACCGGCCGCGGCGACGAGTTCATCCAATATGTTCAGGACCGCCCGGGCCACGACCGCGTGTATCTGATCAATCACGAGAAAGCGACGCGTGAACTGGGCTGGAAGCCGATCGTGAATTTCGAGCTGGGCCTCGCCGACACGGTTACGTGGTACCGCGAAAACAAAGCCTGGTGGGAAGAAGTGAAATCCGGCGCATACCGCGATTACTATCAGAAACAGTACGGGAATCGGTGACATGCCTGAAATCAGCATTCGCGGACGGCAGATTGGACGCGGCCATCCCACTTACATTATTGGCGAAATTTCAGCCAATCATAATCACAGCTACGAACAAGCCGCTGAATTGGTGCGCACGGCCAAGACCGCGGGCGCCGACGCGGTCAAACTTCAGACCTATACCGCCGACACGCTGACGATCGATTGCGACGCTCCGCCTTTTCGGATCGGGAAGGGGACGCTTTGGGAAGGCCGCAAGCTCTACGACCTTTACAAGGAAGCGTATACGCCTTGGGATTGGCAGCCAAAGCTGAAGCTGCTGGCAGACGAACTGGGAATTGATTTATTTTCGACACCATTCGATTTCACGGCTGTCGACTTTCTCGAGAAAATGAACGTTCCGGCGCACAAGATTGCATCGTTCGAAATCGTCGACCTGGCGCTGCTTCAGAAAATTGCCTCGACGAAGAAGCCGATCATCATGTCCACGGGAATGGCCACGCTTTCGGAGATTCATGATGCGGTGCAAACCGTGCGCGGTGCGGGAAGCACGCAGCTTGCGCTGTTGCACTGCACGAGCGCCTACCCTGCGCCTCCTGAAGAGATGAATCTGCGAACCATTGAGCATCTGTCGACGGCGTTCGGGGTTCCCGTCGGCTTGTCGGATCACACACTGGGTATCAGTGTGCCGGTTGCGGCCGTCGCTCTCGGCGCGTGCATTGTCGAAAAGCATTTCACACTTTCGCGATCGCAACCCGGGCCGGACAGCGCGTTTTCGCTGGAACCGCAGGAGTTCAAAGCCATGGTGGACGCGGTGCGTGTTGCCGAGAAGGCGCTGGGCCGCGTTTGCTATGACGTGGGAGAGCGCGAAGCAGCGAGCCGCAGTTTCCGACGTTCGCTATTTGTAGTGAAAGACATTAAGGCCGGTGAGGCTTTTACGGCCGAAAATATTCGTTCGATTCGCCCCGGCGACGGGCTTTCACCTAAGATGCTTCCACTGATCCTCGGCCACAAGGCCACGCGCGATATTTCGCGCGGCACACCGCTGGACTGGAAAATGTTTTAGCGCACGGCCGCTTCGTTTCGCAGAGATTCGCGAGCGGCATAAACTTTGTGAAGCGCTTCGATCATTCGCGCGAAATCCGATTCATCCAGCTCATAGCTGCATATTGAAAATTCGAACGTCTCGTGTTCGTGCATCCGCTCGACGACGGGACAAAGTCCTTTGTCGTAGCGGCGCTGTGACAAGTTGAATGGAAAGCCTTCACGTCCCATTCCGATGCGGCGCTGGAAGATCGGCAGCAGATAAAGTGGCTTCACATACCCCTGGCAGTTGGGGAAACCTTCCGCAGTCAGCGCGCGCGCGAATGCATCGCGAGAAACGCCGACCACTTTTTCGTCAAAGCGAGCGACCCAGACATAATACACATGACGGCATTCGGTTCGCACCACGGGCGCCATGATGCCCGGTATGGATTTAACGGCCTCGCTTAATCGCGTGCCGAGTTGTACGCGGCGCTCGACCAGCTTCTCTGCTTTCTTGAGCTGTTCGATGCCGACGGCCGCACTCATTTCGGTCATCCGGTAATTGAAACCGAAAAGATTAGACAAGTCCCTGACATTGAGCGCCTCCGCGGCGTTTTCACCATGGTTGCGAATCATCATCAGCCGGTTGGCGAGCGCATCGTCGCTCGTGACGCAGACGCCGCCTTCCCCGGTATGAAAATGCTTGTGGTAATTCAGACTGTAGACACCGATGTGCCCCACGGTTCCGGCCTGACGTCCGAATTCAGTGGCCAGCGGCCCCTGGGCATTATCTTCGATTAGCCAGATCTTGTGTTTGTCGGCGAGCCCCCGGAGTTCGGAAAGTGCCGCCGGATGCCCGAAAAGATTCACCGCAAGAATCGCTCGCGTGCGCGGCGTAATGGCCGCCGCCACCTTTTTGGGATCGAGGCAGAAAGTGTCGGGCTCGATATCGACAAAAACAGGAATGCCGCCATAAACGATTGGCGCCATGGCTGTCGCGGACATCGTCCAGGGCGGAACGATGACTTCATCGCCGGGCCCGACGCCGACGGCACCCATGGACGCGAAGAGGCCGGACGTGTTGGAGTTGACAGAAATGGCGTGCTTGACGCCAAACGTTTTTTTCCAAGCAGCTTCAAAAGCCTGGATTTCCGTTCCGCCCCAGAAGCCTTCATCGTAGGAGCCAATAAAACCGGAAAGCTGGCCGGATTGCATCACGCGTTGCACCGCCGCAGATTCTTCTGCTCCGACCGAGCGATAGGGCGTTAGCGGCCGGTCGATTACCGGTGCGCCGCCATGTAAAGCCAGTTTGTTCACTTCAGTACTCTCCTTTTAAAGCGTTCGCGTGCGCAATTCGCCGGAATCAAATTGGCTCCCGACGCATATTCTTTACGCGCTCAAGTTCGAAGTAATCCGTGTCCAGCAGCCCCAGCAGTAAATGATCAACCGGCTTTCCATTGACCAAGAAGACCCCTTTGAGACGTCCTTCGCCGCTGAACCCTGCTTTTTCAAATGCCCGGGCGCTTCCGACGTTGTCGGCGTAGCAGCCGGCTTTGAGCTTGCGCATGTTCAACGTTTGGAAACTGAAATCGCACATCAGTTCAATGGCTTCTGTGGCGTACCCTTTTCCCCAGCAATCCTTTTCACCAATAAGCAGGCTGACGTCGCCGTATCGGTGGATTTGATTGATCGGGCCGACCTTGATGTTGCCGACATGACGATCACCATTTTTGAGACAGATTGCCATGAAGACTTCGTCTTGTTTGCCATCCATGTGCCGCACATAATCGCGGATATTTTCCAGCGATCTCGGTACATAGCGCGTCTCAAGAAACTGGTTTACCTCTGGATCGTTCAGCCAGCGGTAGTAATTTTCGTTCACATCTGATTCGCGAACTTCGCGCAAGTAGAGGCGTTTTCCCTCCACATATCGCTTCGCAATCTTTGCCATCTAAGTGTCTCCAATTCCGGCGTTCAATTTTACAATTCTTGCGCTATTTGTGCAGGCGGATATCGATCCCGCTGTTCTTAATATGCGCCCGAGCCTGCATAGGGTTCTGATCCTTCAGACAGAAATAGCTGCCTGCTGAAACCGCATCGGCCCCCCCTTTGATAAATGCATCAGAAAAATGCGACGCCAATCCGCACCCGCCTGAGGTAATCACCGGAACCGTAACACGATCGACCACCTGGCGCGTAAGCTCCAGATCAAGGCCTTTGCCTGTGCCGTCGCGATCGATAGAGGTCAGTAGAATTTCGCCGGCACCCCGCCGTTCTGCTTCCACAGCCCAGCTCACCGGATCCAACGGAGCGCGCTCACGGCCGCTGCGCGTCCACCCGCGAAATGTGCCGTCGTCATGTTTGCGGTAGTCAATCGCAATCACCACGCACTGCGCGCCAAACGCGGCAGATGCTTCGTTTATCAAGTCTGGATTTTCTACTGCGCCCGTATTGATGCTGACTTTGTCTGCGCCATTGGAAAGAAGCAGGCGGACATCCGCCATCGAGCGAACTCCACCGCCCACTGTAATCGGCATGAGAATTTCTTCGGAAGCCTTGCGCACGACGTCCACGATGTTGCCGCGGTTTTCCACCGACGCATCAATGTCGACAAATATCAGCTCATCGGCGGATTGCGCCTGATAGATCTTCGCCTGCGATACTGCGTCGCCGACATCGATCGTGTCGCGGAACTGCACCGTCGTAACCAGCACCATTCGTGTGGTTTTGCCGAATGGACGCCGTTTGAGCTGCAGTTTGGGAATCAGGCGGCGTTTCAGCATGAGATGATTATGGTTTCCAATTCAAAAAGTTCTCAATCACACGTTGGCCGTATTCCTGGCTTTTTTCGGGGTGGAACTGAGTCGCGAAAATGTTGTTTTTCAACACGGATGCAAGGACGGGTCCGCCATAATCGGCCGTCGCCTGAATGTCATTGGGGTCGGCGCATTTCATGTAAAAGGAATGCACGAAATAAAAGTCCGGCCGTGCGGGGAGTCCCTTGAACATTGGGCAGCTCTCGCGACAGGTAATATCGTTCCAGCCCACATGTGGGACACGCAAAGTTGAATCCGACGGCGTGATGCGGACCACGTCCGCTTCAAACCATCCCAGGCCGGCGTGTTCCCCACCCTCAAAACTGCGTCGCGCCATCGCCTGCAGGCCAAGACAGATTCCCATGATCGGGCGGCCGCGCTTGAGAACTACGTCATCGAGCGCCGCGGAGAAGCCGCGCGAATTCAGCACACTGATGCAATCGCCGAACGCGCCCACGCCGGGCAGCACAATCCGGTCGGCGTCCGCAAGTTCCTCGGGACGAGTGCAGATGACCGCATCCGCGCCGACCATCTGAAAGGCGTTGTAGACGGAGAGCAGGTTTCCCATGCCGTAATCAACAATGCCTACCGTGCTCATCTAATTTCCCGCCTGTGCGGACCGGCTATTTGGCGTTCTGTTTTTTCCAACGATCGAGTTGCAGCGCAGCGTCTGCCGCCGGCATGACGCCATCTTTCGACCACTGTTCATGGTCATGCAGTTTTTCACCGGGTACCGTCGCTGCGGTGTTGTGCTGATAGGGCGAAACGGTATGGCTGAGCGCGATCTGCATGAATTCGAGTTCAGTCAAGCCGACGAAATTCAGAAAAAGATCGAGGCTGGGAGGACGCTTGCCTTCGTATTTTCGAACCATGTCCATGGCGGTTTCGCGATCCATGCGATGATTGCGGATATCCAGAGATGCCAAGTGGCTCGGACGTGTATAGCCGCGCTTGATGTACTTGATGTAATCACGCACGCCCTGCATGTAGCATTCGATCTTTTCGTAACTGTATTCAGCGGGAACGTTTTCGACGCGGTCGCCCTTCCAGCCCAATTCGTCTTCAATGATCTTCGATTGATTCTTAACATCCCACGCGACGAATGAACCCAGGCAAACCGAGCGGTAATTCAATTTGCGCAGTTCTTTCAGCGGCGGGTAGCTGAACGGCTTCAGGTCCCGCTCTTCGACTTGCCCGCCCAGCCGAACGTACATGTCCTGCGCGGTGATGCCCAGATTGACGTAGCGGTTAAAGCGTTTTTCATCGACTTCTTCGGGCTGATCGTAACTGTAATATGCCGTGTATTCAGAAGAAGGTTCGCCCCAAATCACGAGCGGCACTTGATAGCGCATTGCGACCCACATTGGGTATGAAAAGATTCCGGTGTGGCAGTGCCAGCAGAAGTCGCCTTTCTCGAGGAAGGACTGCAGCATGAGCTTCTGTACCACTTTCCAGCTCGGCGTAAAATGGTGAAAATCGACGCCCAGCTTGCGCAGGACACGCGTCGTGTTTTCGTGAATATTCGGACGCAGAAATCCATGGTCGAAGCGCACGACCAACGGCTTGATATTGTATTCCTTCACCATGTAATACAACGTCCAGGTGCTGTCCTTGCCGCCGCTGTAGGGGATGATGCAATCGTAGTCGGCTTTTCCCCGAAACGATTCGACCAGCACATCAAACTCTTTCTTCTTCGCTGCCCAGTCGATGTTGGCCTGTTTAAATTCGTGCTGTCTGCAGATATTGCAAACGCCCGCATCGTCGAACATGATTGTTTCGTGCGTCTCGGGTAGGACACATTGACTGCAGCGGCGCAGTTCGGACATGCGAAATCTCCCAATCGTTTTTAGCGCACCCGGAAGACAGGCTGAATTTGCGGACCTTCCAGGAAGCGCGAGGGGTCTTTTTCAGACAGCCACCCAGCCAGGGTCTTGAATACAGACGCGTAAATTTCAAGCGTTTTGGCCGTTGAGGCGCTGTCGTGTGCAGCCGTCATGTTATGAGTGACCAGCATCAGAAGCCCACGCTTGACACTTTCCTGCTGAAACAGGCTTCTTTCGAGCATGCTGTCCTTGCCAGCGGCATCCTTGAACTTTAGCAGCGACCATTGCGGGTAGCCAATGCATGACAGCCTGTCTCCAAGCCCAGCCGCCTTGGCCAGACCGTTAAATCCATCCTGCAATGTGCGGCCGTGCGATTTCATGCGTTCGAGAGCATCGGTCGATTCGAGAATGTCGAGCACTTTCATCGCCGCGGCAATGGAGGCACATTCGCCGGCGAACGTGAAGCTGAAGAAGATCTCTTCGCAGATCTTCATGACGTCGGCGCGGCCGACAACGCATGCGATCGGATAGCCGTTACCCATGGCTTTGCCGAAGGCCGCCAAGTCGGGTATGACGTTGAACAACTTCTGCGCGCCGCCCAGGCCAAAGTGAAACCCGCTGCAGATTTCATCAAAAATGAGCAACGCGCCATGCTTTTGAGCGAGCTCTTTTACACTTTGAAGGTAGCCGGGTGCAGGTTCCGTAAAATTCACAGGCTCCATAATCACCGCGGCGAATTGTCCGGGATGTTCGTTGAGGACCTGTTCCAATTTAGCCAGATCGTTGTATGGAAACGGATGCGTCAGCGCCCGGACAGCTTCGGGAACGCCGGCGTTCCGGGTAGTGCTGCCGATAAACCAATCCTGCCAGCCGTGATAACCGCAGCAGGCAATGTGGTCGCGTTTTGTGAAGGCGCGAGCGGCGCGCACTGCGCCGGCAGTTGCGTCTGAACCATTTTTTCCCAGGCGCACCATCTCTGCGCACGGAATCAGACGCGTGAGACGCTCCGCGAGTTCGACTTCGAGCGGGTGAGGCAATGAAAAGCTGTGCCCCTGTGCGACCTGTGCGGCGTGTGCCGCATTGACCTCATCGTTGGCGTATCCCAGGATGTTGGGAAGCAGTCCCTGAATGTAATCAATGTATTCATTTCCGTCGACGTCCCAGACTCGATAGCCTTTCCCGCGCTGCAGAAAAATGGGAGAGACGCCCTGCACGAATTGGCTGCGGCCCTTACTGAAAGTCTGCGCGGTGCCTGGAATAACTTTCTGCGCGCGAGCCAATAGCGCCTGAGAAGCTTCTACTGGGCGGCGCGGAGCGGCTTTGGCTTCGGCCTGTGCAAAGAGCGTCTTTAAGTAACCTTCATTCATGATGGCATGTCCTTCTGCAGCGCGGAGCTCAGGCTTCTGTTTCAGCAATTCCAGTACGTCTTCAAAATTGAAAGCTTTGCCTTTCATGTGACGGTAAACGGCGCGCGCGAATTCAAGATCCGCAGGATCGTCGACCGTCCAGCGATGGTTCGAAACATCGCACGCGTGTTCGACATTTGCCGTTTTAAAGGTCTCTGAATAACGAATGTAGGGCGTGACATGTTCGCGTTCAGAGGTTTTGGCCGCTTCTTTCCATGCGCGCTGAAGCGCCGCCATGCTGAACACTTCAGTGTCCAAGCCGTCCGGGTACGTGCATCGCGCGACGTTCGAGGCATAATCGACGTCCCCTTTTTGGTAGCGCTCGACGATGCGATCCACGACGCCCGGATCCAATAGAGGGCAGTCGGCGGTAATGCGAACGACGGCATCGGCCTCCAGCGATTTCGCGGTCTGGTAAAAACGGTCGAGCACGTCGTTTTCACTGCCGCGGAAACATCGGATGCCATTCTTTGAGCAAAATTCAAAAAGCACATCATCGATTGCAGCGATGGTTGTGGCAACCACGACGTCGTTGACGCGCTTGGCCTGTTTCGCGCGATGGACTACGCGTAAAAGCATGGGCACACCGTCGATCTCGGATAGCACCTTTCCGGGCAGGCGTGTCGAGCCCATGCGGGCCTGGATGATTGCGACCGTTTTCACGTTCAGACTTTCACTCCTGATTCACGAACCGTGAGCGCGATTCGTAGCACATTTGTGGCCGCGCTGATTTCGTTGCCACTGTCCGTCCCATTTTCGACCGCGCTAAGAAAGTGTTTCAGCTCGAACAAGTACATGCTGTTCACATCTTCATCCGTGGGTTCGGCGAAGCTGTCCGCCGGATTTCCATCTTCTCCCAGTACATCGACGCGCCGTTTCGCAAAGTCCCAATAAATGGACCCGCAGGATCCGATGACCTGACAGGTCCGGCAATAGTCTCGCTGCAGGTAATTGAGATGAACGCTGCTCAGGACGCCCGAACTGTGCGCAAGTATGATCTCCGCGGCGCCATCTGTCGTCAACTGAAGGGATCTGGCTGGCAATACAGCCGAGCCCACGACGCGGGCCTCGCCAAAATACCAGCACGCAAGATCGATCTCATGAATAATGTCCAGGATGGCGCCGCCGAATTCAGGCGATGCGCTGTAACTGGCGCGATAGTCCTGTTGTGGGCGCCAGCTCGGAAGATAGGAGCCGCAATGGATGCGCGCGCAGAGGACGTCGCCAATCCGGCCTTGCTCGATTTGGGACTTCACCGTTCGCGGGCCGAAGTGAAATCGCATGTTGCAGCCGATCATGCTCGCGCGTTTTGAGCGGGCAAGCTCGTCTCGAAGTTCCTCGCATTGAGCAAGCGAATGCGACAGCGGTTTTTCAATGAAAAGATGGCACCCGCGGCGAGCGGCCTCAAGGGCAAGTGGAATATGCGATTGCGTAGAGGAGGTTATGAAAGCGATGGCGGGCTTCTTCTCCCAGACGTACGTGAGATCGGCAGCCGCGTCGAGGCCTGTTTCCTGCTTCAATGTGTCGCGGGAAAGTAGAACGGGGTCGTATGCGACGAGGTTGTTGCAACCCGCTGTCAAAAGATTTTTAATGTGACGACGGCCGATGGAACCGCAGCCGAGAATTGCGATGGTAGACCGGTTCATGCAGACTTTCTGAACACTTCCGTCCAAACGTTGTCGTCGCAACCATGCGCGCGACACCCTTACCGCGCATCCGTCGTTAAATGATCCAAGTTGTGGAATTGAATCAACTTAGAGTAGGTTCCACCACACGCTTTTATAGATGGCGACGGCAGGGGTTCAAGGAGAATTCGAGCCCCGTGCGACGTGAAACTCGATTTAAGTATTGGAGGAGCTGATATACTCACTGAATGAACATTGACGTGATTTCCGCTCGAAAAGCGCGTTCTGAGGATTGCCGCCGCATCTGGGAGTGGGCCAACGACCCAGAGACGCGCGCGCGATCATTTGATTTCAAACCGATTCCCTGGGAATCGCACGTCGCCTGGTTTCAACAGAAACTGATCGCTCCGCACTCGTCCATGTATATCACGGAACTCGGAAAAGAACCGGTCGGTCTCATTCGTTTCGATCCCGATGAAAACCATCCGGGTGATTGCTTCATCTCAATTTCGATCGCTCCGAATCAGCGCGGCCTGAAACGCGCGGCTCCTTCTCTTATAGCTGCCATTCGGGCACACTCTTATGGCCGCGTTTTCGGTCGCATTCACGCGTATATCAAGCCGGACAACCAAGCGTCAATCAAAGCCTTTGAACGCGCGGATTTTCGCTTCGTTGAAAATGTCGCCGTTCGCGGAAACACTGCGATGCATTACATCTTTTCGGCCGAGAAACCGATTTAAAGGTCGCAGGCGTCTTCTCTTGACCGTCACCCCGAAGCTTCTAGTATTCCGATTCCCATGAGAATCGTCGCCAGCATCGAAGCACGCATGACCAGTTCGCGCCTCCCTGGAAAAGTAATGATGACTGCCGGCGGACGGCCGATGCTCGCGATTTTGATCGAACGGCTGAAGCAGGTACGCGAAATTGATGAGATCGTTCTCGCAACGACCGTGAACTCGAATGACGAGGTGCTGGAAGGGACGGCGCGTGACTGCGGCGCATCGGTGTTTCGGGGAAGCGAGGACGATGTCCTAGGGCGGGTTTGCGGCGCGATCAATCAGGCGCGTGCCGATGTGGTTGTCGAAATCACGGCCGATTGTCCGTTGACCGATCCGAAAATGG
>Ga0265314_10001939_pt1 | contig 22097 bp, 21 predicted proteins | sample 4126metaG_FD_203106 | JGI IMG/M metagenome (GOLD analysis project Ga0265314, IMG submission 203106) | Rhizosphere microbial communities from Carex aquatilis grown in University of Washington, Seatle, WA, United States - 4-1-26 metaG | ecosystem: Host-associated > Plants > Roots > Rhizosphere >... | reverse complement strand
CATCTGGATCGAAGAAGTCCTCGGCTTCCACCTGCGCGGCGACCGCCTCACGCTCCGCCCCGCCATCCCCGACGACTGGCCCGGCTTCGAAATTATCTACCGCTACCGCAGCGCCACCTATCACATCACCGTGCAAAAAGATCCGTCCCTCGCCGTACCTGCACCGGAATTTCTACACCTGGTCGACGACGGCGCCACCCATCGCGTTCTCGTCCGCATCCCCCGCAAAGCGGCCTCTCAACTGCAGTCGAGCAATGGCGTGGTCCACTCCGGACCCGCTTCACAGAAAGGGACTAATCCAATGAATTGGGACCAAATTGAAGGCAAATGGAAACAACTAAAAGGCTCGGCGAAACAACAGTGGGGAAAGCTGACCGACGATGACCTCGACTTCATCAGCGGTTCGAAGGACAAATTAGTCGGCAGGCTGCAGGAACGCTACGGCATCCAGAAAGAAGATGCCCAAACTCGCGCCAATGCATGGCTCGACACCGTTTCCGCTATGACTGAAGAAACCTCCACTCGGCGGTAACTTCCGGCCATCTCCAGAAGTTTTTGCCGTGCAGCATTTACTCGCACCAAGCACGTCTTAGACCTACGGAGATGGCCCTCTACTTGCCCCATTAAATGGCGTGAAAGGAGAGTTTGAGGAAATGAATACTTACTTAAAGACACTCGCGATAGCCGCTGTCGTTGGATTCGGCACCATGGGCTCCGCAGTGGCGGATCAGTGGGATAAAAAAACCACCATCACCATCGATGAGGCCATGCAATTACCCACCACCACTCTGCAACCCGGAACCTATGTGATCAGACTGCTGCCAACTTCGTCGGCTGATCGTCACACCGTGCAATTTTTCGACAAGGACGAAAAGCACATTATCACCACCATTGAGGCGATTCCCAATGAGCGCCTCCGGCCAACCGGCAAGAGTGTTTTCGCTTTCTGGGAAACCCCCGCTGGACAGGCCAAAGCTCTGCGCGCCTGGTTCTATCCCGGCGACAACTTCGGTCAAGAATTCGCCTATCCCAAGGATGAAGCCTCTCGGATCAGCGCCTCCAATAACAACGTGTCCGTCCCCACAACTACGGCCGCGAATGTGACGGCGCAAAATGACACCGCCGTCGCCCCGCCGGCCCCTGCCGCGGAACCCGCCCCGGCTGCGGAGCCTGTTGCCGCAGCCGCAGCCGTGCCAGCAGCCCCCGTTGCTGAGCCGGCTCATGCTCCTGCGCCAGCGCCGGTTGAAGTAGCCCAGGCCCAGCCCGCCCCCGCCCCGGTCGACACCACCAGTGACGCCCAGCGCGTAGATGCTACACCCGCCCCGGCCGCTCTGCCGCAGACTGCGTCCAACACGCCGCTCTTTGCCCTCATCGGAATGCTCTCGATGGTGGCCGCGTTAGCCCTCAAATTTGCCTACAATCGCAGCTAGATGCTCCGCTTCGCCGTCATTGTAGCGTTGACGTTCCCGGCTCTCCCCGCGCAGGAAACCCCTTCGCCGGGCGAGCCGGGATTTACTTTGTACACCGCCAGCCAGCTCGTTGTCCTCAACATCGGCGTGCAAGACAACCACGGTGCAAACATCAAAGGCCTCAAAGCAGAGGACTTCAAAATTTTTGAAAATGGTCACCCGCAAACCGTCAAACAGTTTGCCGCCGAGGACCGCCCCGTCACCCTCGGCATCGTCGTCGACGCCAGCGGCAGCATGCGCACCCGCCAGCCCGAAGTCGTCACCGCCGCGCTGGCTTTCGTTCGCGCCAGCAATCCGCAGGACGAAACCTTCGTAGTGAATTTCAACGACCGCGCCTCCGAAGGCCTCCCGCCCTCAGTTCCCTTTTCAAACAACCCCCAGCAACTGCGCGCCGCGCTCCTCGGGCCCCGGCCCGCCGGAAGAACCGCGCTCTACGACGCACTAACCTTAGCCGCCGCTCACCTTTCCAAAGGTAAATGGGAAAACAAGGTTTTACTCTTGATCAGCGATGGCGGCGACAACAACAGCAGCCACACTTTCGCTGAAACCATGCACGCCCTCGAAATGTCTGGAGCAACTGTTTACTCCATCGCGCTCTTCGATCCCGACGAGCACGAGCACAACCTCGGCCTCCTGCATCGCCTCTCCAGAATGAGCGGCGGCGAAGCCTTTGAGCCCATGGACATCTCCGAGATCGAGCCGCTGTGCCTGCGCATCGCCGCCGATATCCGCGCGAGTTACACCCTCGCCTACACGCCTCCGCAGCCCGATCAACACACCACGCCGCGCAAGATTAAAGTCGCTGTTACCGCGCCGAACGTCGGCAAGCCCATCGCCCGCACGCGAACCAGTTATGTTCTAGAAGCGCGCTAGCGCAACTGAAACAGACGCCCCGAAGCAAGCTCTAATTCACAGAGGCTTAACGGGATGAATATCTTAATCTTGTGTCTGCTCATGGCCGTCATTGGCGCCGCACAATCAAACGATTTGATCTCCCCCACCCCCTCGAGCGTCAGCAACGTCGTCCCCTCGCCGCCCCCTGCCTTCACCGCGCATGACCGCTTTCGTTGGATCGTGCTCACCACTGTCGGACCCAAAAATCTCGCCGCCGGAGTCGTCGTCGCCGGCATCAACACCTGGCGCGATCAGCCCGAAGACTACACCACGCATTGGGATGGTTTCGCCCATCGCTACGTCAATCGCCTCGCCGCCGGCGGCACCAGTCACGTATTCGAAGCCGGCTTCGGAAGCCTGTGGGGAGAAGATCCACGCTACTTTCGAGCAGCCGGACAGCCGCTGCGCACCCGCCTTGACCACGTAGTGAAAATGGCCTTCGTCACGCACAATCGCAACGGCGATCCACAGCTCGCCTACGCCCGTTTCATCGCGGTCCCCTCCGCCATTCTCGTGTCCAACACCTGGCAGCCCGATTCGCAAACCACCACCGGCCGCGTTTCCGTTCAAATTGGACTCGCGTTCATGAGCCGCATCATCGGCAATGCCTTCACCGAATTCACTCCGGACCTTCGCCAGCGCTTCAAGCACGATCGCAGCCCGGGCGGAAACTAGATGCTCGCCTCGCGCCACATCCAAGCTATCTCCGCCCTCGACCAACAGGCGCTCCAACGCCGCAGCGGCGCCGAAAAAGTCAGCGATCTCATCGTCGCGCAAGCCGACCGCGTGTGGGCCATCATCCTGCACCTGGCGTGGTTCACATTGTGGATCGCGTGGAATTCCGGACGCATCCCCGGCGTCCGTCCCTTCGATCCTTTCCCTTACATGGGACTTTCCACCATCGTTTCGCTGGAAGCGATTTTTCTGTCGCTGTTTATTTTAGTCAGCCAGAATCGCGCGTCCCGCCGCGCCGATGAGCGTGCACATTTGGATCTGCAAGTAAATTTGCTCTCCGAGCGCGAAGCCACCAAAATGCTGCAATTGCTGCAAGCCCTGTGCGTGCATCACGGCCTTGCCGCAGCCGAAGACCCAGAAGGCACCGAGTTGCTTCGTGAAACCGAACCCGCCATCATCGCGCGCGAACTCGAGCAGCAATTGCCTTCCGAATAATAGATCGAAACAATCGCACCCCGCACGGCTCTAATAGCGGAGGACTCAGACATGAAAATTCAACCGTTAATTTTAGCCTTGGCCTTCGGTGCGGCCACCTTGGCCGTCTCCGCGCAAGCGCCCGACAACACGCAAGTCAACAAACGCGACCGCGCCGCCGGCGAAGCCACCGCGGATCAGCAGAAAAATAATCGTACGGATCTGGATCTCACCAAAGACATTCGTAAGTCCATCATGGACGACAAATCGCTCTCCACCTACGCGCACAACGTAAAGATCATCAGCCAGAACGGAACCGTCACGCTCAAAGGACCCGTGAAGTCGGACGACGAGAAACATTCCATCGTCTCCAAAGCCGTTTCCATCGCGGGCGGAGCGGACAAGGTCGTCGATCAGATGTCGGTCAAGCAGTAATTCGCATTTTTCAAAAGGAGCACTATTTATGGCAGGAAAGAACACAGCAGTTTTTGGAATTTATATGAGCTCCGCGGCCGCTGAACGCGCCGTGGACCAGATCCTGGCGGCAGGTTTTTCGAACAACGACATCTCGGTGTTGTTGCCCGATAACCAAAGCTCTAAGGAATTCGCGCATGAGAAAAACACCAAGGCCCCGGAGGGCACCACCACTGGTGCTACGGCCGGCGGCGTCATCGGCGGCACGCTGGGCTTGCTCGCAGGTATCGGCTCGCTGGCGATTCCCGGAGTCGGCCCCTTCATCGCAGCCGGTCCCATCATGGCGGCGTTGGCCGGCCTGGGCGTGGGCGGTGCGGTGGGCGGCGTCATCGGCGCGCTGGTGGGCATGGGAATTCCCGAGTACGAAGCCAAGCGCTACGAAGGCCGCATCAAGAGCGGCGGCGTTCTCTTATCGGTGCATTGCATGACATCTGAAGATATCGATCGCGCCAAAAATCTTCTCAAGAGCACCGGCGCGGAAGACATCGCCTCAGCCGGAGAGAAGTCGGTGAGCACTCACGGCGTTGAAGAAGTACATTCGCACCGTTAATCCGCAGTCGTAACAAAAAAAATCGGGCGCCACGGAATTTCCGCTGGCGCCCTTTTTCTTCGAGTGGCTCTAAACAGTCGACCCTCGAAATAGCAACAAAACCAAAGCCACTACCAAAACCACCCCAAGTCCACCGGCCGGATAATAACCCCAGCCTGAGCTGTAGGGCCACGTCGGCAAGCTGCCAACCAAGAGCAAAACCAGAATGAGAATGATCATCAATAAGGTACTCATCGTTACGCTCCCTGTGGGTGGAATCCCACGACCGTTAGAGCGTGAAGCCGCGCCGCTTGTTTCAGCAGCAAAATATGCGCGAACAAAGAAAAGTTTTCTAACGCAATACACCGCATTTGTTTTGCGCACAACGAGTTTCGCGAACGGCCCGCGGCGTGCACTCTTCACGGCGAGGATACAACGCATGGCACTGAACACCGCAGTTTACGGGCTGTACCGGGATCGACCAAGCGTAGAGGAAGCGGTCGAATTCCTGAAACAGACGGGCTTCCGCAACACCGATATCTCCGTTCTGCTCCCCGATAACACGGGCAGCAAAGATTTCGCGCTGGCCAACAGCACCAAGGCGCCCGAGGGCGCGATCGCCGGCGCAGGCTCCGGCGCGGTTCTGGGCGGCGCGCTTGGATGGGTTGCCGGAATCGGCTTGCTCGCCATTCCCGGTCTCGGCCCGTTCATCGCCGCAGGGCCCATCATGAGCTTGCTGGCCGGTATCGGAGTGGGCGGCACTGTCGGCTCGCTCGTCGGCGCGCTCATCGGCATGGGCCTGCCCGAGTACGAAGCCAAACGCTTCGAAGGCCGCATAAAAGACGGCGGCATTTTGCTCTCGGTGCATTGCGATAACGCCGAATGGGTCAAGCGCGGCAAGCTGGTCTTGACCAATACCGGCGCCAGCGACGTCGCCTCCGGCGGCGAAGCGCGCGCGGATTTTATGGTGACGGATAAACCGATGCCTAGATCGACCAAGCAAGGCGCATGACTTCTTGGCACACATTTGGCGGTCCGTTGCTGCTATCGCTCGCGGTAGCATCTTGGGCCGCCGAGCCGGCAAGCACGCTGCTGACCACGGAAAATATCGTGGCCCGTATGCGCGAAGCTCGTACGCGAAATCGCGCCCAGCTCCGCCCGTATGAAGTGAGGCGCGATTATCAACTGTTCGGCAAAGAGCAAAAGAGCAAGTCTGAAGTTACCGCTTACATCGATTACGTTCCACCCGACGTGCAACACTTCACCATCCATCGCAACAACGGCGTGAATATGGGCGAAGTCATCGTGCGCAAAATACTCGAAAGCGAAAAAGAAATTCTCACCAATCAAAGCGCCAGCGACATTTCGCCCGCCAATTATTCGTTCCGCGTGGTTCGTAAAGATGTTCTTGATCGCCAGCCCTGTTATGTGCTGGAACTGCGCCCGCTGCGCAAAGACTCAAAGCTTTTGGAGGGCCTGATTTGGGTTGACGCGTCCAGCTTTATGATCCTCCGCATGGAAGGCCAACCGGCGCGCGCGCCCTCCTGGTGGGTCCACAATATTCACGTCGCGCTGGAGTTCCGCGCCGTCCACGGCATGTGGCTGCAAACGGCCTTGCGCTCGACCGCGAACGTTCGCCTGCTCGGCGAGCACACGCTCGTTTCGCACGATGTCGAATACAAGATGGGCGCGATCGAAGCCGCCGCCGCGCCGGTGCCCCGCCCATGATCGTGCGCCTGTTGGCCGGGCTCGCGCTGTGCTCCTCGCTCCAGGCCTATTCGGTTTTGACGCACGAAGCCATTGTCGATTCGGCCTGGGACACGTCCATTCAAAAGCTACTGCTGAAGCGTTTCCCCAATGCGACGCCGGAAGATTTAGAGAAAGCCCACGCCTTCACCTACGGCGGATGCATTATTCAGGACATGGGATATTATCCCTTCGGCAGCCATCTGTTCAGCGACCTGACGCATTACGTGCGCAGCGGAGATTTCATTCAAGCGCTGCTCCGCGAAGCGCAGGATCTGGATGAATACGCGTTCGCGCTGGGGGCGCTGGCGCATTACGCGGCCGACAACAACGGCCACCGCCTGGCCATCAATCCCGGCGTGCCCCTGCTCTATCCGAAACTGGAACGCGAATACGGCCCCGTCGTGACCTATTGGGACGATCACACTTCGCACATGCGAACGGAATTCGGCCTGGATGTTTTGCAGGTGGCCGGCGGCCACTACGCGCCAACTCAATATCACAAGTTCATCGGCTTCGAAGTGTCGAAGGCGGTCCTCGAACGCGCCTTCGTCGATACCTACGGCATCGAACTCAAGGATGTATTCAAGAGCCTGGATCTGGCCCTGGGCACCTATCGTTATACCGTGAGCTCCGTGATCCCCAGCATGGTTCGCGTGGCCTGGGACCTCAAAAAAGATCAGCTCACGAAGGATACTCCGGACTTAACCCGCAAGAAGTTTCTGTACAATATTTCGCGCTCCAGTTACGAAAAAGATTGGGGCAAGCAATACCAGCGGCCCGGCGTCGGCACTCGCATTGTGGCCTGGTTCATTCGCATCCTGCCGAAAGTGGGCCCCCTGAAATCCCTGCAGTTCCGTCCGCCCACGCCCGCGGTGGAGAAGCTGTTCATGGCCAGCTTCAACGCCAGCGTGGATGTCTATAAAACTCTGCTGACCGGCGTCGACACGGGCCAATTGGAATTGCCGAATCGCAATTTCGACGTAGGCGATATCACGCACCTGGGCTCGTATCAAGGCGCCGATGAAGCCTATGAAAAATTAGTCGGAAAACTCGCGGAGCATAAATTCACCGGGCTACCGGCCGGCCTCCGCGCCAACATCCTCGCGTTTTACGCAGGCGCGAAAGAGCCCGTCCGCGCCAAGACTCCTAAAGCGGTTGAGAAAGAAAACGCCGCATGGGCCAAATTAATGGATGAGGTTACGCAGATACAAGCCGCGTCCTCCGCCGAGCCCATCGCGGCCCAATAGAAAACCAGATATGACGATATCCGCCAGTGACCCCAAACTGCCGCCGCCCGATCCGGACCCCCGCGAGCCTGGTCCCGCGCCGGTCCCCATCCGCGAGCCGGAGACGCCCGCCCCGGACGTGATCGATCCACCGCCGCAGCCGCTTCCGGCCTGAATTGGCAGCAAAAGTGTCCAGTGATCTCGCGCTAAGCTAAGGTCTTTTTGTGTCGGCGGCGGCGAACTAAAGCGTTATGCGATTTTTGTCGATGTAACGCGGAGAATGTTAGTCCGTACTCATAATGCTTTCCGTGAATCAGCGATTCGCGCCGCGGATCGCCTGCCCCTGTTGTCGTCCGTGCTGCAACGTTCCATGCGTTTATTGGCGAAGGGCGATGACGTTTCAATCATCGATCTGGGCGCGGTCGTCGAAGAAGACGCGGTGATCACGGGCAGCTTGTTGGCCATCGCGAACTCGGTTTTGTATTCGCGAAACAACAACGTGGCTTCGGTGCGGCTGGCCATCGCCCGCCTGGGCGTAAATAAAACCAGAAATGTTTTACTGGGATTAACCGTCAAGAAGTGTTTCAATTCGGTGAAGATTCCAGGCTCCTGGTCATTGGCGCGCTTCAATGCGCATTCGCTGGCCGCGGGAACTTTGAGCGATCTTCTGGTGCTCAACGTGAAGTCCGGCAATCCGGAATGGGCCTTCATGGCTGGCTTGCTGCACGACATCGGCCTCCCGCTGCTGGCGGTAGGCTTGCCCGAGGAATTTCGAAAAATTACGGCGGCCGCCGTCAGCGACGCGGAACTGGTTGAGATCGAGCGCGATCTGCTGGGCTTCACGCACTTCGATTTGGGCGCGGAATTGTTGGAGCGCTGGAACTGCCCGCGCATGGTGCAGGAAGCGGTGTGGTCCTGCGAAAGCGCGGAAACCGCCACGGAGCGGCCTCCGAAGCTGGGCGCGATTGTGAAAACCGCCAGCCTGCTGGCAGACGCCAACGGCGTCACCACCTTCGACACCGGCGAGGATAGCGAGCGTACCAGCGAATTACTGGACGCGCTGGCCGTGCCGTCCCCCCTCGACTTCATGGAAAAGTTCAAACGGGAATTTGGCGCTCTACAAACTGCGGCTTAAAGCCGTCAGATAAAGCACCCGAGATTTCCTTCGAAGCCTTGTTCCACACGCCCGTCGGGCCAGACCACAATGGGAACCATCATGCCGTAGCGGCGCGCCTCGTCGAGCGTTGCTTGATCCAGCTCAACGCGGCGTTCTTCGTAAGCCACGCCTTGCGCATTCCACTTATTAAGGAGCTTGACGCAGGCATCGCAGCCGCGAATCGTGTAGACAATCGGCAGCATTACTTCATCGCCGCGGTCAGAAGCTGGCGCATTTCCTGAATCGCATCTTTGCGCCATTGCTCGGAGCGCGGCTGCAGACGGGGGATTAATTCTTTGAGGAACGTCTGGCGATCGGCCTCGGGCAGCGTGCCGAACGCGGCGTCCGCTGGAAGATTCAGGTGAGCTTTGACCTCATCGGCGATGGCCGCGAGCTCGGCGTGCGCGCTCTGCGAGCGCTCCGTGAAATGCCCGATGTAACGCAGATCATCGGTGTAAAAAACAAAAACCGGAATGGCGCGTTTTTTACCTTCCAGGAGAAACTCATCCATCAAGTCGGCATTCTGATCTCGCAGGAAAACACGCAGCGTCATGCCGGCGGCCTCGGCAATGCGCGCCATCGTCGGAAGCTCGCGATAAACGTCGCCGCACCAAGCTTCGGCGATCGCCAACACTTTTACCGGGCCGTTCGCTTTCGCGGCGGCGCTCTTGAAAAAAGCGATGTCGTCGGCGGTGAGCGGGACGTCCTTATAATTCGCTTCGAACTTGTCACGATTCACGGCGGCTTGCGCCAGGAAATCGGCGTACGTAAGGCCTTGCGCGAAGCGCGTGGGAGTGACAACCGTCGTTGTGGTAGACATAGCAGTTTTATTGTATACATTGAGGATGCTCAAAATGCTTGTGCGCATGGCGGCCGTCACTTGCGGGCTCAGTTTCCTGCTGGGAAGCGCGCTGGGCCAAAACAATTCCGGAGCCGGAAAAGAATGGTTGACCTACGGCGGCGATCCCGGCGAGACGCGCTACAGCAGGCTGAACCAGATCAACGCGTCGAACGTGAGCGGCTTAAAATTGGCCTGGTCCTACGAATTAGGCGCGGGCGGCGGAAATCAGGAAGCGACGCCGCTGGTGCGCAATGGCGTGATCTACGGCATCACCAATTGGAGCGTGGTGTTCGCGGTCGACGCGCGCACCGGCAAGGAGCGCTGGCGCTGGGATCCGGAAGTGAACCAGGCCGCGGTGTTCCCGAAGATTTGCTGCGGCGTGGTGCATCGCGGGCTGGCGAGTTTTCAAAACCTGATCATCGCGCCCATCATCGACGGGCGTCTGCAGGCGCTCGACGCCGATAGCGGCAAAGTGGTGTGGGAAGCGCGCGTGGCGTATCCGCAGGAAAATTACACGGTGACGATGGCTCCGCGGATCGCGAAAGGAAAAGTGATTGTCGGCGTGAGCGGATCGGAATATCCGGTGCGCGGATTCTTCGCGGCCTTCGATGCGGCGACCGGACATTTCGCGTGGAAGTTTTACACGGTTCCGGGCGATCCGTCGAAGCCATTCGAGAACGCGGCGATGAAAGCGGCGTCGGCCACTTGGGATTCGAAAGCCTGGAAAATGGGGGGCGGTGGCACGGTTTGGGACGGGCTGGCTTACGATCCTGAGGCGGATCTGGTTTACGTGGGCACGGGCAACGCGGGACCTTGGCCTGAAGAGCTGCGGCACTCGAAAGGCAAAGACAATCTTTATGCGTGTTCGGTGCTGGCGGTGCGGCCCGACACGGGCGAGTTGAAATGGTATTTCCAAATGGTGCCCGGCGATTCCTGGGATTACGACAGCGTGCAGCAGTTGCTGCTGGCCGATATCACGGTGAAGGGGCGTCCGCGCAAAGTCATCATGCAGGCCAATAAGAACGGGTTTTATTATGTGCTCGACCGCGTGACGGGACAGTTTGTTTCGGGGCAGCCGTTTGCGCAAGTGAATTGGGCGCGCGGGCTCAACGAGGAAACCGGCCGGCCCATCGTGAACGAGGCGGCGCATTACGGGGCGCAGACGATATCACTTTCGCCGGGGCCGGGCGGTGCGCACAATTGGGCACCGATGTCTTTCAATCCTGCGACAGGCCTGGTTTACATTCCGACGTCCGCGGCTAGCGCCTACGATTACACGCTGGATGAAAACTTTGTTTACAAACCGGAGGGCCAAAATTTAGGCGTCGTTCGTCCCGGCACGCAGGCGCCTACTGCGGATACGGCTACGGCGGCCATCGCTCCGAAGAACACGGCGAAGCTGGCATCGCCGCCATCGATTGGGCCCGAGCCTCCGCCGCCGGGACAGCGCGGGATTTTGATGGCATGGGATCCGGTGACGCAAAAAGAGCGCTGGCGCGCGCCGGGCGGTGGCGGGATCGGCGGCGGAACCGTGACGACGGCGGGCAATCTGGTGTTGCAAGTGATCCCTGACGGGCGTTTGGTGGCTTATCGCGCCGACACCGGAGAAAAACTGTTGGACGTTAAAACCGAATTGCGCGGCGGCATGGGCCCGCCGATCACTTATGAACTCGATGGCAAGCAATACGTTTCGCTGATGGGCGGGACGGGATTGGTGAAGCGCCGTGCGGACGCGCCTCCGCCGCCAGCGGATGCGCCAGCTCCCGCGCAGCCGAAGTTGTTGACATTTTTGCTGCAATGATTCGCCGTGATTTTTTGAAGTCGACGTTGGGAGGCGCGCTGCTGTGCGCCGTTGAGGCGAATGCGCAGTCAACACCGCTCGGCGACAATCTGTTTTTGATCACGGGCATGGGCGCGAACGTGGTGGCTAGAACTGGCGCCGACGGCGTTCTGTTAGTGGATGGCGGATTAGCGGAACACGCCGCGGACCTCGCGAAAACCGTGGCGGTGTTGCCCGGCGGAAAACCGGTGCGGACGCTGTTTAACACGCATTGGCATCCCGAGCAGACGGGTTCTAATTTACCGCTGGGGCGCGCGGGCGCGACCATCATTGCGCACGAAAACACGCGGTTATGGATGACGACGGATATCACGCGTCCCTGGGAGAATCGCACGATTCAGCCGGCGCCGAAAGAGGCGCTGCCGACCAAGACGTTCTACGACAAAGACTCGCTCACGCTCGATGGCGAGCGCATTGAATATGGATATCTGTTGCAGGCGCACACGGACGGCGATATCTATGTGTATTTTTCGAAGTCGAACGTGCTTTGCGTTGGCGATGTGATTGCGGGCGACGGCTGGCCATTTATCGATTGGTGGACGGGCGGCTGGATCAACGGCGTCGTCGGCGGACTCGACACGCTGCTCAAAATTGCGAACGCCGATACGCGCATCGTCGCCGGTCAAGGTCCGGTAATGACGCGTGCCGATCTGGAAACACAGTTCAAAATGTTCACCGCGATTTCACAGCGTCTTCGCACGATGCTGTTCGGTGGAAAAAACATCGACGACGTGTTGGCCGCTCAGCCCACCAAGGAATTTGACGCGCGCATGGGCGATCCGAAACAGTTCCTGCGCCTGGCGTTTCAGAGCATGTGGGGCCACTTTACTCCGGACGCCTGAAAGACAATACTAGTAGTCGGTAGAGCATGCCTAAATTGTGGCCAGTCGGCATTTTGGTGGCAACGGCCGTGTGCTGGGGCGCGCCTTCGCCGGCCACATTTCTGGCGCAAGCGGACCAGCATTGGGGCATGCTCAAAACCTATTGCGTCGCTTGCCACAATTCCAAATTGCGCACGGGCGGGCTGGCGTTCGACGAGCTCGACGCGGCCGGCGTTCCCGGCAAAGCGCAGGTTTGGGAAAAAGTAGTTCGCAAGCTGCGCGGCGGAATGATGCCGCCTCCGGGGATGCCGCGTCCTGACAAGCGGCAGGCGGACGCGTTCGTTTCGTGGATGGAAGGATATCTGGATGCAGCGGCGGCGCTCGATCCGAATCCGGGGGAAGTCGCGCTGCACCGGCTGAATCGCAAAGAATACGCGAACGCGGTCTACGACATTTTGGGATTGAAGGTGGACGCTTCCGAGTTGCTGCCGCAAGACGCGCAAGCCGACGGGTTCGACAACATCGCGAATGTGCTGCAGGCGTCGCCGGCGTTTTTCAATCAATACATGTCCGCCGCGCGAACGGTGGCGGTGCAGGCGGTGGGGCGGCCGGATGCGCGGCCGGGCAGCAAAACCTACGTGAATCCCGGCAAGGGCGCACAGGCTTTTCATGTCGATGGCCTGCCGCTGGGCACGCGCGGCGGGTTTGCTGTCGAGCACACGTTTCCTTCCGACGGCGAGTACGAAATCAATCTGCCGAGCCCGCTGCGTAACATCTGGTTCGTGGGGATCGAGCATCAATCGACGTTCATCATTACGCTCGATGGCGCGAAAATTTATCAGACCAGCATTGGCGGGCCGGAGGACGATCGCGCGCTCGACATCGATCAGTCGTCGGCGCAGGAGAAGATTGAGGCTCGCTTTAAGAACATTAAGTTTCAGGCGAAGGCCGGTCCGCATCAGATCGCCGCGACTTTCGTGGCGCGAACGCTCGCGGAATCCGACGACCGGCTGCCGAGTTTGGGCGACAGCGTGGGGTTCGATCGCATGGCGCGCGTCAACAGTTTCGAGATCCGGGGGCCGTTTAAGCCGACGGGGCTGAGCGAGACGCCTAGCCGCCAACGGATCTTCACTTGTTATCCGAAGGCTCCTGCGGAAGAGCAGTCGTGTGCGCGGCGCATTCTTTCGACGGTGGCGCGGCGGGCGTATCGGCGGCCGATTCCGGAAGACGATATGCGCGGCTTGATGGCGTTTTACGAAGCCGGGCGCAAGCGTGGCGATTTCGATGAGGGCATTCGCAGCGGGCTGACGCGTATTTTGGCGAGCCCGCATTTTTTGTATCGCGCGACTGTGGCGGATCCCGCAAACAAGATTGCGGAGTCGACTTACCGGTTGCACGATCTGGAACTGGCGTCGCGGCTCTCCTTCTTTTTGTGGAGCAGCGTGCCGGACGATCAACTGCTGGAAGTGGCCGAGGCCGGGCGTTTGAAGGATCGCGCAGCGCTGCAACGCCAGGTGACGCGGATGCTGAACGATGGGCGCTCGCGCACGCTGGCGAGCAATTTCGCTTACCAGTGGCTGCAATTGAGCGCGCTCGATGAAATCGTTCCCGATCCCAAGGTGTTTCCGCAGGCGGATGTGCGCGACGATATGGTGCGCGAGGTGGAGTGGTTCGTCGACAGCGTGTTTCGCGAGGACCGCAGTGTTCTCGATCTGATGACGGCCGATTACAGCTATTTGAACGAGAGGCTGGCGGTGCATTACGGCATCCACAACGTGAAGGGCGATCTGTTCCGCAAAGTGCAGATGGATAATCCGGTGCGGCGCGGACTGCTAGGCAAGGGCGCGGTGCTGATGGTGTCGTCGTATCCGGATCGCACGTCGCCGGTGCGCCGCGGTGCTTGGATACTTGAAAACATCACGGGCACGCCGCCGGCGCCGCCGCCTCCTGATGTCGAAGCACTGCTTAAGGACAACAAGGTTGGCGCGAAGGTATTCAAGTCCGTGCGCGAGAGGCTGGCGGAACATCGCACGAAAGCTAGCTGCAACGCGTGTCACGGGATTATGGATCCCTTGGGATTCGCGCTGGAGAACTTCGATGCCGTCGGGCGCTGGCGCAACGTGGAGATGTTCGCGGGCACGCCGATTGACGCGACCGGGAAGTTGGCGGATGGGACGCCGCTGGCCGGTCCTAACGATTTGCGCGAAGCGCTGCTGCGCAATCCGGAACAGTTCGCGCAGACGTTCACGGAAAAGTTAATGATGTACGCGCTGGGGCGGAAGCTGGAGTATTACGATATGCCGGCGGTGCGGGCGATCGTAAGGTCGGCAGCGGCGGATCACTACAAGTTTTCAGCGCTGGTGATGGGAATCGTCTCGAGCGATGCGTTTCAACTTAAGAAAGTCAGCGCGGAGCCGGTAAAGACGGCCAGGAATTAAGAAAGAGGCAGCCATGTTCATTCCGAAAAAGCATCTGTCGCGTAGAACCGTCCTGCGAGGGTTGGGCGCGGCGGTCAGCCTGCCGTTGCTGGACGCGATGATCCCGGCGGCGACGGCGCAATCGAAGACCCCAGCCAAGCCGGTGCCGCGCATGGGCTTCATTTATGTACCGCACGGCTCGGTGCTCGACCGCTGGTCGCCCAAAACTACGGGCACCGATTTCGAATTGCCGCAGATTCTCAAGCCGCTGGCGCCTTTCAAAAGTCATTTGACAGTGGTGAGCGGACTGCGCAATAAGGCCGCGGAAAGCCCTACGCCGCACGCCATCACGGCCGGCACTTGGCTGGGCTGTGTAGCACCGGCACCGCAGCAGGCCACGCTTGCGGGGACTAGCGTGGATCAACTTGCGGTCCCGTACATTGGGCAGAACACGCCGTTTCCTTCGCTCGAACTTTCGACGGAGCCGGGCACCACTTGCGATCCGACGTTCGGTTGCAGCTACGGCCACACCATTGCGTTCCGCACGCCGACGCAGGCGCTGCCGATGGAATACAATCCGCGCAAAGTTTTCTATCAGTTGTTTGGGCAAGGCGATAATGCGCAGGAGCGCACGGCGATTGTGGGCGAGACCAAGAGCATTCTCGACGCGGTTCTGGGTGATGCAGCGTCGCTGCAGAGCCAACTGGGCGCGAGCGATCGCGCGATGGTGAGCGCGTATCTGGATTCGCTGCGCGAGATCGAACGGCGCATTCAGAATACGGAGAAGAGCAATCTCTCGACGATCGATTTGCCGGACGCGCCGATCGGCGTGCCCAATGATTTCAACGAGCATTTGAATTTGATGTTCGATCTGCTGGCGGTGTCGTATCAGGCGAATCTCACGCGCATTTTCACTTTCATGATGGGCAAAGAGGTGAGCATGCGGACCTTTAATAATGTTGGCGTGCCGGATGCGTTTCATCCGCTCTCGCACCACGGCAACAACCCGGCGAATCTCGACCGGTTGTCGAAAGTGTTTGCGTATCACACGGAGGTTCTGGCGCGGTTCGTGAAGAAACTGTCGGAGACGCCGGATGGCGATGGCTCGCTGCTGGATCATTCGATCATTCTCTACGGCGGCAACATGAGCGACAGCAATCGGCACAATCACGATCCGCTGCCGTCGGCGGTGATCGGGCGCGGGTATGGAAAGATCAAGGGCGGACAACATTTGTCGTATCCACAGAGCACTCCGCTGGCGAATCTGATGCTGACGCTGCTCGATCGCGCGAGCGTTCCTGTAGACAAAATCGGCGACAGCAACGCTGTCATGTCGGAGGTCTAAGTGAAGCTTGCCGCGATCGTCGTCCTTGCGGGTGTGTGCACTGCTGCGTCCGTCAATCGCGACGAGTTTTTGCGCGCAGTGCAGAGCGGCGACGGCAACGCGGCTGCGGCGATGATTCAGCAGGGAGCCGATGTCAACGCGCGCGAGGCCAACGGGACGACGGCGCTGCACTGGGCGGTTTATCACCAGGACGTCGCGTTAGTGAAGCGGCTGCTCGCGGCGGGCGCGAAGGTTGCGGTGGTCAACGATTTTGGTTCTTCGCCGATGCAGGAGGCTGCTGTGACGGGCAATGCCGCCGTGATCCGCATGCTGCTCGACGCGGGAGCGAACGTCGAATCGGCAAATGCGGAAGGGCAGACGGCGCTGATGGCCGTCGCGCGCACAGGCAACGTGGACGCGGCGAAAATGCTGTTGGTCGCCGGCGCCGATGTGAACGCTACGGAAAAATTTGGCGGGCAATCCGCATTGATGTGGGCGGCGGCGCAGAGCCAGCCGGCGATGATCCGGCTGCTTTTGGAATACGGCGCAAAGGCCAACGCGCGCGGGGCGATTCGCGATTGGCAGACGCGCATTACGGCTGAGCCGCGTCCGAAGGATCGCCATCGGGGAGGGTTCACACCGCTGCTGTATGCGGCGCGCGAAGGCTGCATCGATTGCGCGCGGGCGCTGATTGAAGGCGGGGCGGATATTAATTTGTCCGATCCGGATCGTATCTCGCCGCTGGTACTGGCGCTACTCGATCAGCGTTTCGATTTCGCCGCCTATCTGATTTCGGCGGGCGCGGATGTAGATCGTTGGGATTTATATGGACGCTCACCGCTTTACGCAGCTTGCGATCTGGCGACGCTGCCGACGGGAGGACGGCCCGACACGCCGTCGACGGACAAGACCACAGCTCTGCAAGTGATCGACATGCTATTGAAGGCCGGGGCGAATCCGAATCTGCAATTGAAGCTGCGGCCGCCGTATCGCAATGTTCCGTTCGATCGCGGCGGCGATCAGGTGTTGTCGACCGGCGCGACTCCGCTATTGCGCGCTTCCAAGGCCGGCGACAATCCGGCGGCGATGCGGTTGCTGCTGGAGCATCACGCACTGGTTGATTTGCCGAATGCGGATGGCGTGACGCCGTTGATGATTGCCGCGGGCATGGGGCATGGCATCAATCCGAGCCGTGGGCGTTATCAAGGCGACGACGATGCCGCGCTGGCTGTTGGGATTCTGCTCGATGCGGGCGCTGATATTCATCGCCGCGCTGGGAACGGAATGAACGCCGTGCATAGCGCTGCGATGAAGGGTTGGACGGCGACTATCCGCGTGTTGGCGGAACACGGGGCAGAGGTCGATATCAAAGATCGCGATGGCAAGACGCCGCTCGATTACGCTTCGGGGAACTACAAGCCGACGCCGCAGGGCGGAGGGCTGGTGGTGCCTCCGACCGTGAATCCGGAGACGGTAAAATTGCTGCAGCAGTTAAGCAAAGTTAACTAGAGGTTGCGGAAGCAGTCGGCGGCGGCGGGCGCTTTCTGGATGTCGCCGAGTTCCTGCAATTGCGCGATCAGCATTGCCCAGCGTTCCTTGGTCATGCTGCCGAGCGGCGTCCCGGTGGTTTCGATCAGCGGCTTTTGCGCGTCGGCGACTTCCGCGAAGACCTCCGGCGCCATCGAGGGATTCAATTGATTCATGTGCTGGTTGGTAGGCTTGGGGTCGTCGAGATAGGCGCGCCAGCCTTCGCGCACGGCGGTCACCATGGCTTTCGCGCGATCGGGATTTTGCCGAAGGTAATCGCCGGAAGTAGTGAGCACGGTGGTGTAGGGATTGTAGCCGGTGTCGGACACAGGGAACACTTGCACGTCGGCGCCCTGGTGTTTGGCGGTTAACGGCTCGGACACGATGAAGCATTGTTGGGCGAAATTTTTGTCGGCCAGGAACGCGCTGATGTCGCCGCCGGGCGAGGGCACGATCTTCAGTTTGCCGAAGCCGTAGTTCTTTTCGAGCAAGCGGGCATAGGGGAGGCCGCGCTGGATGGCTAGCGTTCCTCCGCTCTTGAGTAGGTCCGCTAGGCTCGTCAATTTACGTGACGCGTGCGCCATGATGCCTTGCGGATTCTGTTGAAACACGGCGAAGAGCGCGACCACATCGTTGCCTTGCGAGCGCGCGACGATTAACTCATCGGCGGAGACGACGCCGAATTCGGCTGAGCCCGCGCCAACCATTTGGATGGTGGGAGTGCCGGCGCCGCCGGGTAAAATGTCGACATCGAGGCCGTGCGCCTGATAGGGCGCGGCGTAGAATCCGCCGAACTGCGGGTCGGGTTTCCAGTTGAGGGCTAGGCGGATTTTGCCGGGCGCCTTGCTGCATGCGGCCAGCAGCGCGGCGCTGCCTGCGAGTACGAAATGTCTGCGGTTCATTGTTCCGACGCGTGCCATCGTCGCAGCGTAACATAACTGACCAGATTGATCAGGCCGAAGAGCGCGAGTCCGAGGACCGATGCGAGCAGCACGGCGGCGAATACTTTGTCTACGCGCTGCTGGGTGCGGGCAACGTCGACTACCGATCCCAGGCCTTGGCCGCCAATGAACTCGCCTACGATGGCGCCGATGACTGCAAGGCCGGAGGCTACGCGCAGGCCGGTGAGGATTTGCGGCAGGGCGGCGGGGAAACGCAATTTCCATAGCGTGACGAAAGTGGAGGCGCCGTACAAACGGAACAAATCGCGTAGCGCAGGCTCGGTGGAGAGGATGCCGCTGAGGGTGTTGGCGATCACAGGGAAGATCGACACTACGAATGCGGACGCTACTACGGTGCGAGTGCCGTAGCCGAACCAGATCACGAGCAGCGGGGCGATGGCGATGATGGGGACGGTTTGGAAGAACACGGCATACGGGTAGAACGCGCGTTGAATCGCGCGGGAGGACGAGAGGAAGACGGCGATGGCGATTCCTATGGCGGTGCTTAACAGAAAGCCGATGAGGGCGCTGGTCGAAGTGGTCAGCAGTGCGCCTAACAGTTCGGCGTGGCTTTCGATGAGGGCTCGCAGAACGGAGCTCGGGGCTGGGAGCAAATACGATTTCACCAGGCCGTAGCGGACGGCGAGTTCCGCGGCGGCGGTTACCACTACTAGCGGAATCAGCGCTGGGATCGCGCGGCGAATCACGATTCTTCCTCCATCGCTGCGAGGAGAGTTTGCATTTCGCGGCCCAGGCGTGGGTCCATGCGTAATGCGTCGGTGCGTTCGGTGGGGAGGTCGAGATGGCGGTCGAGTTTGATGCCGCCGCCGCGTTTGGTGAGAACTACGGCGCGGTTGGCTAGGAACGCGGCTTCGGAAATGGAGTGGGTGACGAACACTACGGTGATTCCGCGCGTTTGCCAGAGTTCGCGGAGTTGGGTGTCTAAACGGAAGCGCGTGATTTCGTCGAGCGCGGCGAAGGGTTCGTCCAGGAGCAACAAGCGCGGCTGCGTTACGAGCGCGCGGGCTAGCGAGACGCGCATGCGCATGCCGCCGGAGAGTTGCGCGGGATAGCGATCCTCGGCTTCGAACAGGCTTACTTGTTGGAGGGCGGCGCGGGCGGTCGCGTGGCGCTCGTCGCTACCGACGCCCATTAGCTCTAACGGCAGGGCGGCGTTGTCTAACACTGTTCGCCAGGGGAGCAGGTGCGCGTCTTGAAACACGAACGCGGTTTGGAAGCGCTCTTCGGGTTGGATCGTGATATGTCCGGCGGTGGGCTCGATCAAGCGCGCGATCATGCGCAGGAGCGTGGACTTGCCGCATCCGGAGGGGCCCAGAATCGCAATGAATTCGCCGGCGGGGATTTCTAGATTCATGCCTGCGATCACGACATGATCGTCAAAAGACTTGCGTACGCCTTGGAGCTGCAGAGCGACGCCGCCGGGTGGTTGCAGGGCGCGCCCCTATTTCGCCACCGTCTTCGCGACGGCTTGGTTCTCGTAAGCGTCGGAAACGCGCACGGCAATGGTGGCTTCGCCCGCGGCGCGGTCGGCTTCAAAGCGATAATCGTGTTCTTCGGAATCGGTGAGGCGCGTGGTGGGCTCGACTACTTTCCACTCGCCGCCGTTTACGGAGTATTCGGCTTTCGCGAGCACGTTCAGCGCGTCTTTGGCATGGAAGCGGACGTCGATTTTCGCGCCTTGCGCGGTGGCGGTGAGCGCGGTGATTTCGGGGGCGGTGTTGTCGATCAAGAAGCGGTCGCTTTCACGCGAGGCGGTGAGCGCTTGCTCGGGAGTGTTCGACGGCGCGTCGCTGGCGGTCACGCGGACGCGATATTTTCCGTCGGGATACGCGCTGGAATCCCAGCTATAGAAGCGCTCGCGCAAGTTTTCGCGCAGCGGCTTCCAGGCGGTTTCGTTTTCGCCGCGGATTTCGATTTTGAAAAGCAGCGTGTCGGCGTTGTCGTCGTTGGCTAGCCAGCGGGCTCCGATGAAACCTTTGGCGTAGGTGAGGGCGGGCGATGATCCGGTGTCGGGCGCGGCGCGGGCGGGGGCGGGCGTGGGAGTTGACCGGCCCAATGCGGGGAGCGTCAATGTGGCCGGATTCGGCGTGGCGGCTGGCACGGGCGCGGGGAATTTGTAATTGGGCGGAGTCGATTCAATCGTTTCAATGACGGGCGCGACGTTCCTCATTTCGTAGGCGGCGGTTACGTCGTAGAGTTCGGCGGAGCCCGCTACGGTGGCGCGGTATTGCAGGAAGCGGGCGGCGGGGGATGTGACGCGATCGCCTGTGAGCTTGGCCCACGGGCTCCAGTCTTTTTGCGCGCGGCTGACGTTGCCGCTGCGGGTTTCGAAGGTCACGGCTCCCGATCCGCCGTGGAGTGAAGTCATGCGGCCCCAGTAGGAGAAGGCTCCGGCGTCGAGGACGTCGCTTTCTAATGTGCCCGATGGTTCGCGCTCGGGACCGATCGAAAAAATTTCGCCGATGTTGCCGGTGACGGCGTAGATGCGTCCGTTGGCGCCTTGGGCGAAGCCGGTGACTTGCGCGGCGGCGAGGTTTAAGAGGCGCGTATAGGTGGTGTCGGAATCCAGGCGATAAACGTTGCCGCGGTTGCCGGTGCCGGCGATGACGCTGCCTTGCGTGTCGAAGGCTAGGGCGTAGACAACGTCTTGCGGATGGGTCCAGATGCGGCGGGCGTAGCCGTCGGGTTGGATGCGATAAATTTCGGAGCCGCCTTGGACGCCGATGGGCGCTCCAGTGGCGGGGGCCGCTGCGCGTGCTGGGCCGCCGGTGGGGACGGCTAGCGTGATCGTTCCTTGACTGGTTTGCACTTGGCGCTGCGGCGTGGGGGCGGGAGCCGTCGCGGGGGCTTTGCTTCCGGTGCCTGCGGCGTACACGTTGCCGTTCGGAGCGACGGCTACCGTCGTGATTTCACGCTTGTCGGCTTCGTACAAAACGAAACCATCGCCCGCTGGGGAGATGCGCAGGATCAGGCCGCTGGGATCGGTGCCGGCGATCAGGTTGTCATGCGCGTCGATGGCGAGCGAGCGGACGTGGGCTTCTTCGGTGCGATAGAAAACGGAGCCTGCGCCGTTGGGCGTCACGCGGTGGATTTCGCCTTGGTCGCCGGTGGCGACGAACAAATCGCCTTTGCTTGAGAACGCGAGGGCCCAGATGTATTTTGCGTGCGGGTCGTAAAATACTTCGGCGGTTCCGGTGGAATCAACGCGGAAGACTTTGCCGTCGGGCGAGGTGGCGGCGTATATGCGGTCCTGTTTATCGATGGCGATCGACTGGATGGCCATCCCGTCGAGTTCGGCTAGGGTCTTCGCCTGGCCTGCGGCGTTGACTACGATAAGTTTGGATTTGGAGCTGCCGACGCCACCGCCGCCGGCGTAGACGTTGCCTTTGGAATCGCGCGCGACGGTCCACAGAAATGACACGGAGGGATCGTAGATATCGCGCACGACCGGGGCGGGCATCAGGCGGCCTTCGCTCGAGAGCGAGAGTTTGTGCAGCGTGCCTTTTTCGAAGTCGGCTGATTCGGAGTGTTCCCAGACTTGTGTCTCGACTGCCCATAGTGGCAGGAAGACGCACAGCACCGGCGCTAGAACGCGCAAAAATCGCATGAACGTGACCTTCTTTAACCTTTAACCTTATTTGACTTTGATGCGCAGCGAGTAATTGCCGCTCACCACTTGATCGAACGGAATCGACTGCTGCACTTGGGTTCTGTCGGGC
>Ga0265314_10001937_pt1 | contig 22099 bp, 11 predicted proteins | sample 4126metaG_FD_203106 | JGI IMG/M metagenome (GOLD analysis project Ga0265314, IMG submission 203106) | Rhizosphere microbial communities from Carex aquatilis grown in University of Washington, Seatle, WA, United States - 4-1-26 metaG | ecosystem: Host-associated > Plants > Roots > Rhizosphere >... | reverse complement strand
ACGGCGACAGCGGCGGCGACGACGAGCGCAGCTATATCCACGAAACTGTTTTGTGGACGCCGGTGCGGTCGGTGTGCGTGGTGCTCGAAGTTGCGCCGCGGTTTTTGTCGGGGCTTTGCCGCGAGATTACAGGGATGCGATTCAGGAGATTGTGGATTGCATCAAGGCGGAGAAATTGCGCGCGGAGTTTCGAAAGCGGCTCAAGGATTTTGTGCTCGGCTGGTTTGCTGTGGCGGAGAATTGGCAGCGCAGTGTTGGCAAGAAACGCGCGGAGATTGCGGAGTGGATTTTTGCGGCGCTGAAAATGTCGCGGCGCACGCGGTTTCATCGCAGCGAGTGGGCGTTTGAGTTGGGGTTCTCCAGCTATCAGCGGATTTTTCGGGCGGCGTTGCTGTGTGAAGGATTGACTCCGCACAATTTGGAGATGGAGGTCATCGGAGAGTTGGTGCCGGAGGATGAGGGCGCGAGGTGCGTTGATGGACAGGAGCAGAAGATGGAGGGTGACGGGCAGAACGTGGAGGGCGGCGAGCAGAAGAAAGGGATGGAGGATGTAATAAAGGAGGGGTGAGGACGAAATGGATTGACGGGCGGAGGATTTTTGCGGGTTTTGGGGGCGTCGGGCAGGACGGCGGGCGGGACGCCCGCGCCCCATAAACGGCGGCGGCTCGCTTCGCATCGCCTTGGAGCGGGGCTAAGAGCCCCGCCTACTGGCGTCCTTAAAAAAATATTTTCAAAATTCCTGACGCATTCCAATCCTCTCCCCGACAGATAGGAGAACGCGGATAGCGGACTCAACTTTGGAGGGACTATCGATGCGAATTTCACGCTTATCGACCGTTGCGGTCTTTTTTATTACAGCCGGAATCTGCTTTGCCGCGGATGAGATGGAAGTCGGTCTCAGCGGCCAGCGCATGCACGTGAATCCCGCGCGGCGCGGCGTCAACGGCGCGACGCCGTATGCGCGCGCCGGCGAAGTGGCTGTCGGGCGGCTCGCGGTGAAAAGCGCGACGAAAGAAAAAGACGCCGACCTCGGCCTGCGCGTGCTCGACGTTGCGACCGAGATCGATGGCCTCAGCGCGCGCACGACGGTGACGCACGTGTTCGAGAACGCCACCGACGAAATCCTCGAAGGCGTTTTCACCTTCGCGCTGCCCTCTGGCGCGGCGGTCGACCGCTTCGCCATGACCATCAAAACAGATTCGGACCTGATGGAAGGCGAGTTGATGGAGAAAGACAACGCCAAGCGCATTTACAACAATCTGGTGTACGGCACCGGCAAAGATCCGGGCGTGCTCGAATGGCTCGACGGAAATATCTTCCGCGCGACGATCTTTCCGATTCAACCGCAAGGCCGCAAGACGATTGTCGTCTCGTACCTGGAAACACTCACGCCGCAATTGTGCAGCAACGCGCTGACGACGACCTACCGCTATCCTCTTTTTCAGAAAGGCGATGTGAAGGCCATGCCGCCGGCCTCACAGGTCCGCCTGCATACCGTCGTCCGTAACGCGCCAGCCGGGACGAGCGTGAGCGCCACGCTGAACCCGCGCGTGCAACCGGGCTCGAACGGCATGTTCACACTCTCGGCAGTGATCGACGGCGAAGTTGCCACGCCCGAAGATTGGGCGATCACGCTGCAGTCCAAAGCCCCGCAAACTCCGGCAAAAGCGGCGGCCACGGCCGACCCGAACGCCTGCATTTTCCGCGCCTTCCGTCCCGACACGAAGAGAGAGGGCACGTACGCGCTGATTTTGATTCCCGACGCACCGAATGAAGGCCAGCCCAAAGACGTCGATGTGATATTCATGCTCGACACCTCGTCGAGCCGCACCCCCGCCTCGATCGCGGCGTCCTGCGAACTGATCCGCGCGGGAATTGAAGCGTTGAATCTCGACGACCGCTTCGCGCTGGTCTGCTTCGATGTCACCGCGCGCGTTCTTCCCGGCGGATTGCAGCAGCCGTTCGAACGCAACGTCGATCGCGCGCACGAAATGCTCAAGGCGTCGCTGCCGCTGGGCGCGACCGACGTGGCCGGCGCATTCAAAACGGTCGAAGACCTTTTTGCCCGCACCGCGCGGCCGCACACGTACGTGATTTATCTCGGCGATGCCGACGCCAGCTACGGCGAGACCAACCCCGACGCGGTGCGCAAGCAGGCCGAACAGTCGCTGCGCGCGCTGCACGCCGACATGTTCGCGGTCTACGGCGGCACACGAAAAAGCGGGGACGTAAATCGGGTTCAGCAGTACGCGAGAGGCCTGGAAGCGCTCGGAAATTTCTCCGGCGGCCCGGTGCTTGAACTGACGCCGGGCCTGCGCCCGGCCGACGCCGGCCGCACGCTGATTCACTCCCTCGGCGCGCCCATTCTGTCGCACGCGAAACTCGAACTGACCACCGACGACGGCGTGGCGATCGACTGCAGCCCCGGCATCGCCGGCGGCATCACGCTCGACCGCGCCTACACGGCCTTCGGCCGCTTCGCCAAAGACGGCAGCGCAAAAGTCGTGTTGAGCGGCACGCTGCGCGGCGAGGAATACCGCCGTGCATGGACCGTCGAATTTCCGAAACAGGAAAATGCCAACGGCACCATCGAAAAACTGTGGGCGCGGGCGCGCATCGGCCAGTTAAACGCCAGCGGCGACAACGCGGCCGCCGGCGAAGCGATGAATTTGGCGTTGCGCCACGGAATTCTTTCGCAGAACACTGCTTTCCTCGTCCTTGAAAGCGAACAGATGTACAGCGATTACAGAATCGCGCGCAACGACCGCCGTCCCGACGCCGGCGAACTTCGCTCGCGCATGCTCGCCGGAACGCCGATGCCGCTCGAGTCTGCGCCGGGTCTCGATCCGGCCGAAGCGCTCACCGCCGCCCAAAACATGCGGATCGCCGCGAAGCCGCCGCTCGCGAATTCGATGTCTGGCGCGCCGATCCAGATCGGCGATACGAAAGTGAAACTCTCGCTGCAAGACGTGAAAATCGTCGAGCGCCCCGAGAAAGTCAAAGCTGGCGACCCGGTCCTCACGCACCGCCAGGCCTTTGAGCGCCGCATGGGCCTGACGCGCCTGATCGCCGCCGAACGCGGACTGCCCTTCGAGCCCGAAACGGTCTTCCCGAAAATCTGGCTGGAAGCAATCAACTCGAAGCTCTCACCCGTCAACACGTTCGCGAACAACGAGGCCACCACCGCCGGCAAGCGCGAAGACGAATCGCGCGCCGACATCCGCGTGTGGACCGAAGTTCAGCGGCAGCCGGTCGCCGCGCCGACGTGGCGATCCAAAATGGCGCAGCCGGATGCGATTGAAGACCAGGTCGAGCATCTGCTGAACACGGAGAAACCGTCGCAGATCAAATTCGCCGCGGACGACAGCGCGGTTTTTGTCGACTCGCACCTCTTCGCGCAACAGATCCTGGGCGAACTGCTGATGGACAATGCGCCGCAGAATTACAAAGTGGCGGGCGGAACGAGCGAAGTATTGCGCGTAATCTCCACGCGCCGCCCGCTGACGTACTCGCTGAAAGGAATCGAACCGCTGCGCCTCAGCGCGGCGTACAATTTCCTCGCCGAACTCGCGCTGATCGAGCACCAGTACGATCTCGCGGCGATGATGGCGCAGCGCTCCATCGAGGCCAGCGCCGGTTACGTCGCCAACGGCAAGCCGGTCGCGGCGCTCAGCCACATGATCCTCGCGCTCTCCGCGCAGGTCAGCGGCGATTACAGCGAAGCGTCGAGACAATACGCCGCCATGCTCGCCGGCACCGATCCACTGTTGAAAGGCACGCAGGCGATGACCTACAGTGCGCTGGTGACGACGATGGCGCTGGGCGGAAACGCCGATGGCGCGGTCACGGTGCTCGAACGCTGGTGCGCGAACGCGTACTCGCCGGAGATCACGGTGCGGCTGGGCGAAGCGTACCAGCTCGCGCACCGTCGTGACGACGCCATCCGCGCGCTGTCGATTCCCGTGGAATTCGGCCAGGAAAGCGGGAAAGACTTTCCGCGCCCCGAGGATTTCTTGAAGAAAACGCGCAAGCACTAAGCGCGCTTTTCGATCTCGCAAAGTACACCAGCGTCCGCGATCGTCGCGGGCGCGTTCGTTTCATAACGCCGGCGGCACGCGATTTGAACTTTGAATCGTGCAGTTGATTTCAGGAGTGCCCGATGCGTCTTCCTCCGGCCCGAATCCGCCGCAATCCGAATACACATCCTTTTCTGTTCGCCACCGGGATCGAAAACAGCTATCCGATCGTTTTGGCAAACGGCGGGCGGCGCCGCGTCGACGAGATGGAAAAGACCTTTCACTATCAGCACTGGCGCGAAGATTTTCAGCTGGTGAAAGATCTGGGCATCGACTATTTGCGCTATGGCCCGCCGTATTACCGCACGCATCTGGGGGCTGGAAAATATGACTGGGACTTCACCGACGAAACATTCGCTGAATTGCGCCGGCTGAAAATCGAGCCGATCACCGATCTTTGCCATTTTGGCGTGCCCGACTGGATCGGCGATTTTCAAAACTCGGATTTCCCCTGTTTATTCGCGCAATACGCGGGCGCGTTCGCGAAACGGTTTCCATGGGTCCGCTTTTATACGCCGGTGAATGAAATCTTCGTCTGCGCGCGTTTTTCCGGCAGGCTGGGGTGGTGGAACGAATGCCTGGGCTCCGACCGCGGCTTCGTCATCGCCTTAAAACATCTTTGCAAAGCCAATATTCTCGCCGAGGAAAAGATCCTCGAAGCGCAACCCGACGCGCTGTTCATCCAGAGCGAATCTACGGAATATTTTCACGCCGAAGAACCCGACGCGTTTTCGCGCGCGGTGTTTCTGAACCAGATGCGTTTTCTGTCGCTGGATTTCTGCTACGGCACCGATGTCACCGCCACCATGCATGAATTCCTGATGGAAAACGGCATGACCGATCAGGAATATTTCTGGTTCATGGATCGCGGTTTTGCGATCAAGCCGTACTGCATCATGGGCAACGATTATTACGCAACCAACGAGCATCTCGTTCCGAAGGACGACGGGCCGCTCAAGCCGGCCGGCGACATGTTCGGTTATTACATCATCACGCGTGAATATTTCGACCGCTATCGCTTGCCCGTAATGCACACCGAAACGAATCAGCGCGGAGCGGACAGTGCCCCGGGCTGGCTTGCGCGCCAGTGGGCCAACATGGTCCATCTGAAAAACGACGGCGTGCCGATCATCGGCTTCACGTGGTACAGCCTGGTGGATCAAGTGGATTGGGACACGCTGCTGCTCGAAAACAACGGCACTGTCAATCATCTCGGCTTGTACGATCTGGATCGGAAAATCACGCCGGTAGGACTGGCTTATTGCCGGCTCGTGCAGGCCTGGCGAGAGATCCTGCCGATGGAAGGCCACGGTTTGGACATGCACCGTTGCCGATCGCGTGGAAACGCACGAGCTCCCACGTGCGCTGCGGCTTCTTCCGAAAAACCGGCTGCTCGAGGTGAATCGTTCGCGCAGCAACCTTCCGTTCCAGCTCCAACGCAGCCCACCCAGCCGGCATAAACGTCAGGCTCACTTCAACAATTCTTCGAGATCTTTACCCGTGTCCGGCTTGAGCAGATCGTTGGCGTCCATGTTTTTCTTCTGCGTGATGATGCGCAGCTTGGCGTCGGGACGGACCACCTCGAAGCGCCCCCACAGCGACGGATTCAACCGCGATTCGGAGGGCAGATCGGAGATCACCGTCTGAGCTTTGCCCGACCAATAATGCCGGCCAACGGTCTGCGTGCCGTTCTCGTCGCTCTCCAGATATCCAAAATCGCCGCGCAGCACCGCGCCGATTTCAGGCGGCTTGACGCCCAGCGCCGCCCACGGCACCGAGGCCTCCATGATCCAGTACGTGCCTTCGTGAATCTTGTCCTTCAGCTTCTTCACATCGAACGCCATCTTCGCTGTGGTGAGCACTTCGACGCGGTCCATGTTGACGCGCCCGACCGGCGACGAAAACTCGCGATGCGCTTCCGGCTTCGCTCCGGCGTCGACGGGCTTGTAGAGCACCGCGACTGGCTTGTTCTTCACTTTTGTGAAAAGAATCCGGATATCTCCGGCGATGGCGTTCGCCTGCTTCGCATCGGCGTCCGGATCGGTGCGCAACGTCAACTCAGCGGCGTCGCCGCTTTTGAAAAGTGTGAGCGGGTCTTCGGCGCTGTTTTTCAGCGGCGATTCGTCGCGCACTTTCATTGCGAAGTACAGATTTTTGTCGTCGAACGCCAGCGCCGCGTTGCAATCGAGAACCACGCGTGTCTCGTGCAGGCCACGGATGGTTGTGTCGGCCACGGTGACGAAAAGATCTTCCGGCCAGTCGCCGTGGAAACCGTCGATCTCCGGCGAACCGCTGCTGTAGAGCATCTTCGCGTTCTTCGGCGCAGTCGTGGTCTGCTGCCGCTGCGCTTCACGCAGCGCCCACTGCCGCGTCTGCTCGACATTTTCGTCGGTGACTTTGAATTCGCCGTTGATGCGCTGCACCTGCTCGAGTCCATCCACGCGAACGATGCTCATGTGGTTGTGCCCCGCGACCGCGTAAACGTGTCCATCATCGCCGCGCACCACGCAGCCCTGGTAATGTTCCTGGCCGGGGCGCAGATCGCTGAGGTCCAGGCCCGGCTGCCACTCGGGCATCGACCACGCTTTTTTGCCGTAGCCCGCGGGTCCGCCCATGATGCAGCCAACGAGAATTCCGTCCGACGAATAGCAGAACCAATCCGCTTCGTCGCTGTTGGTGATAAAAAATTCTTCCTTGCCCACTTTGATGTGCCCGATCGGCGAGTGCTCCTGATTGAGCACGCCCGGCGGCCGGTTGTAACCGAAGCCGCTCGCGTAAAAGCCGTCGTGCTTGTTGAATTCGTTCGGATAATTCCAAAGGATATTTTTGCCGCTTGCATCGATGAGCTTCGCGCCGGTCATGAAAATGCGGCCCTGGTCGTCGCCCCACGGATTGTCGTTGTGGCCCTGGATGATGTTCGCGTTGTACTTTTCCATCGTCTTCAGGTCGTAAACCGGCGTCCCATCCGGCAGCGTCTTCACTGGGCGCAGGCGATAGCCGCGGCTGAGCAGCGCCAGATCTTCGCCGACGGTCCAGCTCGAATTATCCGCCGCAACCATGGTCTGAACTTCGTTCGCCTGCGGCGTGCGGTCGCCATTCAAGTCCGACCAGACGAACAGCGTGTTTGCCAGATCCATCCCGCCGAATTTCTCGCGCAATTCGGGCGACGTTCTGAACGCTTCCCATTCGCGCAAGAATCCGATTTGCGCCATCAGCTTAGCAACGCCGTCTTTTTCTTCCGCAATCGTCGCCACGCGGCCCATCTGCGGCGTCGGCCCGACCATGTAGCGCCGCTCGCCCACATAAATGGAGCGATCGACGACCGCGCCCATCAAACTATCGAGTTTCCACGAGCGATTTTCCCAATCGATCACGAATTTCATTCCGGCGTAGTAAATCAGTCTCCGGTCGCGTGCGTCGAGCGTCCCGCCGCCGCCGTATTGTGTCGGGCCGAGAAATTCCTTCTCCGGCTTTCCGTCCGCGCTGTAGCGAACCACGCGCTTGGGCGCCCAGCACCAATCGGTGATCCACGGCCGTCCCTGCGGATCGATGGCGATGCCCGAAGGACAATTGAATTTCGCCGGATCCCATTTTCCGGTCTGAACGCCGCCCGGCGATCCGATCGTTTTCACCAGCGCGCCCGAATCCGGCTTGAACACTTTCACCACTTTCGGCCCGTTGTCGGTGACATAAAGGAGCCCGTCCGGCCCAAACGCGAGCGCCAGCGGCGCTTCAAGTTTATCTTTCGCGATGACCACGCGGCTGGCCTCGCCGTCTTTTTGCGGAACGGTGACAACCTGTCCGGCGCTCACGCAAAACAACGTTCCGGCCGCATCGAAAGCGAGATTCCCCGGCTTTGCGAGCGGAATATGTTTCTCAACCGTCGCCGGCGCTTTGTCGTCGTCAGGCGGAGGCAGCTTAAATACGCTCACGCGCTGTGTCATATCCGGCGGCAGATCTTTCGCTTCGCCGCCGATCGGATGGTACGCCACGACCGAATCGAATCCGGCCTCGAACTTTTCATACTCCTTCTTCACGTTCACAAAGCGGATGCGCAGCGCCGACGTTTCGACGATGCCGTCAAAATCCATCTGGTGAACCATCGGCGTGTGATTGTATTGAGAAAAATGAATCTGCTTCCACGAGGCGTCCTGCTTCAGGGCGTCGGGCGACGACGGCGAGCCCTCACCGATCCACGCGTCGATGCCGATCTTGATCGGATCGTTGTCCGTGCCGCCGGGCGTGCGCTCGAGCGTGATTCCACGCAATTGCTGTTTCGCCTGCCACGCCAGCGCCATGGCTGCGGGACGATAATCGTTGATCGCGACATCCGTCCGCGCCGTGCGCCAGCCACCGCCGGGCGTTTCTTTGCCTTCGGTATAGAGACGCTTTGCCGATTGCGCCACGTCTTCAAAGCGGTGCGCGAGAACCAAACTGTATTTCAGGCGATTAACTTTGAAACGCAGCGCCGCGGTTTTCATTCCGCCTTCCGGTGCGCTGACGATCGCCGGTTTTCCCGCGACGCCGGTGCCCTTCAGCGTGATCCAGTCGTCGCTGAGTCCTTCGCCTTCTTTAAAATCATCGAGCAGATTGCCGTCGTCGATGTCATTCTTCAATTTGCCGCTGTTGACCGATGCGTCGGCCGTCACGTCGCCTTTCGTGTCGGGCATCACTTTTCCCGGCTTCATCGCCATCACCGTGATCGCGCCATCGGGCACGACGATCGAACCGATCGTCACCGGCTGGCGAAACGTCAGCACCACAGATCCGCGCAACGGCCCGCTCTTTGGCGCGTCGCCGAAACTGGCCATCGAATGGCTGTGCAGCGGGTTGTTGGGCAGAGTCGGCGTCTGCGCCGGCGTTTTTTCGCAGCAGAACGCGGCATAGAGCAGCATCAATTCATCGTACTCGTAAAAATCATAGCTCTTGTCTTCGCGCCCCTGCCGCCGACCGTGCCCCTTATAAAGGAAGACGAATGGCTTGCAGCGCAGCGGATCGATGTCGTCGGAGACAAACGCCGGCTTCAGCCACGACGATGGCGCGCTGACGGAGTAATACAATTTTCCATCGCGCACGGCGAGTCCGCTGCCGCTCGTCTGGGGATCGTGATTCGGCGACCACGGCAGTTCGGCTTGGTTTGGAAACGTAAAAATATTCCGTGCGGCAAAGTTTCGCGACGCATCGACGCGAAAAAGCATGTTCTGCGTCACCGCGTAACCGCAACGCTCATCGGCCGCGATTTTCATCGGGCCGTCGAAGCCGAAGTGCGCCATACCGGTGCCCCACTGCTTCACGCCGTCCAGATCGGTCGCGATCATCGAATTGCCGCTCTCGGCGCACGGCGCGGAAATCCACAGCCGGTCCTTCGTCGCCACGATGTCGCTCGCCATGGTGTGATCCGCGAGCCAGCTTCCGCCGCCCTTCGCCGGCGCAGGCGCAAACCACGCGGGAAGTCCCGAATTGTAAACCGTCAGTTCATACGTCAGTTTGAACGGCGGACGCGCGATGCCGCTGAAGGTGTAATCGCCCGGCGGAACCGGTTGCCCGTGTTCGTCGCGCAGGTCCCAGCTCTCGGTGATCTTGCCTTTTTCGCGCGGCGTTTCTGCGACCAGCCGCCGCACCAGTTTTCCGGTGGCTTTGTCATGAATATTGACCGCGACGAATCCGCTCATCGGCATTTCGTACGGCACCTGCACCGGCGCGGGCTCCGTGGGCGCGACCGGCATCGCCGGCGGCGAAGGCTTGAGCGCCTCTCCCGCGAAAACGCTCGACAAAAGCACGCAGAAGCCAACGATCAGGCGCAATCCGATTGTGTTTTTCATCATGAGTTGAGCTCTCAGTTACCACGTGTTCGTATCGGTCACGCTCAGAAAAAATTTCCCGCCGCATTCGAGCAGGATTGTATTCGTTCCGTCGCGAAGTTCGACTGGAATGCGGTTGTTGCCGGCGTGCCAGCCGTGCGATTCGTACGGCAGCTTCGCGCCGTTCAGCCACACGCTTTTCACGTCGCCGCCGGGATTGATGTACGCCTTTCGTGCCGCCGATTGCAACTCACTCAGCGCGTAGAACCGCGATCCGCCGAAACGTTCGCTCAGCGACATCGCAAATCCCCGCGCGCGCTCGTGGTCCAGCCACCAATGTTTCAGCGGAGTCTCTTCGGGAAGAGCAAAATCCTTCCACGCCGCGCTCTTCTTCAAATCCGCGATGCGTTCCTCGCTCAGCGGCGGATCCTTTTCGCCCGCGGGCGCGATTTTCCACGCGTGGATGATTCCGTCGAGCAACTGCAGTTTCTGCGCGGCCGGCACCGCGACGTCACGGCAGCCCGCCGCGTCGAGAATCGCTCTCGTCATCGAGCGGTAGCCTTCAAAGTTCAAATGGCAGCCGTCGTTTTCCCACAGATCCAGATTTTTGCCGCGCGCGTCTTCCATGCGCTCATACACCTCGGCGACTGTTGCACCGAATTCCGCCGCGACTCGCCGGTCGATCGCATGGATTTCCAGCAGCTTCGCGGCCTCCGCGCCGCCGCGAATGTCGCTCGTGGTCAGGATCAGCAGTCTGACGTTCTCTTTTTTGAGTCGCTCCGCAATCGCGCGCACGCTCGCTTCGTAATCCGCCGGCTTGACGCCCAGCCCCACGTCGTTGATGCCCGAACTGAACATCACCCACGTCGGTTTGTGAACGAGAACATCGCGGTCAAGCCGCTTCAACATCCCCGCCGCCACATCGCCGCCGATTCCCGCGCCGATGCAAAGCGGCACGGGTTTTCCGGCCTCGCGCAAAGCCTGTTGAAACAACAGCGCGTAGGTTTGCCCGTCGGTGATCGAGTCTCCCAGATTGACGATGCGGTCCTGCGCCGTGAATACCGGCGTTTCGGTGGCCGCGAGAGCGATTCGCAGCGAAAAAAGGAGAAGCGCAAGAAGTGAAATTCGGCGGATGTTTTTCGCGAAGGGTCTCATCGTTTAAAACTACACGAAACTCGCGTCCCCGTTCACAATTTATTGAAACGAAAGCGAGGAATTTTACGGATGAAAAGCAGCCTCGTGACAAGCCCCATGTCTGAATGACGTGAAAAGAGACCGCTGGGATGAAACGAGACCAGTTGCGGAAAGCAGACGGCGGAAAGTGGAAGGCAGTCCGCGACCAACGAAAGGTGAACCTGGATAAGAAAATCAAGGCGGCGGCGGGGCAGGTGTACGGCGGCGAAAGCCGCCCACCTGCCGGGCCTTCGCGCCTCGACGTCTTTTACAGAAACCGGTCCTTGAAAATGTTCGAAACGAATACGCCGGACATGGGTGTGCTCACCCGGGGTATTCACCTGAGAACGCTTGCGCAAAACGGGAATACGCGTGCGTAAAACAGGAACAACGTCGAAAGCGCCGAACTGTATATAGATTTAGTCAGATTCTGCGCTACAAAGGCTCTGTTGGCAGCGCTCGAAAAGGCCGAGTGATGAACCCCTGGGATTCCATGCCGAATCGCGCCACGCTCCTCGCCCTCCTGCCCATCCTCGCGATGGCTTGCCTCCACGTTTCGGCCGCCGAACCCGACGCCGCCGGAATTGAATTCTTCGAGGGCAAGATCCGCCCGCTTCTGGCGGAGAACTGCTATAAATGCCATTCGCATGAAGCGCCGAAACTGAAAGGCAAGCTCTACGTCGATTCGCGCGAAGCCCTGATCGCCGGCGGTGAGTCCGGTCCGGCGCTCGTTCCGGGCGATCCGGCGAAAAGCTCGATCATCGAAGCCGTCGGCTACAAAAATTCCGATCTGCAGATGCCGCCGAAGACCAAGCTGAGCGACGCGCAAGTCGCGCTGCTCACCGAATGGGTGAAGCGCGGTGCGCCGTGGCCAAAAGCGAGTGGCGCGACTGCGAACGCCGCCGGACCCAAGGGCCTTCCCGCCGACATCGATGCAGCCGAATTTGAAAAGCGCAAACAACAGTGGTCGTTCCAGCCCGTCCGCGCCGTGCCCGCTCCGGCTGTGAAAGACGGGGCGTGGCCTAAAGGCACAATTGACAAATTCGTGCTCGCAAAGTTGGAAGAGAAAGCGCTGCCGCCCGCCGCGTCCGCGGACAAGCGCACGCTGATCCGCCGCGCTTATTTCGATCTGATCGGATTGCCGCCGACGCCCGAGCAAGTCGATGCGTTCCTTAACGATTCGTCGCCCGACGCCTTTGCGAAAGTTGTCGACGGCCTGCTGGCCTCATCGCATTTCGGCGAACGCTGGGGCCGCCATTGGCTCGACCTGGTGCGTTACGGCGAATCGCGCGGCCACGAATTCGATTATCAGATCCCCAACGCGTACGAATATCGCGACTACGTGATCCGCGCGATCAACGCCGACGTGCCCTACAACCAGTTCGTGCGCGAACACATCGCCGGAGATCTGCTGCCTTCTCCGCGCGTGAACGAAAAGGAAGTCAACGAATCGATTCTTGCCACCGGCTTCTGGTTTCTGGGCGAGAACATCCATTCGCCCGTCGACATCCGCCAGGACGAAGCCGACCGCTTCGACAACATGGTCGACGTGACCTGCAAAACATTCCTCGGCCTCACCGTTGCCTGCGCGCGCTGCCACGATCACAAGTTCGATCCGATTTACACCAAAGATTACTATTCGATGTTCGGTTTCCTGGAGAGCAGCAACTATCGCCTCGCGCCGTTCGACACGATGGTGCACAACGGCGCCGTCGCGAAGGAACTGTGGAAAGTGCGCGCCGATTCAGCGCCGGCCATCGCGAAAGATCTGGCGCATGCGATGCGTCCGCGCGTCGACCAGATGAGCGCCTACCTGCTCGCCGCGCGCGAAGCGCTCGCCACGCCGCCGGAACTCGGCGCGGGTTCAGGCGATTGGTCGGTTGAACGCAGCGCTGCGTGGAAATGGGACGGCAGCGCCGACAGCGTGTTCCTGAAAACCGAAGGCGCAAAAAATCCAACGGTCTCGAAAAAATTCCCGCTCAAGCAGGGCTGCCTCGCCGTCCGTTTCGCCGCGAATGCAAAAGGCAAGGGCGCGGTCAAGCTGGTCGTCGACGGCAAAGTGGTCGCGGAAGGCCACGGGCGCTCGCAGCGCCTGCCCACACTGCTGGATGTGCGCGCCTATAAGGGGAAGGATGCGCAGCTTCAGGTCTGGGATGCCGACAGCGGCGTGGATCAGATTCTGTTCACCAACAACGTCGACAATTCGCGCCCGGGAGCGCTGGCGATTCGCGGCAAAAATTTCAGCGCCGCATACCTCTCCAAAATCGCCGGAATCGCCTCCGCGCGAAAACTCGACGCCGCTCTTCTCGCCGATTGGACGGCATATTTACTCAGTGCCGCCGACGACGCGCGCGACCCGCTGCACGCCTGGGCCGAACTGGCGCAGAGCAGTAATGGTCCTGAGGCCGTGAAGGCACTCACGCAATCGCTCGTCGCCAACGCAAAGCAGCAGGACTCGTCCGCGGCCGAGGGCATGAAAAACGTCGAGGTGATTGTCGATTACGCGAACGCGAAACCCGAAGACTGGATGCCCGATGGCGTCAGCTTCGGTCCCGCGCCGCTGAAGGCGGGCGAAATTGTTTTAAGCCGCGACGCGGCGCGCCCGATCGAGAAAATCGTCGAGATCGGCGCCGCAGAATTCGATCCCGCCTGGGACGCCGTACACCTGGCTCCCGGCGTGGCGATCGACGCCGTGGGTCTCGGCTATCAGCGCGCCGGCCGCACGCTCTGCACGCGCCGCTTCACGATCAATCCAAACGGCGCGGGGCGAGTGTACGTGCTGATGCGCGGTTCGGGACACGTTTACGCCGCGGTCGATCGCCATTCGATGATCGGCGGCCCCCTGCACGGCGCGCTGGTTCGCAAGTTCGACTCGAAGGGCGGAAATTTTGAATGGCAGTCGCTCGATTTGGCTGCCTATAAGGATCACCGCGCTTCGTTGGAATTCACCGCCGAAAGCCCCGATTTCGCCGTCGCCTGCGCGGTCCAGGCCGATCACACGCCGCCAATCCCCGGCTCGAGAAAAATGCTGACCGCGATGTTCGCTGGCGCCGAAACCGACGAGGCGCTCGCCAAGGGCTATCAAAAAGTTTTCGGCGACGCGCTGGCGAAGCTCGAATCCGGCGCGGTATCTGGCGCCGACGCGGCCGATGTGGCGCCGCTCGCGAACTGGCTCGTCGCGCACGCAGAATTGCTTGGCGGCGGAGCGGGGGAGAGCGGCAAAAATTTCGCCGCCGCGCAGAACGCCGTCCTCGCGAAGATCAAATCCGAAACGCACCTCTCTATGGCGATGATGGACAGCAGCGGCGAAGACGACTACGTGATGAAACGCGGCAGCTGGAAGAACAAAGGCGAAACTGCGCCGCGCGGACTGCTCACGGCCATCGCCGGAAAAACGCAGCCGCCGATTGCTCACGGCAGCGGCCGCCTCGAACTGGCCGAACGTATGGTCGATCCTTCGAATCCGTTTATCACGCGCGTGATGGTCAACCGTCTCTGGCACCATCTGTTCGGGCGCGGGATTGTTCCGAGCGTCGACAACTTCGGCACGCTGGGGCAGCGCGATCCGCCCGTTCACAAGGACCTGCTCGATTATCTCGCCGATGATTTCGTGAAGCAGGGCTGGTCGGTGAAGAAGATGATCCGCGAAATGATGCTCTCGTCGACGTACCAGATGGCGAGCACCGCGCCGGCCGCGGTTGATGAAAAAGATCCGGACAATCAATTCCTGCACCGCATGCCGATTCGCCGCCTCGAAGGCGAAGTCATCCGCGACAGCATCCTCGCCGTCTCCGGCCGGTTGGACTCAACCATGTACGGCCACAGCGTTCCGATTTATCTCGACGATTTCATGCAAGGTCGTGGACGGCCCGGCAGTGGACCGCCGGACGGTAACGGCCGCCGCAGCATCTATCTTTCGATCACGCGCAATTTTCTCTCGTCGATGATGCTGGCCTTCGACACGCCCAGCCCCTTCAACACGATGGGCCGCCGCACCGTCTCGAACGTCCCCGCGCAGGCGCTCATCTTGATGAACGATCCGATGGTCGTGCAGCAGGCGCAGGTCTGGGCGAAGCGCGTTCTGTCCGAGAAAGGCCTGACGCCGGAGCAGCGCGTCGCGAAAATGTACACCGCTGCGTTCGCGCGCCCGCCGCTCGACGGCGAAGTCGCCGCCGCGCTCGCGTTCCTCGACCGCCAGGCGCAGGAATTGGGAATCGAACCCACAAAACGCCGCGAAGACGAACGCGCCTGGGCCGATCTGGCGCATGTGTTGATGAATTACAAAGAGTTCATCTTCGTGAATTAGGAGCCAGTGCTGAGTCCTGAGATGAGACCTGATTCATGAGTGCTGAGTGCTGAGTCCGAAGTAAATGAGCGCGTAGCGCTCGCCGCAGTTCCCCTCTCCCCTTGCGGGAGAGGGCCGACGTGAGGCGAAGCCGAACGCGGGGTGAGGGGTAGGTCCGGAGAAAGTCGCATGCATTGCAACCATTTCGCCCGCGCACCGTTGTCGCGCCGCAACATGCTGGGCCAGTGCGCAATGGGTTTCGGCGCGGTCGCGCTGCAGGCGCTGCTTGGCGACAAATCCTACGCCGACGAACCGTCCGCCGGCCCGTTTGCGCCGCGCAAGCCGCACTTTGCTCCGAAAGTAAAAAGCGTCATCTTCCTCTACATGGACGGCGGCGTCTCGCAGGTCGATTCGTTCGATCCCAAGCCGTTGCTGACGCAGGAAAACGGCAAGCCGTTCAAGATGAAGATGGAGCCGACGCAGTTCAACAACAACGGCAACACGCTCGGCAGCCCCTGGAAATTCAAGAATTACGGCAAGAGCGGCATTCCGGTCAGCGATCTGTTTCCGTTCGTCGGCGAATGCGTGGACGATCTCGCGATTATTCGCTCAATGACGTCGAATTTCTCCGAGCACACCAACGCGAATTATTTCCTGCACACCGGCTCGGGGTTGCAGGGCCGGCCGAGCATGGGCGCGTGGACGTCGTATGGACTCGGCAGCGAATGCCAGAATCTTCCCGGCTTCATCGTGTTGAACGGCGGATTGATTCCTCCCGGCGGCCTCGATTGTTTCAACAGCGGCTTTTTGCCCGCGACGTACCAGGGTTCGATTTTCCGAGCGACCGATCATCCTGTCGCGAACATCCGCCCGACCGAAGCGAAACCGCAGTTGCAGCAGAACAAGCTCGACCTGATGCGCAAGCTCGACGCCGATTACGCCAACCGTGCCGGCAAACCCGACGCGCTCGAATCGGCCATCGCCAATTACGAAATGGCGTACGCGATGCAATCTTCGGTGCCGGACTTGATGAAGATCGACAACGAGACCGAGATCACGAAAAAAATGTACGGCCTCGACGCGCAATTCCCACACACCCGCACGTTCGGCATGCAATGTCTTGTCGCGCGCCGCCTGGTTGAACGTGGCGTGCGCTTCATCGAATTGACCTGTCCCGCGGCCGGCGGTGATCGCTGGGATCAGCACGGCGGCTTGAAGCAGGGCCACGAGGCCAACGCCCGCGCCGTCGATCAGCCCATCGGCGCGCTGCTGAAAGATCTGAAAGGCCGCGGCCTGCTCAACCAGACGCTGGTGGTGTGGACGGGCGAATTCGGCCGCACCCCGTTCGCGCAGGGCAGCGACGGCCGCGATCACAACCCGTTCGGGTTTTCGATCTGGCTCGCGGGCGGCGGAGTCAAAGGCGGCACGGTCTACGGTGCGACCGACGAATACGGTTACAAAGCGATCGAGAACAAGGTCCAGATCCACGACCTGCACGCGACGATGCTGCATTTGCTCGGCGAAGACCATAAAAAATTGACATTCCGCTGGGGCGGGCGCGACATGCGCCTGACGGACGTTCACGGTGAATTGATCGAAGGCATTTTGGCATAACAAAAGGAGCAAGAAATGACGCGTCTGGTATTGGCAATCATCGCAACTCTGGGATTTTCGGCGCTCGCCGGCGATTCGGGCACGGAGATCACGCATTCGTTCCTCGCGACCGGCGGCAAGACCTTCATCATGCAGTTCGATAAGGAGAATCCGGCGGGCAAAATCGTCTGGCAATATCCGGCCGGCACGCGCGAAGGCTGGGTGCTGCCAAACGGAAACCTGCTCCTCGCAGTCTCGAAAAATGGCACCTACCCCGGCGGTGCCGCCATCGAAATCACACGCGATAACAAAGTGCTCTGGGAATACAAGGGTACGGGCGAAGAAGTGAACAGCATTCAAAAAACGCCCGAAGGCACGTACGTGTTGACCGAGTCTGGACACGAACCGCGGCTGCGTGAGATCGACGCTTCGGGCAAAATCCTGGTCGAATTCAAACTCGAATGCCAGAACGCAAACGCGCACATGGAAACACGCATGACGCGCAAACAGCCCGACGGCACCTACCTCTGCCCGCATCTGCTCGATTTTGCAGTAAAGCAGTACGACAAGACCGGCAAGGTTCTTAAGGTGATCGACACGACTCTGGCTGGCGACAAAGAGCATAAGGAACACACGTGGCCCTTCACTGCAATCCGCCTCGCCAACGGCAATACGCTCTGCGGGCTGACCCATTCCTGCCGCGTCGCTGAATTCGATGCGGACGGCAAGAAAGTCTGGGAAGTGACCAACGAAGACGTCGGCGGCATCATCAAGGATGCGTGCGGCGTGCAGCGCCTGCCGAACGGCAATACGGTCATCAACAGCTACGCCGCCGGCGCAAACCAGGTGAAGCTATTTGAAGTGACACCGGAGAAAAAAGTCGTGTGGAGTTTCAAATCGCCCGACGGCACAGGCATCCATCACTTCCAGGTGCTCGACACCAACGGCGTGCCGATCGAAGGAACGCCGCTGCGCTAAAGATCAACAATGGAGCGCGGTCAACGATCAGCGGTCAATGGGTCAGCGAACGACACGATCCATTGACCAATTATTGCGCGCTGAGTTGCGATCTGGAAGGAAAACTGTGGCATCAAAGCCCGTGCTTTTGGAAGTGAGAAACGTCAGCAAGCGCTTCCCCGGCGTGAAGGCCCTCAGCCGCGTCAGCCTCTCCTTATATCCCGGTGAAGTTCTCGCGGTCATGGGCGAGAACGGAGCGGGCAAGAGCACGCTGATGAAAATCCTCGCCGGCGTGCAGCAGCCCGACGAAGGTGAAATCCTTCTCGACGGAAAGCCGGTGGAACTCGCGTCGTGCCGCGCGGCGACGGAACTGGGCGTGGTGCTCATTCATCAGGAACTGAATCTCGCCGACAATCTCGATGTCGGCGCCAATATTTTTCTCGGCCGCGAACCGCGCACATTCGGTTTCATCGATAAAGCGAAAATCCGTGCCGAATCCTCCGAACTGCTCAAGCGCGTGGAGCTCGATGTGCCGCCGCAGACTATCGTGAACACCCTCGCGATCGGCCATCAGCAGATGGTCGAGATCGCCAAGGCGCTCTCGGTCAATGCGCGTGTGCTGATCATGGATGAACCGACGTCGAGCCTCTCCGCGCACGAAACCGAGGCGCTTTTTCGCGTCGTGAAAGACTTGCGCGCGAAAGGTGTGAGCATCGTTTACATCTCGCATCGCCTGGGCGAAGTGAAGGAACTCGCCGACCGTGTGGTCGTGCTGCGCGACGGTCAGAACGCCGGAGAGTTGCAGCGCGAGCAGATCGATCACGACACGATGGTGCGCATGATGGTCGGCCGCGACCTGTCGCAGCTCGTGACGCGTAGTTCGCATCCGCTCGGCGACGTGGTGCTCGAAGCCCGCAAACTCGTCACGCCTACCTGGCCGCAGTACGCGCTGAATTTCTCGCTGCGCGCCGGCGAGATTGTCGGCATGGCAGGACTCGTCGGTGCGGGGCGCACTGAATTGCTGCGCGTGCTGTTTGGCGTCGAACGTCCGCGAAGCGGCGGGATTTTCATCGGCGGAAAATCGTGCGAGATGTCGAACCCTCTCGATGCGATCCACGCCGGTATCGCGTTGGTGCCCGAAGACCGCAAGCAGCAGGGATTGATTCTCGAAATGGCGGTGCGCGAGAACCTTGGCCTGGCGAGTTTGTGGAAGAACCGCATCGCATCGATGTTTTTGAACAAGGCAGTCGAGAAGAAAGACGCGCTGAATGCCATCGACAAACTTCGTGTGAAGACGCCGACTGCCGAACAGGCTGTGCAATTTCTTTCGGGCGGCAATCAGCAGAAAGTGGTGCTGGGAAAGTGGCTCGCGCTGAATCCGAAAGTGCTGCTTCTCGACGAGCCGACGCGCGGCGTGGACGTGGGCGCCAAGCAGGAAATTTACCAGTTGATGGAACAGCTCGCCGCCGATGGAATGGCGATTCTTTTTGTCAGCAGCGACATGGAAGAAGTACTGCGGATGTCAGACCGCGCGCTGGTGATGCACGAAGGCTTTATCTCCGGCGAATTGAAGCGCAACGAATTGAATGAAGAAGCGGTGATGAAACTAGCGACCGGTGCAGCCTGATTTCGAGGACGTACATGAAGAAAATCCTGGGTATAAGTTCGCTGCTGGTCGCGGTCGTGGTGCTGACCTCGCTGCACTCGCCGAGTTTTCTCAGCGCGTACAACATCCAGAACACGGCGCGCTGGACGTCGCTCTTCGGCATGATCAGCATCGGCGCAGCGTTCGTGATCATCACCGGCGGCATCGATTTGTCGATTGGCTCGGTCGTGGGCCTCGTTGGCTGCCTGCTGCCGTGGCTGCTGGAGAAAAGCTGGTCGGTGCCGGCTGCGCTGGGCGCCGTGATCGCGATCTCCGCTCTGATTGGTCTGAGCCACGGCATGTTGATCACTAAAATGAAATTGCAACCGTTCGTGGTGACGCTCTGCGGCATGCTCATCTATCGCGGATTTGCGCGCTGGATCACCAACGATGAAACGCAGGGTTTTGCCGGCCACTTTCCGACTTTGCAGCAACTGGCGAAGGGAAACATGCCGGTTCCCGGGCTTGGGAGCGGAGTTCCCACGCCGTTCGTAATCATGTGCGGTCTGGCGGTGATCGCTTCGATATTTCTCAACAACACCGTTTATGGCCGCTACCTGCTGGCTCTGGGACGCAACGAGGAAGCGGCGCGCTACAGCGGCATCAACACCGATCGCATGACGATCCTGGCCTACGTAATCTGCGCGGTCATGTCGGGAATCGGCGGAATCTTTTTTGCGCTGTATCTTGATTCGATTCAGCCATCGGCGCACGGAAATTTTTACGAAGTCTACGCCATCGCGGCTGCCGTGCTGGGTGGGTGCAGTTTGCGCGGCGGCGAGGGCTCGATTGCCGGAGTGGTGATCGGCGCGGCGCTGATGCGTGTGCTCTACAATGCGATCAACGTGGTTGGGATTCCAACCCAGCTCGAATTTGCCATTATCGGCGTGGTGATTCTGGGCGGCGTGATTTCAGATGAATTGATCCGCCGCATGGCTGCGCGGCGGAAGACGGAGAAGAAAATTTCAGAGCCCGCCGTCCTCCAAGCCGCAAGACCGATGGAAGCGGCGAGCTCCGAAAAACACCTGGTTTAGAATTGGCCGGGCTTATCCGGCGGGGGCGGCGGCGGCTTGATTCCGGGCCCGTTGAGTTGCTGGACTGTCTTGGCCATCTGAATGATCGGTTCGAGCGGCACAACCGTGTGCAGGACCACGCTGCCATCTTTCATTGCGCCCGCGATCTGGATCGGCTCGCCGCCTTTCATGTCCTTAAACAAAGCGGCCATCGGGTTGACTGGATCGGCGCCGATCGTTGCCTTCATCACGCTGAGCAGATCGTAGTCGGCGTAAAGCTGCTGCTTCGGCCCGAACGTTGCCATGGCTTTCAGCGGCGGAGCGTCGGCTTTGGGAATTGCGCCGGACTGAACCTGGTCGATCATCGCGTCGAGTTCCGCGGGGACCGTCGAGGTGAGGTACACATTCTTGAAGACCGCCAGTTCGGTGTCGTGCATCATCAATTTCATCTGCGCAACCTGCGCCGGCTGAATCTTCTTTTCATCGAGCACGAATTTCATGGCGTGAATTGAAACGCCGGCGTGCTCGCGCGTATTTTTCGCAAACTGCATGGTGATGCCCATGTTTGCATAAAGTTTTCCAAGCGTCGAATCGGGCCCGATGAGCGTGACCATACGGTCGAGCAGATCCGTGTATTTCTTTGCGTCCGTGATCGTCATCACGCTGCGCGTCTGCGCGAATCCTTTGTCCGATGGCAGCATCGACATCGCCATTTCGCCGCCCAACAGCGGCACGGCGTCCTTGATCATGCCGGTCATTTTTTCGTCGAGCACTTCCTTCAGCTCGGGGTCTTTTTCGATTTCAGGCATCAGGGCGTCGGCCACATCCTTCATCGCCGCGGGATTGAAGCGGCCGGCGATCGACAGAATGCCACCCGGCTTGATCAGCGGCAGAAACGCGTTTTCCCCGGGCGATGGCTCGACCATAAGTTTCGCCAGCGTCGACGCCGGCTTGGCCGCGAACAGCAGGTCCTGCGCCACCGAGTCGTCTTTAACGGTCAGGTCCATCTGCACCGACTGGCTCTGTTTCAGCGCTGCGGCGATGGCCTTCATGTACACTTTCATGATCAGGCCGAGTGACTTCATGTCCACGCCCGGCGCGGCGGCGGGATTGGCCTGCAGCATCGCGAATGTCTTGGATGCCTGGTCGAGCGCCCCGTCGATCTGGCGGCCGTACGTTTCGGTCAGTTTTTCGATCGAGGCGAACACGCGCATGTCGCCTTTCAGTTCGGCGGCAGCGATCTTGTCATACGCGGCTTTCTGCGCCACGCCCTTCTCGAGCGATTCGGGAGTATCGGACGAAATGACGACGTTGTCTTTCACGTCGACCTGCGCCTTCATAATGAGAGTCATTGCGTTCTTGTAGGGCTCGGCGTTTTTCACCGGGATGAACACGATGACCGGCGGCGGCGCGGCGGGCAGCGGCGGAAGCGCCGGCGGCCCTTTCAGCACCATGATGACCAGCGGCTTTGAGAAATCGAACCCGGCGAGTTCGGGATCTCCGATGCCTGCGCCGATCTGTGTCTTCATAGTCCCAGGTTTCATTGGGAACGGAGA
>Ga0265314_10001936_pt1 | contig 22100 bp, 22 predicted proteins | sample 4126metaG_FD_203106 | JGI IMG/M metagenome (GOLD analysis project Ga0265314, IMG submission 203106) | Rhizosphere microbial communities from Carex aquatilis grown in University of Washington, Seatle, WA, United States - 4-1-26 metaG | ecosystem: Host-associated > Plants > Roots > Rhizosphere >... | reverse complement strand
TGAGGGGTGGGGGGATACGTATCGGGGGCTGAAGAAGAATGCGTATGCGGGGGCGAATTACCGGTTGGGGTTTGGGGTGTTTATTGTGGGGTTTCTGTTTTTTGTGGGGGTGATGCCGGTGGTGTATGCGGGGGTGGGCGTGGGGCTTTCGATTGCGGCGCCGACGGGGATGCATTTGGCGTTGGCGAGTATGGGCTTGCTGGCGCTGGTGCTGGAGGTGATTCCCGGGGTGCGGACGGCGCGGTATGTCGGATTTCCCGGGTGGGCGATTCTCACCTTGCCGCTGTCGTTTGCGTTTTATCTGGCGGTGTTTGTGGGGTCTGTTTTCGATTACTACCGCGGGGGGAATACATGGGCGGGGAGGAAGATGGTGAAGGCGCAGTCATTAGATGAGGCGGGGAAGTTGGAAGTGGAAACCACACCGTGATGCGCTCCTTGCTGGCCGAAGGCACACGCGTTGCGTTGCACCGCGGCTAAACGTTCACTTTTGTTTTTGGTCCGCGGCGAGTTTTTGTTCGACGCTTTGGATTTTGTCGGCCATGGTCTGTTGGCGGTCGGTGCGAGTGCCGACTTTTATTGTGGTGGTGATGCGCGGGGCGCCCATTTGGTGGACGACTTCGTGGCATTTTTTGATGGCGGCGAAGACGGTGTCCCAGTCGCCTTCGATGTTGGTGCCGTAGGCGTGGAGGTGGATGGAGAGGCCGGCGTCCTTGAGGACGCGCTCGCAGGCGGCGATGTGTTTGCTGACGGAGACGCCGACGCCCATGGGAACGACGCAGAGATCGGCGATGACGTTCATCAGGGCATTCCCGTTAGAAGGAACTTAGGAACAAAGGCACAAAGGTACTAAGGGAGTGGAGGAGTGAGGGACGGAAAGTGCCGGCGCTTTTTTCCCTTTGTTCCTCAGTTCCTTTGTTCCTTAGGGCCTTTTCTATTACCGCCCGTCGATGAGGCGGATGCCGAGGAAGTTGTCGAGGGCGTCGATGGCTTTGATTTTTTCGACGGTCTTGGGGACGTCGTAGGGGATGCGGATGAATTCGATCGACTCGCTGGTGTAGATTGCGTAGGAGGCGTTGGGGTTGCGGTCGCGGGGCTGGCCGACGGAGCCGACGTTGATCATGGCGCGTTCGTCGGTGATTTTGTACTTGTTGTCGAGTTCTTCGGGGGAATAGAAATCGGGATCGGGGATGAAGACGCCGGGGACGTGCGTGTGGCCGACGAAACAGAGGCGCGGGATGCGGTCAAAGATGGCGGCCATTTTTGCGGGGGCGGAGTAGATATCAGCGGCGAAGACGTATTCGTTGATGGGTTTGCGCGGCGAGCCGTGGAAGCAGACGAAGGCGTCGTTGGCCATGCGGGTGGGCATGGAGCCGAGGAAGCGCCAGCGCTGGTTGCGGCGGCGGACGTCGGGGTCGGAGTCGAATTGGGAGCGGGTCCAGAAGGAGGCATTTTCGGCGGCGGGGTTGAAATTGGCGGGCTCGTAGAAGATGGCGAAATCGTGGTTGCCCATGAGGGACCATTCGCAGCGTTCGATGACGAGGTCCATGCATTCGAGGGGATTCGGGCCGTAGCCGACGACATCGCCGAGGCAGATGATTTTTTCGATTTTGCGGGCGTCGATGTCGGCGAGGACGGCGGTGAGGGCTTCGAGGTTGGCGTGGATGTCGGAGATGATGGCGAGGGGACCGGGACCGGGGTCAAAGGCCCCCTTGACGGCCGCGGCGGCCTGAACGCGCGGCGGGGTACCGGCAGGCGCAAAGACGTGCGGCTGGATATCTTCAAGTCCGGGAAGAGGTTGCGAGGGGTCCGGGGGCATCGGATGAGAATGGTAGAAGGCGGGCCGGGAGGCGTCAAACAAAAGGGGCGAATCGACTGCGTCCGAACTCGGGTATAGGTTTCCGTCTTATTTCCATTTGATGGAGAAAGTGCCCGCAAACATCATCACCCCGGCAATGGCCAGCGAAAGCGGAAGGACATCCAGAAGCGCTTCGAACAGCGAATCACCCGGAATGAGTTCGCGGAAGGCGATGATATCGGCGTTTCCGATCTTCGATGGGAGAGGGACGTTGGCCCGCTGGAATCCTTCATAAAACATCGGTGAATCCAGGGCGATTCCGGCGGCAATCTGTTTGGCCTCCCAGTCGTGGTAACGGCTGAGATAGTCATCCGCCCAGGCGCGTTCGCTTTTGTACCGCGCGCGGTTGGTGGTTTGCCACAGTTCTGGATTGGCTGGCGATTCATGGGTTGCAATGGCGTTCTGGCGGGATTCGCAATGACTCACAAGCACCCGGCGGATAGCTGCGTCTTTCGAAAACCCTTCGGAGAGTTCCGTGGCGCGTTCGTACCCTTCCCACGCCAGCGGGTACTGGCCAATCTGCTCACAGATGTGGGCCAGCGCCAATGCGGAATGGGGATTGGGCCCGCCGCCGAGGGTCCACATGCCGATGAGCGCGAGCGTCGGCTCATCGAATGCGACACCGCCTGCAACAACCGGCCTGACTTGCGCGACCCACTCGGGATCTGGCGAAATCCGCACGATTGCGCTGCGCAGGAACACGCGCTTTTCGATGCTCACGTCGGCATCCAGGTATTCCGGCAGGAAGTTCAGTCCGCGATCGCTGTTCCTGGCGAATAGCGGCGTGAAATCCTCCATTGGGTGACCGAGCATGTCGAACTCGGTCAGAAGGGACGGCAATTCCGTCACCGCCAGAAAGTGCTGGACGACCACGGCCTGCCACTTCTCCCGCCCAAAATGGGCTCCGGGATTCAACCTGATCGATTCGCGGATTAAATTCAGCCCCTCTGATAGTTCGCGCTTGGCGGCAGCATCACCGGAGAGAGCCCCGGCGATAGAAGCGTGGATCAGAAAGGTGCCGAGGTTTGCGCGCGTGGTGTATTGGTGGTGCATTTCGGGCGACAGGTTGCCGGTTTCCTGAATGAGCCGGAGTTCCTTTGCCTGGTCGTCGAAATCTGTGTCGACGGGCGCTGCCGGATCCACCTGCCGGCGCGGCAGGAGACTGAGTTTTTTCCGCATCACGGCAATCGCCTGGTCATAGTCATGCAGGTTTTCCAGAGCAACGCCCAGATCATCCATGGCATCGAGAACTGTGCTGGGGGGCAGTGCGCTCGGAGGCGAGGAACGGGTTTCGGTGATCTCACTGGCAGGGGCGAAAGTTGACGTGATGGCATTTGCGCGGCGTACCTGTTCACGGTACCAGGCCTCGCCATGATGGAGGTATCGGCCAAGCAGGACATCGTGCACCATCGCCAGCCTCAGCGATGCTCCACCGGGGATGTGCGGAAATTCGTAACTCGCCGGGCGATAGGTGACCCGGGTATAGATTCTAGGGGCGAACTCCCAGAGCGAGAGTAATGTACCGATGAGCAGTCCGGTGACACCCAGAGCGATCAATGCGGGCCAGCCTTTAAGGGGTTTCCCGAGCATGGCTCAATTCCCCCAGCGAGGGAGCGCGGATTTCCGGCTTGCGCGGACAATCGACGCTGCGATCAGAGCTGAACCTGTCAACGCCAGACTGATCCCCAATCCACTCCACTCATAGTGGCGTGGAAGTCCGGCGGAATGCGCGCCGGCGAAGGTCGGGGCGAGCGCAGACCCAGGGGAATCTTGGGATTCGTAGCTGGAGCGGAATTCTTGTTCAAGCAGGAAGGTCTGCGTGTCATTCATGCACGCTTGCAGCGGCGGGCAGATGAGCAAGAGCGGGAGGATCAATGAGATTGCCGATCGCATGCAGCATTTCCATCAAGGGGTGCCGACAGGGAAGGTACGTTACGGGCGGGTTTCGGTTCGCGCTCGGGTACGGGGGGTGCACGCCTGCAGGGTGCTTATAGCGACCCAACCCGGAGCACGCGGGAATTGCGCGACGAGGTGTTGGTTGCGCGAAATGAGGGGTGATTTCGGGGTGGGGGCTGGAGGGGATGGTGGATCGTAAGTGTTGATCGGATAGGGGATTGCGTTTTGGGTTTGGATTGGTGGAGAGCCCTGGCACAACTGTTGTATTGGGGTTGGGCAGAGAAATCCTTCTCTGGAGCGCCCATGACTTCCACCTCGAACCACAATTCGCCCTGCGATATGGAACTCATCGCACAGCGGGTGCTCAAGCTCGCGGAGATTGCGACGCTGGAGCATCTTGAATCGCTTCTCCGCAGCCAGGCGAGTGATTGCCTGGAGGGCGACTGGACGGACGAGCAGCATTCCGCGGCAAATGCCGCCTGAATGGGACGGGCGGAAATCGCCCTTAACGACACATCGGGCGGAGCCCGAGGAGATCGGCATGGATTATGGCCTTTATGTTTCCGCGGCGGGGATGAAGGCGCAGCTGGCGCGGCAGGATGTTGTTGCCAACAACCTCGCCAACGCCCAGACGACGGGGTTTAAGCGCGACCTTACCCTGATGCAGTCACGGGCCAACGCGGTGAATGAAGATCCCACGATGTTCCAGTACCGCGCGCCGGTGCTGGAGGATATGGGCGGCGGGATGTATGCGAGCGGTGCGGGGATCGATCTTTCGCAGTCGCTTCTGGAATCAACTGGAAATCAGACGGACCTGGCCCTGGATGGGAAGGGTTTTTTCACCGTTCAAGGGGATAACGGGCAAAAACTGCTTACCCGTGATGGGCGATTTCTGCTGGATAACCAGGGGAACCTGGTGACCGCGACCGGCGGGCGGAAAGTGCTCGATGCGAATGGGCAGCCGATCACGCTGAATCCGGATTTGCCGGTGGTGGTTGGGTCGGACGGCATGGTGACGCAGGATGACGCCGGGGGGAGCGGCGTGCAGCTTGGGCTGGCGAATGTGAGCGACTCGCGGAAGCTCGTGAAACTTGGCGGGAACGTGATGGCGGCGTCGAATTCGGATGATCTGGCGAATGCCCCGTCGGAGACCAAGGTGCTGCAGGGTCACCTCGAGGCCAGCGGCACCGATCCCGTGGTGGAACTGGTCAACATGATGGAAGGACAGCGGGCATTTGATGCCAACGCCAAGATGATTTCGTACCAGGACACCACGCTCTCGCAGGTGAACACGATCGGTCGGGTGGCATAACAAAGACGAAACGCTGCGGACGAAGAAACGGAACGTCAAAGGACACTCAATCCAGGAAAAACATGGCGATCATAGCATTACATTCAGCGGCGACGGGGCTCAAGGCGCTTTCCCAGCAGCTCGACATCATTTCCAACAACATCGCCAACGCCAACAACAACGGCTTCAAGGCCAGCCGGGCGAATTTTGAAGACCTGATGTACCAGTACAGCGAGATGCCCGGCACCACCAACAATGCGGGCGACGTGCGGCCGATCGGCATTGCGACGGGCTACGGCACGCGGGTGAGCGGGACGGAGCTGGATTTCACGCAGGGATCGGCGTCGCTGACAAGCAATCCTCTGGATGTGTTTATCAATGGCGACGGATTTTTTCAGTTGAAGCTGCCGCAGGGCGTGGGGAACGGGAGCGGCCTGGGATTCACGCGGACGGGGCAGTTTTTTCAGAACGACAAGGGGCAGCTGGTGCTCAACAGCAACCAGGGCTATCTGCTCGATCCGCCGATCACGATTCCGCAGAACACCACGCAGATCACGATCGGCTCGGACGGCCGGGTGACGGCGACGGTTTCGGGCAACTCCACGCCGGTACAGGCGGGGCAGATTCAGCTGGCGCATTTTCCCAATCCGCAGGGGCTGGTGCAGATCGGCGGGAATGTGTTTCAGACGAGCGACGGGAGCGGGCAGCCGCTGCTGGCGAACCCGGGGGATACGGGCGTGGGAACGCTGCAGCAGGGCGCGGTGGAGGCGAGCAACGTCGATCCCGTGACTGAGCTGGTGAATCTGATCAAGACGCAGCGGACCTTTGAATTGAACAGCCAGAGCATCCAGGCGGCGGACCAGATGCTGCAGCAGCTGGCGAATTTGAGACATTAAGTAACCGTGTAGCGCTTTAGCGCAGCAGGATTGGATATGAAACTGACTTCCAGAAACTTTAAAAGTTGCCTCGCGGTGGCGGGCCTGGCGCTGGTGATGCTGGCGGGGAGAATTTCGCCGGCGGCGACGATCCGGCTGCGGGCGCAGGCGGTGGTGGAAGCGCACCAGGATGTGCGGCTGGGGGATATTGCGACGGTAACTGATGCCGACCCGCGCAAGGCGGAGGATCTGGCGAACACGGTGGTGCTTTCGGGCGTGGAGAAGGACCAGAAGCTGGGAGCGGAGTCGATCTTGATGGCATTGATGGCGCAGCGCGGCGTGAGTTCGCTGGGGAGCGATTTGCGCATGGGCGGGGCGGTGGATTGCCGGATCAGCATCGGGACGCCGGCGGCCAGGGCAGCCGTGCCGGCGGCACCGGTTTCCTCGCAGAATACGGCGGATATTGCGTCGACTCCGGTGCGGGCGATGGGCGCGGCCGAAACGGCGGGTGCGCCGGTATCGCAGCAGCCGGCGGGTCAAGCAATCGCGCAATCCGGCGCAAAAGCGGCAACGCCCGGGAGCCAGAATCCGTCACAGGCGCCCGCCGACGGCCGAAACCTGACGCTCTCGCAATTGATCACGCAGCAGGTGCAGACGGGGCTGAATGGCTCCTCTGAGAATGTGAGAATTGTTTTTGAATCCATCAATCCACTGCTCGACACGCAGCCCGCGGGGGATCGCAAATGGCTGTGCCGGCCCTTGACGAAATCACTCCTCGGAACCGTGTCATTCGAGGCGCAGCTGGTGGAAGGGGCAAAGATTTTCGATCGGCTCAACGTGCAGGCCCGGGTGGTCATCCGCCAGCGTGTGGTCGTGGCGACGCGGCGCGTTGTGCGGGGGGATGTGATCGCCGAGGGGCAGGTGGCAATGGAAGACCAGTGGCTGGACCGGAAGCTGCCCAAGCTCTTTGAGTTGGCGACTGATGTGGTGGGGCTCGAAGCGGTGCGCGACGTGGATGTCGGCGGCATTCTGGATCAGCGGGATTTCCGCGAGGCGCTGATGGCTCACAAGAACGAGCCGGTGAACGTGATCTACGTGGCCGGTTCCATGCAGGTGCAAATCAGCGGGCGGGCGATGGACGACGGCAAGCTGCACGATCGCATCGATGTGAGGAATGAATCGACGGGCGAGCGTTATGACGCGGTGATGATCGGACGGAATCTCGCGGTGGCCGGCGGCACGTTGACGGCCGCGCAGGAAAAGAAATTGCAGGAGTCGCAGCAGTGAAGACGCCGGAAGGAATGCGGAATATGAAACACGAAACGCAAAATCATCTGTCGGCCCGGGAGCTGTTTTCGGTGGCGGTGGCGTTGGGACTCCTGAGCGTGCCGGCGTTTGGACAGTTGCCGGGATTGCCCGCTTCGGCGGCGCCCGCGGTTCCGGCCGCGGCGGCTGCGGGCGCGGCGAATGACGATGTGCGTCCCGGGCCGGTGAAGGCGGCGACGCTGACGCCGGTGGCTCCGGTGCGTGGATCGCTTTTCCGCCAGGGGGCCGAGGCGCTGGCCCAGCCGCCGGTGATCGGCGGCGATTCGGACAGTACCCCGCGCGGGCCGGCGGTGAGCTTTATCGCCGTCGAACAGGCCAAGCCGAAGCGCTACAAGAAAAATGACATCGTCACGGTGATCGTGCAGGAGAATTCCGACTCGACGAGCGGCGGCACGGGGAACAGCAAGAAGACCCAGGCGTTTGATCTGGCGCTGCAGCAGTTCCTGCAGGTCGCCCTTTCGCAGAGCGGTTTGCCGACGGTGGGCACGGTGGGCAATCCGAGCAGCCTTCCGGAGATCAAATTCAACTACAACAATGACCGCCAGTCGACCGCGGAGCAGGACCGTTCGGACACCTTTTCGGCCCGCATCTCGGCCGTCGTGGTGGATGTGAAGCCCAATGGGACGATGGTGGTGCAGGCGACCAAGCAGATCGCGATCGACAAGGAACAGCAGACGTTCACCCTTTCGGGCACATGCCGGGTGGAAGACGTGCAGGTGGACAACACCGTGCTCTCGAACCAGCTTGCGGACCTGCGGCTGACCAAGATGACCAAGGGCTCGGTGCATGACGGGACCAAGCAGGGCTGGCTGGGCGGATTCATCGACAAGTTCAGCCCGTTCTGATGGACCCACGCGGCGATGATTGAAACTGGAAGCCAGATGAGGAACGAACCATGACGTACAACCGGGAAAATCAGACAGGAACGGGCGGCCGGCCAGGGATTGCCGGTTCGCCGGCTCGCCGATTCGCCGGTTCCTTCACGATGAAAGCGGGCGTATTCCTGCTGGCGTTTCTGCTGGCGGCGCAGAACGCGTTTGCGTTGCGGATCCGCGATGCGGTTCGGATGGAAAATGAAGTGCCCAATGAACTGATCGGAATGGGCATTGTGGTGGGGCTAAAAGGCACGGGCGACGGCGGGGATTTTCTGCCGACGATGCGGCCGCTGAAGGAAATGATGAAGCGGTTCGACGATCCGGTGGCGCTGGAGAAGGAATTGAAGAACGCCAACAACGTGGCGATCGTGACGCTGTCGATGCCGATTCCATCACAGGGGGTGCACGCCGGCGAAAGGCTGGATGTGAAGGTTTCGGCGCTGGCGGCCAAGAGCCTGCGGGGCGGGCGGCTGTTCATCGTGCCGCTGATGGCGCCGCGGAATGACGTCAAGATGATCCTGGCCTCGGCGAGCGGTGACCTGACGCTGGAGGATGAAGGCCATCCGACGGAGGCGACGATCACCAACGGCGGCGTGATGATTGAAGACGTGCTGCCCGAACCGGTAAAGGAAAACAAGTTCACGCTGATCCTGCATCCGAAGATGGCGGCGCGGGAGCTGGCGACGGCGATTGCCGATCAGATCAACGAGGATGCCTCCCCGCAGACCGGCGGCAAGGCGATTGCGTACGCGGTGGATGCGACGAGCGTGCAGGTGACGATTCCGCCGGTGGAGCAGCCGAACCCGACGCCGTTTATCGCGCGGGTGCTGACGCTGCCGTTGCCGACGCTGCCGGATCCGGCGCGGGTCACGATAGACATCAAGAGCAAGACGATCGTGTTTTCGGATGAAGTGGAAGTGGCTCCGACGATGATCAGCCAGGGGAACCTGACGATCACGGTGGGGCAGCAGGCGAATCCGCCGGGCTCGCGGGTGCCGTTCGTGGCGATCGATCCGCACGGGACGGGCAACGCAAAGCTGCGCGACCTGCAAAATGCGTTTAATTTGCTCAAGGTGAGCGCTGACGACCGGATCGCGATCGTCAAGGAGTTGTACCGCGCCAATGCACTCAAGGCGGAGTTGATCATCAACTGACCGCGGCATGGGCTGGGCCCATGGTCGCTGACGACTGGGCCGACGGGCCGACTTCGGCAGGATGCCGGAGAAATCTGCGAGGATCGCGAATGGACATCACACCCACATCATTGCAGCCGGCAAACGTGATCGGGGGATCGGGGCAGGGGCTGAGCGCACCGGTAGGGGGCGCTCCGCTTGCCAATTTTCAGAGGCTGCTGCAGCAGAAATCCAACCAGCACATGTCGCCGACGAAAGCCGAAAAGCAGGCGCGCGATGGAGCGGCCGGACTGGTGTCCGAAGCGCTGATTTTGCCCGTCCTCAAGCAAGTTCGGCAGTCATCGTTGAACAAGGATGGCCCTTTCTCGCCGGGAATCGGGGAAAAGGCGTTTGGTCCGGAATTTGATATGGAACTGGCTGATCGTATTGCGCACAGCCCACGGATGGGCATCACCGATGCCCTGGCGAAAAAGTTGCTCAAGCGTGCAACAGGCGCAACGGGAAAGATGAAAGCTTCGACGACCGGGAAACTCGATCTTCATGGATAAACAGGTTCAAGAACTTCTCACGCTCCTTCGCGACATGCTCGCCGGCCAGCAGCAGCTTCTCCGCCTGGGGCACGCGCGGCGCGAGGCGATGCGGATTTTTGAAATCAGCCGGCTCGATCTTCTGACCGCGCAGGAACAGATTGAAGTGCAGAAGCTTGCGGCGATGGACCGCCGGCGGATGGCGCTGGTGCAGCAGTTCCGGGCACTTCTGCCGCGGGGCACGGAGCCGACGGTTTCGGAGATCGCCAAGCGGGTGGCCGAGCCGGTGAAGGGCCAACTGCTGGTGCTCGCGGCGCAGATTCGCGACGCGGCGGAAAACGTTTCGCGGAACGCCCGGATCAACGCCACGGTTTCCGAAGGCGTGATCAAGGGCCTGGCGCGGGTGCTCAAAGTGGTGACCGGATTTGCCCAGCATGCCGGTTTGTATATGCGGAACGGCCGGAAGGCTGTTCCCCACGGGATTCATTTATTGGAAGTGACGGCCTGACGGAAGTCGGTAAGACGGGACAGGCCGGAGGCCGACAGAAAAAGGATTCGTGTGAGTTTACTTGGCGCATTATCTCTTGGCGGTGCAAGCCTCGCGGCCCAGCAGACGGGCCTGCAGGTCACCGGCAACAACATCGCCAATGCGGGCACCGTGGGATATTCCCGGCAGTCTGTGCAACTCACACCGGGCGCGTCGAATAAACTGGCCAACGGGCAGTACCTGGGCACGGGGGTGACGGTCGACGCGATTCAGCGCCAGGCCAATGATGCGATCAACTCCAGCCTCCGCGACGCCACGAGCGATCAATCCGCCGCCCAGACGCTCGATTCGCTGCTTTCGCAGGTGCAATCGACGTTCGGCACGCTCAACGATGGCGATCTTTCCGCGCAGATGAACGACTTTTTCAACAGCTTTTCGACGCTCGCCAACAACCCGGGCGATGCGGCGCAGCAATCGGTGGTGGTCCAGGCCGGGGCATCGCTGGCCAATTACATGCAATCGCTCCGCAGCCAGCTCTCTTCGATCCGCTCCACCGCCCAGCAACAGACAACGGCCCTGGTCACGCAGGCCAACGCACTTTCACAATCCGTCGCCGATCTCAACAAGCAGATTTCGGCCAGCAGCGCGGGGGGCACAGGGGCGGACAACAACCTGCTCGATCAGCGCGACCAGGATCTTTCGCAGCTCTCGCAGATCATGGATATCCATGTGATCCAGCAGGCGAACGGTTCGGTGAACGTGCTGGTCGGGAGCATGCCGCTGGTGCAGGGGAGTGTCTCCCGCGGGGTTTCTTCCAAGCAGGTGCCTGACTCCACGGGCACCTTCAGCACCACGCAGGTGACGTTTGCCAACAATGGCGATCAGATGGCGGTTACGGGCGGGCAGCTCGGATCGCTCATCAGCTCGACGAGTACCTATCTGACCCCCGCGGTGCAGGCGGTCGATTCCATGGCGGCGGGACTGATCAGCGCAGTCAACGCGATTCATACGCAAGGCCAGGGCCTGAGCGGGTTTTCCACCGTCACCGGGACGACGCAGGTGCTCGACCCCACGGCGGCGCTGAATTCCCCGACGCTGACCAGCGGCATCACCTTCGCGCCGACGAACGGCACTTTCAATCTTTACCTTACCGACAGCACCACCGGCCAGATCACGACCAAGCAGATCAATGTGAATCTCTCCGGACAGGGCACGCCCGATTCGCTGAATTCACTCGCCGCCAACATCACCGCCGCCGGCGGGGGGGTGGTGAGCGCGACGGTGAATCCCAACGGCACCCTGAAGATCGCCAGCAACAACGGCAATGTGACGTTTGGCTTCGGGCAGGACACCAGCGGCGTGCTTGCCTCCCTGGGGATCAACACTTTTTTCACCGGCACAGACGCGACGAACATCGGGGTCAACAACGTGCTGCTGAATGATCCCTCGAAGCTCGCCACCGGCCAGAACAATGTCGCCGGGAGCAACACGAATGCCCAGGCCCTGGCGCTCGTCGGAAATGCCAAGGTCAGCCTGCTCGGCGGCCAGAGTCTTAATGACTATTACACCGGGTACATCGGCAACCTTGCGGCGCACGCGAAAAACGCGTCAGACAATGCGACAGCGCAATCGACGATCGTGAGCAGCATCACCGCGCAGCAGCAGGCGATCAGCGGTGTGTCGATGGATGAAGAAGCGATCAACCTGACGCGCTTCCAGCGTGCCTTTGAAGGCAGCGCGCGGTTTATCACGGTGGTCGACGAAATGATGCAGACCGTCCTCGGACTTGTGCAATAAGGATCAGAAGGATTTCATGAGCGTTGTGCCGGTAAATGTCGCGAGAGTTTCGATGCAGATGCAGGGATCGCTTCTGCTCGGGAATCTCCAGAACACGCAGGCGAGTCTGCTGAAAGTCTCCCAGCAGCTCTCCAGCGGCCAGCAGCTTTCGCTGCCGAGCGATGATCCGGCGGCGGCGCTGGGGATCGTCAGCCTGAAGCGGCAGATTTCCGACAGTCAGAATTATTCGTCGAATCTCAGTTTCGCGACGGGAATCCTCGGGCAGGCAGATTCCTCGCTGAGCTCCCTCAACAGCCTGATCAACCAGGCGCAGAGCATTGCCAGCTCACAGATAGGCGCGAATTCCACGCCGGATCAGCGGGCGGCACAGGCGCAGGTCGTCGATTCGCTGCTCACGCAGGCGATGGATATCGCCAACACGCAGTTTGAAGGACAGTCGATTTTCGGCGGCCAGAACGGATTGCAGAATCCTTTTGTTTCCGCGGGCGGGGGTTATCGATATCAGGGGACGAGCACGGCCCAGAGCATCCAGACGCCCACCGGAGGCGCAATTCCCTTTACCCTCAGCGGCGACCAGGTCTTCGGCGCCATTTCGTCCCAGGTGATCGGCTACCAGAACCTCACGCCCAGCCTCACCAGCTCCACACGGCTGGCGGATCTGGGCGGGGCAACGGGGAAGGGCGTCACGCCGGGGGCCATCAGCCTTACCGTCGGCGGAACCACCACGGCGATCGATCTTTCCAATGCTTCCACGATCAACGACGTCGTCACCGAACTGAATGCCGGCCTCACCGCCGCGGGTTCGGATGCGACGGTTTCGCTCTCCGGCGGATCGCTCAAGATGACCGGGGACTCGACGCAGAACATCTCCTTCTCCGATACGCAAAGCGGCACCACGGCGGCGCAACTGGGCATCGCGGTCTCTGTGCCCACGACCACCAGCGTTACGGGCACAGCGCTTTCGCCGAAGATCACCGATCTCACGCCGCTGTCGGCGCTCAACAACGGTGCGGGAATCGATCCGTCCGGCATCATCCTGACCAATGGCGCCAATACCGCGACCATCACGCTGGCCGGGCCTCCGGCGCTCACCAGTGTGCAGGACCTTCTCAACGCGATTAATCACTCCGGCACGAATGTCCAGGCCGAGATCAACTCCTCGGGCAACGGCATCAACCTGCTCAATCCGCTTTCGGGCACGTCGATGACGGTGGGCGAAAACGGCGGCACGACCGCGCAGGAACTCGGGATCCGCTCGATGAATGCCCAGACCAGCCTTGCCGATTTCAACAACGGCGCAGGCGTGACGCCCATCGCCAATACCCTTCCCGGGCCCACCGGAAACATCACCGTCACCCGCACCGACGGCACGCAATTCTCCGTGCAGGTCAACGGCGTTTCGACGCCTTCCCAACTGATCGCCGCGATCAACAACGCCTCGGGAAACACCACCGTGACTGCCGCGCTCAACACCACCGGCAACGGCATAACGCTCACCGACACGTCGGGCGGCCCGGGAAATCTCAGCGTCGCCGCGGGAAGCAATTACAACGCCAACGGCTCGGACCTCGGCATCTTTCAGACCGGCGCCGGCGGCACGCTGGCCGGCACGAACATCACACTTTCCACCGACGATTTCCGGGTCACCCGCAAGGACGGCACCTGGTTCGATGTCTCGGTGAACGGCGCGAGCACGGTCCAGGACATCCTGAACCGCATCAACAGTGCCGACGGCAACACCACGCCGGCAAACAAGGTGACCGCCTCGTTGAATGCGAGCGGCAACGGGATTTCCCTCACCGATGCATCGACGGGCTCGGGCGTGCTGACGGTAACGGAGCTCAATGCGTCATCGGCGGCGCAGCAACTGGGCATCGACAAGACCGCCAATTCCGCGACGCCGGGGCAGATCACCGGCGACGACAACAATCCGCTGGAGCCGCAGGGGCTGTTTTCAAGCCTGACGCAGCTTCGCGACGCGCTTTTGAACAATGACACGCCGGGCATCACGGCGTCCGCGGGGAACCTGACCAAGGATGCGTCGCGCGTGACGCAGGTGCAGGGGATCGTCGGCGCCCGCGAGCAGGATGTGGCGGCGCGCAAGACCGCGGCCACCGACCAGCAGACGCAGCTCAAGGAGTCGCTCTCGCTGCTCAATGACACGGATTTCACGAGCGCCGCCACGAAGCTCCAGCAGCTTCAGACGTCGTACCAGGCGTCGCTGCAGGTGGCGCAGATGACAAACAATTTAAGCCTTCTGGATTTTTTGAAATGATGTACATATTTATTCGATTTATTTATCAGACGTGACCGATAATATTTGCGGGAGATGCTGCGATCGGCGCTCCCGCAAAGTAACCAATGGCTCGCCCAGAACAGGGTCGTTCGGGATGCAACGAAAGAAGCCGCCAGGATGGAACACCGATCGCCAAGGAGTCTTCACATGATCGTTCAAACCTCCAGGTTTGGATCCGTCGAGGTCGATCAGGAACGGGTGATCGTCTTCGGACGCGGAATCCTCGGATTCCCCAAGTACAAACGGTACGTGCTCATTCAGCCTGAGCCGGACTCCACCTTCTACTGGCTGCAGTCGATCGAGGCGGCGGACCTCGCGTTCGTGGTCACCGATCCGCTGCTTTTTGTGCCGGACTACCAGGTCCCGCTCCGCGAGGAAACCCGCCAGGACATCGGCCTCAATGACCTTTCGGAAGCGAGCGTCCTGGTCATCGTCAACAAGGTCGGCGACATGCTGACCGCCAATCTCCAGGGTCCGCTGATCATTCACGCGGCAACCCGGGTGGCGGCACAGGTCGTCATCTCCGAACGCAAATACCAGACGCGGCACCCGATCCTGCAATTGCAGCGGGCGGGTAATCCGCAGGCGCCGGCGACCCCGCAGTATGTGAGCAAGTCGGCCTGATACGACAACTGGATTTCACGGGAACGTATAAGTCAATATTCGTCTGTGCCGCATGGAGGCGGCCCAGGGTCACGCGTGAGAATCGGCGCTACAATCGCTCAGGACGAGCGGGCGCCGGCCGGATGCTGTAGTCCGGATCCACCCGCTGACCTTGTTAACCAAGTCTCGGCCGCTCGCAGGATTTGAGCAGCCCGGGCTGGGAAGGAGCCCACAGATGCTCGTGCTTTCGCGACAACGCGATGAAACAATCATGATCGGCGATGACATCGAAATCACCATCGTGGATATCCGGGGCGACAAGGTTCGCCTGGGTATCACAGCGCCGGCCACGATTCCGGTTCATCGCAAGGAAGTGTATGACGCCATCCAGCGTGAGAACCGCGAAGCGGCCCGCGTGAAGATGGAAGACCTGGGCCAACTGCCCAAGTCGACCGGCAGGCCCTCGGCGGTACCACCCGCCGTGCATCGCCCGGGCCCGCAGCCCGGCGGCAGGCCTCACCCCGGGCCGCAGCGCCCCGACCAGGCGCCGCCGACCAACGGCGGATCGGCTGGGCCGGCTGCGCCGTCGGGACCCTCGCCCTCCGGACCTTCGGGCCCGCAGGCCAGCAGCAACGGTAATTCCGCCGGAGCCCTTTCGGCGTAAGCGATTCGTGCGGCGAACTGTTCGCCGCTCCAAAGGTGGCCGCCGCGGACCGGCCCTGATCAGGTGTCCGCTTTCAGGCTTTCGGCATGGCGCCCCCGGCGCAACGGCGGCAGAGGATGCCCCGGGCCAAAGCCTTCTCAGGCCAATCAATCACGGAGGATTGCCATGGCTCGCATCAATACCAACGTCGGCGCCATCATCGCCAATACCAACCTGCAGAAGAGCCAGGCGGCTCTGTCCACCTCGCTGCAACGGCTCAGCAGCGGACTGCGCATCAACTCAGGCGCCGATGATCCCGCCGGCCTGATCGCCAGTGAATCGCTCAAGAGCGAGATACAGGGCATCAACACGGCCATCGACAACTCCACGCAGGCCACCAACATGATCTCCACCGCGGATGCCGCGCTCGGCGAGGTCTCCAACCTGCTGGTCTCGATCAAGGGTCTGGTCGTGCAGGCGGCCAACACCGGCGCCATGTCGCCCGATGAGATCCAGGCGAATCAGCTGCAGGTCGATTCGGCGATCGCCTCGATCACGCGCATCAGCAACTCGACGACCTTCGGCGGGCTGCAGTTGCTCAATGGCTCGCTGGGTTACATCACCAGCGGCGTGACCACGTCGGCGGTTCATGACCTGTCGATCAACAATGCGGCCTTCGGGACCGCCACGACCATTCCCGTGGTCGTCAACGTCATCACTTCCGCGCAGCCGGCCCAGCTCAAGTTCCTTCAGTCCTCGATTTCCAACGACACGACGATCGACATTGCAGGGTCCACCGGCACGCAGGAATTCTCCTTCGTCGCCGGCACAAAGGCGTCGGCCATTGCCTTCCAGATCAACCGCGCCAGCGATTCCACGGGCGTCGCGGCGAAACTCAATTCTGCGACGAATCTCTCGTCGGGCATTGCCTTTGTCAGCACGGGTTTTGGATCGTCGCAGTTTGTCTCGGTGCAGGCGGTCGGCAAGGGACCCGGCGCCCAGGCCTTCAGCACCAGCGATGTGAACGGCAATTCGGAAGTACGCACGATTGGCCGCGATGCCGTGGCCACCATCAATGGTGCCAAGGCCAGCGCCAACGGCAACAGCGTCAGCCTCAACACCGCGAATCTCAGCCTGTCGCTGAATCTCGACTCCGCCTTCGGGCTGGGCTCCGAACGCTTCACCATCACCGGTGGCGGAGCGGTGTTTCAGCTTGGCGCCCAGGTGCAGTCGAATCAGCAGGTATCCATCGGCATCGGGTCGGTTGCGGCGAGCAAGCTCGGCGACGCGGCGGATGGTTATCTCACGGATCTGGTCACCGGCGGTGTGGCGGCGCTGGCCACCGATCCCGCCAAGGCGTCAAACATCATTGATGCGGCGATCAACCAGGTCTCCGTGCTCCGCGGCCGTCTCGGGGCGTTTGAGAAAAACACCCTGCAGACCAACATCAGCTCCCTGCAGGTGGCTCTTGAGAACGTGACATCCAGCGAGTCGAGCATCAGCGATACGGACTTTGCCGCCGAGACCAGCAACCTGACGCGGGCGCAGATCCTGGTGCAGGCCGGCACGACCGTGCTTTCCCAGGCGAACTCCACGCCGCAGACGGTGCTCTCGCTGCTCCAGGGGCATTGATATAATTCAGGCTAAGCGGTCATAACGATCAGGGTCGATTGACGCCTCGGCAGGCGCAATCGACCTTTTTTTCTTTTGGGGAGTGAAAATCAGGGGCAGAGGAAAACATCGTTGAGCGATTTGGGGATTTCGGTGCCGTTGTACATGGCGATCTGATCTTTTCCTGAACCGATGGTCCAGATGTTGTCGCCGCCCGGGCCGACGTTGGGGGAAATTTCCCAGGTTGCGGATTGATCGGCCCGGAGCAGGTATTGTCCGCGTTTGCCGTGGTTGAGTGAATTTTCCTGATCCACTCCGCCCTTGGTGTTTCCGCCGCCGCCACCGGAGGCGAGATCCACAAACACCGGATTGCGATCAGCGAGGACGACGGTTTCGTGGCGGCCGTCCCACTCAGGGACGTCGGCCCCTGCAAGATTGCGGTAGGAATAACTGATCTCGGGCAGGGCGTTTTTGATGGAAGGGATCGGCCCCGCGGGGATGCCGGCGCCCGCGCAAAAGAGGGTCGAGACCGGCAGGCCGTTGAAAATCAGCGGAAGGAGGTTGGCGGCATTGTTCCGGGGCGCGTTTAATCCGGCGCCATGGAGCCAGTTGCCGTTGTCGGGCGTGCCCAGGGAAGGCAATTGCCCGTCGTTGACACTGGCGAAGGTTCCCATCGCGTCCCCGACCTTGAGCAGATTGGCCTGGCAGGCGATGCGCCGCTGGGATTGGCGCGCTTCGCCGAGCAGATCGATGGTGACCGCCAGGAAAAGTCCGGCGGCAACCGCCATGGCGCCGAATTCCGCAAAGCGGCGGCGCCATTTTGCCCGCGACGCGCGCCGCAGGATTTCCTCCTGATCGGAGTTTGCGGACCTGGCCGGGAGAGCGGCGGGATTCGATGGAATCCGCATCCGGTCCGCCTGAATCGCCGCGAGCGTGCGCTCGAGCAGATCCGAATCCGCGGGGAGTGCCGGTGTATCGGCGGCCGCGAGAACCTTGAACCACGCGGCGGTGCGTTCCTCGCGCGCCTCGTGGCGCGGCCCCGTGGTGTCGCCGCCGATGACCGCGTCAACCGCCGCGGCATCGGCCGGGCAAAGCGTCGCGGCTTGCCCGTTCACCGGCTCGCCATTTTTGTAATCGCTGTTTCCTTCAATCCGATTCATTGCCCCGCCCCTTTCGTGTGTTCGATGGCTCCGTGAATTTCCCGCTCCTTGAATCCCCTGGCGAATGCCGCGAGCGCCGAATGCAGCCGGCTTTTTACGGTTCCCAGCGGAATGCCGAGCATGTCGGCCATTTCCTTGTAGGCGAATCCGTGGAAGTAACTCATCACCAGGACCTCGCGGTAATGGCCGGGGAGTTCGGCCAGCACTTTTCGCACGGCGGCGACATCTTCAGCCCGGGAAAGCTGACCCGGCGGGGGGGCCATGCCCGAATCCATCAGGTCGATGAGTGCCGGCGACTCCTCGGCGTGGCCAATGGCGCTATCCAGGGAGCGCGTCTGGTGACGCGTCGAGGCCCGCAGGTAATCGCGGGCCTTGTTTGCCGCGATTGTGAAGAGCCAGGGCCGGAAGCGCCGGGCCGCATCAAAACTAGCCGCATTGCGGTGGACCTGGATGAAGGTTTCCTGGAAGAGGTCTTCAGCGGCCGGTCCGTCGCAGATGAAACGTGCAAGAAAAGCGTATAACTCTTTCTGATACCGGCGGATAAGCTCCGTCAATGCGTGCTGGTCGCCCCGGGCGTAACCGACCAGCAATTCTTCGTCCGTAACCACCCGGGCCACCTGCATCTACGAGCAAAGAGGGGAAAAGTTCGTCCAAAAATGCACGATACCAGATTGGAGCGACCCCATTCTACCACGAACTCCCGGGTGGGCTTCATCCCGGCTTGGCTCGCAAACGCGCCCTTGGACCTTTAGACTCGGCGGGACTATGGCACAGACTTTTCAATCTCCTCCGGGCACGCGTGATTTTTACCCCGAAGCGATGGCGCTGCGGCGCTACATCGAGGACACCTGGCGGCGGGTGTCGCTCCGCCACGGCTTTGTGGAGGTCGATGGGCCGACGTTTGAGTACCTCGATTTGTACAAGGTGAAGAGCGGGGACGAGATTGTCTCGCAGCTGTTTCACTTTGAATCGCGCGGGGAGGATAAGACGCAATTCGCGCTGCGGCCGGAGTTCACGCCGACGCTGGCGCGGATGATCGCGGCGAAGGCGAACAGTCTGCCGCGGCCGATCAAGTGGTTCAGTATTCCGCGGTGTTACCGGGCGGAGCGCCCGCAGAAGGGGCGGCTGCGGGAGTTCATTCAGTGGAATGTGGATATGCTGGGGGGCGAAACGCCGGAGCAGCGGCGGCAGTTTGACCTGGAGACGGCGGCGCTTTGCCTGGATTGCCTGCGGGAATTCGGCGTGGGGTCGGAGGATGTGAAGCTGCTGTGGAACGACCGGCAACTGGTGGAGGAATTGTTCAAGCTCGGCGGCGTACCGGCGGAGCGGTTTGGGTTCGCGTTTTATCTGCTGGACCGGGTCGCGAAGCTCTCGCCGGAGCAGCGGGGGAAACTGTATGCGGAAAACAGCGTGAGCGCCGGGGAGAAAGCTTTTTTTGAAGCGCTCGCTGCGGGAAGCAATCCGCTGGGGGCAGAATTCTGGAAAGATCTCGCCGGCGGTGGCGAATTCAATGCCGCGGGTTTTGAGCAGTATTCCAAAGCGATTTCGGACGCCCAGCAGCAGATCGATCAGACGCTTTCGCTCATAGGCTTGCCTGGATACGCCAGATACGATGCGTCGATTGTGCGGGGGCTGGCGTATTACACGGGGTTTGTGTGGGAGGTGGCGGATGCGCGCGGGGAAAATCGGGCGGTGGCCGGAGGGGGGCGGTATGACAGATTAATTGAAATGTTCGGCGGGCCGGCGCTGGCGGCGACTGGGTTTGGGATGGGCGACGTGGTGCTGGCGATCCTGCTGGAGCAGCTCGGCAAATTGCCCAAAGACATCGCACGGGGGACGGCGGCGGCGGAGGTGTTTGTGGTGAGTGCGCTTGATTCGGCGGATGAATCGGTGCGGCTGATCGGGGAATTACGGGCGGCGAAGCTGGCCGTGGGCGCGAGTTACAAAACCACGAAAAACATCGGCAAGCTGTTGCAGGAAGCGTCGGGGAGCGGGGCGAAGGTGGCGCTGATTCTCGCGCCGGCGGAATGGGAGCGCGGGGTGGTGAAACTCAAGAACCTGGCCACGCGGGAAGAAAAGGAAGTGCCGCGCGGTGACGTCGTACAGGCGGCGCGGGATGCGATGCGGTGACTCAGCGGCGCCGCGCCGGGCTGCTGTGAACCATGATGATTCCCATCACGATCAGCGAGAGGGCCAGCATGGCGGAAAGCATTGCCCGCTCGACGCCCTTGCCGGAACTCCAGTTGGCAAGCGCCCCCACGCCGGAGAGGAGCCCGAAGAAGATATTGGAAATGCCCAACGCCCGATAAGACACGCGCGGCTGGGCCACAGTGTTGATTTTTGATTGGGGTTCCGGGTTGGCTGTCGCGCGCTCGCTCATCCGCATCCTTCCGTCATCGCTACCCACAATCTGCCCCGGGCCGCACGATGTGCAAGCGACAATGCGCGTGATTCTCGTTTTGAAAAGCGTTGCCGCCCTATAATGCCGGAGCAAGTCCAATAACGGAGAGTGCCGATGACCGCCCGAGAAGTGCTGGATGATTATTTCCTTGAGACCCGCGCCAGGCTGCTGGAAATCGCGGCGAATCTGGATCGGTTGGACCGAGCGGCAGGCGCGGCGGAGCTCGCGGGTGATCCGCGATTGGGATTCATTCGGGAAGCGCTGGGTATCCTGCAATCGAGGGAATCCGACCGTGCCGCGAGGATTCAGATATTGTATTCGAAACAATAGACGTTCAACGTGGCATGGGCATCCTGCCCATGCCGCATCGGCGAGACGCCGATGCCACGGTTTATGATTTGGGTTCAAACATGTTCATCATCGATCCTCATTGTCACATGGTGTCGCGCACCACCGCGGATTATGAAACGATGGCCATTGCCGGTGTGGTGGCGATTTCGGAGCCGGCGTTTTGGGCGGGGTATGACCGCTCGCCCGCGGGGTTCATCGATTATTACCGGCAACTCACCGAGACCGAACCGAAGCGGGCGGCGCAGTTTGGGATTCAGCATTATTCGTGGATTTGCCTGAACCCCAAAGAGGCGGAGGATTTAGGGAAGGCCAAGGAAGTGCTGGCGGAGATTCCGAAATTCTTGTCGCGGCCGACGGTGCTGGGCGTGGGCGAAATCGGGCTGAATAAAAATACGCCCAATGAGGCGAAGGTGTTTCAGCAGCATGTGCAACTGGCGATCGATACCTTTGATGCCGCAAGCGGTGCTTGCGCAATCGGCAAACATCACCTGATTCTCATCCACACGCCGCACCTGGAGGACAAGCTCAAAGGCACGCGGATGATTCTGGACATGCTCAAGGATTTCGGGGGCGCCATCGATCCGGGCCGGGTGCTGATCGATCATGTCGAGGAGCACACAATCCGCCTGGTGAAGGATGCGGGGTACTGGGCGGGGATGACGATTTACCCGGTGAGCAAGTGCACACCGCAGCGGGCGGTGGACATGATCGAGATGCATGGGGCGGATCAGCTGTGCGTAAATGCGGCCGCGGATTGGGGAGTGAGCGATCCATTGCAGACGCACCGGACGCTGTTGGAAGCGCGGCGGCGCGGGCATCCGCTCGAGACGCTGCTGAAGATTTTTTACAACAACCCGGCGGAGTTTTTCAGCCAATCGCCGCGGTTCAAACTGAAAAAGATGAGCATCGAAACTCCCAACTCCTAGAAGGCACCCGCACCACCAGGTTCCTTGTGAAACTCCGTCTAGTCGGC